>JABAOD010002582.1_pt2 | contig 15909 bp, 18 predicted proteins | sample 7062151 | NCBI WGS metagenome assembly JABAOD01 (sample SAMN14538626, study PRJNA623070) | marine sediment metagenome | biome: marine biome [ENVO:00000428]; feature: marine pelagic biome [ENVO:01000023]; material: deep marine sediment [ENVO:00002113] | place: India: Gulf of Khambhat ... | reverse complement strand
ATCGCCGAGAAGCGACTGCCGCAGGACGGCCGCATTACCCTGCGTGTAGCGGCGCGACCTGTCGACGTACGCGTGTCCACACTGCCGACTGCGCATGGCGAACGCGTGGTCATGCGTCTGTTGGATAAACAGGCCGGTCGTTTGAACCTCACCGGCCTCGGCATGTCCGACGAGACACTGCGCACCCTCGATCACTTGATCCACCAGCCGCACGGCATCATCCTCGTCACCGGTCCCACGGGTTCCGGCAAGACCACGACGCTTTATGCCGCGCTGTCACGCCTCGACACGGACCATCACAACATCATGACGGTGGAGGATCCGATCGAGTATGACCTCGACGGGGTCGGACAGACGCAGGTTAACAGCAAGGTCGAGCTGAGCTTTGCCCGCGCCCTGCGCGCAATCCTGCGCCAGGATCCGGATATCATCATGATCGGCGAAATTCGCGATCTGGAAACCGCCCAAATCGCAGTACAGGCGAGCCTGACCGGTCATCTGGTGCTCGCCACCCTGCACACCAACGATGCCGTCGGCGCCGTTACCCGGCTCGTCGACATGGGTGTCGAGCCCTTTCTGGTCGCGTCCAGCCTGCTGGCAGTACTGGCACAACGGCTAGTGCGAAAGATCTGTCCCGAATGCCGCCGACCCCGCAAACCGGATGCCGGCGAGCGCCGGTTGCTGGGGCTAGCGGAGGGGGAAGAAGAAACGATGTCCATTTACAGTCCTGCAGGCTGTTCTGCCTGCCTGCAAACCGGCTACCAAGGTCGTACGGGCGTGTTCGAGCTCCTGCCGATGGATGACACGCTCCGCAGCCTGGTGCACGATGGCAGCAGTGAAACGCAATTGCGCGCGCACGGACAAACACTGGGCATGAAAAGTATTCGCGAGGACGGTATGCGTTGGGTGCGCTCCGGTATCACCAGCCTCGAGGAAGTGCTGCGGGTTGCGCGCGAGTAAGGGATGGCGGCATTCGAGTATCAGGCGCTCAATCTGCACGGGCGCACGGTCAAGGGCGTCATCGAAGGCGATGCCGAACGCCAGGTGCGATCGTTACTGCGCGACCGCGGGCTCATGCCCTTGCGGGTCGACGTCATCGCCGCCGAGACCGCGGTAACAGCAGACGGTCGCGCTCGGCTGCGTCGTGGCATCTCCACCGCCGAGCTTGCACTGCTGACACGTCAGTTTGCGACCCTAGTCCATGCTGGGCTTACGATCGAGGAGTCCCTGAACACGCTCATTGACCAGACCGAGTCGGCGCGCACCCGCAAGGTGCTTGCCGGGGTGCGCGGCAGTGTGCTGCAGGGGCGTTCGCTTGCCAACAGTCTCGGCGCGTTTCCGCAGGCCTTTCCCGCTCTGTATCGCCACATGGTTGATGCCGGCGAACAGAGCGGCAAGCTCGATCAAGTGCTTGAACGGCTTGCCGATTACACTGAGGAGCGCCAGGCACTCAAGCAAAAGGTGCTATTAGCATTTATTTACCCCGCATTGGTCACGATCGTCGCCGCTGGTATTGTCGGCTTTCTGCTGGTTACGGTCGTGCCCCAGGTGACGCGTGTGTTCGAGAATACGGGCCAAACATTGCCACTGGTGACGCGCCTGCTGATCGGCACCAGTGACTTTGTGCGCGCTGGCGGTATTTGGTGGGCAGTAGGGCTCGTTACCCTGTTCGTCCTCATACGCCTGAGCCTTCGCAACGCTCGCGTGCGCTACCGCTGGCACCGTTTGCTGTTGAAAACACCGCTTGTGGCGCGCCTGATACGCGGTCTGAATGCGGCCCGTTTTGCCAGCACGCTAGGCATTCTCACTGCCAGCGGGATCCCGCTGTTACAGGCCATGCAATCCGCTGTTATGGTAGTGACGAACTTGCCCATGCGCGCTGCCGTCGACGATGCGTTGCGCCAAGTGCGCGAGGGTGGCAGTCTCGCGCGAGCGCTTGATCGGGCGAAGTTGTTTCCACCCCTGGTTATCCACCTGATCGCCAGCGGTGAGGCTAGCGGCAAGCTTGACTTGATGCTTGCGCGTGCCGCAGAGGCGCAAACCCGCGAGATGGAGAACTGGGTCAAGGCTCTGACCGCCTTGATGGAACCCCTGATGATTCTGGTCATGGGGATCATCGTAGGTTTCATCGTGCTCGCCATGTTATTACCCATTTTCCAAATGAACCAGCTGCTTCGATGATGCACATGACCTACTCTCTCTGCGCTGCAACCCTGCGTTGCCCTCGTTGGGCGGGCTTTACGCTGATCGAGATACTCGTGGTGGTCGTGATTCTGGGTATCCTGGCTGCGCTGGTGGTGCCTCGCATTATGGAACGCCCTGACGAAGCCCGCGTCGTTGCCACCAAGAGCGACATCCGCGGCATCATGAGCGCGCTTAAGCTCTATCGCCTCGACAATGGGGTTTATCCAAGCACCGAACAAGGACTGCTGGCGCTCGTGAGGAAACCTGACACGGGCGTAATTCCGAGAAACTGGAAGGAAGGCGGCTATCTGGACCGCGTGCCTAAGGATCCGTGGGGCACCGAGTACCAATACCTGAACCCCGGTGTCCACGGCGAGATAGACATATTCAGCCTAGGTGCCGACGGCGCACCGGGTGGCGAGGGTATCAACGCCGATATCGGCTCCTGGGCACTCGAATGAGCCGCACCCATGTAACTCGCATAAGGGGCCTTGCCTGTCACGGCTTCACGTTGATCGAGCTTGTGGTCGTCGTGCTTCTGTTGTCGATCATCATCGGCATGGTAGCCGTCAACTTAGGTGCCGATGACACGAGCGAAGTGCGCGACGAGGCCGACCGCCTAGCCTTGCTTATCAATGCAGCACAGCAGGATGCCATTCTCGATGGACAAGTACTCGCGCTCGCGCTTGAAGAACGGGGCTACCATTTCCTGCGTTTGAACGATGCCGGCAGCCTCGCCCCGATTATTCGTGACGAGTTACTGCGCCCGCGCGAGCTTACCCCAGGTGTCGTCGTCAGCAACATCGAGATCGCCGGCAATGAACAGGAGGAACAGCGTGCCATTCTGTTGCAACCGAGCGGCGAGTTGGAGGATTTCGCAATTACACTCAGTAAGGGCGCGGCACGCTGGCAAATCAGGGGATCGCTGACCGAGGGTATTCGCTCAGTGGCACCCCTATCCGGTCATGCAGAGTCTTAGTCGCCATCGAGGCTTCTTGCTTGTTGAGCTGCTGATAGCGCTTGTAATACTGGCGCTGCCGCTAGCGGCTTTCACACGCACGATTAACCAGTCCATCGATACGACCGCTGGCCTGCGCGACCGCAGCATTGCGCTGTGGATCGCCCAGGATCAACTCGCTTTGCACCAAATGCGTCGCGACTGGCCGGACACCAAGACTGTAACTGGTACGCGCGAGATGGCCGGGCGCAACTGGCGCTGGCAGGAAAAAGTGCTGACGACGCCGACACCGCTGATGCGGCGCATCGAGGTTGAGGTGCGCGATGCTGAGCGCAACGACGTGCTCGCGCGCTTGGTCGGTTTTGTACGCGATCCAAACAGTAAACCCTGAGATCGTGCATATGCGCAAGCAGCGTGGCCTGACATTACTGGAACTGGTGGTAGCCGTAGCGATATTCGCGCTCTTCTCGGTCATGGCCTATGGCGCCCTCGATCAGATCCTCACGCAACGAGATCACCTAGAGCGCGAGCAGACATTTTGGCGCACGTTGTCTCTGGTCATGCTGCGCCTACAAGACGATCTTGCCCAGGCGCGCCCGCGCTCCGTGCGTGACATCGATGGTAATTCCTTACCTCCCCTGCGCGGCCAGCCGACGGACACGCGCGCGCTCGGCGAGCCGAGTATCGAGTTCACCCGCGGCGGTGTGCTGGAACTGAACGAGGGCGCGCACACGATGTTACAACGGGTGGGGTATCGTTTGCGGGACGATACGCTGGTGCGGCTGGTCTGGCCGGTACTCGACCGCAGCCCGCAAACCCAGCCATCGGAGACGTTATTGCTGAAAGAGGTGGAGTCGATCCGCGTACGCTTCTTTGGACCCACGGGTGATTGGCTCGAGCAATGGCCGACGGAGGGCGTGAGCGACGCGCTTCCGCGTGGTATCGAGCTGACCCTGCGGCTACAAGGGCGCGGCGAGTTTACTCGCTTTTTTGCCGTCAATGGCTGAAACGGGTCACACACAGGGCGTGCTGCGGGCAGCGCATCGCCGACAAGCCGGGGTGGCTGTCGTCACCGCCTTGCTGATCGTCGCCGTTGTCGCCACTGCCGCAACCTACGTCGGTCTGGGTCAGCAGGTATGGTTGCGACAGGCACAAAATCTAAGCGAGCGCGCACAGGCAGAAGCCGTGCGTCACGGTGCGTTGGAGTGGGCGGCGATTATATTGACGCTGGATGCACGCGACAATAATACCGACGATTTGACGCAAGCCTGGGCGCAGGTACTGCCGCCGCTGCCGGCGGAAGGTGGTCTGGTAACCGGTCAGATCGTCGATGCGCAGGGGCGCTTCAATCTGAATAATCTCCTGCGCGACGCCGGGGTGAGCGCCGATGACCTGGAAGTGTTTCGCCGCCTGCTGCAAGGCCAAGAATTGCCCACCGAACTCGCCGACACGCTGGTCGACTGGCTCGACAACGACAGCGCGACCCAGCCGAGCGGGGCCGAGGATATTGACTATCTGGGGAACGAGCCTCCCTACCGGGCTGCCAATCAACGACTGCAAAGTGTTGACGAGTTGCATCGGGTACGAGGATTCAATGCCGAAACGATTAACAAGCTTCGCCCGTTTGTTACCGCGTTACCGCAGAGCACGGCGATCAACGTCAACACGGCCTCGGCGGAGTTGTTGCAGGCCATGATCCAAACGTTGTCGCTGTCGGAAGCGCAAAATCTGGTCGAACAACGCAAGGAGAATCCTTTCAAAGCCCTTGACGATTTCAAGAAAGGTCTGCCCCCGGACGCAGGACTGCCCAAGGTGTCCTACGATGTGCGCAGCGCCTATTTCGAGGTCAACGTTGCCACGATGTTCGGTCGGGTACAGCGGCGCAGTCGTGCCTTGCTACAACGTCCAGCGGGCGCTCCGGTGCAGATTCTGTGGCAACAACAGGAACTGGTGACAAGCGTAGGCGATGGCAGTGGCTGAACAACATAGAGGGCTGTGGCCGCCTAGCCGCTCCCCGAGGCGTCTTGCAGGCAACGTGTTGGAGCTATTTCTGCCTAACGGCTGGCCGGCGTCATCTGCCCCGATTTATTGGACCACTCGGACCGCTAGCCAGGTCGATCACGGGCTCAGCGCCGATTTGGCCGAGCTGCCGGCCGGCCCACGATGGAATACGCTGTTGGTCTGGACACCGCCCGCCGATACGGTGGTCACGCGCATTCGCCTGCCCACCCGCAACGCCCGCAAGATCGTGCAGGCATTGCCCTATGCATTAGAGGACCAGCTCCTCGGTGATCCCACACAGCTGCACTTTGCCTACCAGCGGGAGCATGACGACATGCTGGCGGTAGCCGTGACAGCGCGCGAGCGTCTACAGCAGTGGCTGCAGACCCTTCAAGCCGCCCAGCTCCAGCCTTCTCGCCTGTGTCCAGCGACACTGTCGCTGCCGCTCGATGTGGACGACTGGGCGCTTGCCTTCATTGACGACTGGATCTGGGTACGCAGCGGGCCTTATACGGGTTTCGTGTGCCCGGCCAGCAATGACGCAGTACCGCCCTTACTGACGGCGGCGCTACGGGAAGCAAGCGGCTCGGCCAGCATGCCGGCCCGTATCACGGTATTCAACGCACCGAATGGGTTGCCAGTCGAGGCTTGGACCGCGGCCTTGCAACTGGAGGTCGTCCTTGCACGCGAATCCTTGTGGGACGCCCGGATCAGCGCTGTGCCGCCGTTAAATCTGCTGCAAGGCGAGTTCGCTCCGACCCGGGGCCTGCGCAACCGCTTGCGGCCGCTGCTGCCCGCCGCCGTGATGGCTGCTGTCTGGCTTACAGGCACGCTTGGTCTCTCCTTTTGGGAATGGTGGCAACTTGAGCGCCAGCACCGCGCCAATCAGGCGGCTATGACCGCATTGTTCCGGCAGACCTTTCCCGAGGCCAAGGTTGTGCTGGATCCGGCACTGCAGATGGAACGCAGTTTGGAGACACTTCGCACGCAAACGGGGAGCGCTGGACGCGGTGACTTTCTGCCGTTGCTGGCAAGTGTTGCCCCCACGCTGCAGGCAAACGCAGATGCAAACCTGCGCACTCTCAAGTACGCCGATTCCAAGGTGACGCTGGAGCTGCGTCTACCTGATTTCGAGGCTCTCGAAAACATCAAGAATACGGTGAATGCGACGGGCAAGATTCGCGCAGAAGTACTTGCTGCCAATACTCAGGGCACCGGTGTTGAAGGACGACTGCGCATCGAATCACGCACGAGCGGAGCACCGCAAGATCGATGAAAGATTTGCTGCAACAGCTATACAGTCGCTGGCGCGCGCTGCAACCGCGTGAACGCGTCGTCCTCGCTGCGGGCAGTACAGTCGCGCTGATTCTGTTGGGATATGCCCTGCTGTGGGTACCCATGCAACGCGATCTCGCGCGGCTGCGCGTGCTCGTCCCCAAAGAGCGGGCGCAGCTTCTGAGCATGCGCGCGCAGGCGCAGGAGATTGCCCGCCTGCGTGCACAGACACCCGCGAGCGCCAATGCCGGTAATCTGCTCACCACGTTGGAACGGTCGGCCTTGGAACATCAGTTGCGCCAGTACATCACGCGTATGGAACCCGATCCGAGTAATGGCGTGCGCGTATCATTTGACGCCGTCGGCTTCGATGCATTGCTAAGCTGGCTCGCTGATCTGCAGCGCGATGCGAGCGTACGAGCGCAAAACGTTAGCATTACTGCGCAGGCGCAGCCGGGCATGGTTAATGCACGCCTGCTGTTGCTCGCTGCGGGTATATGAAAAAGCGTTACCTCGTCCTTGGCGTTTTGGCCTACGTGGTGTTTCTCCTTGCCACGGTGCCAGCCGACTGGCTCGCTTGGAGCCTGCACCACCTGAGCCGGGGCAAGGCGCTACTCGATCAAGGCGAGGGCACCGTTTGGGCCGGATCGGGCCGGCTTTACGTGACCGACAGCAAGGGCGGTGCCCACGAGCTTGGGCGTGCCCAGTGGCACGTAAGCGCCGCACGCTTGCTGCTGGTCCAGGCGCACACGCGAGTGCGCTGGAACGGCGAGCAAAGCGATGTATTTACCAACATTACGCTGACACCTTGGCGACTGTCCCTCAGCGAGACACGGCTATCCGCCTCCGTACAGCTGGCAAGCCTGTTGTATGCGCCGGCCCGCTTGTTTGCGCCACAGGGGCAGCTGCGCTTGCGCACCGACGCGCTCGCCTTCGGTCGTGGCGGACTTACGGGCACTGCCGAGGTCTATTGGGACCAGGCCGGAAGCGGCCTATCGGCCGTGCGGCCGCTCGGTGATTACCGCGTGGATATCGCCGCCCGGGGCAAAGAGGCAACGCTCAAGCTCACGACCGCCAAGGGCCCGCTGGAGCTTGCGGGCCAAGGGCGCTGGCAAATACTGGGCGACGGATACCTGCAGCTAACGGGAACGGCCCGAGCGACTGCGCGAGCGCCTGAACTGCAGGCACTGCTTAGGGTCATGGGCAGGGATCTCGGTGGGGGCCGCACCGCCTTCAGCATACGCGCGCCCCTGCGGCTTCGATGGCCGCTGCTCTAGCGAGCGGCGGTCGGGCAATTGTTTCTTAGAACTTACCTTAACTATATCTTCTAACACTCTGTTATAGATGGTCTAATTCCACGTGGACGCCAGGATCTCACGCACAGGGGCAAAGCTGCGCCGGTGTACCGGGCTGGCACCATGGACCTGCAGCGCACGCAGATGCGCGCGGGTCGGGTACCCCTTGTGCCGGGCAAAACCATAGCCCGGGAATCGCCCGTCGAGTGCGCGCATCAGCGCATCGCGCTCCACCTTCGCCAGTATCGAGGCCGCGGCAATCTGCGGTACCCGGGCGTCGCCCTTCACGAGCGTCTGCACCCAGAACTCCAAGCGCGGTGCATGCCTGCCGTCGATTAAAACTAGATCTGCCTGCACCTTCAGCGCGCTCACGGCGCGGCACATTGCCAACAACGACGCTTGCAGGATATTTAAGCGGTCTATGTCCTCGACCTCGACCTGCCCGATTGCCCAGTCAAGTGCTTGACGCTTGATGACCGCCGACAGCGTTTCACGTGCCTGCGGTGTTAGCGTCTTTGAGTCCGCCAGGCCGACGATCGGGCGACGACTGTCTAGCACAACCACCGCAGCCACAACCGGTCCCGCCAGAGGGCCACGACCCGCTTCATCGACACCGGCAATCAGCACGAGGCTCGACTCATGCCAGTTCCGCGTGTGCCTGCAGCACACCTATCACGGCTTCGGCAGCCCTGTCATTGGCACCTCTGCGCAGCTGCACTCCGATCTCGCGCAATTCCGCGACCACCGCCTGCGCCTTCTCCGGGTTGTTGAGGTAGTTTTCGACCGCCGCACCCAGTTTTTCCGGTACCGCGTCGTCCTGGATTAACTCTGGCACCAGTTCCCGCCCCAACAGGTTGTTCGGTAACGAAAACAACTTGATATGCGCGAACATCTTTACCAGCACATAGGTGAGAAATGACACCTTGTACGTCACAACCATAAGCCGCTGCAACAATGCCGCCTCCAGGGCAGCGGTACCCGACGCGAGCACGACCACATCGCCCGCCGCCATGGCGTCGCGCGACTGGCCATCGAGCATTGTTAGCGGCAGGTGCTCGGCTTTGTTTTTTCTCAAAGCCTGCCCGAACATGTCCCGGATTTCGCTGTTGACCAATGGCACCACGAAAGACAAAGATGTATTCCGCCGATACAACCACAACGCCGTCTTCACAAACAAGTCTGCATGCCTGCGCAACTCGTTAATCCGGCTACCCGGTAGCAAAGCGATGATGGTGGCATCCGCTGGCAGGTGAAGTCGCGCTCGCACCTCGGTGCGATCAATGTGCCCACCGATCTGGTCAGCGAGGGGGTGTCCAACAAAAGTTACCGGCAGGGACTGCTTTTCGTAGTAGCGGGCCTCGAATGGGAACAACGTCAGCATGTGATCGACGGCCTTTTTGATCTTGCGTATTCGGTAGCTACGCCAGGCCCAGACCGTCGGACTTACATAGTGAATGGTCGGAATGCCGGCCTCCCGCAACCGTCTCTCCAGGCCAAGGTTGAAATCGGGCACGTCGATGCCGATGAAAAGGTCGGGCGGATCGCTTAGAAAATACCTGATCAGGTCGCGGCGCATCCAGTGGATTTGCGGGTATTTTCCCATGGCCTCTACCAGACCGATGATCGACAGCCATTCCATGGGAAACATACTCCGGCATCCCTCGGCTTCCATGTGCTCACCACACACACCCTCAAAGCGCAGATCGGGCAGACGCTTTTTCAAGGCGCGCATCAGCCCTGCCCCGAGCAAATCGCCCGACACCTCCCCGGCTACCACACCAATCCTCACGGGTGAGCGTCGCCCCGCCACTAGCGAACGATGCCGCGTTCGGACGAGTGAATGAAAGACGCCAACTGCCGGACTTCCGCATACTCGCTGTCCTGCAGCCTGGCAAGCGCGTGACGCAACTGTAGACCAGAGCGGTAGACAACTTTATAGGCATTACGTAATGCGTCGATCGTATTCGCAGAAAACTGTCTACGTTTCAAGCCACGCACATTGATGCCGTGCGGTACAGCAGTATTGCCTGAAACCAAGATATAGGGAGGGATGTCCTTGAAGGTAATGGTCGCAATTCCTGTCATACAATGCGCACCGACGCGGCAAAACTGGTGCACCCCTGTAAAACCGCCCAAGAACGCATAATCGTCGACGCTGACATGTCCCGCCAGGCTCGCACAGTTGGCGAAAATGGTGTGATTGCCCACGTGACAATCGTGCGCGATATGCACGTAGGCCATGAGGAAGTTGTCGCTGCCAATCCGCGTCACGCCATGACCTTCTTCGGTTCCACGATTCAGCGTGCAATACTCCCTGATGATATTGCGATCGCCGATCTCCAGACGCGTCGATTCGCCAGCATAACCGAGATGCTGTGGCGCTTCGCCGATGGAGCTGAACTGGTAGATCTTGTTCCCGCACCCAATGGTCGTCGGGCCGTTGATAACTACATGCGGACCGATCCACGTTTGGTCGCCGATCTCTACGTCCGCACCGATGACCGAATAGGCACCGATGCGCACGTTTTCTCCCAGCTTGACGTTTGGATCGACAATCGCCTGCGCGTGAATCACCCCGTGCGTTCCTTGTAAGTGCTCATGATCTCCGCGCTGACGCAGAGCTCATCTCTCACGTAAGCCGTGGCGTTGAACTTCCAGATGCCTTTCATTTGCCGAGCAACTGTGGCATTGAGCGTGAGCTGATCGCCCGGCTCGACCGGATGCCTAAAGCGTGCCTTATCAACACCGACCAAATAGATCGTCCCGGCGTCGTCGGGCGATACCCCCATGCTTTTGAACGCCAGAATACCGCATGCCTGTGCCAGTGCCTCGATCACAAGCACGCCGGGCATCACTGGGTAATGAGGAAAGTGCCCCTGAAAAAAGGGTTCGTTAATCGTGACGTTCTTGATTGCCGTCAACGATTCGCCCTGCTTATATTCCACGATCCGGTCAACCAGCAAAAATGGATACCGGTGGGGCAGGTATTGCATGATCTGAGAGACATCAAATTCGCTCAAGCTTTTCTCGCTCCAGAAAGCCGTTCAATCTTTTTTTCCAGAACCTGCAGACGCTTAGCCATCTCATCCAGTTGTGACAGCCTGCCAGCGGTGCGCTTCCATTGACTCGCAGGTTGTGCCTTCAAGCTCGACGAGTAAGCCCCAGTCTCTTTGATTGAGCTGGTAACGAGCGATCCTGCCGTAATGTGCACGCGATCGGCGATTTCGAGATTGTCAATAACACCGGCCTGCCCACCTATCGTGCATCCTTCTCCCACCTGGGTGCTTCCCGCTATGCCGACCTGCGCGGCCATAGCACTGTGCGCTCCTATGCGCACGTTGTGTGCGATCTGCGTCAGGTTGTCAAGCTTCACGCCGTCGGCAATGACGGTATCGTCCAACGCGCCACGGTCGATGGTGGTGTTGGCACCGATCTCGACCTCGTTGCCGATGCGCACCCGCCCCAACTGCGGAATCTTGACCCAGCGTTGACCGTCACTGACGTAGCCAAAACCATCGCTGCCGATAACAGCTCCAGGATGGATAATACAATCCTGCCCGATCACGCAATCCTGGCTCACGATCACCTGCGCGACGAGCATGCTGCTTCGGCCGACACGCGTGCGTGGTCCAAGATAACAACCGGCTCCGATGAACACGTGGTCTTCGACAACTGTCTCTCTCTCGAGCACACTGTACGCCCCGATCGACGCCGTTGCCGCCACGGTCGCCGTTTGATCCACGACCGCAGTGGGGTGTACGCCCGGCTTAAATGCCACGCGTGGATTGAACAAGGCGGCCGCCCGGGCGAAGCATAGTCGCGGGTTATCGACGATGACACAGGTGCCTGAAAAGCGATCGGCATCCTCACGCGCGAGGATAACGGCTCCTGCCGACGTGTCTGCCAGGGCCGTGCGGTATCTTTTGCTCGCAAGATAGCTGATGTGTTGCGGTCCAGCGCTACTTAGACTCGCTACACCGTGGATTTCGACGTTTGGGTCGCCGCGAACCTCGCCGCCAAAGTGCTCTGCGAGCTCGCCAACCGTGACCATTATTTCTGCGCCGCCCTCTTGTTGAGCCTCTCCAGAACCTTGTCGGTAATGTCTACACTGCTGCTCGCGTAGACTGCGCCTTCGAGGATCAGGTCATACTTTTCTTGCTTTGCTATCTCGACGATGATTTGCTGCACCATCTTCTGTAGTGCCGCCAGCTCCTCGTTACGCCTTGCATTCAGATCCTCCCTGAACTCCTGAGTTTCTCGGCGCAGATCACGCTTAAGCGCTCCCAATTGGCTCTCCTTGTCGCGCCGTTCACTGTCTTTCATGACCAGACGGTTTTTCTCCAAGTCCTCCTCCGCTTCTCTTATTTCTTGCTGCATCTCCACCAGCTTCTTGTCGCGCGGCGTAAACTCGGCCTCCAGCTTCTTCAGTGCCGTCTCGCGCTGAGGCGCCTGCTCGATCACCTTGACGGCGTTGACATAGCCGATCTTGACCTCGGCAGCGCTGGCCATCGTTGTTGTGAAACCCACCGCCGACGCTAGCAACACCGCCGAAAGCCCGTATCCGTGCCTTTTCTCTCTCATGTTAATCCCGTACCCGCTATTTAAGTCCTGTACCTGCTACCTAAACGTTGTGCCCAATGTGAACTGCACGGTCTCGGTTTCATCCTCAGGCTCCTCGTTCAGCGGGGCCGCGAGGATGATGGAGAGCGGCCCCACTGGGCTGAGCCAATTAAACGCCAATCCAGTGGAGTAGCGCAACTCCGAGAAATCCACTTTCTGTCCGGCGCCCCAGACCCAGCCGCTGTCGACAAACACGCTCATGCGCATCGCATTGTTCTGCGCCACACCGGGTACCGGGAAGAACCATTCGGTATTGGCCAGGAACTGCTTATCGCCACCGATGGAGTCGAACGGCGGGGCCGTATCTCGAGGCCCCAGGGTGCGTGGCGCATAGCCTCGTACTGTCGTGGCACCACCGGCGAAGAAGTTCTCGTAAAACGGTAGTTCCTCAGTGTCTCCGTAGCTATCGCCCCACCCGATCACGCCTTTGAGGCGCACCGATGTACGGCGGCTTGTCGGCCAGTACCGTGAAGTCTGATAGCTCAACTTGTAGTACTCAAGGTCGCTGCCTGGCACGGAGAACTCGCCGCCAATGCTATGGGTCGAACCGCGCGTCGGGAAAAACGCCCGGTCAAGCGTGTCATGCGACCAGTTCAGGTTAAACTTCAACACGTCGTTGTCGGGCCCGTTCTGGGCGACAAAATCTCTGGCTACCTGGGCGCTGTCGGCATCTGTAGTGATTGAAGTGCGTTCCAGGTCAAAGCCCAGTCGTATCCGCCTGCTCTCGCTGATCGGCAACCCGAAAAACATGCCGATGCCCCGGGTGTCGGTCTCGTAGTCGCCGACGTTGGTCGACGCCGTATCGACATCCTGATAAAAGAGGCGAAACCCTCTGCTGACACCCGACTTCTTCCAATAGGGGTTCACATAGCGCAAGTTCAGCAGCCGGTTCGAACGGCTGGTATTCAGGGTTACCGCCAGCTCCTTGCCGGTGCCGAGCAGGTTGGTCTCAGTAATGCTGCCGCTCAAGATCGCTTGGCCGTCTCCGTAACCGACGCCAAACTGAAGGTTACCGGTCAAACGTTCCTTCACTGTGACGTTGATGTCCACTTGGTCCGGGCTGCCGGGCACTGGTGGCGTTTCGATCGTCACCTCGTCAAAGAATCCTGTCCGCTGCAGGCGCTCGCGCGAGCGTTGAACCTTCTCTGTGGAGAACCATGCGCCTTCAAATTGCCGCATTTCGCGACGCAGCACATTNNTGCTTACATTGCCAAAGAAATTGATCCTGCGCACATACACGCGTTTACCGGCATCGACAAAAAACGTAAACGCCACTGTTGCCTTTTCCTTGTTTACGTCCGGAATCGCATTGACGTTGGCAAAGGCATACCCTTCGTTTCCCAAGCGATCGGTAATGTTCTTTGTGATTTCCGTTACCTGCCTGCGCGAGAACACATCGCCGGGCGTGATAATGATTAGTTGCGAAAGCTGTTCTTTCGGTAGCGGTAACTTACCCGCAAGCTTGACATCCGAGACGGTGTACTTTTGTCCTTCGAGCAGATTGACGGTTATGTAGATCTGCTGCTTGTCTGGCGTAATCGATACCTGTGTAGACTCGATATCAAACTCAAGAAATCCTCGGTCCTGATAGAAGTTTCGTAGCTTCTCCAAATCACCTACTAACTGCTGGCGCGAGTATTGATTCTTCTTGCCGAAGAGCCCTGCCTTCGTGCGTAACGTAAACAGTTTTGTCAGTTCCTTGTCGCTAAACTGCGTATTGCCGACGATGTTGATCTCCTGAATACGCGCTGTGCGTCCTTCCGAGATGTCGATATTCACATCGACGCGGTTACGCTCGAGGGTCGTTACGGTCGGTTTGATCTTCACAGAATAATGGCCGCGCGCGAAGTACTGTCTTCTCAGTTCTTGCTCGATCTGTTCCAGTAGCGAGCGATTGAAGACTCGACCTTCAGCAAAGCCCAGTTCGCGAAGTCCCTTCTTCAAGTCGTCTTTGGGGATTTCTTTAGAACCCGTGATCTCGATATTCGCTATGCCAGGACGCTCCTCGACATTGACCACGAGCACATCGCCCTCACGGCTGAGGTGTATGTCGCTGAAGAATCCGGTCTTGTACAGCGCGCGTATGGCTTCCTGGGCACGCGCCTGGGTCAATGTGTCGCCTACCTTTACAGGTAAGTAGTTAAAAACCGTACCGGCGGAAATCCGCTGCGCCCCCTCGACACGAATGTCCTTGACGACGAAGGGTTCCAATGCAAACAACAATGACGGCTGCAGCGCAACCAACAACAGAAGCGCCGCGACAAGTCTACGCATGCCCCTCCCAGTAGATGGAAACTGCCGTAAGCAGCTCTACTGAAAAATTCTTGTAAAATCGTTATAGAAGGCCAACATCATCAAACCGATGAGAACAATGATTCCCAGTTGCTGGCCCCAGATCATCACACGTTCAGAAACGGGACTGCCTTTTATCCCTTCGATGAAGTAATAGAGCAAATGCCCGCCGTCCAACACGGGGATAGGTAATAGATTCAGCACACCCAGACTGATGCTCACGACGGCGAGGAATATGAGAAATCGATCAAGGCCGATCTTGGCTGTATGGCCAGCATATTGCGCTATGGTAATTGGTCCGCTGATGTTTTTCGTAGAAACCTCAAACTTCAGCATCTTGAACAACATCTTTACCGTCAGTACCCCCATCGACCAGGTGTTCAACGCCGCCTCCGCCACGGCCTGAATAGGCCCGAAACGTACCCGAACGCGCAGCTCCGGCGGTATGTCGCTGAAACGCGGTGCGATCTTCACTTGACCGACAGTCGTGCCCTCACGCTCGACAGCCTCGGGTATGATTTCAAAATCCATTAACTGGCCGCCTCGGTCGATGGTGATACGCAGTGTCTTGCCTGGATGCGGGCTGATGCCTTGCACGACATCCTCCCAGCTCTCAATGGCCCTGCCGTCAATGCGCACGATGCGATCACCGACCTGTAGACCCGCCTGCTGCGCGGGCCCTTCGCCTAAGCCGCCGATGACCGGCAACATCTCAGGGACGTAGCCATAGAGACCGAGACCCTTCTCCAGCAGACCTGCATCGACCTGGGCCAGCGGTATTTCGGAAAGATCCAACATGCGCGTTTGCAGCTGGCCTTTCGGGTCGCGTACCTCCACGCTTACAGTGGCGCGGCTCAGGGCGCGGGCAAACAGATGCAAGCGGCGGTGATCCCAACTCAGTACATGCCTTCCGTCCAGACTCAGCAACAGATCTCCCTCTCGGAAGCCGGCACGTTCGGCAATGGAACCCTGCACGACTCTGCCGACCACGGGCTTGATTCCGTCGATGCCCACCATGTACACCACCCAGTAGGCGAGGACGGCGAAAAGGAAGTTAAAGAGGGGTCCCGCGACTACAACGGCGGTGCGTGTTAGCAAGGGTTGGCGGTTGAAGGCGCGGTATTTCTCCTCCTCGGCAACCTCGCCCTCCGATTCATCGAGCATCTTTACGTAGCCGCCAAGCGGCAGCGCCGCAATCACCAGCTCCGTTTGATCCCGCCCGAAGTGCCGTATCCATAATGGGCGTCCGAAGCCGATAGAAAAACGCAGCACCTTCACGCCGAG
>JABAOD010032213.1_pt3 | contig 15912 bp, 15 predicted proteins | sample 7062151 | NCBI WGS metagenome assembly JABAOD01 (sample SAMN14538626, study PRJNA623070) | marine sediment metagenome | biome: marine biome [ENVO:00000428]; feature: marine pelagic biome [ENVO:01000023]; material: deep marine sediment [ENVO:00002113] | place: India: Gulf of Khambhat ... | reverse complement strand
ACCAAAAGGTGATCGTGATCGACCGGCGGATCGTGGTTACGGGCTCCTACAACTGCAGCGCCAGCGCCGAGCGCCGCAACCACGAAAACACGCTTATAATTCATAGTCCTGAGATCGCGGTTGCGTACCTGGCAGAGTTTGAGCGTGTCCACAGCCGGGCACAGCCCTGAGATCAGGATACCAGAGCGAGATAAGACGGACTCCGTCGGAGGTTTTTGTGTCTGAACCGACCTATTTAAAGATATCGAGCGCGGTGGCCGATTTTCGGCGGGCCCGCCAACGGGCGGATCTCCAGGAGATCCTGGCGCGCCTGACCGGCAAGTCGGTTGACCTGCTTCCATACGAAGAAGTCCGGCGCAAACTCAACGCCCGCACCATGTCCGGGCGGGAGCTGAAGGAGATCCCGCTGGATGCCATCGTGGGCAGCGTCGGGCGTTATAACGATTTCACCCGCGACTTTCTGCCCCGTCACGACAGTGACCGGGAGCGCTGGGCGCGCGTCAAGGTAGCTATCACCGAACAGGGAGGCTTGCCCCCGATCGAGGTCTATCAGATCGGCGAGGTGTATTTCGTCCTGGACGGCAACCACCGTGTCTCGGTGGCCCGCGAGCTCGGGTCAAAAGTCATTCAGGCCTATGTGACCCGGGTGCGCACCAAAGTGCCGCTCTCCCCGGACGACGACCCCGATGATCTGATCATCAAAGCTGAGTACGTCGAGTTTCTGGAGATCACCGGGCTGGATGAGCTCAGGCCCGGCGCAGAGCTTCAGGTGACCGCACCTGGAAAGGTTCAGGCTCTGCTGGAGCATATCGATGTGCACCGTTATTTCATGGGGCTTGACCAGCAGCGGGACATCCCGTACCATGAAGCTGTGGCTCATTGGTATGATGAGGTCTACCAGCCGGTCGTACGGGTGATCCGTCGCCGAGGTGTGCTGCGTGATTTTCCGGAGCGATCGGAAACAGACCTTTATTTATGGCTTGCGGAGCATCGTGCTGCTCTGCAAGACATGCTGGGCTGGGAAGTCCCACCGGAGGCGGCTGCCGCCGATCTCGCTTCCCAGCACGGACAGCGATCCCGTGGTGTGGTCGCCCGGGTGGGCGAAAAACTCCGCGAGGCTGTCGTTCCAGATGAGCTGGAAAGCGGGCCGCCCCCGGGACAATGGCGGCTCGGTGTCCAGGCCGCCGACCGCGAGGACTGCTTGTTTGCCGGCGTCCTGGTGGGGATCAGTGGAGAAGAAGGCGGCTGGGCGGCGCTCGAGCAGGCGCTCACCGTGGTACAGCGCGAGAGCGGCCGGCTGAACGGCCTGCATGTGGTCGATTCGGAGGGGGATGCAGAGGCTGAGAGCGTTCAGGCGCTGGGGGAGGCCTTTGCAGCTCGTTGCGCAGCGGCCGGCGTTGAGGGGAGAATGGCGGTCGAAGCGGGCACGGTCTCCCGGGTCCTTTGCGACCGGGCCCGTTGGGTGGATCTACTCATCGTCCCTCTCGCACACCCTCCGGGCGCCACCCCGCTGGCGCGCCTCAGCTCGGGCTTCAGGACGCTGATCCAGCGCTGCCCGCGGCCGGTCCTGGCGACCCCGGGCGTGTCCTCGCCGATGAACCGGGCTCTGATCGCCTACGATGGCAGCCCGAAGGCGGACGAGGCCCTGTTTGTGGCCACCTATCTGGCGGGCGGGTGGAAGATCCCCTTAGTCGTGATCGTCGTTGATGAGGGCGATCAGGACCCCGAAAAAATCCTCTCCCGGGCAAGGGGCTACGTGGAAAGTCATGGTGTCACGGCCACGTATCTCAGCCAAGAGGGTCCAGTCGCGGAACACGTCCTGGCCGCCGCCAGGGATCAGGTCTGTGATCTGATCGTCATGGGTGGCTACGGGCACAATCCTGTGCTGGGCGTCGTGCTCGGCAGCGCCGTGGATCAGGTGTTGCGCGAGAGTGATCAGCCGGTGCTGATCTGCCGCTAGCCTGGCAGGTGCCGTTGCGGTTTTGAGCCGCCTTTGATGGGGCTCACGCTCTGCGCAGATGGTTCAAGGGTGGGGAACGATTTAGCATGCTCTTCAAAACGAGTTTGATTCAGTGATGGGGATACGCAAGCGGAGAGTTCTCTATTGGTGCACGGCCGCTTTGATGGCCGCGGTTGTGCTCAGTGCGTGCTCGGGGCTCAACATTGGTGCCCCGACCCGGTTGGGCGATGCGCCTGCGCCGACGACGATCCCGTTGCAGGATCCGCAGACGGCTGCATCCAGCCAGGCGAACCCGGCGCCGCCTTTGGAGCCGATCGCGCTGCCTGCGGGTTTCCAGATCTCGGTCTACGCGGCCGGTCTGGAAAACCCGCGCATGATGGAGATCGGGCCGGGTGGGCAGCCCTACGTGGCCGAGCGCGGGGCTGGGCGCATTGTGCGGCTGCCGGATCGGGATGGTGATGGCCTGGCAGACCAGAGTGAAGTGGTCGTGGAAGGGCTGTCGCAGCCCAGCAGCCTGGCGTTCGGCCCCGGCGGCGCGCTGTACGTTGCCGAGACCGGACGCGTGCTGCGCTACCAGCCGGCGGATGAACCGGGCCAGTTTCAGGGGGCAGAGGTGGTGGTCGATGATCTTCCCACCGTCGGCTCCCACACCACGCGCACATTGCTTTTCAGCCCGGACGGTGCCACGTTGTATGTCTCGGTGGGCTCCTCGTGCGATGTGTGCGAAGAAGATGACGCCCGGCGCGCCGCCATCGTGCGGTACAATCCAGATGGGAGTGGAGAGCAGCTGTTCGCGGTAGGCCTGCGTAATGCCGTTGGGATCACCCTGCGATCGGGCACGGACGAGTTGTGGGCCACGAACAACGGGCGTGACTGGTTGGGCGACGATCTGCCGCCGGACACCGTGCACCGGGTCCGCGCAGGTGATGATCACGGCTGGCCCCGCTGCCACGCCGCTCGCATCCTGGATCCGCAGTTCGGCGGGCCGGGCGCCTGTGATGATGTGGTCCCGCCGATGGTGGAGCTGCAGGCCCACTCGGCGCCTTTGGGGCTCGCCTTTTATGACGGCGATCAGTTTCCCCCAGAATACCGGGGTGACCTGTTCGTCGCCTTCCACGGCTCCTGGAACCGGAGCGATCCGACCGGGTTCAAGGTGGTGCGCATTCCGATGGACGGCGATCAGCCCGGGGCGGTCGAAGATTTTGCCGTGGGCTGGCTGCGCCCGGATCAATCCCGCTGGGGGCGCCCGGTAGACCTGGTCGTCACCCCAGATGGCGGGATGCTGGTCTCCGACGACGGGGGCGGGTTCATTTATCGGATCGTTTACCTGGGTGGCTAGGAGCAGCCCAAAGGGAGGGAACGCTATGGGCCGATTGCGAAGAGCTGGGATCTGGTTTGTGCTGGGAACTTTGCTCTGTCTGGCCTCTTTTTGTGTAAATATCATCGCGCTCCCGGCGGGGATCGCTTCCGGTCCCCGTGGTCCGTCAGGACCAATTTTCGGCGGTTGGGATTTCGACGACGGGGGCGACAACGGAGGCTGGAGTCCTGGTGGCAGCGACAGCGGCAGCTGGGACTTCGGCGGTGGGGATTCCGGCGGCAGCGATAGCGGCAGCTGGGATTTCGGTGGGAGCGACAGCGGTAGCTGGGATTTCGGCGGCGGGGACAGCGGTAGCTGGGACTCGGGCGGCGGCGACGGCGGCTCCTGGTAGGGACGACCATGTTCGGATTCTGTTTGTTCTCTCTTGCGATCGTTTGTTACATTATCGGCATCGTCCAGTTGCTGAGGCCTGAGCCCGTCCGTTCGTTGGCGCGGCTGCCCGGCCGAGAGCCATCCGATCGTTTCAGGCGGCACCTCGCGGAGCGCGGTGATGCCGCGGCGGCCAAGCCCCGGCCGGCCGCCGCCGCGAGGCAGCCCACGTCGCGACCGTCAGGAGGTGATGCCATGGTTTCGGAGCCACAGACCTTCAACTGGATCGAGTTGGGCCAGCGCATTACGGTTCGCCATCCTGTGCGGGGAGAGATGATGGCCCATGTGTTGGGTCGCATCCTGTACGCGGAGTTATGGCAGCGCCAGCGCGGGCCGCAGATCCCCTGGGAGCCGACCGGCAACGCATATCTGGGTTTCTGGCTCGAGGGAAACATGTTCCTGCTCAACTGGCAAACGCGTGTCTACTTGCTGGACGAGTCGGATCAGTTGTCCGACGCAGATATTCAGGGCACGTTTGCGCCCCACGCGCGTAAGTTCGCTCAAAGCGATCAGAGTGCAGATGTCTACTTCGCGTACCCGCCGGCGATGTGGCATATCGATGATATCGGCAAGTTTCGGGTCGAAGAGATTGGGGGAGAAGGGCTCCGTTTCCAACCCGGTTCGATCGGCCGTTTCATCCACGCCAGCGGCGACGCCGGCCGCGCGCTGGTCGTAGAGGATTATGAAGGCTCTGGCAGGGGCCAGGATACGGCCTGGATCGGCTATCAGCTGGCCGAAGATGATGTCAAGCCGACCTAAACCTATGTGAGGAGGCGTTCTCGATGGCAGAGTCAAGACGTGGATATTTGATGGCAGGCCTTGTGCTCATCATCCTGCTCGTCCTGGGACAGGTGGTGGCTTTTCTGATCGCGCCCGATTCCTGGCAGGCCTTCGTTTCCCGCCTGCCGGTGATTCTGAGTATGATCGCCTTTTGGGGGCCGATCATCGCTCTGGTGGCCGGGCTTTTTGTCTGGTCAACCCTGCGACTGCTCGGCTTCGACTCCCTGGAGGAGATCCGGCTTGAATCCGTTGAGGAGAACAACCCCACACCGGCGATCGTGTTCGTCGGCACGCTCATCGCCAGCATTCTGTTTTTGATGCTGGTCATCCGGCCATAGGCGGGGCAAATCGATTTCCGTGAGCGATGGGGTCTCAAGGGACGATGTAACCCGGACTGGGCCCCATTTTCACGCCTTCGAAGCCAGCCTGCGTCGGCAGGCGCCAGACGCGGGTAAAATACGGAGACCTGGCCGAGTTGGGATGACGGCCTGGATAAAGCGAGTTAAGGGAAGGGCGATGTATGATTGAGACGAACGGCAAATTCTACCTGGGAAATAATTTTGACGCGCAGGCGGCGCAGCGCACAGATGTGCCCTTGCTGTACGACCCGGATGACCTGACCACCCACGCGGTGGTGGTCGGGATGACCGGCTCGGGTAAAACCGGGCTGTGCATCGACCTGCTGGAGGAAGCGGCCCTCAACAATCTTCCGGCGCTGATGGTGGATCCCAAGGGCGACATCACGAACGCCCTGCTGCACTTTCCCAACCTGCTGCCCCAGGATTTTCAACCCTGGGTGAACGCCAACGAGGCCCGCCGGGAAGGGAAAACCCTGGACCAGGCTGCCGCGGAAGCGGCTGCGCTCTGGAAGAACGGGCTGGCCGACTGGGGTATCAGCGCTGAGCGCATCCGTATGTTGGACGAGGCGGCACACTTCGCCATCTACACACCTGGATCCGATGCAGGCATCCCCGTAAGCATTCTGGCCTCCCTGAAAGCGCCCGAGATCCCCTGGGAAAGCAATCGGGAACTGTTGCTGGAGAAGATCTCTGGCACCGTGACCGCCCTCCTGGGTCTGGTGGGCCTGACCGAGCTCGACCCCGTGCGCTCCCGGGAGCATATTCTGCTGGCCAATATCTTTGAGAACGCCTGGAGCCAGGGCCAGGATCTGAATCTGAGCGAGCTGATCCTGCAGACGCAGAACCCTCCATTTGAGAAGCTGGGCGTGTTTGACGTCAACACCTTCTTCCCGGAAAAGGACCGCTTCGAGCTGGCCATGCTGCTCAACAACATCCTGGCCGCGCCCGGTTTCCAGACCTGGATTGAGGGCCAACCCCTGGAGATCCCCAGTATCCTTCGCGGTCCCGACGGCCGCCCGCGCCACAGCGTGTTCTACATCGCCCACCTGAACGAGGCCGAGCGCATGTTTTTCGTCACCCTGCTCTTTTCGGCTGTGGAGACCTGGATGCGCGCCCAGGCTGGCTCGCCCTCACTGCGATCCATCGTGTATTTCGATGAGATCTACGGCTACCTGCCGCCGACCGCCAACCCGCCCTCCAAGCAGCCGATGCTGCGCATGCTCAAGCAGGCGCGCGCCTTCGGGGTCGGGCTGGTGCTGGCCACCCAGAACCCCGTCGACGTCGATTACAAGGCCCTCTCGAACGCCGGCACCTGGTTTGTCGGCAAGTTGCAGACCGATCAAGACAAGGAGCGCCTGCTGGACGGTCTGCAAGGGGCGGCCGGCGGGCTGGACCGCCAGGCCTACGACCGCCTGATCTCGCAACTGGGCAAACGGGTTTTCCTGCTCCATAACNNTGGGCGATGAATTACCTGACCGGCCCGCTGACCCGCGCCCAAATCCCGGCTCTGAACCAGTTGGTCGGCGCCGGACAGCCCTCCGCCCCGTCCGTATCGCCAACCCCGGCCGCCCGAGCCGTCGCGCCCGAGCCGGCCAGCGCGCTACCCCCGGCCGAAGTTCATGCGGCCGAGACAGCACTGGCGGGTTCAACCACCCGCCCCGCCGTTCCCTCCGGTGTAGCAGAATATTTCCTTCCTCAAAATCTGACACTCAGCCAGGCGGCTAAATTGGACCGCCGCGAACTGTCGGCAGACGCCCGCAGCAAGGGGATCCTTTACCGTCCCTACCTGTTGGCCCAGGCGGAGATCCGCTTTTTCCAGCGCAAATACAACCTGGACCATGAGCTGCGCAGGGCTGCGCTGGTGCTGGAGCCCGACCGCCGGGGGACGGTGCGGTGGGACGAGTTCCTCACGGAACCGGTCGACCCGCGTATGCTGGACCGTGGCCCGGCGCCCGACGCTCGATTTGAGAGCCTGGAGGAGCCCCTGTCGGACGCGCGCGGGATGAAGGCCCTGGAGCGAGATTTCCAGGATTGGGGCTATCGCTCGACGGAGGTGATCGTGCGGGCTAACGAGGAGCTGAAGGTCTTCGCCGGCCCTGATGTCTCCGCCGCAGACTTCCGCAAGATGTGCGCCGAGGCTGCCCGTGAGGCCCGCGACAAGGAAATTAAAAAAGTGGCCGGGTCCTTCGAAAAGAAAATCGACGCTATCGAGAAAAAGCTGAAGCGCGAGGAGCGCGAACTGACCGAGGACCAGGAAGAGCTCTCCCAGCGCAAGATGGAGGAGATGGGCACCCACCTGGAGAACGTGGCCGGCCTGTTCGGGCTGGGGCGCAAGCGGCGGCTGACCACCTCCCTCTCCAAGCGGCGCATGACCGGGCGGGCCAGGGCCGACGTGGAGGAATCCCGGGAGGAGATCGAGGAGCTCAAAGAGGATATCGACGAGCTGGAGGCGGAGGCCCGCGAGCTGGTCGAGGAGATCAACGATCGCTGGGGACAGGTGGCCAATGAAGTGAGTGAGATCCGNNCACCTGGAGAACGTGGCCAGTCTGTTTGGGCTAGGCCGCAAACGGCGCGTAACCACCTCGCTTTCCAAGCGACGCATGACCTCTCAGGCCAAGGCCGACGTGAAGGAGTCGCTGGAGGCCATCGAGGAATTTAAAGAGGAGATCGAAGAACTGGAGGCCCAGGCCAAGGAAACCGTCGACGAGATCAACGATCGCTGGGCGGGAATCGCGAACGAGGTGACAGAGATCCCGGTCACCCCCTATAAAAAGGATGTGCTGGTGGAGTTGTTCGGTGTGGCCTGGTTCCCCTATCACGTGGTGGAGGCGGAAGGGCGCTTCCTTGAACTTCCTGGTTTTGGGACCGAAGCGTAACGCCGGCGCCTGTTCTCCCACGTATCAACCCGTCGTCAATTTCGTGCAGCAATCATCGGCAGGATGAGGGCTGCCGCTTTGATCCAACTGGCGCAGCGGGGCAGGCGCCGGTTTCTGGCCTTCGAAGGCCCACATGCACGCGAGGGTGTGCAGCGCGGTCTTTCGTAAAATCGTACTGTAGTGTTTGAAACTTCCAGGTGCTGTCTTGCACAGCCCGCGCAACGGTCCGCCCGGGACGGTGGGGGGGAATTTAACGTGCGCCCGCATGCGGAGTGGGCGAAATAACCTGCCAACGCTGATCGAAGCTGGTATGGTAAACTCACTGCGCAATCTCGCGATGTAAAAGCAGGAGAACGACCATTGGACCAGATCATGACCTGGGTGCAGACCCAGATCGGCCTCACCCCGACGACCCAAAGCCGGATTCTGTGGTCGATCCTCGGTGTGCTGGGCTTATGGCTGCTCAGGCGCTGGATCCTGCGGTTTGCGATGCGCAATGTGGCCGACCCCAAGCTGCGCTATCAATGGGGGAGGACCGCGAACTCGATCTTTTACATCCTGGTCATTCTGTATCTTTTGCCCCTGTGGCTCGGGGACATCGCCAACCTGACAACGTACCTGGGCCTGCTGTCTGCCGGCCTTGCGGTTGCGTTGCGCGATCCACTGGTCAATCTGGCAGGTTGGGCCTTCGTGATCTGGCGGCGGCCTTTTGAGGTCGGGGACCGCATTCAGATCGGCGCGCATGCCGGCGACGTGATCGACCTGCGGATCTTTCAGTTCACCCTGATGGAGATCGGCAACTGGGTGGATGCCGATCAGAGCACCGGCCGGGTCATCCACATCCCCAACGGGAAAGTATTCACCGAGACGTTGGCCAATTTCAGCAAAGGGTTTCAGTATATCTGGAACGAAATCCCGGTTTTGGTCACGTTCGAGAGCGACTGGAAGAAAGCGAAAGAGATTCTGCTGAAAATCGTCCAGGAACGCGGCGAGCACGTGACGGAGGACGCAGAGCGGAGAGTTAAGAAAGCGGCGGAAAAGTTTTTGATCTTTTACTCAGTGCTGACGCCCACGGTGTACACAAGCGTCGAGGATAGCGGCGTGCTCTTGACCATCCGCTACCTGTGCGACCCGCGCAACCGCCGCGGCAGCGCCCAGGTCATCTGGGAGGACATCCTGGAGGCCTTCGGTCGCGAGCCGGACATCGATTTCGCTTACCCCACGCAGCGGTTTTATACCCTGGCTCAAGAAAGACAACGGGACGCGCCCCCCTCCCTGGTGGAGCGCGACGTGCCTGGTTGATCCGCGATCCTTCGAAATGGCAGCATAGCTCCATATTCTTGTTCAGCGGCTGGCCGGCAGGGAATCAGCCGCCATGCAGTGCAAATCCGGGACAGCGCAGCGATGTCCCTGTGAAGTGGGGGGAGTGCCGCAGTAACTCCCCCCTCTTCACAGAAACATCAAAGTACCATCAGATCCGGGTCATGTTTCGCTACCCGGGGTGAGGAGCGCAGATGAACATTGGCGTTGTATTCGCGCAGACGGAGTACGGACACGACCCCGGCGCGATTCGGGGCTACGCCCAGACGGTGGAGGGGCTGGGTTATACGCACGTACTGGCGTACGACCACGTGTTGGGAGCCAATCCTGACCGTCCAGGTGGCTGGCGCGGGCCGTATACTTATCAATCGCATTTTCTTGAGCCGTTTGTGCTGTACAGTTACATGGCTGCTGTGACGCAAACGCTCGAGTTCGTGACCGGGATCATCATCCTGCCACAGCGCCAGACGGCGCTGGTTGCAAAACAGGCTGCCACCCTGGATGTGTTGAGCGCCGGCCGAACGCGCCTGGGATTCGGCCTTGGGTGGAACAAAGTGGAATATATCGCCCTGAATCAGGACTTCCACACGCGCGGCCGGCGCGTTGAGGAGCAGATCGCCCTGCTGCGTGAACTCTGGACCCGTCCGCTCGTGAGCTTTGAGGGTCGATGGCACAAGATCCCGGACGCCGGGATCAACCCGCTTCCCGTGCAACGTCCGATCCCGATCTGGATCGGCGGCTATGCGGATGCCGTCCTGCGGCGGGTGGCGAAGATGGGTGATGGGTGGATGCCGGGGCACCAACACGCGGGCGATGCACGCTCAGATCTGGATAAACTGGCGCGTTACCTGGAAGAAGCCGGTCGCCGTCCCAATGAAGTCGGCCTGGAACCGCGTGTCAAGTATGACGGCGGCGATTTAGACGCAGTGCTGGCGCAGGTGGAAGCCTGGCAGGAGGCCGGGGCTACTCATCTGTCGATCAATACGATGGGCAGCGGGTTTGACACGCCGGCAAAGCACCTTAGCGCCCTGGACCAGTTTGCCAAAGCGCGTGGTCTACCCTAAAGGCGCCCTGAGCGGCCATCCCCAGCCCGGCGCGGACAGGGACGGGCGCAGCGCTCGATCGTGGTCAACGAGACAGAATGGACAAACTGAGCGCAGTTGGGTTCACGGGTCGGCAGGCCATCGTTATCGGCGGCGGACTGGCGGGGCTGTGGGCCAGCCGCGTGTTGAGCGATCACTTTGAGCGGGTGACGATCGTCGACCGGGACCGCTTTTCGGAGGCGCAAACCTTCCGGAAGAACGTCCCTCAGGCCAGGCATGTGCACACGCTCTTAGTCCGCGGCCAGCGGTTGATGGAGAGCTGGTTCCCGGGGATCGACGCTGAGTTGGCGGCCGCCGGCGCCCCCCTGCTTGTCTGGGGAACCGAGGCGGTTTTTGTCAACCAGGCCGGTCGGTTTCCGCCTTTCAGCCCGGATTTTTACAGCAGGGCCTGCAGCCGAACCCTGCTTGAATCTCACATTCGCCGCCGGCTGTGCGAGTTGCCGCAGGTGCGTTTTTTAGAGGCCTGTGAGGTGGTGGGGCTGATTGAAAGCCGGGATCGTTCGGGAGTCACCGGCGTCCAGGTGCGAGATTTGAACGGCCGGCAGGAGCCGCGCGCCCTGCTTGGGGATCTCGTGGTGGACGCCAGTGGGCGAGAATCCGATGCGCCGCAGTGGCTGGCAGGCCTGGGCTACGGTGTGCCACAGGTAACGACGGTGAACGCTTTTCTCGGGTACGCAACGCGCTGGTACCGGAAGCCCCCGCAGCTCGACGTGGATTGGAAGGGTGTCTTGATCTTCCACCAGCCGACCGACAACCCGCGCGGCGGCGTCATTTACCCCGTTGAAGGAGATCAGTGGGTGGTGACCCTTGCGGGCACAGCTGGGGAATACCCGCCCACGGATGATNNTGATCGACCCGCTCGTGTACGAGGCCATCAAGGGCGCGGAGCCGCTGACGCCTATCTACGGCTACCGCCGCACCGAAAACCGGTGGGTGCATTATGAACGCCTGCCGCGCTGGCCTGAGCGTTTCGTGGTGGTCGGCGACGCCGTCTGCTGTTTTAACCCGGTTTACGGCCAGGGCATGACCGTCAGCGCGCTGGAGGCGCAGTACCTGGGTTCGGCGCTCGGAGAACAGCGCCACCGTTCCCCAAACGGTGACTTGGCGGGATTTGCGCGCCGATTTCAGCGCCGATTGCCGAAAACGGTCAATCCGGTGTGGCAGCTGGCGACCGGTGAGGATTTCCGCTGGCCCACCACGGAAGGGCCAAAACGGGGCCGGCTCTTGCGTTTCATGCACTGGTATGTGGATCAGCTGTTTGACGCACTGGCGTCCGATGCCCACCTGGTGGATGCTTTTTCTTCCGTGATGCATCTGCTTGAGCCGCCGATCGTTTTGTTCCGCCCCGACGTGTTCATGCCCGTGATGCGCCAGGCGCTGCGCGCCAGGCTCCGTCGCGCCAGCCGGGTCCGAGGAGATCGATGGTGAGCAGCGCGTTGTGGATCCTGGTTGCGATGGCCGCCTATGGGATCGTTCATTCGATCCTCGCTTCGCTGCGGGCGAAGGCCCTGGCCCGGGAGTGGTTCGGTCCGCCAGCGCTGCGGGTGTACCGCCTGGCATACAACATGTTCGCCGTCGTGAGCCTGCTCCCAGTCCTGGCGCTGGTCCCGCTGCTGCCCGATCGCGAGCTGTACCGCGTGCCCGCCCCCTGGGTGTCGCTCACCCTGGTCGGCCAGGCGTTGGCCGCGGGGATGCTGGTGGTCAGCCTGCTTCGGACCGGGCTGAGCTCTTTTCTCGGGGTGCGCCAATTGGTTTCGGGCTCAGAAGAACGCGGCGGGGCGCTGGTGGTCACCGGCCTGTACCGGTGGGTGCGGCATCCTCTCTACACGGCTGGCCTGATCTTTATCTGGTTGTCTCCAGTGATGACCGTCAATTTGCTGGCGCTGTACGCGGGTTTTACGCTGTACATCGTGGTGGGTGCCCTGTTCGAGGAGAGGAAGCTGGTGAAGGAGTTTGGGAGGGCGTATACCCGTTACCGGCAAAAGACACCAATGCTGTTCCCGATCCATTTTGGAAGGAAGCGATGAGCGTGGGCGACCCCCACGCTCATCGCTTATCTTGAAATCGACCCACCGTACCTGGAATAAGCGGACTTTTGGGCTATGGGAACTGCCTGTAGGGGGAATTAAGATTGGAGCAGGGCAGATAGCGGGGCAGAGCACTGTAAAAGAGCGATTTTCAGCATGAACGACCTATCTGGTAGGACCCTCGGGCGGTATCGCCTGCTCGAGCCGATTGGACATGGCGGTATGGCAACCGTCTACAAAGCCGCCGACCTGGCGCAAACGCGGCACGTCGCGGTTAAGATCCTCTCACCGCTCATGTCGCAGAACCCGCAATTCCAGGCGCGCTTTCAGCGGGAGGCCCAGGTCGTCAGACGGCTCAAGCATCCCAACATCGTCCCGGTGGAGGCCTGCGGGGATCACGACGGCTATTTGTTCCTGGTGATGCCGTATTACGAAGCGGGTAACCTGGCAGCCCGCCTGGGAAATGGCGTGCCCACACCCGAGGAAGCCGGGCACATGATCGGGCAGATCGCGGCGGCGCTGGCGTACGCCCATCAAGAGGGGGTTGTGCACCGGGATGTAAAGCCCTCGAACATTTTGCTGGATCAAGACGGCAACGCGCTGCTCGCCGATTTTGGGTTGGCGCGGATCAAAGACGCTTCGATGAGTCTGACCGGTTCGGCATTAATCGGTACGCCGGCGTATATGTCTCCGGAGCAGGCCAGCGGTGAGCGCGCGGACGCGCGCTCCGATCAGTATTCCTTGGGGATCGTGCTCTACCAGCTGGCCACCGGCGTCGTGCCTTTTGAGGCGGACTCACCCGTGGGTGTTCTGATGAAACAGATCCGGGAGCCTCTACCGCTTCCGAAGGATAAGAGCCCCAACCTGCCTCACGCGATTGAGCAGATCATCTTGATCGCCACGGCCAAGGACCCCAGTCTGCGGTTTGAATCGGTGGAGAAGATGAACGCTGCCTTCCAGCAGGCCCTGGCGTACGCCCTGGACCCAACCAGCCCGGTGCCGGATGACCTCAAGCCGCGGCTGGCTCGCCTGCCCAGGTCCGGGCGGCTGACCCAAAGAAAAGATGCCCCGAGAAGGCGGCGGGCCCTCAAGCTGGCGGGCCTCGGCGCGATCCTGGCCCTGCTGCTTTTCGCCTGTTCGGTCCTTACCTCGAACATGCTTGGGCTGACCGGCGGTGCTCCCAGGCCGGTGGAGGGCCGCGGGCAGAGCGTCGCCAGTGTCCTCGAAAGCTCGTTGACGCCCTCCCCCTGGGCGAACGCCGTGGATTCTGCAATTGTCGGCGATGCTGGTACCAGCACACCCGCAGCGACGCAGGGTTCGACGGTGATCGTGCAAACCGTGCTTGTCACGGTCACCGATCATGCTGTTGGGACATCCCCTGCTGTGAGCCCGACCATACCGGGCCTCTGGCTCGCGCCAGCCGCCTCCCCAACACCGACCCCGAACCTGCCGGTGTCGTTTACTGCGACCCCGAAACCGCCTCTGGTCCCCACCCAGACCCCGACGCAACCGCCGCCTGACCCAATCGCGCCTTCCCCAACGCCGAGTCCAACGGTCACCTTCGGCGGACGGCCCCCAACCAACCCACCGCCCACAAATACGCCGACGGCGAGCCCGAGCCCACCGTCCCCCGCGACCGCAACAGCGACGAAAACGGCCAGCCCATTGCCGTCCGCCACGCCCTCGCCCTATGTCTCGGCAACCCCGACCCCGACGCCGACGAACACGCCGGATCCGTGCGCCGGCCTTGCCCTGGCGGGCTTTACGCTCGACGATAAGAAAGTCAGCTGGACGGTCGTCAACGACGGCCTGATCACCCTCGAGATCGCCGAAATCTACCTGGAGTGGCCGGCGGACAACGATGAGTTAAAAAAAGTGCGCCTGGATGGGGAGACCCTGTGGGNNGGTTCCTGGCGGTAGCTCCAATACGCTGACCTTTGAATTCGATGAAGAAGCTGAACTTGCCGACTACGCGCTCGAGCTGCAGTTCGACAACGGCTGCCAGGCCTCCGCACAAAGCTGAGCGCAGACCGCGACTTTTGCAATTTTTACTGCAGTTATTTAGAAATTATCAAAATATATAAGAAATTGGTACTACTTTGCCTACCATACGTGAAAAACCGGACTTATTGCCTATTTAGAAATGCCCCTGCTGTGGCTATAGTTAGGTCAGCCAGCGGCGGCTCGTACCCTCGCTTGCAGGTGCGAGGCGCCGCCAAGGAGTTTGCCGGGAAAACGAACCTTATCGACGGGACGGTGTTCTGGGCCATCGTCCTTCAGCGTAGCTCCTGGCAGGATGCCATCCATCTCCTGACCGGGGCGAAATTTGGGGGAATGCGCCCTCGAATCGCCCCGAGCTTCGGATGCGATCCTCTTCCGAGCCAGGCGCTCAGAAGAATTAAAGTCGTATGCACAGCCTGAACGGACATCTCCTTGGCCGTTACCGCCTGCTCCAGAAAATCGGCAGCGGCGGAATGGCCACGGTGTACAAGGCACACGACACGGTGCGCAACCGCATCGTGGCGATCAAGCTGCTTTCCCCGGCCATGGCCCAAAACGCCCAGTTTTCTCAACGCTTCCGGCGTGAAGCCCGGGTGGTGATGCAGCTCAAGCACCCCAACATCATGCCGGTGCTCGATGTGGGCGAGCAGGATGGATACGCCTACATCGTGATGCCGTACATCCGGAGTGGTAGCCTGGCGGAGCGCCTGCAAAAGGGCCCGTTGAGCCCGCAGGAGGGCGCCCGGCTGGTGGCTCAGATCGCCGGTGCGCTCGATTATGCGCACCGCCAGGGGGTGATCCATCGCGACGTCAAGCCATCCAACATCCTCATCGACGAAAAGGGCAACGCGCTGCTCGCCGACTTCGGCCTGGCCCACATTCAGGACACCACCATGAGCCTGACCGGCTCGGCGCTCATCGGTACGCCCACGTACATCTCGCCCGAGCAGGTGCGTGGGGAGCAGGTGGATGCGCGCAGTGACCAGTATTCGCTGGGCATCGTTCTGTACCAGCTGATCACCATGAAAGTGCCGTTCGAAGGGGATACGCCGTTGGCGATCGTCGTGAAGCACGTCAACGAGCCGCTGCCGATGCCCAGCAAGATTAACCCCAACATCCCCGAGTCGATGGAGCACGTCATCCTCAAGGCGAGCGCCAAGATCCCCGACGACCGCTTCTCCTCGATGGCGGAGCTCAACCGGGCCTTTCAGGCGGCGCTGGCCCATGCAGTACACCCAGAGGCCAATGCACCGCCGAAGATCCAGTACCGGCCAACCCAACCGGTTGACCAGGTGGCGGCCGACCCGGACGAACCTCCTCCGAATCCAAAGCGCAGGCTGATCCAGCTTGGTGCCCTGGCGGCGCTGCTGCTGCTGCTCTTGTTAGCCTGCCCGGTCGCATCGACCGGCGTCGTCGGGGTTCTGGAACGCTTTTCCAGCCCGGTGGAAGGGGCTTCGATGAACGATGAGCAGCTGACGGCGATGGCTGCCACCCTCGACACCTTTCACACCCAGGAGGCCAGGNNCACACCCAGGAGGCCAGGCCGCCCACCGCCACGCCGACCCATACGGCGGTGCCCACCGAATTGCCCGACACTGCCACCCCGATTCTGGGGGTGACGGCGACCAGCCTGGTGGTTTCACCCACGCTGACCGCCACCCTGACCGGCACACTGACAACCACGACGCCCATGGCCACGGCGACGCTGGGGTTGCTGCCCACCTGGACGCCCAAGCCGC
>JABAOD010017456.1_pt1 | contig 15916 bp, 12 predicted proteins | sample 7062151 | NCBI WGS metagenome assembly JABAOD01 (sample SAMN14538626, study PRJNA623070) | marine sediment metagenome | biome: marine biome [ENVO:00000428]; feature: marine pelagic biome [ENVO:01000023]; material: deep marine sediment [ENVO:00002113] | place: India: Gulf of Khambhat ... | reverse complement strand
GCGCGGAGTCGATGTAGGCCTCCATGTTGAGCGGGCCGAAGAAATCGGCCTGCTGACGCATCTGATGCAGCATGGTGCCCTCGAGCACCATGGGGCCCACGGCGGGGTTGATGCTCCAGGCCACCTCACCGTCGTAGCCCTGCCGCACCTGTCCGAAGCCGGTGATATCGACGCGGATGAACAGCTTGTTCGGTGCCGCCCCGAACACTTCCAGATCGCCGCCGACGCCCTGTGCCGGCATCGAGAAGGTCCCCACGGCGCGCATCGAGGAGTATCGCTCGAGGGCGGCGCGCCCTCCCGAGACTTCGATGAGCCGTTCATAGACCGCGTGCGCCTCGAATCGCGGTGCGGCAGTCGGCGTGACATCGCGGCTCGCCACCCCCCCGCTCGCGCATCCAGCGAGCATGGTCGCCATGGCGAGGGCCAGCCCGCCTTTCAGGTGTCGGTTCCGGTACGTCATTCCCATACCTCCCTTTTCGCGTGTCAACACTTGCTCAGGGTGTACTGCTCCGTTGGTGCGTGATCCACACGAGTGCGGCCTCCAGCGCGGCGTCTCGGCCAGCAAGGAGGTCCCGGCGCGTAAGCGCCACCGGCTCGTCCGGCACCACCCCGCGCCCTTCGAGCCGGATCCCCGTCGCCGTTTCGAACTCGCCGAACGCGTGATAGAGCACGTCGCCGTTGGGCAGCCGGTCCATCGATGCCGGCAGCACGGCGCCGGCCGTGGTCGTACCGAACACCCGCACACGGCCGACCGCCTGCATCCCTCCGGTGAACACCTCGGACGCGCTCGCCGACATTCCGTCGGTGAGCACCGCCACGGGGCCGGCGAACGGCGACACCCGCTCGCCGGTCGTGCTCACGCGACGCGGATTGGTGACGAACCGCAGCGTGGTCGTCCTGGTCCGCATGACGCCGAGTGACTCCCGACCGTCGATGAAATGGCCCGCGAGCCCCATGATCATCGCTCCGACACCGCCGCCGTTCCCGCGAAGATCGATCACGAACCCGTCCGCGTCACGGTAGCGGTCTACTGTCTGGTCGAACTGCTGCATGATCGGCATCATCCAGGCGTTGAACCAGATCACCCCCACGGCGCCATCGCCATCCGTCGTGCGGGCACGTGCCGCGCGGAAGCGGGCAAACACGGTCGGGAGATGTCCCAGCTTCACGGCGTCACCCGGGGCCGGCTGCCGGGTCAGCTCGAGAGCGATCGGCACGTCCCCGGCATCGAGTAATGTCACGCGCGCGGTCGTGTGCGGCGGGCCCTGGAGCCGTCGTTGCACTGCGGCCCACACCAGGATGTCCAGCGGGCGGCGGCTCTCGACGCTCCTGGCACGCTCCACGAGATCGCGCACGTGATCGTCGTTCACCGCCGTCACGACCCATCCGGGACCGACTCCCGCCCGGGCGGCGGGCCCGTCGGGATCCACCGTCGTCACCACGAGCTGGTCGCCGATAAACCGCATCTCGAACCCGAGGTCGCCCACCTCGGCCGACGGGTCGCCCCGAGCGGGATCGAGCGTGTCTGCGAGTTCCCGGGGAATCAGCGCAAAATGGGACTGGCCCAGCCGATCGAGCATCTCGCGGATGGTGGCGCGCAATTCACGGACGTCGGTCGCCCGTTCCACCCGTGGGCGCAGCTCGTCACGGAGCGCTACCCAGTCGACGCCGTTGAACGTAGTGTCGAAATGGGTGTCGTACACGATCTGCCATGCTCTGTCGAACGTTGCGAGCGCCACGGCGGGGTCGAAGGGCGCCTGCGCCGGAAGCCGCTGCGGCCAGAGGACGCCGTACAGCAAGGCTGCCATACCGGCCACAAGAACTCGCTTGTCCATCGAGATGTGCCTCACTCTCTTCAGATCAGGACCGGAAGCCCGGAGCCAACAATATACATACCATATACCCACATCTGGTGGATTTCTTCGAGCCAGCGCCCTCTAGCTCCTGTAAGCTCATTCCAGGCAACCACTTGCGCGCATCCTGTGGGAATCGACGGTACCGATCGATGCCCGTGGGCCGCGTGCACGCTTAACCATTCGATGATAGGTCAAGTTATTGCGAAATACGTAATGTGTAATTACAATACGTCATGCCGCTGGTGGGCCCTGTCGGCGAGGAGGAGGCAATGGCAGAGATCGATCTTGGCCAGATCTGGGAGCGCATTCGGGAGGAACTCAAGGAGACCGGTATCGACCTGGATGTGGACTGCTGCGAGGCCAACCTGGGCTCGCGGCTCAAGGTCGTGTGCATGGCTGGTGGGCTCTCGGACTCCCTCAAGGAGATGGGGAAGAAGGCGCGGGATCAGGTCGTGATGGTCCGGGTCGACGAGGAAACCAGTCAGAAGCTGGATCACTGGGTGGAGACCGGTGCGTTCAAGAGCCGCTCCGAGGCCGCAGCGCTGTTCATTCGCGAGGGCCTGAAGGTGCACGCGAAAGAGCTCGCCGAGCTCGAGGAGGCGCTGGGCGGAGTGAAAGAGGCGAAGGACAACCTCCGGCAGAAGGCCCGCGAGATGTTCGGATCGGAGCCGGAAGCGGAGGGAACGGAGGGCTGAGGCGGGCGNNCGGAGCCTGAAACGGGGGAAACGGAGGGCTGAGGCGGGCGGCCCGGTGACCAGGCTCGTCATCTTCGTGGCGCTGACTGCGGCGTTGGCCTTGCTGTCGAGGGCGTCCCTTGCGCATCCGCGATCCCACGGCTTCTACCGCTTCTTCGGCTGGGAACTGATCCTCGGGCTCTTCCTCGTCAACTTCGTCTCGTTCCGGCAGTGGTTCGGTGATCCGGGCTCGTCGCGCCAGCTCCTGTCGTGGATCCTGTTGCTGACATCGATCCTGCCTGCGGTGCTCGGCGTGTGGGCGTTGAGTACCGCGGGAGTCCCGAAGAGGGAGCGGCGCGGCGATGAGCCACTGCTGGGCATCGAGAAGACCACGCAGCTCGTGACGACAGGACCGTTCCGATATATTCGTCACCCGCTCTACTGCTCGCTTCTGCTGCTGACGTGGGGTGTGTTTCTCAAGCGGCCGACGTGGCTGTCCGGCGCCCTTGCGCTCGGGGCCACCGGGTTCCTGGTCGCGACCGCGAAGGTGGAAGAACGGGAGAACCTGAGCTACTTCGGGTCCGCGTATCGCACGTACATGCGAGCCACGACGATGTTCGTTCCCTTTCTGTTCTGACCAGCCGCCCGCGCGCCCGAGACCTTGCCCCTCCCGTGTCGGGCTCGTAGGTTACCGCGCTCTAGACGACCGCAAGTGTGAGTCACGACTTCACTCAATTCGGAGGTACGATGCGCCGTTTGACCCTCATCTGTTGTGCAGTCCTGCTCGTCGGCTGTGCGCCGGCCGATGAGCAGCCGGCGGAGGACATGCCGGCCGCCGCGGCGGCGACGCTCTCGCTTGCCGACTTGGCCGGCACGTGGAACGTGGCGGCCATGACGGAGGCCGGTGACAGCACGCTCGTCGAGTACCAGATGGTCGCCACCGGCACCACGGAAGGCTGGACGGTCACGTTCCCGAATCGCGACCCCATTCCGGCGCGCGTCGTCGCCGTGGGAGGTGACAGCGCGATCGTTGAGATCGGGCCCTACGAGAGTGCGCTGCGCGCTGGCGTCATGGTTACGACGCGCTCCGTGGCTCGTCTGGTCGACGGCAGGATGGTCGGGACGTTTGTGGCCCGGTACCAGACGACCTCGGCCGACTCGGTGCTTCACGGCAGGCACGAAGGCACGCGCGTGATGCAGTAGCGGGGTGCCCCGCGGCCGGAGAGCGGCCGCCAACTCACACGGTGGGTGCCGGGCCGGGAGGCTTGGCGCCCGCTGCCGCTTTCGACCGCACGGCACCGCCCGCGCCGCGGTCTTCATGCGGCGGTCGACACGACCGGCCGCGCTCTTGACGGCCGGAACGGGATCCCCATGTTAGCCTTCAACGTTTCCTCTGGTCGGGACCCACCGGTAAGCCGTCATCACATTAGTGGAGGTGTTCATGCGCATCTTTCTTGTCCTCGTCATGGCGATCGCGATGGGGGTCACCAGCATGTCGGCCCAGGTCCTTCGCTTGTCGGGTCGCGTCACCGATTCGGCCGGGAATCCGCTGGGTGGGGTGCGGGTGGAGGAGCGCGGGACATTGAACGGCACACTAACCCGGGCCGACGGGACCTACGAGCTGCGCTACAGCTCGGCCGATGCGGTCATCGTGTTCGCTCAAGTGGGCTTCCGCCGTCAGGAGTTCTCGGTTCGGAACACCACGACACTGGACGTCGTGATGGAGGTCGCCGTTCACGTGATCGAAGGGATGGAGGTCGTGGGCACGCGGCGGGCGGACCGATCGGCCGTCGAGACACCGGTCGCGATCGACGTCATCGACGTTCCGGCCCTGACCCAATCGGTCCCCGAACTCGAAGTGAACCAGTTGCTGCACTACGTGGCGCCGTCGTTCAACGCCAACCGTCAGTCGGGCGCTGACGGCAGCGACCACATCGACCCCGCCACGTTGCGGGGCCTCGGTCCCGATCAGACGCTGGTGCTGATCAACGGGAAGCGCCGCCACCAGTCATCCCTCGTCAACATCTTCGGGTCGCGTGGCCGTGGAAACACCGGGACCGACCTCAACGCCATCCCGCTGGCGGCGATCGACCGCATCGAGATCCTGCGCGACGGGGCCAGCGCCCAGTACGGCTCCGACGCTATCGCGGGGGTGATCAACATCGTGCTCAAGCAGTCGGTGGACGAATTCAGTGGCAGCGTCGCCGGCGGATTCAACAACGCCAAGCCGCCCACGGAATTCGCTGTGTTGCGCGATGAGCGCCGGGACGGCGAGCACATGCAGTTGAGCGCGAACTACGGGATTCGCGTGGGTGAATTCGGGTTCGTGAACATGACGGCGGAGTATCTGACCAAGGAACGCACCAACCGTCCAGCCGACCCCGCGCAATGGGACATCTACCGACGTCAGTTCGGGGACGCCGCGCTCGACAACTTCGGCACCTTTTTGAATTCGCGGATACCGATCGGGGAGAATGTCACGTTCTATGGCTTCGGCAGCTACAATTTCCGGCACACCGACGCCTTTGCCTGGAGCCGGGATCCGGGCTCCGATCGCAACGTCGATGCGATCTATCCAAACGGCTTCGATCCGCACATCACGTCCGACATCACGGACAAGTCGCTGACGGCAGGAGTGCGGGCCAAGCTCGGCGAGTGGGACGTCGACGTCAGCAATAGCTGGGGCGCCAACCGCTTTCACTACATCATCGACGGCACGTTGAACGCCTCACTGCTTGAGAGATCTCCCACGCGATTCGACGCCGGCGGTTTCGAGGCCTCGCAGAACACGACCGGCATCACCTTCACCCGCTTCTTCCCGACGGTACTCGCCGGGTTGAACGTCGCGTTCGGCGCCGAGTATCGTCTCGACAACTACCAGATCTTCGCCGGCGAGGAGGGCTCGTACCGGAACTATGGTATCGTCGACAGCGTGATCAACGGCATCGTCGTCCCCGTCGATACCCTGGGGCGCCCGGGCGGGTCACAGGGGTTCCCCGGCTTCCAGCCGGCCAACGAGGTGGACGAGAACCGCACCAACGTCGGTGCCTACCTCGACCTGGAGCTCGATCTGAGTGACCGCGTGATGGTGAGCGGCGCCGTTCGCTACGAGGACTACAGCGACTTCGGCAACACCCTCAATGCCAAGCTCGCCGGACGGGTGGGGCTGACGGAGAACGTCGCGCTACGCGGGTCCTTCAGCACGGGATTCCGCGCGCCATCCCTGGCCCAGATCTACTTCAACACCACGTTCACCGACTTCGTGTCGGGCGTGGCGGTCGACAAGATCATCGCCAAGAACAACAGCCCGATCACCCGAACGCTCGGGATCCCGCCACTCAAGGAGGAGACGGCCACCAACGGCAGCGTCGGGATCACCGCGCGATTCGGGGATTTCACGGCGACGGTGGACGGGTATCTGGTGGACATCGACGACCGGATCGTCCTGACGGGCGCGTTCGAGGATACCGACCCGGACATCGGTGCCGAGCTCCAGGCCCTGCAGGTCGGTGCCGCCCAGTTCTTCACCAACGCGATCAGTACGCGCACGCGTGGCCTCGACGTGATCCTGAGCTACCGGCACGGGTTCGGGCCGCACCGCCTTGGTGGCTCGCTCACAGCGAACTTCAACGACATGGAGCTCGGGGAGGTCAACACGAGCCCACAGCTTCAGGGGAAGGAAGACATCTACTACGGGACGCGGGAGCAGCACTTCCTCCTGGCATCGGCCCCGGACACCAAGCTCGGTCTGACACTGGACTACGGGATCCGGAACGTGGACGCCACCGTCCGGCTCGTCCGGTTCGGCAAGGTCACGCTCATCGACTGGCTAGATACGCAAGACGTTTACGACGCGCGGCTGATCACCGACGTATCGCTGACGTATCTGCTCACGGGGAACGCGAGCCTCACGATTGGCGGTCACAACATCTTCAATCGCTACCCCACGCAGCAGGATACCGAGACCGAGACGGGCGGACTCTGGGACGCCGTGCAAATGGGCTTTTCGGGGGCGTACTACTACGCTCGCCTGAACTTCAAGCTCTGAGCTGCATCGATGCCGCGGGTGGGGGGGCCATGCGCCCCCTCACCATTTCCCGCCGGACGTATCCCCGCGATTGAAACGCACAAAGGCAATCGCGGCGGTGACCACGCCGATCGCGACGAGCAGGAGTAGATGTTCGATCGGCGTGTCACCGAACACTGCCCAACGGACAGGCCGGAAATAGCGGAATGGGGTACCCCACCGCAGCCACTCGAGCCAGGCCAAGCGCTCCCCGAACACATCCAGCAGATACAGACCGATCGCGAGGCCCATCGTGCGGGCGACCGCCGTGCCACGCCGGGGTGCAGTGGCGCCGAGCAGCAGCGTGATACCTGCGAACGACATCAGCAGCGCGGCGAGCCCTACCGCACTCATCGTGTATCGGGTCCATGGCAACTCGCCCGCTACGCTCACCGCGCGTAGACCGATCGCGACGCCGACCAGCATGGCACTCGGGAGCACGACGGTGCCAAGCAGGGCGACCGCCAACGCCCCGGCCAGGTACTGGTGGCGGGCGATTGGACGGGCGAGCACCAGATCCAGCGTGCCCGTCTCGCGCTCGCCGGCCGGGATGGTGCACGCCACCACCACGAAGGCGAGGGCGGCCATGACGACCGCCGGGTGCTGAAAGCCGAAGGCGACTGCGGCGCCGAAGGAAGCGAGAATGAGCTGGTCGCCGAAGATGCCTTGGACGGCAGGTGGCATCATCCGGACGATGCTCGCCACGCCTGGCCCCTGGTCGAGTGCCTCGGCGACCTGGAGGAATAGGACCTGCACCCCGGCGAGCGCCACGGTCATCACCGTCAGGAGTCGCGCCTGATGCCGAAGGTTGCGACGAAAGATGGCGGAGATCACCGCGGATCCTCCGACGGCGGGCGGTAGTACCGCGCGAACGCTTCCTCCAGGGTGGGCTCCGGAAAGACCAAATGGCGGACCTGATGGCGGGCGAGCACGGCGAGCAGGGGATCGAGCGGGCCGGCGACGAGGAGCTCGACGGCCTCGGGCTCCGCACGGGTGACCGTGATCCCGGGGAGGGACAGCTCGGCGAGGCGTGCCGGATCGGCGAATCGCACCACCGCCTTGCGAACCAGCGACTGCCGCATCACCTGGACGCGTTGCACCGTCACGAGACGGCCATCACGCAGGATGCCGACGCGGGTGCACGTGCGATCGACTTCGGTCAGGACGTGCGAGGAGTGGAACACGGTCCGTCCGGCCTGTCCGGATTCCATCAATAGGTCGAGCACCGCCTCTCGCACCAGCGGGTCGAGGCCGGTCGTCGGTTCATCGAGCACCAAGAGGCCGGGATCGTGCTGGAATGCAGCCACCAGGCCCAGCTTCTGCTTCGTGCCTCGTGAGTACTCCCGGATCACGCGTCCGAGATCGGCGTCCGCGAGGCCGAGCCGCTCGCACAGCTCCGCGAGCCGCTGCGGGCGAGTCGGCGACGCGCCGGGGGGGCGCAAGGCGTCGAGGAAGTCGAGCATGGCGCGACCCGTGAGGCGCTCGTCGAGCGCCAACTCCCCCGGCAGGTATCCCACCGACTGTCGGGCACCCGGCACTCGGGGTGATCGGCCGAACACGTGCACCTCGCCTCGTGTGGGACGGAGCAGGTCGAGCAGCAAGCGAATCGTTGTGGTCTTGCCGGATCCGTTGGGGCCCAGGAAGCCGAACACCTCGCCCGGCTCCACGGTGAAGTCGAGTCCGTCGACGCCCACGGTATGGCCGTAGTGCTTGGTGAGATCTCGAGCGGTGATGACCGGGGCCGCGGCGAACATGGGTAGAGCATATCGCCACCGGGCACGGGGAAGCCAGAGTCGGCTGAAGACGACTGGAGGCTCGGAATCGGCGCGGGTGGTCCCTTACCGCTCGTCGGCCCGAAGCACCCAGCCGTCCGGATCGATGGCCACCTCGACGCCCTCACCCACCGGAATGCGTGCCGATCCGTCCGGCATCTCCACCCGCCGGGTCACGCCGCCCACGCGAACATCGATGGGCATCGGGAATGGCAGACCGTTGGGCACGTCCCACGTCAGCTCCAGCTCGGTCGCCGAGCGTCGGGAACGGAGTCTCGGCAGCGGCGCCTGGCGAACGTAGACCTCGAAAAACCAGTCCAGGCGCCGGCCGGCAAAGCGGTTCACGTGCAGCACGAGCTCGTCGGTGCTCGTCAGTCGGCACTGGCAGCTCCCGGTGGCCTCGGCCGCCGCCGGCCGGGGATACGTCCAGCGTCTCAGCATCGTGAAGAAGGCCTCGTCGCCGAGCAGATAGCGCAGCGAGTGCAGCACGAGGGCGCCCTTGTAATAGATGTCGCCCGTGTACGCCTGGTGGCTGGTCAGGACGTCACGGGGTGCCACGGCCTGGCGGTTGGCCACTCGGCTGCGATACACGGTCAGCAGCTCTCGGGCCTTGTGCCGGCCGAGCCGCGACCCGGCGTACAGCGGCTGCGCGTACGAGGCGAACCCCTCGTTCAGCCACAGGTCCTGGAACCCCGTCGGGGTGATCTGGTTGCCGAACCACTCGTGCGACAGCTCATGCTGGTGCAGCCCGTCGAATCCCCAGTCGATGCCGGCCATCGCGTCATTTCGGAAGTTGGCGCCGTAGGCGATGATGGTCTGATGCTCCATGCCGAGGTAAGGCGTTTCCGCGATCCCGTACTTGTCCGCCCAGAACGGATACGGTCCCACGAGGTCCTCGAGGTGTCGCATGTGTTCCAGGAACTCCGGCAACGCTCGTCGGGCACGCTCGGCGTTGTGTCGGAGCACCCAGAACGTGACGGGTACCGTATCACCGGCGACGTTCGCGTACGGCTCGACCACCTCAACGTACGGGGCGATGTTGAGGCTCACGCCGTAGTTGTTGATGGGGGTGGACACGAACCAGTGGAACGTGCGGCCGGCGGGTGACTCCGAGATCGATCGGAGTCGCCCGTTGGTCGCGACCACGAGGGGTCGCTCGGCCGTGATGTGCAGCGCCATCGAGTCGGGCTCATCAGAGAGGTGGTCTTTGGTGGGCCACCAGAGATCTGCGCCGAACATCTCGCACGACACCGTCACCCACGGGAGCCCGTCCGGCGTCTCGGCCCAGATGAAACCGTCGAAGCCACCGCGTCGCACCGCCCGCGGCTTGCCCGCGTACGCGACCCGAACGGCCAGGCGCTCCCCCACACGGTATTGCCGCGGCAAGGTGATCCAGAGCTGCCCACCGCGGCGTTCGTGGCGGAGGCCCACACCTTCGAGGCTCGTCTCCGCGACCCGGAACACTGTGTCGAGGTCCAGTACCATCACCTCGAGTGGGCTCACCACGTCGGCGTGCACGACGATCGCTCCGGTGATGGAGCTGTCGTCCGGGGTCACGGCGACGGCGAGGTCGTAGAATCGCACGTCGTAGGCCGCCTGCTCCGGCGGCAGCGGCCCGCCCGACATGCGCGGGTCCGTCTGGGTCCGAGCGGGGTGCCATCCCACGGCCATCAGCATGGCCACCAGCGTGGTGGCGCGTGCGTGGAGCATCGATCCTCCTCCCAACGGTGTCTTGCCGCTGTATCGCAACGTTTCCTATTGTATACCCTGGTCCAATCTCAGGGGACCGCCATCAGGAGGATCGGCGTGCGCCGTATCGGGTGCCTTCACCATTGGGGGATGACCTGCCACCGACGTCGTGGCTGGCGCTCGGGCGTCGGCAGCGGCGCCGGGCCAGGGACGGTTTTCCGCTTGGCAGTGCTGATGCTGGTCGTGTCCTGCGCTCGTGCTCCGGAACCGCGGTGGTGGAAGGGCAACCTCCACACGCACTCCTTATGGAGTGACGGAGACGATTACCCCGAGATGGTGGTCGATTGGTACAAGCGACACGGCTACGCGTTTCTCGCGTTGTCGGATCACAACGTGTTGGCGGAGGGCGAGCGGTGGATTGCGGTGACCGACGCCGCGGGTGGTGCCCCGAACCTGGATGCGTACGTCGCCCGTTTTGGCCGTCACTGGGTGGAGGAGCGGGAGGAAGAAGGGAGGCGGCTGGTTCGACTCAAGACGTTGGACGAATACCGCACGCTGTTCGAAGAGCCGAGCCGCTTCCTGGTCCTGCAGAGCGAAGAGATCACCGATCGATTCGAGACGAAGCCCGTCCATGTCAACGCGACGAACATCGTTGAGCGCATCGAGCCTCGGGGCGGGGGCAGCGTGCTGGAGGTCATGCAAAACAACGTGGATGCCGTGTTGGAGCAGCGTCGCCGGACGGGGAGACCCATGATTCCACACATCAACCATCCGAACTTCGGGTGGGCCGTCTCGGTGGAGGACCTGGTCCGTCTGGAGCGGGAGCGCTTTTTCGAGGTGTACAACGGTCATCCGGCGGTGCACAACGAGGGAGACTCCCTCCGACCGAGCACCGAGCGCCTGTGGGATATCGTCCTGGCCGAACGGGTGCGCGCCGGTCGCGAGCTGATGTACGGTCTCGCCGTCGATGACGCGCACAACTATCGGACACTGGATTCGGCGCACAGCAACCCGGGCCGAGGGTGGGTGATGGTCCGCTCGTCCCTCCTGCAGGGCGACTCGCTGCTCGCCGCATTGGAGCGCGGGGACTTCTACAGCACCACGGGCGTCGTGTTGGATGCCGTGTCGGTGACCGGAGACGGGGTGTCGGTCCGGGTTGCCCCGGAGGAAGGGGTGAGGTACACGATCCGGTTTATCGGGACGCGGTCCGGCTACCCACGCCGCGAACCCCTCGAAGCGGTGGGAGACAGCGCCATGGTGCAGTATCGATATGATGCGGCGATTGGATCGGTACTCGCCGAGGTCGTCGGCACGTCCGCAACCTATCCGTTTGCTGGTGACGAGCTGTACGTCCGCGCCAAGATCACCTCGTCCAAGCTGAAGGTGAATCCGTACCGTCCTGGCGAGGTAGAAGTGGCGTGGACCCAGCCGGTGCGGCCGGCACGCCGCTGAACCGGTCACGCCCGCCGAGTCACGAAGCCCGCAGGCCTCCCAAGAGCAGGTCACTCACCGGTTCCGCGCGGGAGCCCAAGCGGGTGTTCTTGTGTGAGAGCACCCAGTCGGTGCCCATCTCGTCCAGCACCCCGAAGATCACCTTCGCGGTGAGCAACGCGTCGGCCTCCGGTCGGAAGACGCCTTCGTCTTTCCCCTGCTGCACCACGCCTGCGATGAGCGCCAAGTAGTCTCGGATCCGACTCCGGGACAGCAGCTCCAGTACGTGGACGGTGTGGCGGAACTCCACTTGGAAGATTATGGCAAGGTCGCGGTTTTCACCTAGCAGGGACAGGTGCAGGGCCACGATCCTGCGGAGCTTTTCTTCGGCACCTGCGCCGTGCTCGTCCACGATACGTTGCGCCTCCCCGATGAAGCGCTGCATGGCCCGCTCGAAGATCGAGACGAGAACGTCTTCCTTGTTCTTGAAGTAGAGGTAGATGGTGCCGTCGGCCACGCCGGCTCGGCGGGCGATCGTGGAGACCGTCGTGCCGTAATACCCTTGGCGGGCGATCTCCAATACCGCCGCGTCCAAGATCCGCTCGCGTTTGACCTCCCTGCGCGTGCTGCTCACGGGAACTCCTGGCCGGGTGTGGCAGTAACTGAATCAGTACTCAATCAGTCGCCGATCCAGACCCCCCCCCCGGAGTCGGGCCCTCGGCACCCACCCACACTAGTGGTTTTGCGCAACGAATGCAAAGGAACCCATGGAACGGACCGCGCGGTTGACACAACGTCACGGCATCCCTAGTCTAATGAATAGATATTCAGTTTTTCCGGCTCGGGGGTGCCCATGAAGCGGCATGTTCGCAAGGTCGCCGTCCTCGGATCCGGCGTGATGGGCAGCGCCATCGCTGCGCACTTCGCCAACGCCGGCATTCCGTCTCTGGTGCTGGACATCGTCCCAAAGGAGCCCTCCGATGCCGAGAAGGCGGCAGGGCTCACGCTGAAAGATCGGGCCGTGCGGGATCGCATCGCGGTCGAGGCCGTGAAGGCGATGGCCAAGGCGAAGCCGGCCCCGCTGTATTCCGCCGATCGGCTGGGGTTGATCGAGACCGGCAACTTCGAGGACGATCTGCCCCGGATCGCCGACGCGGACTGGGTGGTGGAGGTTGTGAAGGAGGACCTGGCGATCAAGAAGCAGGTCCTTGCCAACGTCGCGCCGCATGTCGGTCCCGAGGCGGTGCTTTCGAGCAATACCTCCGGCCTGTCGCTGGCCGAGATGGCTGCCGTCCTTCCCGGCGATCTCAAGCCGAGGTTTCTCGGGACCCACTTCTTCAATCCGCCGCGGTACATGAAGCTGCTCGAGGTGATTCCGACGGCGGAGACGTCGCCGGACGTGCTGGCGTTCGTCGAGGCGTTTGCCACCTCGCGCCTGGGGAAGGGGATCGTGCCTGCCAAGGACACTCCCAACTTCATCGCCAACCGGATTGGTGTGCACGCGATGATGGTGACGCTGCGGGTCATGCAGGAGATGGGACTCACCGTCGAGGAAGTCGATGCGCTGACCGGGCCCACGATTGGCCGGCCCAAGACGGCCACCTTCCGGCTGGCGGACCTGGTGGGGCTCGACACGTTCCTGCACGTCGCCGACAACGTGCGGGACAATGCGCCCGGCGACGAGAGCCACGACATCTTCGAGGCCCCCGAGTTCCTGACCAAGATGGTGCAGAAGGGCCTCTTGGGTCGGAAGAGTGGTGCGGGGTTCTACAAGAAGGTGAAGGGAGCCGACGGCTCGACGATTCTCACCCTCGATCTGGAGACCCTCGAGTACCGCGAGGGGCAGAAGGCCAAGTTCCCGGAGTTGGAACCGCTCAAGTCCATCGACGATCCGGCCGAGCGTCTGAAGAAGCTGGTGTTCGGCAAGGGCCGGGCTGCCGAGGCGTCGTGGAAGATGCTGGCGGCGACGCTGTCGTACGCCGCGATGCGGGTCGGCGAGATCTGCGACGACGTCTCGGCGGTGGACCGGGCCATCCGCTGGGGGTTCAACTGGACGTTGGGGCCGTTCGAGGTGTGGGATGCGCTCGGTTTCCGTGCCGTTACCGAACGCTTGAAGAGCGAGGGGTACCCGATGGCTGCCTGGGTAGCCGCGCTGTACGACTCCGGGGCGCAATCGATCTACCGTCGTGAGAATGGGGCCCTGCACGCGCCGCGGGCCGAGGCAGGCGTGCTGGTGGAGGTGCCCGTCGATCGGCGCGTCGTGGACTTCGAGGTGCTGCGCGCGGCGGGCAAGGAGATTCGCCGCAACGCCGGGGCCAGCCTGTTGGATTTGGGCGACGGTGTCTTGGGCCTCGAGTTCCACTCCAAGATGAACGTGATCGGGCAGGACACGATCTCGATGATCATGACTGCCTGCAAGGAAGCTGAAGCCAACGCCCAGGCACTCGTCGTCGCCAATTGGGGTGAGAACTTCAGCGCCGGCGCCAACCTGATGCTGCTGTTGATGGAGGCGCAGGAAGGAAACTGGGACGAGATCGACGCGATCGTGCGGCAGTTCCAGGCGGCGACCGACCGGCTTGAGCAGTGTGCCGTTCCCGTCGTGACGGCGCCCCACGGCATGACGCTGGGTGGCGGGTGCGAGGTCACCATGGCGGGGAACGCCATCCGCGCTGCCGCCGAGACGTACATCGGCCAGGTGGAATTCGGTGCGGGCGTCGTGCCGGCCGGCGGAGGGTGCCTGCGCCTCTACCTGCGCAACCTGGCGCAGTTGCCTGACCCGACGGACATCTATCCCGCGCTGCGCAAGACCTTCGAGACCATCGGGATGGCCAAGGTCGCGACGTCGGCCGACGAGGCCCGGGACCTGGGGTTCCTGAGGGCGCAGGATACGTGGTCGATGAACGGTGATCATCGCGTCGCCGACGCCAAAGACCTGGCGCTGGCCATGGCCCGCGCGGGGTTCGAACCACCGCTGCCCGAGCGCGAGATCCCCGTCATGGGGAACGCCGGCATGGCGCTGGTCGAGTCGGTGCTCTTCAACATGGAAGAGGCGGGGTACATCTCGGCGCACGACCGCAAACTCGGTCGCGAGTTGGGGAAGGTGCTGTGCGGTGGAGCGGTGCCCGGCCCGACGACCGTGTCGGCGCAGCACATCCTCGATCTGGAGCGCGAGAGCTTTCTCAGGATGTGCGGCGAGAAGAAGACGCTCGAGCGGATGCACGCGATCCTCACCACGGGCAAGCCGCTCAGGAACTGACGGGAGGAGAGATCCATGCGAGACGTGGTCGTGGCTCTGGCGCTCCGGACCCCCGGTGGCCGGGCCAAGAAGGGAACCTTCCGACAGACGCGCCCCGACGACCTCGGCGCCGCGGTGATCCGCGCGATCCTCGCGAAGGCACCGAAGCTCGACCCGGCTCGGATCGACGACGTGATTCTTGGCTGTGCGATGCCGGAGGGCGAGCAGGGGTTGAACGTGGGACGCAACGTGGTGCTGCTCGCGGGGCTTCCCAACAGCGTGCCGGGTATGACGGTGAACCGGTTCTGCTCCTCGGGCCTCGAGACGATCAATCTCGGCGCAGCCGAGATTGCCCTCGGGCAATCGGACGTGGTCATTGCCGGCGGCGTGGAGTCGATGACGCTGGTTCCCATGGGCGGGGTCCGGTATCTGCCGAACCCGACGATGGCCGCCGAGGCGCCGGGAACCTACCTGAACATGGGGCTCACCGCCGAGCGGCTCGCCGAGCGTGACGACATCTCCCGGGAGGCACAGGATGCCTTCTCGTACCACAGCCATATGAAGGCGATCGCGGCCCAGAAGGCCGGGCATTTCGACACAGAGCTGGTGCCCGTCACCACGGCGGTAAGCGAGCCGGGTGCGAACGGTAAGCCGGCGGTGCGGGAGGTGGTGCTCGACCGTGACGAGGGTCCGCGAGCCGACACCACGCTCGAGGCGCTGGCGAAGCTCAAGCCGGCCTTCAAGGCCGGCGGCACGGTAACGGCAGGCAACTCCAGCCAGATGACGGACGGCGCCGCTGGCGTGCTGCTCACGACCCCCGAGATCGCCGCCGAGCTGGGGCTCGAGCCGCTGGCGCGCTGGGTGGGCTACGCGGTGGCGGGCGTGCCGCCCGAGATCATGGGGATCGGGCCGGTGGAGGCGGTGCCCAAGGTGCTGGAGCGCGTCGGGCTCAAGCTCGACGAGATGGACGTCATCGAGCTGAACGAGGCCTTCGCCGCCCAGAGCCTCGCCGTGCTCAAGGGCCTCGGACTCGAAGCTGACGACGAGCGGCTCAACGCCAACGGTGGCGCCATCGCGTTGGGGCACCCGCTGGGGTGTACGGGGGCGAAGCTCACGGCCACCGCGTTGCACGAGCTGCGGCGCCGCAAGGGGACATACGCGATGGTCACGATGTGCATCGGCACCGGCATGGG
>JABAOD010008079.1_pt2 | contig 15928 bp, 15 predicted proteins | sample 7062151 | NCBI WGS metagenome assembly JABAOD01 (sample SAMN14538626, study PRJNA623070) | marine sediment metagenome | biome: marine biome [ENVO:00000428]; feature: marine pelagic biome [ENVO:01000023]; material: deep marine sediment [ENVO:00002113] | place: India: Gulf of Khambhat ... | reverse complement strand
CGCAACGCCCCGAGGAAGGCGTATTTCGAGTTCGACGCCCAGCCGGCCATGATGATGCCGTAGACGCCGAGCGACGAGATCGCGAACAGGTAGAGGATGCCGACATTGATGTCGGCGAGGACCCAACCCTCGTCGAACGGGATCACCGCCCACGCGACCAGCGCCAGCACGAAAGTGATCATCGGTGAGATCAGGAAGACGATCGGGTTCGCGCCGGACGGGATCACCGTCTCCTTAAGGAACAGCTTGATCCCGTCGGCGAAGGGCTGCAACAGGCCGAGCGGTCCGACCACGTTGGGGCCCTTGCGCAGCTGCATCCAGCCGATGATCTTGCGCTCCCAGTAGGTCAGGTACGCGACCGACAGCAGCACCGGCACGATGATGACGATGATCAGGGCCGGGATCTCGACCCATGGCCAGATCGTATTGATGAAGACTTCAGCCATCGGTTCCCGTCGCCTCCCCCGCGCCGGCGAACGCCGCTGCGCATTCCGCCATCGTCGCGGAGGCGCGGCTGATCGGACACGTCATGTAGAAATTCGCAACCGCAGGCTCGAACGGCCCGTCGCCCAGCTTGCCGGGCTTGCCGCCGAAGTCGCCCCAGGCCGCAGGAAGCCGCTCGTCGAGCGTCGCAAAGCTCGGATGCGCCGCTTCCATCCGGGCCCGCAGCGCGCCCAGCGAATCGAACGGCAGGGTTTTGTCCAGCACGGCGGAGAGCGCCCGCACGATAGCCCAGTCCTCCTTGGCATCACCGGGCGGGAAGGCGGCGCGTAGGCCGCGCTGCACGCGCCCCTCGCTGTTCACGAAGGTGCCGCTCTTCTCGGTATAGGCGGCGCCCGGCAGAATCACGTCGGCACGATGTGCGCCCGCGTCGCCATGATGTCCCTGGTAGATCACGAACGCCTTGCCGAGCCGGGCCATGTCGATCTCGTCCGCAGCCAGCAGGTAGACCGCTTCGATGTCGCCGCTTGCGGCGTCGTCCAGGATTGCCGAGACGTCGCGACCCCCCGATCCGGGCACGAACCCGAGATCGAGCCCACCGACCCGCGATGCGGCGGTGTGCAGGACGTTGAAGCCGTTCCATTCGTCGTCGACCATGCCCGCGGTCTCGGCGATCTCGCGCGCCGCCGCCAGCACCGCCGCACCGTCGCTGCGGGCCAGCGCACCAGTGCCGACGATCAGCATCGGCCGCTTCGCCGTGGCCAACACCTTGGCGAAAGGATGCTTGCCGTCGGCGATCTCGGCCAGGGTCTGCGGACCCGCGCCGAGATAGGCGTAGTCATATGTCAGATCCGCCTGCGGTCCGACCACGCCGATCGGGAATCCGCCCTCCAGCCAGCGCTTGCGGATGCGGGCATTGACGACCGGCGCTTCGATGCGCGGGTTCGCGCCGATGATCAGCAATGCGTCCGCGTCCTCGATTCCCGCAAAACCGCTGTTGAACAGCCAGCCAGCCCGGGCGCCTCCGCCGTCAAGCGCCGCCCCATCCTGCCGGCAGTCGATATTGGGTGAGCCCAGCGCCCCCATCAGCGATTTCAGGGCAAACATAGATTCGGCGTCGCACTGGTCGCCGGCGATGGCGGCGATCTTCGATCCGTCGAGACCCTTCAGGCGCTCCGCGATGGCGGCGAAGGCCTGGTCCCAGTCCGCCGCCGCCAACTTGCCGTCGGCGCCGCGCACATACGGCCGGTCGAGACGCTGCCGGCGCAGACCGTCGCAGGCATAGCGGGTCTTGTCCGAGATCCACTCCTCGTTCACGTCCTCGTTGAGCCGCGGCAGGATGCGCATGACCTCGTTGCCGCGTGTATCGACGCGGATGTTGCTGCCCACCGCATCCATGACGTCGATCGATTCGGTCTTGGTGAGTTCCCAAGGCCGCGCATGGAATGCATATGGCTTGGAGGTCAACGCGCCGACCGGGCACAGATCGATGACGTTGCCGGACAACTCGGAGGCGAGCGTCTTTTCCAGATAAGTCGTGATCTCGGCGCTTTCGCCGCGCCCGAGCAACCCAAGATCCTCAACGCCCGCGACCTCGGTGGCGAAGCGGACGCAGCGCGTGCAGTGGATGCAGCGGGTCATGATCGTCTTGATCAGCGGGCCCATGTACTTGTCGCGCACCGCGCGCTTGTTCTCGTGGTAGCGGCTGCTGTCCGAGCCGTAGGCCATGGCCTGGTCCTGCAGGTCGCACTCGCCGCCCTGNNGGATGGTTGATCAGCAGGAACTCCATCACGCCCTGGCGGGCGCGCCGCACGGTCTCCGTATTGGTGTGGATCACCATACCTTCGGCAACCGGCATGGCGCAGGACGCGATCGGTTTCGGCGACCGCTCCATTTCCACCAGGCACATGCGGCAGTTGCCGGCGACCGACAGCCGCTCGTGATAGCAGAACCGCGGGATCTCGATGCCGATCGACTCGCAGGCCTGGAGCACGCTGGTGCCGGCCTCGATCTCGACCTCTCTTCCGTCGATGGTAAGTTTGGGCATCGCCTGTCCCTACTCTGCCGCGACTGCCGGCCCCGACACCCGCCGGTCCAGAATGCGCCGTTCCAGCTCCGGCCGGAAATGGCGGATCAGGCCCTGGATCGGCCATGCCGCCGCGTCGCCGAGGGCGCAGATCGTGTGTCCCTCGACCTGGCGCGTTACCTCGTCGAGCATGTCGATTTCCTCGATGCTCGCGGCGCCTTCGCACAGCCGCTCCATCACCCGCCACATCCAGCCGGTGCCTTCCCGGCACGGCGTGCACTGGCCGCAGCTCTCGTGCTTGTAGAACTGCGCCAGCCGGGCGATCGCCCGGATGATGTCGGTCGACTTGTCCATGACGATGACGGCCGCCGTGCCGAGGCCGCTCTGCACATCCTTCAGCGAGTCGAAATCCATCAGGATGTCGTTGCAGATCGTGCTCGGCAGGCAGGCCACAGAGGAACCGCCCGGGATGATTGCGAGGAGGTTGTCCCAGCCCCCGCGCACCCCGCCGGCGTGCCGCTCGATCAACTCCTTCAGCGGGATCGACATCTCCTCCTCGACGTTGCACGGCTTGTTCACGTGGCCGGAGATGCAGAACAGCTTGGTGCCGGTGTTGTTCTCGCGGCCGAGGCCGGCGAACCACGAGGCGCCGCGCCGCAGGATCTCGGGCACCACCGCGATGCTCTCGACGTTGTTGACCGTGGTGGGGCAGCCATAGAGCCCGGCGGCCGCCGGGAACGGCGGCTTCAGCCGCGGCTGGCCCTTCTTGCCCTCGAGGCTCTCGAGCAGCGCCGTCTCCTCGCCGCAGATATAGGCGCCGGCGCCGCGGTGCACGTAGATCTCGAACGGCCATCCGGAGCCGCACGAGTCGCTGCCGATCAGACCGGCCTCGCGGGCTTCGTCGATCGCCGCCTCGAGCCGGTTCGCCTCGTTGTGGAACTCGCCGCGGATATAGATGTAGGCGGTTTCGGCCCCCATCGCGAAGCCGGAGATCAGGCAGCCTTCGATCAGCTTGTGCGGATCGTGCCGCATGATGTCGCGGTCCTTGCAGGTTCCCGGCTCGCCCTCGTCGGCATTGACCACCAGGTAGTGCGGCCGGCCGTCCGACTCCTTCGGCATGAACGACCATTTCAGCCCGGTCGGGAAGCCGGCGCCGCCGCGGCCGCGCAGGCCCGAGGCCTTGACCTCGTCGACGATCGCATCGCGGCCCCTCGCGAGGATCGCCTTGGTGCCGTCCCAGTCGCCGCGTGCGCGGGCGCCGGTCAGCGACCAGTCGTGCAGGCCGTACAGGTTGGTGAAGATGCGGTCCTTGTCGTCGAGCACGAAACTACTCCTTCACCTCGTCGGCGCCGTTCCCCGACGTCTCGGGGACGTCCTTTCCTGGCGCACCGTCAGCGGACTCCTGTATCTCGTCGCCGGCAGCCGTCGCGCGCGCCTTGCCGGCGGTTTTCGCGCTCGCTTTGTCGGTGGCTTTTGCCGCCTTTCGGGTGACGTCGCCGGTGAGCACCTGCGGCCCGCCTTCCGGGGCCGAAGCCGTGCGGCCGATTTGCGATCCCGGCGCCAGGCCGGTGCCCCGTTTAATGGCCTCAATGATGTTGGTCATGGCCTTGGCGTCGACGTCCTCGTAGTAGTCGTCGCCGATCTGCACCACCGGTGCGTTGACGCAAGCGCCGAGACACTCGACCTCGCCGAGGGTGAACTCGCCGTCCGCGGTGGTCTCGCCGATGCCGATGCCGAGCGCCTGCCTGCACGCGCCGACCACCTCGTCGGAGCCGCGCAGCCAGCATGGCGTGGTCGTGCAGACGTTGATCTGATGCCGGCCGACGGGTTCCAGGTTGTACATCGAATAGAACGTTGCGACCTCCAGCACCCGGATCGGCGCCATATCGAGGATCCGCGCGATCGTCTCGACCGCCCCCTTCGGCAGCCAGCCGCCGTTCTGGCGCTGGGCTAGGTCGAGCAGCGGCATGACCGCGCTGCGCTGCCGGCCTTCCGGATAGCGGGCGATGAACGTCTTCGCCTCGGCAAGATTCTCGGCGGTGAATTCGAAAACTTCGCTCATCGTTGACTTTGCCTCTAGCGATCGATTTCGCCGAACACCGGATCGATCGAGCCGAGTACGGACACGGAATCGGCCAGCATATGGCCCTTGCACATGAAATTCATCGCCTGCAAATGCGCGAAGCCGGGCGCGCGAATCTTGCAGCGATACGGCCGGTTGGTACCGTCGGATACGAGATAGACGGCGAACTCGCCCTTTGGCGCCTCGACGGCGGTGTAGGTCTCGCCCTCCGGCACGTGGAAGCCCTCGGTGTAGAGCTTGAAATGGTGGATCAGCGCCTCCATCGAGGTCTTCATCTCGCCGCGCGACGGCGGCGCGACCTTGCCGTCCTCGGTCATCACCGGCCCGTCCGGCAAATTCTCGATGCACTGTTTTACGATGCGCAGGCTTTCCCGCATTTCCGCTATGCGCACCATGTAGCGTGAATAGACGTCGCCATGCTTGCCGATGGGTATGTCGAAATCCATTTCGGCGTAGGCATCGTAGGGCTGCGCCTTGCGCAAGTCCCACGGCACGCCCGAAGCCCGCAGCATCGGGCCGCTGAAACCCCACGCCAACGCGTCGTCGGCCGACACGGCACCGATATTGACGGTGCGCTGCTTGAAAATGCGGTTCTCGTTCAGAAGCGTCTCGATGTCATCGATGAAGGCGGGCAGTTTCTCGGCCCAGTCCATGATGTCCTCGGCCAGCCCCGCGGGCATGTCCTGGTGCACACCACCGACCCGGAAATATGCAGCGTGGAGCCGCGCGCCGCAGACCCGCTCGTAGAACTCCATGACGATCTCGCGCTGCTCGCAAGCCCAGAGAAGCGGCGTCATCGCACCGATGTCGAGGGCCAGCGCCGGCACGTTGAACATGTGGTTGGTCAGGCGGGTGATCTCCGCGAACAGGGTCCGCACATACTGCCCACGCGGCGGCGGCTTGATACCGAGCAGCTTCTCGGCGGCCAGCACGAAGGCGTGCTCCAGGCTCATCGGCGAGACGTAGTCGAGGCGGTCGAAATACGGCATCGCCTGCAGGTAGGTCTTGTACTCGATCAGCTTTTCGGTGCCGCGGTGCAGCAGGCCGATATGCGGGTCGAGCCGCTCGACGACCTCGCCGTCCATCTCCATGACCATGCGCAGCACGCCGTGCGCCGCCGGGTGCTGCGGGCCGAAATTTACCGTCAGATTCTTGATCTGGGTTTCCGCCGCCATCAGCTCTCGCCCTCCTCGGCCTTCTCGTCGCCGGGCAACTGCCGCAGCATGCCTTCCCAGGGGCTCAGGAAATCGAAGGTGCGGAATTCCTGGGTCAGGTGGACCGGCTCGTAGACCACCCGCTGCTGTTCTTCGTCGTAACGCACCTCGACATGGCCGGTCAGCGGGAAGTCCTTGCGCAGCGGATGTCCCTCGAAGCCGTAATCGGTGAGAATCCGGCGCAGGTCGGGATGCTCGCTGAAATACACGCCGTACAGATCCCAGGTTTCGCGCTCGAACCACCCGGCGGACGGAAACAGGCTGGTCACGGACGGCACCGGTTTGTTCTCGCCGACCGGCACCTTGACACGGATCCGCTGATTGTGGGCTACGCTCAACAGATTGTAGACCACGTCGAAGCGCTGCTCGCGCTCCGGGTAGTCGGCGCCGCAGACATCGACCAGGCATTTGAACAAACATTGCGAATCGTCGCGCAGGAAGCGCATGACCTTGATCAGACTGTCCGGCCGCGCGGTGACCATGAGTTCGTCGTACGCGACCCGATGCCCGTCGAGTTCCTCCGACAGACGACCCGCGATGTAATCGCCCAGGTCTTCGAGCGCCTGATTCATTTACCTGTCCGGTCTCGTCCTAACGAATGAATGCCTCGGTGCGACGGATCTTCTTCTGCAGCTGGAGAATGCCGTAGACCAGCGCTTCCGCGGTCGGCGGGCAGCCGGGCACGTAGATGTCGACCGGCACGACGCGGTCGCAGCCGCGCACCACGGAGTAGGAATAGTGGTAGTAGCCGCCGCCATTGGCGCAGGAGCCCATGGAGATGACCCAGCGCGGCTCCGCCATCTGGTCGTAGACCTTGCGCAGCGCCGGCGCCATCTTGTTGCACAGGGTGCCGGCGACGATCATCACGTCGGCCTGGCGCGGCGAGCCGCGCACCACGACGCCGAACCGGTCGAGATCGTAACGCGGCATATAGGCGTGGATCATCTCGACCGCGCAGCAGGCGAGACCGAACGTCATCGGCCACATCGAGCCCGTTCGCGCCCAGTTGGCAGCCAGGTTGATCACGTTGGCCGCCGACGTCAGCAGGAACCCCTTGTCGTTGAGTTCCTCACCAAGCGCGCGCGTGACCTGCTCCGGCGTCGCATCCGACCCGAGCGGCAGTTCCGGCGCGGATCCTCTCATGCTCTCGTTCATTCCCATTCCAGTGCCCCCATGCGCCAGTCATACAGAAAGCCGATGGCGAATACGGCAAGGAATATAATCAGCGACCAGAAGCCGAAAAGGCCCAAATGGTCGTTGGCGACCGCGTAGGGATACAAGAACGCGAGGTCGAGATCGACAACTATGAACATGATGGCAACTAGGTAGAACCGTACGTCGAACTGCTTGCGCGCGTCGCCGAAGGCCTCGAATCCGCACTCATAGGGCGACATCTTCTCGACATCGGGCCGCTGTCTGACGACCAGCCAGCTCAGCGCCGGAAGAAGGACGGCGATGGCGATGGCGATCACCAGAAAGACCAGGATCGGCAAATACTCGCGCAGCAGTTCGTTCATCGACCGCCCCCTGAATTGTCCGTGACCCCGCCTCGTTGGTTTCGCCTTCCGCGTTGGCCGGCGGCGCGCGGCACTATAGGACTCCGCGTCGCTGATGCAAAGGGCAAATGCCCATGTTTTCCATCAATTCCGGAAGAAAATGCTGCAGTGCGACAAATGGCGCACATCGGCCCGGTCCGGGTGCCCGCGTCCGGTGTCGTGGGCTGGCAAGATCCGCGCCGACGGGCTAGAATCGCCCGACACCCGCTGTTGAACCGCCATGAGGAGGGCCATGCCGGACAAGCCCCAGTTCTACGGCCATTACGTGTTCACGCATGGCTGGGGCCGGGTCTTGACCGTCATGAGCCCGGCTGGCGCGGCGACTGTCCGGAAGGTTGTGCGTGTCGGCGACGACATAGCGGTGACCGGCGGCGACGGGCGGCTCACCCAGTATCACGAGAAACGCAAGGGTGCGCTTGACCGCCTTATCGAAACGAACGACATCGTGATCGTGAATAAGGCGGAATGGGATGCCCTGAAGTCGGAATTCGGCGCGGCGATCTACCGGTAGGCCGCGCGAGATGTCCGGGGTGTGTTGCGATGCCCGGCCCGCGTGGTGGCGGCAAAATTGCCCTCGCTTGCGGCGGGCCGACTTGCTAGGTTCCGGGTCGCTCGCCCCAGTGCACCGGACAGCGGCGCGACCACGACAAGGAGGCGGAAGTGCAGAAATCTTTGCTTATCGATCCGGCCAAATGCACCAGTTGTCTGCAGTGCGAGATGGCTTGCTCGCTGGAACATACCGGCGCCTTCAACCCGGCGCGGTCGCGTATCAAGATCTTCGAATTCGAGCATGGCGCCCGGGCGATTCCCTATACCTGCACCCAATGCGCCGAGGCCTGGTGCCTGCACGCGTGCCCGGTCGAGGCGCTGACGCGCAACCTCGAGACGGGGGCGGTGGAGCTGAACGAGGCGACCTGTGTCGGCTGCAAGGTATGCACCGTGGCCTGCCCATTCGGCACCATCAACTACGTCCCCGAGACCGGCAAGGTCGCCAAGTGCGACCTGTGCGGCGGCGATCCGAAATGCGCCGAGGCCTGCCCGACCGACGCCATCGTCTACGTTGATGCTGGCTGGACCGGGTACGACCGCATGCGGGAGTGGGCCGTGCGCACGCACGCCGAACCCCGCAACTGACGCGCAGACTCGGCACGGGAGATCCAGAAAATGGGATGGCAGAAATCGATCCTCCGGGTGAACCTCACAGAGGGCACCGCCGTGAAAGAACCGCTCAACATGGATTGGGCACACGACTACCTCGGCGAGCGCGGGCTCGCCACCAAGTACCTGTTCGAGGAGATGGATCCGACGGCGGATCCGATGGGGCCAGACAACATCCTCATCTTCGCCACCGGCCCGCTGACCGGCACCATGGCCTCGACCAGCGGCCGCTATGCGGTGGTGACCAAGGGGCCGCTGACCGGTGCCATCGCCTGCTCGAATTCCGGCGGCAAGTTCGGCGCCGAGCTGAAATACGCGGGCTACGACCTGCTGATCGTCGAGGGCCGGGCTGCCAAGCCGGTTTACTTGCATATCGTCGATGACGACGCGCAAATCCTGCCGGCAGACGAGTTCTGGGGCACCACGGTCTGGCACACCGAGGAGCACCTCAAGGCGAAGCACCAGAACCCGCTGCTGAAAGTCGCATCGATCGGCGTCGCCGGCGAGCGCGGCGTGCGTTACGCGTGCATCGTCAACGATCTCCACCGGGCGGCCGGCCGCTCCGGCGTCGGCGCGGTGATGGGCTCGAAGAACCTGAAGGCGGTCGCGGTGCACGGCACCAAGGGCGTCACCGTCAAGGACCCGAGGGCCTTCCTGCAGGCGGTGCGCGAGACCCACGCCCTGCTGGCCGACAACAGCGGTCGCAAGGGCCTGACCGAACTCGGCACCAACGACATGATCGACTCGATGCAGGCGTTCGGCGGCCTGCCGACCGAGAACTTCCACAAGGTGCAGTTCGATGGCGTCGACAAGATCAACCCAGCGGCCATGATGGCGACGGGACCGGACGGCCACCGCAACCTCGTGACCAACAAAGCGTGTTTCGGTTGCACGATCGCCTGCGGCCGAATCGCCCATATCAACAAGACGCATTTCACGATCGTCAACAAGCCGGAGTACCGGCATGCGTCCGGCGGTCTCGAATACGAGACGGCGTTCGCCTTCGGGCCGATGGTCGGGATCGACGATCTGGATGCCCTGACCTATGCCGGCTTCATGTGCAACGAGCACGGATACGATCCGATCTCCTTCGGCGGCACGCTGGCGGCGGCGATGGAACTCTATGAGATGGGCGTCATCGGCACGGATGAGACCGACGGCATCGAGCTCAAGTTCGGCAATGCCGAGGCGCTGACGGTGATGGCCGAAAAGACCGGCAAATACGAAGGGTTCGGCCAGATTCTTGGCCTGGGATCGAAGCTTTTGTGCGAGAAGTACGGCCACCCGGAGATCGCCATGCACGTCAAGGGCCAGGAGTTCGCCGGCTACGACTCGCGGGCCCTGCAGGGCATGGGCCTCGGCTACGCCACCAGCAACCGCGGCGCCTGCCACCTGAAGCACGACGTCTTCGCCGAGGACATGGAGGACCAGACCGGCGAGGGCAAGGCGAAGCCCTGCAAGGACTCGCAGGACCGGGTCGCGATGATCGATTCGACCGGGCTGTGCCTGTTCACGACGTGCGCGTGGGGCGTGCCGGAGTTCCAGAAGCAGATCGCCGCGGCCTGCGAGGGCGACGACTGGACCGAGGAGCGGCTGATCGAAATCGGCGAGCGCGTCTGGAACGTCGAGCGGCTGTACAACCTGAAGGCCGGCATCACCGCGTCGGACGATACCCTGCCGAAGCGACTGCTGGAGGACCCGGCGCCATCGGGCACGGCCAAGGGCAAGGTCAGCGAACTCGCGAAGATGCTGCCCGAATACTACGAATACCGGGGCTGGACCGAGGACGGCGAGCCGACCACGCAGACGCTGCAGCGGCTCGGCCTGGTGTAGGGCCGCCGGCGGTGGACTACGTCATCATCGGGGCCGGGCCGGCGGGGGTGATCGCGGCCGAAAGCCTGCGGAAGGCGGATCCCCACGGGACCATCGTGCTGCTGTGCGGCGAAGATGAACCGCCCTACTCCCGCATGGCCATTCCCTATCTTCTGACCGGCGGCATTGGGGAAGACGGAACGCATCTGCGCCATGGCGAGGGTCATTTCGAGGCGCACGGCATCGATCTGCGCATGGCACGGGCGTCCGCGATCGATGCGGAAAGCGGTCACGTCGAGCTCCAGGGCGGCGGTCGCCTGCACTACGACAGGCTGTTGATCGCCACAGGCTCGCAGGCAGCCCGACCGCCAATTCCCGGGATGGACGTGGCAGGCGTCGAGAACTGCTGGACGATGGGCGATGCGCGCCGGATCGCCGAGGCCGCAACGGCGGGTTCCCGGGTTGTCCTCATGGGAGCGGGCTTCATCGGCTGCATCGTGCTCGAGGCACTGGCGGCGCGCGGCGTCGAACTGACCGTCGTCGAAACCGAGGACCGCATGCTGCCGCGCATGATGGACGATATCGGCGCCGCCATGATCAAGCGTTGGTGCGAACACAAGGGTGTCCGGGTCCTGACGTCGACGTCCGTCGAGTCGGTCGCGGCGGCCGGCGATATCCTGCAGTTGTCACTGGCCGGCGGCGAGGAAATGAATGCCGACCTCGTGGTCTGCGCGACCGGAGTGACGCCGAATACCGGGTTCCTTGCGGGCAGCGGCATCGAAACCGACCGCGGTATTCTCGTCGATGACCGGCTCCGCACCAGCAGGGACGGCATATACGCAGCCGGCGACGTGGCCCAGGGCCCGGACTTCTCGACCGGCGAGCTGGCGATCCATGCCATCCAGCCGACCGCCAGCGAGCACGGCCGGGTCGCCGCCATGAACATGGCCGGCATCGATACGCGATATCGCGGTAGCCTCGCCCTCAACGTGCTGAACACCCTGGGGCTGATCTCCGCGTCCTACGGGCTTTGGCAGGGGGTGAATGGGAAAGGCAGTGACCGTGCGGTCGCCCGCGACGACGATGCATTCCGCTACCTCCGCCTCGAATTCGACGGCGATGTTCTGGTCGGTGCGCTGGCGCTGGGATTGACGCAACATGTCGGCGTGCTGCGCGGGCTGATCCAGACGCGAACGCGGCTCGGCCCCTGGAAGGACGCGCTCATGCGCGACCCGCACCTCGTTATGCATGCCTATCTGGCGACGGCACAGGGCGCGGCAGTGCGCGCGCAAAAGGGATGATGGCGATGCAAGTGACGCTGAAGATGTCGGGCCTGATCGCGCGCCACGTGCCGGGCAGCGCCGAGGGCACGAAAATGAGTCTGCTGGAGGGCACCACGATCTCGGGTCTGCTGGCCCGCCTCGGCCTGCCCGGAGATGAGAGCTATCTTGTCATCGTCAACGAGTCGACGGTCCCCAAGGACCGCCTCAAGACGCATGTATTGTCGGACGGCGACCGGGTGTCGATCGTCCCGCCACTGCGCGGCGGCTGACCGGCTGCGGGCAGCAAAAGCGAAAACCGCAGCTGCTGGGCTGCCACATCGTTCGACAAATAATGGCGGGAGTGACGGGACTCGAACCCGCGGCCTCCGGCGTGACAGGCCGGCGCTCTAACCAACTGAGCTACACCCCCGTGCGCTCCTCAAGGCCCGTCCATGTACTGCACGCACCTTGCAGTGTCAAGCGGCCTCCCCCGGGTCGGAGAGGAACCTGCCCGTCTTTGGGAACGGTGGCTGGTGGGCGATGACGGGCTCGAACCGCCGACCTCCCGGGTGTAAACCGGACGCTCTCCCAACTGAGCTAATCGCCCGACTGCCGCATTACAAGGACCGCTGCCCCAAAACAGCAGCCGGCCACCCGGATCGCGGATGGCCGGCTATAAAAAACTTGGCAAAGGCACGTCAGTTGACGGCGTCTTTCAAGCCCTTGCCGGCCTTGAACTTCGGCTGCTTGGAAGCAGGAATCTGGATCGTCGCTCCCGTCCGCGGGTTGCGGCCAGTCGAAGCCTTCCGGTTCGCCACGCTGAAGGTCCCGAATCCGACCAAACGGACGGCCTGGCCTCTCCTGAGCGCGGTTTCGATGTTGTCGAATACTGCGTCCACGGCCTTCGTTGCGTCGGCTTTCGAAAGGCCGGCATCACTGGCGACGGACGAAATAAGATCGTTCTTATTCACTGCAGAACCCCCTTCTGGACAGGGAAAGATTAGGTCGTATGGGATAGGTCGTTCGTCTGCTGAAGACGAACGCAAGTGTAAGGGTAATTACGTGTCGTAGTCAACGCCGGAACCGCAGAATTCCACGGTTTTCCACAGAAAACGTCGCCTGCGCACCAGGCGCAGGCGACGCAGTCCATCATGTCGCTACCACTAATGAGTGGTACGCGCAGATTCGTCGTCCTTGTCGTTGGGGGCCGCGACTGCTTCGGGCTTCCACTCGATGGCCTTGAGCGGACGAGCCAGCGCTTTTTCAAGCACTTCGTCGACATTCGTGACCGAAACGATGTCCAGTCCCTCCTTCACGTTATCCGGGATATCCGCGAGATCCTTCACATTATCCTTTGGAATCAGCACCGTCTTGATGCCGCCCCGAAGCGCTGCCAGCAGTTTTTCCTTCAGTCCGCCGATCGGCAGAACGCGGCCACGCAGCGTGATCTCACCGGTCATTGCGAGGTCGCGGCGCACCGGTGTCCCGGTCAGGACCGAGACGATCGACGTGAGCATCGCGACACCGGCGGACGGTCCGTCCTTCGGCGTTGCGCCTTCCGGCACGTGCACATGGATGTCCGTCCTCGCAAACACCGGCGGCTCGATGCCGAACGATGGCGCACGGCTCTTCACGTAGCTCTCGGCCGCCTGCACCGACTCCTGCATGACGTCGCCAAGCTTGCCCGTCTTATAGACGCGGCCCTTGCCCGGAACGCTGACCGACTCGATTGTCAGCAGCTCGCCGCCGAATTCGGTCCACGCAAGGCCGGTGACCACGCCGACGAGATCCTCCTCCTCGAGTTCGCCATAGCGGTATTTCCGCACACCGGCATAGTCGCCAAGATTGTCCGACGTAACCTCGACGGTCTTGCGGCCGCTCTCGCCGAGAAGGATTTCCTTGATCGCCTTGCGCGTCAGCGCCGCAATCTCGCGCTCGAGGTTTCGCACGCCGGCCTCGCGCGTGTAGTAGCGAATGAGGCCGCGCAGCGCATCTTCCGTGATCGACCACTCGTTTTTCTTGAGCCCGTTCTGTTCGACCTGCTTGGGGATCAGGTAGCGCAGCGCGATCTGGACCTTCTCGTCCTCGGTATAGCCGGGGATGCGGATGATCTCCATGCGGTCGAGCAGCGGCTGCGGCATGCGCAGCGTGTTCGCCGTCGTCACGAACATCACGTCGGACAGGTCGTAGTCGACCTCGAGGTAGTGGTCGGTGAAGGTGTTGTTCTGCTCCGGATCGAGCACCTCGAGCAGCGCCGACGAGGGATCGCCGCGGAAGTCCGCGCCCAGCTTGTCGATCTCGTCGAGCAGGAACAGCGGATTCGACGACTTCGCCTTCTTCATCCCCTGGATGACCTTGCCGGGCATCGAGCCGATGTAGGTCCGGCGGTGGCCGCGGATCTCCGCCTCGTCGCGCACGCCGCCCAGCGACATGCGCACGAACTTGCGGCCGGTCGCGCGCGCGATCGACTTGCCGAGCGAGGTCTTGCCGACGCCGGGCGGGCCGACCAGGCAGAGGATCGGGCCCTTGACCTTGTCGGTGCGCTGCTGCACGGCCAGGTATTCGAGGATCCGCTCCTTGACCTTCTCGAGGCCGTAGTGGTCGTCGTCTAGAATCTTCTGGGCGACCTTGAGATCCTTCTTGGTCTTGGTCGGCTTCTTCCACGGGATGCTGAGCAGCCAGTCGAGATAGTTGCGAACGACCGTCGCCTCGGCGGACATCGGGCTCATCGAGCGCAGCTTCTTGACCTCGGCCTCGGCCTTTTCCTTGGCCTCCTTGGACAGCTTCGTCGTGCGGATCTTCTGCTCGATTTCGGACAGCTCGTCACGGCCGTCCTCGGTCTCGCCAAGTTCCTTCTGGATCGCCTTGAGCTGCTCGTTCAGGTAGTACTCGCGCTGGGTCTTCTCCATCTGCCGCTTGACGCGGTTGCGCACGCGCTTTTCCACCTGGAGCACGCTGATCTCGCCTTCCATGAAGGCGTAGACGCGCTCCAGCCGCTCCAGCGTGCTCTCGGTCTCGAGCAGCTGTTGCTTGTCGGCGATCTTCAGGGTCAGGTGCTGAACCACGGTATCGGCCAGCTTGGCAGGCTCCTCGATCTGGTTGATCGAGATCAGCACCTCGGCCGGAATCTTCTTGTTCAGCTTTATGTACTGCTCAAACTGCGAGACCACGGCGCGCCCGAGCGCCTCCAGCTCCTGCGGGTCCTCCTCGACCTCCTCGAGGACGTCGGCGTAGACCTGGAAAAAATTCGGGTTGTCGGTGAACCGGCGGATACGCGCGCGCTGTCCGCCCTCGACCAGCACCTTCACCGTGCCGTCGGGCAGCTTGAGCAGCTGCAACACGGTGCCGATCGTGCCCACTGTATATATGTCGGACGGCGTCGGGTCGTCCTGCGATGCGTTCTTCTGTGTGACAAGCAAGATCTGCTTGTCATCCTTCATGACATCCTCCAGCGCCTTCACCGATTTGTCGCGACCGACGAACAGCGGCACGATCATGTGCGGAAAGACGACGATGTCGCGCAGGGGCAAGACCGGGTAGGTCACACCGCGAGGAATCTCAAGCATAAGCCCTCTTGCCTGGTTGTCCGCACGTCAGTGCGCGCGGAAGGTTAACAGGAAGTCGACCTAACATTGGCTTTGCTTCCCGCTCATTCAAGGCCCGGAAGCGGACCTCCCCGGGCTCACGCGCTGCTGCCGACGTCCTCACGCCTGTCGGAATAGATATAGAGGGGCTCGGCCCGGCCCTCGACCACCTCGCGGTTGATGACAATCTCTTCCACGGCTTCAAGGCCTGGCAGTTCGTACATCGGGTCGAGCAGAATGGCCTCCATGATAGAGCGCAGTCCGCGGGCACCGGTCTTGCGCGCGATCGCCTTCAGCGCGATGCCGCGCAGCGCATCCTCGGTAAGTTCGAGGCGGACTCCCTCCATGTCGAACAGGCGCTGGTACTGCTTTACGAGGGCATTGCGCGGCTTGGTGAGGATTTCGACCAGCGCCTCCTCGTCGAGGTCGTCCAGCGTCGCGATCACCGGCAGGCGGCCGACGAACTCCGGAATCAGGCCGAACTTGAGCAGATCCTCCGGCTCCACGTCGCGGAGGATCTCGCCGACCTGGCGATCGTCGGGGCCGCGCACGTCGGCACCGAAGCCGATCGACGAGCCGCGATGCCGGCCGGCAATGATCTTCTCGAGGCCGGCGAAGGCGCCGCCGCAGATGAACAGGATGTTGGTCGTGTCGACCTGCAGGAACTCCTGCTGCGGGTGCTTGCGGCCGCCCTGCGGCGGCACGCTGGCGACCGTGCCCTCCATGATCTTGAGCAGCGCCTGCTGCACGCCCTCGCCCGACACGTCGCGGGTGATCGACGGGTTGTCCGAC
>JABAOD010009425.1_pt2 | contig 15941 bp, 17 predicted proteins | sample 7062151 | NCBI WGS metagenome assembly JABAOD01 (sample SAMN14538626, study PRJNA623070) | marine sediment metagenome | biome: marine biome [ENVO:00000428]; feature: marine pelagic biome [ENVO:01000023]; material: deep marine sediment [ENVO:00002113] | place: India: Gulf of Khambhat ... | reverse complement strand
CCGCCCGTCACCAGGGCCACCTTCTCCTCGAACTCCTCGCGCATCACCCACCTCCCGGACGGACGGTATGCGGCCGCGCTCGATCCCGGCAGGGACGGAGGGCCCCTCTCGGGAGGGACCGTGGACCCTGTGTCGCGGACGAACCGCTTCCTAGGGTGAGCCAGGAGCCGAGGGCCGATGCCAACCCAGCCGATCGACCCCCCTTTCAGCCGGATCCTCGTGGGCGTCGACGACTCGGCTGAGGCCGAGGAGGCCGTGAGGCAAGCGGCGCGCCTCGCGGCGCTGACCGGCGCCGGCCTCGAGATGGTGCACGTGTTCGACGGCGTGATGGAGCATCCCGCCGCTCTCTCGGAGGCACGCCGCCGCGTGGACGAGATCCTGGCGGAGTGCGCGAGGCTCGCCCAGAAGGAGGAGGTGGACCCGGAGCGCCGACTGCTGATCGGGGATCCCGCCGCCCTGCTGGAGCACGAGGCCCGCGAGCGCTGGGCCGACCTGATCTGCGTGGGCGCCGCTCCCGACTCGCCCCCCGGCCGCGTGGCCCGGCATACCCTCCAGCGGACGCGCGCCTCGGTCCTGATCGCCAGGGAGCCCGCGGCACCGCTCCGCTTTCCACGAGTCGTGCTCTGCGCGGTGGACGGCTCCGCCGGCTCGCTGGAAGCCGTCCGCCAGGCGGCGGGGCTGGCCGCCGTGGCGGGAGCCGCGATGCGCCTCATTCACGTGGTCCCCGAACGAGAGTCCGAGGGGGGCATGGTCGAGGGCGCCCACGCCATGCGGCGAGCCGCCGCGGTCGCCCAGGCCTGGGGCGTCCAGCCCCTGCGTGAGCTCACGGTGGGCCCCCCGGCCCCCGCCGTCCTGGAGCTGGCCGAGGAGGCGGGTGCGGACCTCCTCGTGGTGGGTTCCCGGGGCCTGCACGGGCTCCGACGGGTGCTGCTCGGCAGCGTGAGCGAGTGGGTCTGCCGACACGCGCGGTGCTCCGTCCTCGTGGCTCGGCGTCGGCCCCGGTAGCACTCAGCGGGTGAGGTCCCGTCGGGCGAACCAGCGGATCGCCATCCAGGCGGAGGCGAGGCCCAGGGCCAGGAGCACCAGGAGGTCGGCGAGCGCCTCCCCCGCGATGATCTCCGCCGGCCGGAAGTAGTGGAAGGGCGTGACGAACCGGAGGTCCTTGACCTCGTCGAACAACAGCGCGACGAAGTTCACGAAGAACGACGCCACCACGATCCCCACGGCGGCCCCGACGGCCCGCGAGCGGAGGCTGGAGCCGGCCGAGACGGCGATGCCGACCAGCGCGAAGGCCCCGAAGAGGGCCCAGGCGCCCAGGAAGGCCAGGAAGACGTCGACGAGGTCGATCTGCTCCACCCCCGCGATCGTGCCCCGGGCGATGAGCGCACCCGCCACTCCGCCGACCTGCACCGCCGTGACGCCGACGAGGGCCGCCGCCACTTTGGCCAGCAGGAAGGAGGTCCGCTGCACCGGCCGGGTGAGGACCAGCTCCAGGGTCCCCCGCTCCAGCTCGGTGGCCACCGCCCCGGAGGCCACCATCAGGGCGCCGGCCGCCTGAAGCGCCAGGACCACGGGGTGCATCATCCCGATCACCAGCCACCCGGAGGGCTGGGAGAAGTCGGCGGACCCCCCCAGGAAGGCCGTGATCGCGGCCGGCGGGTCCCGGAAGAAGGCCAGGGTGCCCGCCCTGCTGGCGAAGGTGGAGGAGGACAGGAGGATCAGGTAGAAGAAGGCTCCGTGGCCCACGGCCAGCACGCCCGCCGGCCTGGCGGCGTCCCGCAGCGCCCGCCGGAAGACCGGGCCGTTCACGGGCCCTCCCCGTAGACGTCGAAGAAGGCCTCGGTCAGGCTCTCGGGCTCGGCCAGGAACTCCGCTACCTCCAGCGTCGAGATCCTGCGGATGAGCGAGCCCATGTCGCCCTGGAAGTCGAACCGGTACCGCATGCCGTCCGCCCGGAGGCCGCTCACCCCCTGGACATCGAGGAACCCTTCCGGAGGCGGCGCCTTCAGCGAGAGCGTGCAGTGGCGGACGCGCTCCCCGGTGAGGTCGCGGGTGGGCCCGACCTTGACCACACGGCCCAGGCGAAGGATCCCCACCCGGTCGGTGGCGAGCTCCACCTCAGACAGGATGTGGGAGGAGAGGAAGATGGTCCCGCCGCTGTCGGTGTGCTCCGCGAGGAGGCCGACGAAACGGTCCTTCATCACCGGGTCCAGACCCTCCGTGGGCTCGTCCAGGACGACCAGCGAGGGGCGGTGCTGGAAGGCCTGGACGATCCCGACCTTCTGCTTCATGCCGCGGGAGTAGAAGCGAACCTGCCGCTCGAGGTCGTCGCCGCTCAGCTCGAAGCGCTCGCACAGCTCCGCCCGGCGGACGGGGCGCCGCGGATGCAGCGAACCCAGGTAGTCCAGGGCCTCTCGCCCGGTCATCGAGGGCCACAGCCCGAACTCCCCCGGCAGGTGGCCGACCTCGGCCAGCACGTCGGGCAGGGAGGGCGCCACCTCTCTGCCGAACAGGCGGAGACGGCCCGAGGTCGGCGCGACCAGGCCCAGCAGGCACCGGATGGTGGTGGTCTTCCCCGAGCCGTTGGGGCCCAGGTACCCGAAGGCCTCCCCCTCGGGCACGCTGAGGCTGACGTCGCTCACCGCCTCGACCGCGCCGAAGCGCTTGCGCAGGCCCTCGATCTCGATGACGTCGGCCATGCCCGGGGGCTCAGGTCCCGCGCGCCGAGAGCGGAGGAGGGGGCGCCGGCATCTCCACGCGGGCGCGGGCGTCGACCACCACGGCGCCGTCGGGGCCGACGATGACGGGATTCAGGTCCATCTCGGCCACCTCGGGGTGGTCGTCCACCAGTGCGCTCACGCGCAGCAGCACCTCCTCCAGGGCGGTCACGTCCGCCCGCGGGGCGCCCCGGAAGCCCTCCAGGAGGGGGAAGGTCCGCAGCGAGCGGATCATGTCCCGGGCGTCCCGATCCGTGAGCGGCGTGATGCGAACGCTCACGTCGCTGGTGAGCTCCACCGCGGTCCCGCCGGCCCCGCAGGCCACCACGGGGCCGAACAGGGCGTCGTGGACCACCCCCACCAGCATCTCCACCCCCTCGGCGACCATCCGCTGGACCAGGAATCGTTCCACCCGGTGCCCGGCTCGCCGCACCTCGTCGGCCATCTCGGCCGCTGCCCGCTCCACAGCCCCGGCGCCGGACAGCGAGAGCCGGACACCCTGCGCCTCGGTCTTGTGGACGAGCGTGGGAGCCACGGCCTTCAGGGCCACTGGGCCTCCCAGGTCGCGAGCCGCCCGGCCCGCCGCCTCGGGCGTGTCGGCCAGCCGCCACTCGGCCAGCGGAAGCCCGTAGCAGCCGAGCAGCCCGGCCACCTCGTCGGGGCGCAGCCACCGCGGTCCATCCTCCAGGGCGGCGGCGAGCATCCCCGCGGCCTCCTCCCGTCGGGCGTCGGGGAAGTCAGGAACGCGCCCCTCGGGCCGCCCCCGCCACTCGCCGTACCGCGCCGCGTGGGCCAGGGCGCGGCCGGCGTCCTCCGGGAAGCGGAAGGAGGGGATCCGGACCCCGTCACCGTGCAGCTCGTCGGGGACGCCTCGGGCGGACATGAAGACGGTCAGCAGCGGGATGCGGCCGGCGAGGGTGCCGGTCGCCTCTCGGATGGCCCGGGCCACGTCCTCCGCGCGGGTCACGAGGGGCGGGATGAAGATGACGATGACCGCGTCCACCCGCCCCTCGGAGGCCACGACCTCGATCGTCCTCCGATAGTCGTCGGCGGAGGCCGAGGCGATCATGTCCACGGGATTCGTCAGCGCCGCCTCGGCGGGGAGGAACTCCGCCAGCCGCTCCCGGGCGACCTGGGGGAACTCGGCCACCTCGAGGCCGCCGGCCTCGCAGGCGTCGGCGCAGAGGATCCCCAGCCCGCCGGCGTTGGTCACGATCCCCACCCGGCGCCCCGCCGGCGGCGGCTGGGTGGCGAGCAGCGAGGCCACGTCGAACAGCTCCTCCAGGGTGTCCGTCCGGATGACCCCCGCCTGCCGGAACAGCGCGTCCACCGTCACGTCGGAGGCGGCGAGCAGCGCCCCGGTGTGGGACGAGGTGGCCCGGGCCCCGGCGGCCGAGCGCCCGCTCTTGACCACCACGATGGGCTTCGTCCTCCCCACCCGCCGGGCCAGCCGCGCGAACTTCCTCGGGTTCCCGAAGGACTCCAGGTACAGGAGGATCAGGTCCGTGTCCTCATCCTGCTCCCAGTAGCCGATCAGGTCGTTGCCGGAGATGTCGGCCTTGTTTCCCACCGACACGAAGGACGACATCCCGAGCCCCAGGGTGCCGGCCCGATCGATCACCGCCAGCCCCAGGGCTCCGCTCTGGGAGAGGAACCCCACCCGTCCGTGCGGCGGGAAGGCGTACGCGAAGGTGGCGTTCAGTCGGACGTCGGGGGCCGTGTTCATGATCCCCATGCAGTTGGGGCCGATGAGCCGCATCCCCGAGTCCCGGCAGACCGCCAGCAGCTCCTGCTGGCGGTCTCGGCCCCCCTCCCCCGTCTCCGCGAAGCCGGAGGAGATGACGACGAGGCCGCGGACGCCCCTGGCGGCGCACTCCCGGGCCACCTCGACGACGCTCGGAGCGGGCACGACGACGACCGCCAGGTCCACCGGCCCCGGGACGTCGCCGATCGACGGATACGCGGCCACCGACTGCACCACCGACGCCTTGGGGTTGACCGGGTACACGGGCCCGTTGAAGCCGGTGGCGACCAGGTTGTGGAAGATCTCGCCCCCGATGGTCCCGCGCTTCCGGGACGCTCCGATCACGGCCACCGACCCGGGCGCCAGCAGGGAGCGCATGGCCGCCATGGCGGCGGACTGCTCCCGCCGCTCGAACCGCTCCCGAGCCTCGGCGGTCAGTGAGGTGGGCAGCTCCACTCGGATGAGGCCCGGCTCCGAGCGGATCTCCACGGGGAAGCCGCTCTCCCGGAACACCTCGATCATCCGGTGGTTCTCGGGGAGCACCTCGGCCTCGAAGACCAGCACACCCCGCTCCCCGGCCACCTCGGCCAGGTGTCCGAGGAGGATGGTCCCGAGGCCCCGGCCCTGATGCGCGTCGGAGACGGCCAGCGCGACCTCGGCCCGATCGTGATCCTTGCGCAGGTACACGGCGTGCCCAACGACCTCCCCGCCGGCGAGGGCCAGGAGCCCATAGCGATCCTCGTAATCGACGCGGGCGGCTCGGGCCGCGGCCCGATCGAGGTCGGGGAAGGAGGTGAAGAACCGTAGCCCCCGCGCCTCCGCGGAGAGGCCCCGCAGGAACCGCAGGATTGCCTCCCGGTCGGCCGCTCGCACCGGCCGGATCCGCAGCGTGGAGCCGTCCCGGAGGGCGACGTCGGCCTCCCGGTGGAAGGGGTACTCGGCCACGTCGCCATCCTAGCCCCGGTCCGGGCCACCGGCGCAGACGACCGGCCCGGGGGAGGAGGGACCTCCGGCCCTACGACGTGGGCCCCGACGACTCTACGGTGGCAGCCTGGAGCGTGAGGGNNTGAGGGAGGTGAGATGCAGCCCGAACTCTGGGATGAGGTGCGTGCCTTGGAGCGGCGGATCGACGACCTCTTTCGCGAGTTCCTCGGCCCGCGGCCCCGGACGAAGGTGCCCGGGCACCTGGGAGGAGTCATGCGGGCGTTCACGCCCACCACGGACGTCTACGCGCAAGACGGCGAGCTGGTGATCCGCTTCGAGATCCCTGGGGTCGACCCCGACAGGGACGTGAAGATCACGATCGTGGACGACGAGCTCATCCTCCGCGGGGAGCGGAGGGACACGCAGGAGATCGAGGAGAAAGCCTACCTACGAAGGGAGTCCGTCTCCGGCGCCTTCGAACGGCACATCGCAATCCCCGATGGGGCCGACGAGAACACCGTGAAGGCCGATTACGCCGACGGCGTCCTCGAGGTCAGGCTGCCGGCTCCCGTCGAGGGCAGGCTCGAGAAGGTCAAGTCCGTTCCAATTTTCACACGACCAAGACTGCGTAGCCCTCCGGCTGCGCACCGGAAGCGCCGGGGTCCCCCCCCGGCGCTTCCACCACCCTGGGGGGTAAGGTGAGCGAGAGGGATGCGAGGAGTGAAGGAGGGGCCATGGAGGTGCAGGAGATCCTCAGCCAGGCCAAGGACACCATCACGGTGCGGCGCGTGTTCGGGGAGCCCTTCGAGAAGGACGGCGTGACCGTCGTCCCGGCCGCCGCCGTCAGGGGAGGCGCCGGCGGCGGGGGCGGCGAGGGCCCCGAGGGCGAGGGGAAGGGCCAAGGCGGCGGCTTCGGCGTCGCCGCCAGGCCCGTCGGCGCCTTTGTGATCCGGGACGGCGCCGTGCGGTGGGAGCCGGCCTTCGACGTCACCCGGATCGTGCTGATGGGCCAGCTCGTCGGCATCGTCGCCCTGCTGGCGCTGCGATCCATCGTCAAGTCCCGGGCCAGGGCCCGGGCCCGCATCGCCCGCGCCAAGACCTAGTCCTCACCCCGAGCGACGAGGGGCCGAACGGCCCTCCCAGCGCGGGCTCTGCGTCCCCCCGGCGGCGGGACGTGCGGCCCTAGGTGGTGCCCGCACGACCTGCGACGCTGGCGCCGAGACCACCTGGGAGGAACCGACATGAACGACACCGTCTCGCTGGTCCTGTTCTCGGGGACGGACGACAAGCTGACCGCCGCGGCCACCCTCGCGGCCGGCGCCGCAGCCATGGGGAGACGAGTCAACGTCTTCCTGCAGTTCTGGGCCCTGGATGCCTTCCGGGCCGACCGGATCGAGAAGGACCACGGCGTCTCCGCGGAGGCCGGCCCCGAGGGGGCGGAGGCCATGCGCCGGATGAACGAGCGAGGCCAGCACTGGTCGGAGACCTTCCGCCAGGCCAAGGAGATCGGCGACATCGGGATCAACGCCTGCGCCCACTCCATGGAGATGCTGGGGCTCACGCAGGACGACCTCGACCCCATGGTCAACGACGTGATGGGCATCGCCGCGTTCATGGTCCAGGTGACCGGCCCGGTGGTCTTCATCTGAGAGGAGCGACGCCATGACCACGACGCAGACCGACCGGACGATCGACGCCCGCGGGATGCCCTGCCCGGGCCCGCTCATGTCCCTCATCGGGGCGATCCGCGAGGAGGACGTCGGGACCGTCATCGAGGTGCTCTCCAGCGACGAGGGCTCCAAGACCGACATCCCGGCCTGGGTTCAGAAGGCGCGGCACGAACTCGTGGAGGTTGTCCCGGAGGAGGGGTACGCCCGGTTCGTGGTGAGGAAAGCGAGGTAAGCCATGCCCGCCCGGATCGTCGTGCTGGGCGGCGGGGTGGGAGGGACGCTCACGGCCAACCTCCTGTCGAAGGAGCTCGGCCGCGACGCGCGGATCACCGTCGTCGACCCCACCGGGATGCACGTCTACCAACCGGGCTTCCTGTACGTCGCGCTGGGCCAGGCGAACGGGCGGTGGCTCGCGAGGGATGAGCGGACCCTGCTGCGGCGGGACGTGGAGCTGGCCGTGGAGGCCGCCGAGCGCATCGACCCCGAGGAGGGCCTCGTGCGGCTCTCTCGCGGGGGGAGCCTCCCCTTCGACTACCTGGTCATCGCCACCGGGGCTCGCCTCGTCCCCGAGCAGGTGCCGGGGATGATCGAGGGGGCCCACGACTTCTACTCCCTCCCCGGGGCCGTTCGGCTGCGCGAGGCGCTCCGGGCGTTCCGCGGCGGGCGAATCCTGGTGGGGGTCGCGGGGATCCCCTACAAGTGCCCACCGGCCCCGGTGGAGTTCGTCCTCATGCTGGACGAGTTCCTGCGGACGAGGGGGGTCCGGGAGCGATCCGAGGTGACGCTCCTCTCCCCCCTGAACCGCGCCTTCACGATCGAGCCAGCCTCGAAGTTGGTGCAGCCGATCATGGAGCGCCGAGGGATCGGCCTGGAGACGTTCTTCAACGTCGAGGCGGTGGACCCGCGGGCGGGAACGGTGGAGTCCCTCGAGGGCGAGCAGGCGAACTACGACCTCCTCGTCCTCGTCCCTCCCCACCGCGGCCAGCTGGTGATCGAGGGGAGCGGCCTCGGCGACGCCGGAGGGTGGGTGCCGACCGATCGAGCCACGCTCCAGCACAGGGATCACGAACGGGTCTTCGCCCTCGGCGACGCCACCGACCTCCCCATCTCCAAGAGCGGTTCCACGGCGCACTTCGAAGCCCCGGTCGTGGCCAGCCGGATCGCCTCGCTGATCCGCGGGACCGCGCCGAAGGCCGCCTACCGGGGGAGGGTGATGTGCTTCCTCGAGACAGGGGGACGGAGGGCCACGGTGCTGCGGTTCGACTACGAGCACCCCCCCACGCCGCCCAAGCCGTCGCGCCGGTGGCACGCGGCCAAGTGGATCTTCAACCGCATCTACTGGAACACCGTCCCGAAGGGCCGAATCCCCGAGCGCTGGCCCCGCGGGGCGGAACAGGAGGAAACGAGCACACGCGCGAGCGCTCGGCGCGAAAGGAGCCATGCATGAGCACCGCGATCGCCAAGCACCTCGACCTGAAGGGGCTCGCCTGTCCCCTGCCGATCGTGAAGACCGCGCAGGCGATCAAGGAGCTGACCGCCGGCGACCTCGTCGAGGTCGAGGCCACGGACCCCGGCTCGGTCCCCGACTTCGCCGCCTGGACGGCGTCGTCGGGACACGAGCTGGTGGAGCAGAAGGAGGAGGGCGGCGTCTACACCTTCCTCATTCGGAAGAAGGGATGAGCGATGGCTGAGCAACTCGCGGAAGTCGAGCCCACGACCCAGGAGGACGACAAGCTGGTCCTCTTCGCCTCCAGCGGCGACCTCGACAAGACGTGGGCCACCCTGATCCTGGCCACGACGGGCGCCGCGATGGGGCAGCGCGTGACGGTGTTCTTCACCTTCTGGGGGCTCTTCCCACTGGTGAGGAACGACGTGCGGATCACCGGCACGAACTGGATGCAGAAGATGCTCGCCCTCTTCAACCGGGGAGGGACGGAGCACCTGAAGCTGGGGAAGATGAACTTCGCCGGGATGGGGCCGCGGATGATGAGGAAGCTCGCGAACGAGCAGAAGGTGGCCAGCCCCACCGAGCTCCTGGAGATGGCTCGGGACATGGGTGTTCGCCTGGTTCCCTGCCAGATGACGATGGACATGATGGGCCTCAAGCGCGAGGACCTCATCGACGGCCTGGAGGAGCCCGCCGGGGCAACCACGGCGCTCCTCGAGGCCAAGGGGGCCACCGCGCTCTTCATCTGATGCGGCTCTCCGGTCCGGCGGCCACCGCACAGGGTCTCGCACGGGGCTGGCTCTTGGCGGCGGCCGCCTCGCTGTTCCTGCCGTCCAGCGTGCGCCTTGGATGGTGGCTGCCGCTGCACCTGGCACTCGCGGGGGCGGCGGGGACCGCCGTCGCGGGAGCCATGCCCCGGTTCGCGGCGGCCCTCTCTGGCAGCCGGCAGGCCCGGGAGGATCGGCTCGCCCCACTCCTGATCTCGGCGGCTGCCGGGTCCATCGCGGTCGGTGTCCCCGCTCGCCTCTCCTGGCTCACGGCCATCGGCGGCGCCGCCTACGCCGCCGGCGCGGTGAGGCTCGGCGTCTCGGTGGCGCAAGCATGGCGCTCCGGCAGGAATCGCCGGCACATCGTGGAGATCGGCTTCTACGTCGCGGCAACCCTCGCGCTGCTGGCCGGCGCCATCCTGGGCACCCTCCTGGGGACCGGACTCGTCGGCGCCTCCTATGCGGCAGTGCGGCGGGCGCACATCACGCTCAACCTGGAGGGATTCCTGGCCCTCACGATCGCCGGAACGCTGCTCATCCTGCTTCCCGTCGTGCTCCGGGTTCGGGCCCCGGAGGCCAGGGGCTGGGGAGCTTTCGTGGGCCTGGCCGGCGGCGTGGCGCTGCAAGCGGCCGGCCTCCTGCTCGACAGGACCGCGGTGGTCGCTGCGGGAGCCCTCTTCTACGCGGCGGGTGCGGGCGACCTGACGCGCGTCGCTCTCCTGACCCTGCGCCGGCGTCCTCGCGTTCCCGAGCCCACGCCCTCCCTGCATCTGCTGGCAGCCGTCGCCTGGCTTCTCGTCGCGGCCGTCGCGCAGGCCGTCGCGTCCCTTGCCGGGCGGATCGACTCGGCCCGCGACTTCCTCCTCGTCACCCTTGGACTCGGCGTCGTCGTCCAGGCCCTGCTCGGGGCGTGGTCGTACCTGCTTCCCGTCTCCGCGACGGGCGGCGCCCGGGTCCGGCGTCTCCGACTCGCCAGGACCAGAGAGGGCGCCCCCACGCGAGCGGTCGCCTTCAACCTGGGAGTTGGGATGGCCGCCGCGGGGTCGGTCACGGCGGGAGACGCGGGCGGCGTCCTCGTCCTCGCCGGCGTGACGGCAGGGGTGGCGGCCGGTGCCCTGCTCCTCGCCCGCGTCTCGGCGGCGGTCCCGTCCGGCCCAGGAGCTGCCTAGCAGCCCGGTCCCGAGAACGGCGGGTCCTCCGGCCCTGCAAGGCCTCGCCGCGCCCACGTAGCCTGGCAGGGGCCGTGGCCAAGTGGGAGGATCTCCGCACGTGCCCAGGCTGCGGGTACGACTTCTCCAGCGGCGAGGGGGAGAGGGGCTGCAACATGTACGACTGCCCCTACCTCCCGGCCGAACTGGACGTGTTCTGCGCGTACTGCCGGTACAACTTCCTCACCGAGGAGGGGAACCCGCCCTGTGAGGACCCGGTCCGCTGCCCGCACGCCGCCGAGCCTCTGGCGAACGTGAGGAACTTCGTCCGGTGGCAGCGGCGCCTGCGACGCGCCACCCCGAACTCCTGAGGGCTCCCCGGAGGCGGCCGCGGCGCGGGGAGGCTCAGGGCTCGCCGGGACGCTCGGGTGGCTCCACCGATGCCGTCTCCTCGCGGACCTCCCCGGGCTCCACGCCCTTGGCCGCCGGCGCGCTCGGCCACACCTTCTCGATCTCGGCGTTCAGTTCCGCTCCGCCCAGCACGGCCAGCGCGGTGATGAAGAGCCAGAGGAGGAAGGCGATGGGGGCCGCCAGGGGACCGTACGTGCTCGACTGGATCGTGAGATCGGCGTAGAGGCGGAGGCCGAGCCCGCCGAGGAGCCAGAGCACAGCCGCCAGCACCGCGCCGGGCAGGTCGCGGCGCCAGGGCGTCCGGAGCGGGGTGGCCAGGTGGTAGAACCAGGCCAAGAGCACCACGCCGAGGAGCCCCACGACCGGCCAGTAGAGGAAGCGCCACGCCACCGCCAGCGCCCCCGCGATGCCGAGGGGCTCGGCGATGGCATCCAGCAGGCTCGGCCCCGCGACGAGGACGGGCACCACGATCACGATCCCCAGCATTCCGCCGATCGTCAGCCCCAGGGCGAGGGCGCGGCGGCGCAAGGGGGACCGCCGGTCCTCCTGGTCGTAGGCGATGGCCACGGCCTCGATCAGGCGGGAGGTGGCGCGGGACGCCGCCCACAGCGTGAGCACCACGCCGATGGAGGCCACGTCGGCCCGCCCCTCGCGCAGGACCGCGTCCACCGTGGGGGCCACGAGGTCCTCGATCGTGGACGGTGTGAGGAAGTTGTCCGCGACGGACAGCACCTGGTCCCGGATCGTCTGGGTGACGTCCGCCCCGAGCAGGCGGGCGACGTACCCGATCGTCCCCAGGACGGCCAGGAGCGCCAGCGGCAGCGAGAGCAGGATGAAGAAGGCCACCTCCGCGCCGAGCCCCAGGATCCGATCGTCCCTGGAGTCTCGAAGCGTGCGCGCGGCCAGCATGGGCACCGCGCGCCATCCACGAGGAGCATCGCGTTCGGGCGTCACGCCGGACCTTCATCGTAGCGGCGCTCGGCCGGGCCGCGTGGGAGGTACGCCGGCAGCCGACGGGTCAGAGGGCCTCGCGCAGGCGCTCCGCGAACTCCTCGAGACGGCTCCGATCGCCCGGAGCGCGCATCAGGGGCACGTGGATGCCGTCGTCGTCGTACCGGGGGATCAGATGGACGTGGTAGTGGAAGACCGTCTGGAGCGCCGCTCGGCCGTTCGACTGCAGGACGTTGAGGCCGTCGGGCCGCAGCGCGTCGCGGACCGCGTGGGCCACCCTTCGGACCGAGCGCCACACCGCAACGCCGTCCTCCTCGGGGAGCGACCAGAGGTCCGGGGCGTGGCGCCTGGAGATCACGAGCGTGTGGCCGTCCGTTGCCGGGTTGATGTCCATGAAGGCCACCGTCGTGTCGTCCTCGTACACCAGGTGCGACGGGGCCTCGCCTCGCACGATCCGGCAGAAGGCGCACTCGTCGGTCATCCCGGCTCCCCGGGCCGCCCGGGCGGCGGGGCCGCGGGTCCTGGCTGAAGCCGCTCGACCAGCCGGTCGAAGGTTTCCCTCGGCTGGGCCCCCGGGACGAGGAGCCGGCGGTTGATCAACCAGGCCGGCGTGCCGTCCACACCGATCCGGACGGCACTCGACGTGGACTGATCGACGTGGTCGGACATCGCTCTCTCGTCGAGCACCCGCTCGATGCCGGCCGCGGGGACGCCCGACGACTCGGCGAGGGCGAGGACGACACCCCGGCTCCCGATGTCGCGGCCGTCGGCCCAGTACGCAGTGAACAGCGCGCGATGGAACCCGGAGAACCGATCCGGCTGGTTCCGCCGCACCCACTCCCCCGCCTCGAGGGCCTGTCTCGTCCGGGGGATGTGATCCGGAGGGTCGAAGACGAGCCCGACCTCGTCGGCGAGGCGGGCCAACCGCCCCCGGTACGCGTCCCGGGCCCGTCCCGTGTAGCGGCCCCGGAAGAGCCGCTCGAAGGTCGTCCCCTCGGCCGGGATCTCCGGATGGAGGTCGAAGGGCAGCCAGGTGACCGTGGCGCCGTGGCGCCGCTCGAGGTGGTCGGCCCGATCCTGGCCGACGTAGCACCACGGTCATATGTAGTCGGACCAGACGAGGACCTCCATGCTCCAATCCTAGCCAACGCAGGTGCCCTCGACTTCCCGCCCCGGCGAGGGGATCCTCCCGTGGGCGACAGGAGGGCGCCGCGGGCCGTCGACGGCGGGCCTCAGAGGAGACCGAAGAAGTCCCTCAGGATCCGGATGACGGCGGGACCCAGGATCACCACGAAGAGCGCGGGCAGGATGCAGAAGATGAGCGGGAACAGCATCTTCACCGGCACCTGCATGGACTTCAGCTCCGCCCGCTGCCGACGCTTGATCCGCAGGTCCCGGGCCTGGGCCCTCAGGACCTTCACGGTGCTGACTCCGAAGACCTCGGCCTGGACGACGGCCAGAACGAAGCTGCGCAGCTCCTCGAGATCGGCCCGGTCGGCCAGGTTCTTCAGGGCGTCCACCCTGGACACGCCGAGGCGCACCTCCTGGAGCATCCGGCCGATCTCCACGGACAGGGGCCCGGACGAGCTCTTCACGACCTGGGCGAGTGCCGCGTCGAAGCTCAGCCCGGCCTCCACGCTGATGGTGAGCAGGTCGATCGAGTCCGGCATCTCCCTGCGGATGGTCTCCTGCCGCTTCTTGGCCGAGACGTCGACCACGCCGTCCGGGAGGAGGAACCCGATCGCGGTGAACAGCGCCATGACCCCGAACGAGCGCACGCCTCCCAACTGCAGCACGCGGGAGATGGCGAGCCCCAGGGCGAACCCGCCGAACCCGCCCACGATCTTCAGGGCGGCGACCTTCTCCGCGTCCCAGCCCGGCGGGCTTCCCGCCAGGACCAGCTTGCGGGCCAACCGTCGCCGCACCCCGACCGGCGTCAGCCGCAGCCCAACCGTCCGGAGGGTCCCGACGAGCGGCAGCAGGGCACGCTCGACGAACGGACGCGCAAGCTCCTCCTCCCGGAGATTCATCACGGCCCGTCCCACCTGGGACTGCAGGACCTGCATGGCCCGACGCCGATCGGCCCTCGAGAGCTCCACGGCCACCGCGATCAAGAGCACCGAGGCGAAGACGGCTACGAGGGCGAAGGGAAGCAGGAGGCTAGACATCGATCTTCACCATCTTCCTCATCCACAGGATCCCCGCGAGCATCAGCGTGCTGGCGATGGCCACCATGACCAGGCCGAGCCGCGTGGTGAACAGCGTGCTCAGGTACCCGGGGTTCACCTTGGCGATGTACAGAACGATCAGGAAGGGGAGGGCGGTGAGGATGGCCGCCGACAACCGCCCCTCGGCCGAGAGCACGCGGACCTGGCGGCGAACCATCTCCCTCTCCCGGATCGTGTGCGCCACGGTGTCCAGAACCTCGGCGAGATTGCCCCCAACCTCCCGCTGGATGTTCACGGCCATGACGGCCCATCGGAAGTCGTCGCTGTCCACCCGCTCGGCCATGTCGTCCAGCGCCTCGTTCACCGGCCGACCCAGGCGGATCTCCGCCACCACCCTCCCGAACTCCTGAGACCCGGGGTCGCCGATCTCCTTGGCAACCAGGTCCAGGGCCTGAAGGAAGCTGTGCCCCGCCCGCAGGGCGCTGGACAGGAGCATGAGCACGTCGGCCAGTTGGGCATGGAGCCGGTTCCGCCGGCGCCGCGCGGAGAAGGCCACCACGCCCCGGGGCACCAGTCCACCGAGCAGCGCCAGCGATAGCACGAACACGATCCCGTCGATCACCGCGCCGAGCAGCGCGCCCACGACGACCGCCATGACCTGGAGGACGAGGAACTCGCCGGCGCGAAGCGGCAGCCCGGCGCGCTCCAGCTTCCGATCCAGCCCCTGTGCCCAGGCGGAGGATTCGGCGATCCGATCCCCCAGCGCGGCCACCGGTCCCGGCAGCACTCGGCTCGGCCTTGGCTCCGGGTCTTCGGTGCCCTCCTTCCCCCCAGATCCCGGCAGCCCGGCCACGCCTTGGATCCGCCGAGCCAGGACGCGCTCCCGCCGCTGCCTGGAGGTGGGCCCCAGGACCATCATGGCCACGGTGAAGGCCCCCAGGAAGGTGAGGATGAGCACGAGGGCGAGCCCCAGCGTGCCGGGCAGCAACGGCTGCGGCACGAACTCCGAGGCCGGGCGGGCGGGGCCGACCGCCTGGGGCGGGGCCCCGACCTCGGGGGCGAGCATCAGGATGGAGTCCGACGCCCCGGCCCCGCTCACCGTCAGCGTGAACTCGCCATCGGACATGGACGACTGGTAGGTCACCTGGAACTGGTTCGCGAGTTCCGCGGCCAGACCCTCGAAGATCCCCCCGAGGTCGGCGGCGTCCGAGGGCGCGTACCGCCCGCCGGTTCGGGTTGCGATGGTTCGCAGGGCCTGAACGTCCGTCTCGGGCGACCGCAGGCCCACGGAGAAGACCGCGGCCCCCGCCTCCCGAGCGGCGCGGACGGCGGAGGCGAGGGTGCCGGCGCCGACCGTGTTGCCGCCGTCGGAGAGGACGATGATGTTGGGCTGCGCATCCCCCGAGAACATCCCGGCGGCGGCCGTCACGGCGTCGTAGAGGGCCGTCTCCCCGCCGACCTCCAGCGATCCCAGCGCCTGCAGGAGGGCCTCCCGGTCGGACGTCAGGGGCTGCACCACCTCGGCCGTCTCCGCGAAGGCGATGATGCCGACCCGCACGCCCTCCGGGAGCCCACGCACGAACCGGTTGGCCGCCCCCACGGCCGCCTGCAGCGGCTCGCCTCGCATGCTTCCGGACACGTCCACCGCCAGGACCACGTCGACCTTCCCGCCCGTCTCCCCCAGCGGGCTGACCGCGAGGATCCTCCCCGGTCGGCCGTCCTCCATCACCCGGAGGTCCTGGGCCGCGATCCGGATCGGGTCGTCGAACGAGATGGTGACCACCACGCGGGGGAAGTCCCGGGTGTCGACTTCCCGGATCCGGAGGTTCTGCTCCGCAGCCCCGACCCGAAGCGCAGCGCCGCCCACGAGGAGCATGACCCCGACGAGGAGGAGCAGCCGTCGATGCCTCATCGTTTCTTCCGACGGGACGAGGCCGGCTCCGGCTCCGGCTGGAACACGTCCACCGACACGACGATCCCCTTGTCCTCCAGCT
>JABAOD010016263.1_pt1 | contig 15959 bp, 15 predicted proteins | sample 7062151 | NCBI WGS metagenome assembly JABAOD01 (sample SAMN14538626, study PRJNA623070) | marine sediment metagenome | biome: marine biome [ENVO:00000428]; feature: marine pelagic biome [ENVO:01000023]; material: deep marine sediment [ENVO:00002113] | place: India: Gulf of Khambhat ... | reverse complement strand
CGATCATCGAGCGGGAGGCGGTCGAGCACGGCCTCGATCCCCACCTCCTTGCCGCCCTGATCCGGCAGGAGTCGACGTTCCGGCCCGCGGTCGTGTCCCGGGCGGGCGCGCACGGTCTCATGCAGCTGATGCCGGCCACGGCGCGGGAGCTCGCCCGCCGGGTGGGACTTCCGTGGGACGAGCGGCTCCTCACGGTCGCGCCGGTGAACCTGCATCTCGGCGTGACCCACCTCGCGGCGCTGCTGCGCGCGTATCGCGGCGACGTGATCGCGGCGCTGGCCGCGTACAATGCCGGTGGGCGGCCAGTCGCACGTTGGCTCCGCTATCCGGAGGCAAGCGACCCACCGATGTTCGTGGAGCGCATTCCATACGTCGAGACGCGGGGCTATTTGCGCGCGGTTCTGCGCAACTGGTCGCTGTATCAGGGACTCTATCCACCCATGGAGGCGGCCGAGGTCGACGAGCGGTGAGCGCGCCTGCCCTTCGGCGCCTGCTCCACGCGAGTACGGCTGCGATCGCGCTGCTGGGGTCGCTCGTGTCGTGGCCCGGAGTGCGGCTCCTGCTCGTCGCCGTCGCGGCGGGCGCGGTCCTGTTCGACGCGGTGCGGCTTTCGGTTCCTCGTGTCGGCACAGCGCTCCGCGCGGTGTCGATGTACCGCGACCGCGAGCACATCCGGCCGAGTGGGGCCATGTGGTTGGCGGTGGGCTACGGCCTGGCTGCGCTCTTCCCCGAGACCGCGGCGGCACCCGGCATCGTCGTAGGAGCGGTGGCCGATCCGGCGGCGGCGTGGATCGGGTCCCTGCGGGGCCTGCCCGGATCCAAGACGTGGCGGGGAAGCCTCGCGCATTTCCTCGTCGCCGCGGTGGCACTGGCGAGTTTTGGGTTCCCCGTGTCGACCATCGTGGCCGGTGCCGCGGTCGGCACCGCACTCGAGCGGTGGTCCGGTTTCGTCGACGACAACCTGCTGATTGCCCCGGGTGTTGCGCTGACGTTGACGTTGTTGGCATAGCGGCACGCCCGACCGGCGTCCCGTCGCTATTTTCTCCGCATGGTGCAGGCATCGTCGCCCCGCGTGTTTCTCATCGACGGCTACGCGCTGATCTACCGCGCGTTCTTCGCGATGATCGCACGTCCCCTGCGCACGAGCCGCGGGGAGAACACCTCGGCCGTCTGGGGTGTGGCCAATTTCCTGCACCGCCTCGTCGCCGACTACGATCCGTCGTTCGTGGCATGGGTTCACGACGCGGGCTCGTCCTTTCGCGAAGACGTGTTTCCGGACTACAAGGCGACCCGAGAGAAGCTCGACGAAGAGCTGCAGGATGATTTCGATCGCTCGCTCGACCGCATCGAGGAGTTGCTGGCCGGCTTCGGTGTGCCGTTGGTCGTGGTGGAGGGGTACGAGGCCGACGATGTCATCGGCACGTTGGCGACCCGGGTGGCGGAGGGCGGGATGCAGGCGGTCATCGTGTCGGGCGACAAGGACTTCTATCAATTGATCGGCCCGCGGGTGTCGCTGCTGAACCCCGGTCGTGGAGGACCGGCCGCGGTGGATGCGCAGTGGGTGGATACGTCGAACGCGCGTGAGCGGTTCGGCGTTCCTCCTGAACAGGTGATCGACTACCTGGCGCTCGTCGGAGATTCGTCGGACAACATCCCGGGCGTGAAGGGCGTGGGTGACAAGACCGCGCGAACCTTGCTCGAGGCCTACGGCGATCTGGAGACCATCCTCGCGCACGCCGGCGAGGTGAGGAGCAAGCGCGCGCGCGAGGCGTTGCTCGCGGAAGCCGACAATGCGCGGCTCAGTCGGGATCTCGTGACGATCCGCCGCGACGTCCCCATTGATGTCGGCGTCGAGGATCTCGCGCTGCAGGCAACGGATGCCTCTCGGCTCGAGCAGCTGTACACCGAGCTGGAGTTTCACAGCCTCATCCCGAGCATACGCCCTGATCCCCGCACGCCGCGCTCGGCGGCGACGACCCACGAGATCGTGGACACGCTCGACGCCGTCCGCGAGGCGGTGGCCGCTGTGCGGCGTGCGGGCACCGTCGCGCTGCGCGTCGAGGCGAGCGCCGGCGATCCGCTACGGGCCGACCTCGTCGGGCTGACCCTGGCCGTTCCGGACGATCGGGTGTGGTACCTGCCGTTCGGCCACCGGCTCCCTGATGGAGAGCTCACAACGGCTACGCCGCCGCGGAACCTCCCCCCGTTCCGAGACGCCGCCTTGCATGCCCTCGTGACGGTCCTCGAGGATCCGGCGTGCGCCAAACTGGGCCACGACCTCAAGCGCGACGCGTTGCTGCTGCGGCGGGCAGGGGTGATGCTGCGCGGCCTGCGGTGCGACGTGATGCTCGCGAGCTTCGTGCTCGAGCCGGGACGTCGGTCGCACGCACTCGAGACGCTCGCGCTGGATCACTTGGGAAAGCGCCTCACCGCGCGCCAGGACCTCGTCGGCAAAGGACGCGACGAACGTCCGCTGGCCGAGGTGGTGCCGGATCGAGTGGCCGCACACAGCAGTGGTGGCGCGTCGGTGATCCACGAGCTTCGGGCGTTCTTCGCGCCGCAGCTCGAGTCGCACGGCCTGGCGTCGTTGCTCGACGAGATGGAGATGCCGCTGGTCGACGTGCTGGTCGATCTGGAGTGGCGGGGCATCGGCGTCGACACAGAGTGCCTCGCGGCGCTCTCGCGCGAGTTCGGCGCGGATCTCCGTGAGTTGGAGGAGAAGGTCCACGACGAGGCCGGCGTGGACTTCAACATCAACAGTACGCCGCAGCTGCGACATGTGCTGTTCGAGAAGCTCAACCTGCCGGTGTTGAAGCGCACCAAGACGGGCCCGTCGACCGACGCGGACGTGCTGAGCGAGCTCGCGGCAGCGGGTCACGTGCTCCCGCAGTTGCTCTTGGACTATCGCGAAGTGAGCAAGCTGCGCTCGACCTACGTCGATGCCCTGCCGCTGACGGTGCACCCGGAGACGGGCCGCATTCACACCAGCTTTTCTCAGGTGGGGGCGGCGACGGGACGGCTGTCGTCATCGGAGCCGAACCTGCAGAACATCCCTGTGCGGACCCCGCGTGGTGAGCGCATCCGTCGCTGTTTCGTGCCGGCGGTGGGCATGGTGTTCGTGATCGCCGACTACTCCCAGATCGAGCTGCGACTGCTGGCCCACCTGTCGCGCGACCCGGTCTTTCTCGCGGCCTTCGCGCGCGGCGGCGACGTCCATCGGGAGACGGCGGCCGTCATCTTCGATGTGGATGTGGCCGAGGTGACCGCGGACATGCGCGCACGGGCCAAGACCATCAACTTCGCCACGATCTACGGCCAGGGACCGTTCTCGCTCAGCCGGCAGCTGGGCATTTCCCAGGACGAGGCCCGCGAGTTCATCGACCTCTATTTCGAGCGCTTCGCGGGCGTGCGGCAGTTCCTGGACGAGTGCATCGTCAAGGCGCGCGAGTGCGGGTACGCCGAGACGCTCTTCGGACGACGGCGGTACATTCCGGAGTTGAAGGACCGCAACTACAACGTACGGGCCTTCGGCGAGCGGGTGGCGATGAACTCGCCGCTGCAGGGGTCGGCGGCCGACTTGATCAAGCGGGCCATGATCAGGGTGGCCGCGTCCCTTCGGGAACGCCGACTGTCGGCGGCACTCGTGCTGCAGGTGCACGACGAGCTCGTGGCGGAGGCGCCTGTGGCGGAGGTGGATGCGGTCCGTCAGGTGCTGCGTGAGGAGATGGAAGGGGCCGCCACCCTTTCGATTCCCCTGGTGGTGGACATCGGGGTGGGCCCGAACTGGCTCGACGCCAAGGCCTAGCGCCGCTGTCGCCAGTCGCGGGGTCGGTACATACTTCGCACACAGTGCGGGAAGTCTGAATGATCGGTTTGGGTTCCGAGACCGGCGGTCGACGCGCCCAGCATGGGTTCTCGCTGATCGAGATGTTGATCGCGATGTCGGTGGTGACGTTGCTGGCGGCCATCGCCGTGCCGCAGTATCGGGACGTTCGCGAGCGTGGCTACATCACGACGATGCGGGCCGATCTGCGCAATCTGGCGGTCATCGAGGAATCCTACTTCTACGACGAGAGCACCTACACCGACAATCTGGCGACGCTCGAGGCCCGGGGCTTTCGCAAGAGTCCCGCGACGCTGGTCCAGCTCCACGAGGCGACGGCCACCGGATGGTCCGCGTCGATCTCTCATGCAGCCACCCTCCGACAGTGCTATCTGTTCGTCGGCTCGGCCGCCCCGGTCGGCTCGGCCACCGAGGACGGGCGGATGGACTGCGGCTGATGGGGTGGCGGCGGTTCGTTCTGTGGCGTGACGGGGTCGTGTACGCGCTGCAGGGCGGGATCTGGCTGCATCCGTTCCTGCTGCGCGGCGAGCGGTGGGCGCATTTGGTGTCGGCGGATCGTGACGCCTTGCTCCGGGCCGGCGTGCGACTTCGACTGCGACCGGAGTGGCTACAGTATCGTCCCCTCAAACACCCGGTGACGGGGGTGCGGGAGGCGGCGTGGCACTGGGACCTGCGGGGGCCTCGACTGGAGCTGGCGCTGGCGTTGGCACCGCGGCGGGAGCCGCCCCGCTCGGGCCGGAATCCCCACCCTCGACGCTCTTCTTGACTCGCCGGCCACCCGGCCACCAGTTCCAGTTCCCGGCGATGTGCATGATGGAGGGCACGAGCACCATCCGAATGAGCGTGGCGTCCAGAAACACCGCGACCGCGAGGCCGAAGCCCAGCATCTGCGCGGCCAACACGCGCGAGAACGCGAATGTGCCGAAGACGACGAGCATGATCGCGGCCGCACTGGTGATGACCGACGCAGTGGCCGTCAGTCCCTCCATCGTCGCCTGATCGTTGCGGCCGGTTCGGTCGAAGGCCTCCTTGATGCGCGACAACAGGAACACCTCGTAGTCCATGCTGAGGCCGAACACCACGGCAAAGACCACGACGGGAATCGCGACGTAGATCGCCTCCGTGGGCCCCGCGAGCCCGAACACGCGGGCGCCCACCCCCTCCTGAAACACCAACACGACAATGCCGAACGCCCCGGCGACCGAGAGCAGGTTCATGAGAACCGCCTTGATCGGCACCAGAATTGACTTGAAGGCGAAGAACAGCATCATGGCCGTGGCGCCGACCACCAGCGCAACCACGAGCGGAAACTGCTCGAGCAATGCGTCCTGCAGATCGGTGTTCGCCGCCTGGAAACCGGTGACCATGACGTCGACCGAGTCGAGGCCGGGTACACCGGCGGTCACCACGCCGCGGATGCGACGCACCACGTCCATGGAGCCCGTGAACGACGTCGTGTCCCGCAAGAGGACGTCCATCAACGTCGTGCGGGCATCGTCGGAGAGATAGGCGGCGTAGAACTCCGGCGCGCGGGCCCGGGCCGCGTCCAGGTTCCCGTAGAGCGCAGTGTATCGCAGGAGCGACATGCCGGGCTGGATATCGACCACGCTTCGGACCCGTGCGACATGTGGGTCGGTCTTGATCGAGTCGGAGAGGCGCTTCAGGCCCCGCAGATACTTGGTGCCCACGATCCGCTCGCCTTCGGGGGCCTGGACCACGACGCGTACCGGCTGCAGGGCTCCGCGGGCGCCGATGCGATCGAGCGCGCGAATGGCATCGGACGACTCGGTCCCCGAGGGATACCAGCCCTCGCGCGGCAGACCGATCTTGATTTGGCCGAGCGGCCACGTAATGGCGGCGGCGAGCGTGCCCCCGAGCACCAGGGCCCGCCACGGATGATGGCCCAACCAGCGCGCCCAGCGTTCCCAGCCGGTGGGCGCGTGGTAGAAGGCGAGACGCTTGGCGAGCCACCGCGGCCGGTCGATACCCCGACCGACGATCGACAGCACCGCCGGCAGCAGCGTGACCGACAGCAGCACCGCCCCCGACACGACGAACAAGCCACCGATCCCGACCGAGCGTGTCTCGCTCGTGGGTGTGACCAGGAGAGCGGCGAAGCCGAGGAGGACGGTGAGACCGCTGGTCACGACGGCCCGGCCCGCAGTGGCGATCGTCCGTTCGGCGGCCTCTCGCGGTCCCCGCCCGCGATTCATCTCCTCCCGGAAGCGGGTCACCATGAGCAGCGAATAGTCGATCCCCGTGGCGAGGCCGAGCATCGAGACGATGGTGAGCACGAACACCGACATGGGGTAGAAGCCCGCCGCGACACTCGTGAGCCCGAGGGCGCATATGATCGCGAGCACACCGACGAGGAGGGGCAGCACCGCCGCGACCAGCGCCCCGAAGGCCAGAATCAGAATCGCCGCGCTGATGGGCAGCGCGTTACGCTCGCCGACTCGGGTGTCCTCCTTGCTGACGGTGCGGATGTCGTAATCCAGGGCTGGGCTGCCCGTGACATACGCGGAGAACTCCGATGCCCAGGAGATGCGGTCGAGCGTGCCGTGTACCGCCTCGTGGAACGCGGGGACGTAGTCGGCCGCGCCGCGCTCCAGGTTGGCCTCCATTACGGCGACGAAGAACGTTGTCTTCCGGTCCGCGCTCACGAACGAGCTGTCGTTGGCGTCCAGAAAGGACAGCGTCCGTGCGATGTACGGTTCGAGGGCCGCGTTGAGGGTCAGCGAGTCGAGGATCGCTCGGGACCGGAGGCTGTCGATGGCGATGGGGCCCGAGAGCGTGACGATGAAATAGTCGGTGACCGGCTGCGGAAACGCCGTTCGAATGAGATCGCTGCCCCGACTCGATTCGGTTTCCAGCAGCGTCTGGCCCTGCACCTGGAGTCTGTCGTGCACGCCGAGCGCACGCGGCAGTGCGAGCACGGCCAGCAGGAGCCAGGCCGCGAGGATGGGAATGCGATAGTGGACGATCGTTCCAGGAAGTGGCCGGGTCACAAGTATGACCCCGACCTCAGCGCGTCCCGACCGCGCCCCTCAACACGCAACGGCGACCTGCTCACGAAATGGCGTTTCTGGTCCCGGTATCCCGATGGCGACCAGATATGATAGACGTCCTGCGCACGGGATGCCAGGTGCGCAGGGCCCTCTCCAGCTCCCTTATCTCCTTTTCTCGCCGAGGGTTGCCGTGATCGGCGTCAGCGACGCGGGGGGCGGGGATCGCGGTCGAGCGCCCGCACCACGGCCAGGGCAAAGTCCGCATAGCGGCCCAGTCCGGCGAAAGGGAAGTCCGCAGACCAATGGTCCGCCGGTCGATGATAGCGATCCCATCGCTGTCGCAGGGCGACCGAACTGTCGGCGGACATGCCTTCGTACGGTTCCGCGCCCGGAATGAGGAAGATCGCCGGGACGCCCTCGCGGGAGAACGGGAAGTAGTCGGAGTTTGCCCGGGCGGGCGACGTGACGACCTGCCATCCTCGGTCGGCAGCGACGCGGGCCGTGAGGGCGTCCAACCCCGTCGCATCGGTGCTGTCGATCCCAGCCACGCGCCAACTCACCGGCGGCGCCGGTGGCGCGCCGGCGTCCAGATTGACGACGGCCGCCGTCTGGCGGAGCGGCCAGAGTGGATGCGCGACGTAGAAATCGGAGCCGAGCAGCCCCCGCTCTTCGCCGGTGAAGAAGAGCAACAGAAGCGAGAATCCGAGGTCGGCGGTTGGGTCACGCACGATGGCCTCGGCGATCGCGAGCAGCATCCCGACTCCAGCCGCATTGTCGGAGAACCCGTTGTAGATCGAATCACCGCGCTCGTCCGGGACACCCACGCCGAGGTGGTCGTAGTGCGCAGAGAGCACGATCGCCGTGTCGCGGCGGGCACCCGTGCCAGGCAGCAGACACGCGACGTTCGCCTCCTCGATCGACGTGCGGCTGCTCTCGATCTCGATGCGGAGGGACCACGCAAGTGGCTGGATGACCGGTCGGGCGCTGTCGTCGACCGTGGCGCCGGCAAGCAAGGCCTGGGTCACGCGGGGACCGGCGAGCACGGCCGGCACGGTGGGGAGAAAGGACGACCTGATGGCGCGATCGCGATGGTACAGACGCGTCGGGCCCCGGCTGCGGACGTAGAGTTGGTACGTCTCGCCATCAGGGAGCAGGTGGACCACTCCGGTCACGCCGCGCGCGGCGAGCGTGTCGGCGGCCGGCCCCCGCACGGGCCCGACCGTCACCGCCACCGCGCCGTGAAGATCGAGTCCACCGAGCTGACCGGATTCGATCCCGGATTCGGTGCCGACGAAGACGGCGGGTCCGGCGAAGTCCACCAGCGTGGCGGCCGAGCCGACGTCGGGCACGAAGTCTTCGACGTAGAGGAACTCCACCGAGCCCCGAGGGGTCGAAGCGGTCATCCGGCTCCCGGGACCGATACGTGCCTGTTCGAGCTGCACGGGCTGCCTGTACGCTCCCGCGGCGGGGTCGAGGCCGAGCCGGCGGCACTGGCTCTCGATGTAGAGCGCGGCGACCGCGGCACCGGCAGACCCCGTGCCTCGACCGAGGAGGAGATCATCCGCCAGAAACCGGGTGTGGGCCCGCAGCACCATCGTGTCGACGGCCAGGTCTTGGGTGAGCGCCGGGTGTGGAGCCGCGGCGTACAGCAGCATCACGAGGAGTGTTCGGTGCACGATGTACCCTTGTCGGTAGGACTCTGGGGATGACGTTCGTATCATACACCGAAGACCGATGGTGCAGATCCACGGAACGTGCGGCCGGGCGTCGAGCCCGCTGACGAGGGCATGTCGCTCACCATGACCCTCGTGTCTCTCCTCGTGTGGGTCGCTCTCGCGCAGTCAGAGCCCATCGCCAATCTGGAGCACGCGGTTCTTGGGGGGATTCGGGACGGCGTCTACCCGGGGGCCGTGGTGGTGATCGGCACCCAGGACACCGTCCTCTGGAGTCGGGGATACGGACACTTCACGTGGTCGACGTCGTCAGCCGTGCCCGACCCCGACAGCACGTTGTTCGACCTGGCATCGCTCACCAAGGTCGTGGCCACAACGGCCGCGGCGATGCTGCTGGTGCAGGAGGGGCGGCTCGACCTCGATCGCGCGGTGCAAGCTTACCTTCCCGGATTTGCCGGAGCGGGAAAGGACCGCGTGACGGTGCGGCATCTCCTCGAGCATCGATCGGGACTGCGCGCCTTCCTGTCGCTCGACCGACTCACGCAGAGTGCCGACGAAGCCAAGGCCCGGGTCTTGAATGAGACGCTCAGCTACCAATCGGGCGGCCGGGTCGTGTACAGCGACCTCAATGCCATGCTGCTTGGCTGGGTTGTGGAGGTCGTCGCCGACATGCCGCTCGATCGGTACGTGGAGGCGCACGTGTTCCCTCCGATGGGCATGGCCAGCACGCGCTTCCGACCCCCCCGAAGCCTCAGGCCGCGCATCATGCCGGTTGGACGGTGGCGCGGGCACCCGATCGCCGGGGAGGTGCATGACCAGAACGCCGCACGCCTGGGCGGCGTCGCAGGCCATGCGGGTCTCTACAGCACCGGTCGCGACTTGGCTCGGTATGCACAGACGCTGCTCCGAGGGGGTCGGGCAGCGGACGGAATGGACGTGTTCACTCCCGGTGTGGTCCGGCATTTCACCCGACGGGGAAGCGGCAACCGGGCCTTGGGTTGGGAGGTGCGGGACACGACGACCGCGGAACAGACCGGCGGGTCGTTCTCGGCGGCGGCGTACGGACACGGAGGCTTCACCGGCACCTCCATGTGGATCGACCCCGATCAGGACCTCTTCGTCATCCTGCTCACCAATCGGGTGTTCGCGCCCCGGACGAGCAGCTCGATCACCAAGCTGAAAGGGGTTCGCGGTGCGGTGGCCGACCACGCGGTCTTCCTTCGCCGTGCGTCGTGCGGTGGGCAGGGACCGGACGACGTCTTGCGATGCGAGTAGCCGGGCGCGTGGGGGCGGCGCCACTCCCGCCGATTCGTCCGGTGCTGATCTACGACGCATCCTGCGGGTTCTGCCGCCGATGGGCAGACCGCATGCGGCGTTGGGCCCGACGTGGCGCGATCGAGCTCGTTCCCCTGGACGATGACCGAGCCGCGCTGGTCTCCGGCCAGCCGCTGGAGCGGCTTCGTCGTGCCGCCCATGTCGTCAGTCCGGATGGCGGCGTCTTTGCCGGGGCCGCGGCAGCTCGCGAGTTGGTTCGGTATCTTCCAGGTGGCCGGCTGCTGCGGGCGTTCACGGCGATGCCGGGTGTGATGCCCCTGGCCGAACGGGCGTACGCATGGATCGCACGCCGGTGGGGCCCCGTGCGATGACTGTGCCAGGGCCCGGTCCACGAGTCGCTCACGGAGAGTGCAGACCATGACCGAGACCCCCACGCCGGCGCTCGACGAGGCCGCCGTCCGCCAGGCGCTGCGGACGGTCAAGGATCCCGAGGCTGGGATCAACATCATCGACCTGGGACTGATTTATGACGTCGAGATCGACGACGGGAAGGTCGATGTGAAGATGACGCTCACGTCACCAGGGTGTCCTGCCGGTGGCCAGATCATGAGCGATGCCGACCGCGTGGTCCGCGCGCTCGAGGGTGTGGAGGACGTGCGCATCGAGTTGGTGTGGGATCCCTACTGGACACCCGAGCGGATCGACCCCAAGGTCCGTGCGTTTCTGGGGTTCTAGGGTCTCTCATCCCGAGACATCGCCCGCGACTGCGCGAAGTACGGCCTCCACACCGAGCACGCCGCGCTGCCACCGACGAAGCTCCGACACGGACTTTAGCTGTTCGGGCGTCGTCGGGATGGCGCGGGCGACGGCCTGAAGCGTTCCGTTGGGACATACGAGGCCGGGGTCCAGGTCGATGTCGGCCGCTCGCCGATTGCGCAGCGTCTTGAGTCGCTCGAGGCGGGCGTCGTACTGCGCATCCTGGGGAGGGCGTCGGGTTCGCTGCTGGCGCGGGAGCTGCGCATCGGGGATCCGCAGGGCCTCCGACACGACTGCGGCGATCTCGCCTCCGTACCGCTGAAGCACGGAGCGCGGCAAGCCATCCACCTCGCGCATCGCCGTCTGGCTCGGAGGCGCGGCGCGCGCGAGCGTGACGAGCACGGCGTTCGACACGACGCGAAACGGTGCGCGGTCGAGCGCGCGCGCCGTTCGATCACGCCAGTCGTGCAGCCGCTCGAGGATTGCAAGGTGGCGAGGCCCGAGGAGTGCGGCGCCCTTGAGACGCAGGTGCGCGCCGTCATCGTTTCGCTTGGGCGCGCTCCAACGCACGTCTTCCAGCCGTCGAAACTCCTCCACCGCCCACTCGAGCCGGTCGAGGCTCACTAGGCGTTCGGCGAGCAGGGTCCGTAACCGCAGCAGGTAGCGTGTGTCGTCAGCGGCGTACTGCAGCATCTCCGGAGTGAGCGGTCGCAGTGACCAATCTGCCCGCTGGAAGCGCTTGTCGAGCCTCACGTCGAAGTATTTCTCGAGGAGTGAACCCAACCCGACGGCCGGCTCGCCCGCCAGTTGTGCGGCGATTCGCGTGTCGAAGACCCGATGCACCCTGAGCCCGTAATCCCGGTCCAGCACCCGCAGGTCGTAGTCGGCGTCGTGGAACACGAGTTCCGTGTCCGGATGCTCGAACAGCGCGCCCAACGCGCGGAGGTCGCCCACGGAGAGCGGATCGACCAACACCGTGTCCTGGCCGGTGCTGATCTGCACGAGATACACGCGATCGACGTAGCGGTGGAACGAGGCCGACTCGGTGTCGAGTGCAACGGCCGGCACACCTGACAGACGCCGGACCAGCCGCTCGAGCTCGGCGGCGTCCGTGACAAGAGTCGGCTGATCAGGCACGGTCCATCCGCGCCGTTNNTGGCACCCCGGTATCTCCGGGCCAGCCAGGACACGGGTGCCTGGCCTCCACCCATTCGGCACGTAAGTTTAGCGACCACGAACCTCTGATACACGTCAGATGCGAGATCCACGCGAGCGAGCCGGGGCCGTCCAGTACTTGGAGCTGAACGGTGTGCGCACGGCGGTCGAAGTGCACGGTGACGGTCTGGCAGTTCTCTTCATCCACGGCTTTCCCCTCGACCGGACCATCTGGCACCAGGTCGTCGCACCGCTGACCGGGTATCATCGCATCGTGCCGGACCTCGCCGGCTTCGGTCTGAGCGAACCGTCCGACGAGGAGCACGGCATTGCGGGGTACGCGGACGACATGAGCGCCGTGCTCGATCAGCTGGCGGTAGACCGCGCGGTGGTGTGCGGCCTGTCGATGGGCGGCTACGTGGCTTTCGACCTGGTGCGACGCTTCCCGAAACGGGTCGTCGGGCTGGTTCTCGTAAACACGCGTGCCGATGCCGATGGATTGGACGCGCGAGCCCGACGCGAGGAAATGATGCGGCAGGTGAGGGAGAGGGGAACGAGCTCGCTGGTGGATGCCATGCTCCCGGCACTGCTTGCACCGGAAACGGTCGTGACGATGCCTGGCCTTGTGGACGCACTGCGGGCGATGATCGGTTCGGCTTCACCGACCGGTGTTGTCGCCGCCCTGCGCGCGATGAAGGAGCGGGCCGATTCGACACCGTTGCTGCGGCAGATCTCGGTGCCGACACTCGTGGTGGCGGGTCGCGATGACCAGTTGATCCCGGTTGATCAGTCGCGCGCGATGGCGGAGCGCATTCCCGGGGCGCAGTTCACGGTGATCCCGGGGGCCGGCCACTTGGCTCCCATGGAGCAGCCCGTGGCGACGACTCGGGTGTTGGGGGAATTTCTCGAGTCCCTGGTGTAGGCGGACCGGTTACGGTCGCTCGGTTTCCCGCGTGGACGGAGGGCCGTACTGCCCTTCCCCGGCACAGTGTTTCTCCCACTCGGACCGCAAGCAGAACGGATCCAGCCCCGTCGGTCGATCGACCATGAGCACCCCGTCCAGGTGGTCGATCTCATGTTGGAGCAGTTCGGCGAGGGGGCCTTCCGCCTCGAGAGTGTGCTGCCGTCCGGCGAGGTCGGCGTAGGCGACCTTGACCGAGTAGGCTCGCTCGACACGCACCAGCAGGTCCGGAATCGAGAAGCAATCGTCCCACACGGTGAAGTCGTCGGTGCCGATGTCGGTGATCTCCGGGTTCACCAGGAAACACGGCTTGTCCATCTCGAGGTACACGATGCGTATCGGCGCACCAATCTGCGGCGCAGCGAGCCCGCGGCCCCTGCCCAACCGTTCCTTGAGGCTACGGAGCGTGTCTTGGAGGTCGTCCGCCACGACCCGGACGGCCGGCGAGCGAACCTTCTTGACCGGCTCGCACCTCGCCCGCAGTATCGGATCGCCAAGCTGTCGAATGGGTCGAACCGCCATGGCGTGCCTTCCTCGTGCCAGGGAAGCGAGGGGCTCACAATCTAGGGGATTCCGGTGATCGCAGCCATCATCCCGGCCGCGGGATCATCCGAGCGGATGGGTGAGCCTAAGGCCCTGCTGACGTACCGAGACATGACCTTTCTGGAGACGATCCTCCAGGCGTGCAGCGCGCTCGGCCTCAAGCGGCGGATCGTGGTCCTGGGGCGTGATAAAGAGGCGATTGCCCGGAGTGTAGACCTCTCCGCCGAGAGTGTGGTGGAAAATGCAGATCCCACCTCGGGCCCGCTGCGCTCTGTCCAGCTTGCACTTCGCCAGATTCTGGACCACCCCGTGGAGGCGGTGCTCGTCTGGCACGTGGACCGCCCACACGTTGGAATCGCTACGGCGCAGGCCCTGATTGATCGATTCCGAGAAGGCGGAGCCAGCATCGTCGTGCCGGCCTATCACGGGAAGCGAGGCCATCCGGTCCTGTTTGCGCGGGCGGTGTTTGAGGAGCTGTTGGCAGTCCCACCTGCCAATGGGGCACGCCAAGTGGTCCGTGCCGATCCGGCCAGGGTCGCGACGGTGTCGGTCAGCGACCAGGCGGTCTGCGAGGATATCGATACGCCGGAAGACTATGCTGCATTGCTGCGGCAGGTCGATCCGCGACCTCCGACGTAGCAGAAGCGCCCGGGGCGGCCAACATCAGGTTCCCGACTCGGCGTCCGGGTAGAGCCTCTCCAGTGGTGCCGGGTTCTGGAAGTCGCGCGGCAAGTACACGGTCGGTGCCAATGTTCCGGTGCCTCGGTCTCCAGTGCCGGTTGGACGTTTGCTGGACCCGCCACTCGGTTTCCGGGATACCGTTCCGCGCTGCTTCCGCGTGCCCCGGGAGCCGTGATCCCCGCCGCCGTCGGTGGCTGGACGCGTGTGCACTGTCTTCCTGCGGTTCATTTGAGACCCTCCGGTTCCTGACTCCAAATACCCGGCAGACCGACAATTATTCATGTGGGAGGGTCATTCCCATGACTTTAATTACGAAGTTGAGTCACTCAGCACTGAGTATATGCTCAGAGAGACAAACGACGTTGAGACACTATCGGTCTTGAATGCTTCATGATGTGGTGAACGACACGCCTGGCAATCCCGCGTCGTGACGGCAGGTGCCCGGCTCCGGGACGGCCGGTGTTCGCGCAAGGCCACGCGGTCGTCCGTGGTTCTGCAAAGGACGCAGGCTCCTCGAGTTCACGGATGGCTCGACGTCGGGGGCCATGCGCAGGCGCGGATGGCGGTCCAAGGTGAGCGGACTACCGACCGGCGCCTGCACCCAGGTGGGAGATCTTGGGATCTCGACTTTCCCTGGACTGATGAGTAGACCGTGGGGTATCGACTGTCCGTGGACGGCCCCGTGGGGCAGCGCAGTTCGCAAACAATTTCGTTGATTTAGTTGCGGAAATCAGCCGAGCGAATTAGCATTCCAGGCCATGGCTTCGACCATTCCCGGCCTCGCTGGCCACCGAGGGCTTCGCGGCGATGTCCTGCTCGAGTTGAAGAGGTCGCAACCGCTTACGGCAAAGGAACTTGCCGACGTTTTCGGCGTGTCCGCCAATGCCGTGCGCCGCCATCTCAAGGAACTGGAGGCGGAGGGCCTGATCGAGTATCGGCGAGAGCAGCGGGGCACGGGTGCCCCGACCAACGCCTATCGACTCAGCGCGGACGGAGAGGCGCTGTTCCCAACCCAATACGGGCAGGCGCTGACGGACGTCCTGGCCTATGTGGCGCGCCATAATGGCCGGGACGCCGTGCGCGCGATGTTCGCGCAGCGGTTCCGCGCGCATGCCGACCGGCTCCGCGTTGAGTTGGCAGACGCGACGCTCGAAGAGCGGGTAGCTGCGGTCGTACGGGTGCTCTCCGAGCAGGGCTTCATGGCCGCGTGGTCAGTAGAGGACGACCAGTTGCGGCTTGCCGAACACCACTGTGCGGTCCGGGCCGCAGCCGAGCAGTTCCCGGAAATCTGCGCTGCGGAAGCGGATTTCTTGCGCGAGGTGCTGCAGATCGACCTGCAGCGTGATTCGTACATCCCAGATGGATGCAATGCGTGCGAGTACACCATCACGAAGCCAAGCCTCACGGGCGGGGCGAACGGTGGAGGCGCGCCGAGCAACGAGGAGTCCTGAATGTCGTCGTCGGCAATCGACCAACACGTCAAGCAGCCCTACAAGTACGGCTGGTCCACCGACATCGAGTCGGAGCTCGCCCCCAGAGGGCTCAACGAGGACATCATCCGGCTCATTTCGCAGAAGAAGGGCGAGCCGGACTGGATGCTCGAGTGGCGGCTCAAGGCCTATCGGAACTGGCTCAAGATGACCGAGCCGACGTGGGCCAATGTGACGTATCCGCCCATCGACTACCAGGCGATCCACTACTACGCGGCTCCCAAGAAGGCCGAGGGTCCGAAGAGCCTCGACGAAGTGGACCCGAAGCTGCTCGAGACCTTCGAGAAGTTGGGTATCCCGCTTCAGGAACAGAAGCGGCTGACCGGTGTCGCCGTCGACGCGGTTTTCGACAGCGTGTCGGTGGCGACGACGTTCAAGGAAGAGCTCAAGAAGCACGGGGTGATCTTCCTGCCGATCTCCGAGGCCATCCAGGAGCACCCCGACCTGGTGCGGCAGTACATCGGCTCGGTCGTGCCGCCCAACGACAACTTCTTCGCCGCCTTGAACTCGGCCGTCTTCACGGACGGCTCGTTCGTGTACGTACCGAAGCGCGCCAAGCGCCCCCCCCAGCCC
>JABAOD010001802.1_pt4 | contig 15962 bp, 19 predicted proteins | sample 7062151 | NCBI WGS metagenome assembly JABAOD01 (sample SAMN14538626, study PRJNA623070) | marine sediment metagenome | biome: marine biome [ENVO:00000428]; feature: marine pelagic biome [ENVO:01000023]; material: deep marine sediment [ENVO:00002113] | place: India: Gulf of Khambhat ... | reverse complement strand
CACGTGGCTGGCAGACCTGCAGATGCCCGGGCGCGGCATCACGACGTCACCCACGGTGACGGAGGACGAGTTGCGAAGGCTCGCCTCGCATGCCGCCGTCGAGGGCGAGATCACCGAGACCGATCGTGAGCTGATCGAACGTGCCTTCCGATTCGGCGACCGCAGGGTCGACGACGTCATGGTGCCCCGTCCCGACATCGTCGCCATTCCCTCCAGAGCTTCGATCGCCGACTCGATCGGCCTCGTGCTCGACTCCGGTCACCGGCGGTTGCCCGTCTTCGAAGACGACATCGAGGACATCACGGGTGTCGTCCGACTGCGGGACCTCGTCGCAGTCCCCGGGGATCGCCGTGCCGCCGTCGAGGTGGGGGTGGTCGCCCAGGAGCCGCTGGTCGTTCCCGAGTCGAAGCGGGTCTTCGCCCTGCTCAACGAGATGCAGGAGACGGGTGTCCATCTCGCCGTCGTCGTCGACGAGTTCGGAGGTACGGCAGGCATCGTCACGCTCGAGGACATCGCCGAGGAGCTGCTCGGGTCGCTGCGCGCCGAGCCCACCCCGGACGAGATCATCGAGTTGGGAGAAGGTCGGTGGAGTTTCGCCGCCTCCGTTCCGGTCGAAGACCTGGCGTACACGACCGGCGCCAAGTTGCCCGATGGCGACTGGAACACCGTCGCCGGTCTCGTCATGGCGCTCGCCGGGACCCTGCCGCAGCTCGGTGATGTGGTCGAAACGGATGGCCTTCGGCTGCGGGTCGCAGGCTTGCGTGGTCGTCGTATCACCCGTGTCGAGGTCACGATCCGCGACCCACGGGATTCGCGCTGAAAGAGTCGGCAGAATGGAACCGTGCCGACCAACGTCACTCCCGAATTCAAGAAGGCGCAGAACGCCTTTCGCCGGGCGCGCGATCCCGAGGAGCGTCTGTCGCTGCTGCGTGAGATGTTGCGACTCGTTCCCAAGCACAAGGGGACCGAGCATCTCCAATCCGAGATCAAGTCGAAGATCAAGGAACTCACCGACGAGCTGAAAGGGCCGAAGAAGGGCGGCGCCCGTAGCGGTCCTCCGACCACGTTCAAGCCGGAGGGCGCCGGCCAGGTGGCGCTCGTCGGTCCGCCGAACTCGGGCAAGTCGGCCGTCCATGCCCGGCTCACGGGGTCGCATTCGACGTCGGAGCAATATCCGTTCGCCACGCAGTATCCGCAGCCCGGGATGTTCCCGTACGAGGACATCGCCTTCCAGCTGATCGATCTGCCCTCGGTCTCGAGGGTCCATCCGATCCCGTGGCTCTCCAACGCGCTCCAGCCCGCCGATGCCGCACTCCTTGTCGTGGATCTGAGCGAGCCGGGCTGCGTTGAGCGGACTCTCGAAGTGGTGGAGCTGCTCATGGAGCGGCGAGTGCATCTCATTGCGGAGTGGTCCGGCGATGGAGCGGAGGCGGGCGACGACGACGATGTCTTCGCCACGCGCCTCCCGACGCTGTTGGTGGCCAACAAGGCCGATCTCCTCGACGATCCGATGGGGGAGCTCGACGTGCTCGAGGAGCTCTGCGGCCTCGACCTCCCTGCGTTGGCGGTCTCGGCGCTCACGGGTGACGGTCTCGAAGGGCTCGGGCGCTTCCTGTTCGAGCAGCTCGGGGTGGTGCGGGTCTACACGAAGCTGCCGGGGAAAGAACCGGACCTCGGCACGCCCTTCACGCTGCGACGCGGTGAGACCGTGCTGGACGTCGCGTTCCAGGTCCACAAGGACATCGCCAACAACCTCAAGTACGCCAGGGTCTGGGGCACCGAGAGTTTCGATGGCCAGCAGGTCGGCCGTGATCACGCCCTTGTCGACGGCGACGTCGTCGAGCTGCACTGATGGGCCCGGGCATCGGAGCCGGACCGACCGTCATCGGCCGGGTCGAGTGTGCAGGGCACAGCACCGTGCGCGGCGAACGGCATAGGCTGGCGCCATGCCGTCGTGGAGTGCTGTCGTCGCAGCCGAGCCCGAGTTCGCCGAGCGTGTCCGCGCCCTCTTCGAGGCGGGCCGCCACAAGACCATCGCCACCCTGCGCGCCGACGGCTCGCCGCGCATCTCGGGGATCGAATGCGAGTTCACGGACGAGGAATTGCAGTTCGGGTCGATGCCGGGAGCGCGCAAGGGAGCTGACCTCCACAGGGATCCGCGCTTCGCGTTGCATGGGCCCACTCTTCACCCGGAGCCCGGCAAGGAGGGGGAGTGGCGGGGGGAGGCGAAAGTCGCCGGCCGAGCCTTGGCGGCAGGACCGATCCTCGCAGAAGGGTCGGCGGAGCCCCAGGGCGAGATGTTCGTCGCCGACATCACGGAAGTCGTCGTCACCGGTCTGAACGCCGATGCCACACGTCTGGTCATCGAGTCCTGGACGCCCGAGCGTGGTCTCGTCAGGGTCGAGCGTGTATGACGGGGTCGATACGGAGCCTCAGTCGCGGGTCCAGTAGTCGTCGATCCATCCGGTCACGGTGTGGCCGCGCCGCCTGACGACGAGCCACAGCGCAACCACGACCATCACGCCGAGGATCAGTCCGATCGAGAGCGCCAGCCCCCAGTCGGCGGTTCCGGTGAATGCCGCGGCGATGGCGAGCCCGAGGAAGGTCACGACGACACCCACCGGCAATCCGTAGCGGAGGATCGCGGGGGCGCGTTCGGGCTCGGCGTTCATGGCTCGATTGTCGCGCACATCGGTTCCACCCCTCGCCTGCGTTGGTATCGTGCCCGGACGTTCCAGGGAGTGTCTCGTGACGGCCACGATCGGCGACGTCGAAACCCACTTCTTCACCCACACATCGGCCGACGGTCCGATGGCGTGGCACTGCGCGTCGGGCTTGGACGAGTTCACCCTCGCCTACGAGACCTACGGCGAGCTGAACGAGGATGCCTCCAACGCCATCCTCGTCTTCCACGCCCTCACCGGGAGTCAGCACGCCGCCGGGTACAACCCGTCGGTTCCCGCGGCCGGGGATCTCTGGCAGCCCGAGTACCACACCGGCTGGTGGGAGGGGTTCATCGGCCCCGGCAAGGCGTTCGACACCGATCGCTTCTTCGTGATCTGCGCCAACTACCTGGGCGGTTGCTACGGATCGAGCGGCCCGTCGTCGATCGATCCGAACACGGGCCGCCCGTACGGCTCGTCCTTCCCCGACGTCTGCTTCGCCGACATGGTCGACGCCCAGATGAGGCTCCTCGACCACCTCGGCATCGAACGGCTGCGTGCCGCCACCGGCGGGTCGACCGGCGGGATCATGGCGGCGTCGCTCGCCACCCGACATCCCGACCGGGTGGAGCTGGTCATCCCCATCGCATCCGGCATCGAGCCGACGTCACTGCAGATCCTCCACAACTTCGAGCAGATCGTGGCCATCGAGAACGATCCCGACTTCGCAGGCGGCGACTACTACAGCGGCCCCCACCCCGATCGCGGCCTGACCCTGGCGCGCATGATCGGCCACAAGACGTTCGTGTCGTTGCGCGACCTCGACCTCAGGGCCCGCGACGAGGTGGTGCAGCCGCACGACGGCCCCGGCACGTATGAGCTCACCCACGCCCTCGAGTCGTACATCTGGCACCAGGCGACGAAGTTCGTGAAGCGATTCGACGCCAACACCTATCTGCGCATCATGCGAGCCTGGAGCACCTACGACCTGGCCGCCGAAGCCGACGTCGAGACCCTCGAGGACCTCTTCCTGCGGTCCAAGCACCATCGCTATCTGCTCTTCTCCATCGATTCGGACGTCTGCTTCTACCCCGAGGAGCAGGGCGACACGGCGCGCATCCTCGAGCTGGCCGACGTGCCGTACCGGTGGATCACGGTGCATTCCGACAAGGGTCACGACTCGTTCCTCCTCGAGCCCGAGCTGTACGCACCCCACATCCAGGCCCTGCTGAACGAGGAGTGGTGAGACGGCTTCGCCGTGAGGACCGGTAGCCTCGTCGCCATGCACCAACCGATCGGCGTGTTCGACTCGGGCATCGGCGGTCTCGGCGTACTTCGGGAGATCCGCCGGATCCTGCCGGAGGTCGACGCGATCTATCTCGCCGACCGGGCCTTTGCTCCCTACGGCGAGCGCTCGCTCGTCGACGTCAGGGAGCGCAGTGTGGCCATCGTCGACGAGCTGCTCGCCCGAGACTGCCGGGGAGTGGTGATGGCCTGCAACACGGCGTCCGCAGCGGCGCTTCGGCACGTTCGCGAGCTGTATCCCGGAGTCGTCTTCATCGGGATGGAGCCGGCCGTCAAACCTGCTGCCGAGTCGACCGAGGCCGGTGTGATCGGGGTGCTGGCGACGCCTGCGACATTCCAGGGCGAGCTCTACGCCTCCGTCGTCGATCGCCACGCCGCAGGGGTGCGGGTGCTGGCGCAACCTGCCCCCGGGCTCGTCGAGCTGGTCGAGGCAGGGCGCATCGACGAGTCGGTGCCGTTGCTCGCCCAGTACCTCGCCCCGATGATCGAAGCGGGGATCGACCGGCTCGTCCTCGGCTGTACGCACTTCCCGGCCTTGATCCACCACATGCGAGCGATCCTGCCGCCCCACGTTGCGATCATCGACCCGGCGCCGGCGGTGGCGCAGCAGGTCGCCCGGCTCGTCGAACCAACCGGAGCCGGTTCGATCACGCACCTCGTCACGATGCCGTCGGCTGCAACGGAGGTGGCGACGCAACCGCTGGACATCGCCGTGGTGACGGTGGCGTGACGGCTCTCCCGTATGGCTCTTGGCCGTCTCCCGTTTCGGCCGCGTCGTTGAACGCAGCCGGGATCAAGCCGGTCTCGGTCGTCACCGACGGTTCCGACGTGTGGTGGGCCGAGTCGCGGCCCGAGGACGGGGCCCGGGTGGCCTTGATGCGCTGGCGCGAGGGGCGCGTCGACGAGATGTCACCGCCGGGGGCGAACGTGCGCAGCAGGGCGCACGAGTACGGCGGTGGCGCGTGGTGGGTCGAGGAGGGAACGCTGTATTGGGTGGAGTTCGAGGATCAGCGGCTCCGGATGATGACCCCGGACGGCACGGTGACCGCGCTCACGCCCGAGCTTCCTGCGCCCGCCTCGGTGAGGTACGCAGACATCCGGCCGATCCCCGGCACCCACGCCGTCGTGGCCGTTCGGGAGACGCACCGGGCACACGACGAGCCGGTGAACGAAGTGGTCTGGATCCCGAAGGACGGTTCGGGCCGCGTTCGTGTGCTCGCAACCGGCGCCGACTTCTACGCGGCGCCGCGACCGTCTCCGGAGGGTGCCCGTCTCGTGTGGCTCCAGTGGAACCACCCCGACATGCCATGGGATGCGACCGAGCTGTGGGAGGCAGGCCTTTCTGGCGGCGCTCTCATTGATCCCCTGCTCGTGACCGGTGGTGGCGACGAGGCGATCGCCCAGCCGGAGTGGGCACCTGGTGGTGAGCTGCACTTCTCGAGCGACCGCAGCGGCCGTTCGGCACTCCACCGTCGTCTGGAGGACGGCACGATCGTCGTCGAGGTGGGCGGCGACTTCGACGTCGGCCTCCCGATGTGGGAGTTCGATCAGTCCCGCTATGCCATCGACACCGACGGCCACCTCGTCGTGGCAATGCGTCGTCCCCGGGCCGATGCATTGCTCTTCGATCGGTCGGGTCGGGTCCACAGCGGCTGGAACGAGGTGCGTCACGTCAGGGCCCTCGCCGACGGTCGGGTGGCCTACATCGCAGCCAACGCCCGACTCGATCGGGTCGTCGTCGTCCACGGCGACGCCCCCGAGATCGTGAGCGCCCCTGCCGTGCATGGGGTGTCGCCAGGCCATCTGCCGGAGCCGGAGGCCATCACGTTCGCCACGACGGACGACGAGGTCGCCCACGCCCACTACTACCGGCCGGCGAATCCCCGCATAGAAGCGCCCGCGGATGAGCTGCCGCCGCTGCTCGTGCTCGCCCACGGAGGGCCGACGGGTGCGGCGTGGCGTGGGCTCGACCTCGGCATCAGGTACTGGACGTCGCGCGGGTGGGCCGTCGTCGATGTCGACTACCGGGGGAGCGCCGGCTACGGCCGCGACTACATGCACAGCCTCCGAGGCCGCTGGGGTGTGGCCGATGTCGACGACTGCGTCGCGGCGGCTCGATTCCTGGTGTCACGAGGCGACGTCGACCCGGACCGGCTCGCCATCAGGGGTAGCAGCGCCGGTGGGCTCACCGTGCTCGCCGCTCTGACGTTCCACGATGTGTTCGCCGCCGGAGCCAGTCGCTATGGGATCGGCGACCTCATGACGCTGGTGGCCGACACCCACAAGTTCGAATCGCGCTACGTGGATCGGCTCGTCGGTCCGCTGCCCGGAGCCGAGGAGCTGATGGCCGAGCGGTCGCCGATCAACCACACCCACCGGCTGGATGCGCCGGTGATCTTCCTGCACGGCAGCGAAGACCGGGTCGTCCCGCCGGCCCAGGCAGAGACGATGGTGGCCGCGCTCGCAGCCCGCGGGGTCGAGCACGCTCACATCGTGTTCGAGGGCGAGGGCCACGGGTTCCGCTCCGCCCACGCTCGCACGCAAGCACTCGAAGCCGAGTACTCCTTCTTCGCCCAGGTCTTCGGTTTCGAGCCGGCCGACGACCTCGAGCCGGTCGAGATGCGCTGACGTCAGCCGGCGCGACCTCCGCTGAGGCGGCCCTGGAGCTCCTCCAGATCGTCCCATCGTCCTGACGCCGCCAGGGCGGCCTGCTGCGGCCAGGTCGATGGATCGTGCATGCGATACCGAGGTCCCGCATCGTCCAGAATCCGCTGGATGGTGTCGGTCGCCGCCTCGGCCAGAGCGGCAAACGTGCGGAGGCCGGCGTCGGTGAGGAGCCCGGCGATCTTCGGCCCGACGCCCTCGACCCGGGTCAGGTCGTCGGGAGCCGCGTCTTCCGCGCTCTGTGCCGACCGGTCTGTTGCGTCTGTTGCGACTTCGATCGAGTCGAGGTCGTCGCTGTCTTCGAGCGGCTCTGGTTCGCTCTGGACGGACATCGCCGAGACCTCCGCTGCTTCATCACGGAAGACCGGGCCGTCCTCTCGCGCCGAGGCCAGCGCATCTCGCGTCGTGTCGAGTTGGGAGCGCACCCGTTCGAGTTCGAGATTGGCCTGTTCCAGATCGTCGCCGGCTTCCTCCAGCTCGGCGCGTGACTCGTCGAGCTCCGACCGTGCCTGCTCGAGTGAACGCTTGGTCGCCTCGAGCTCGGTGCGGGTCGCGTCGAGGCTCTCCGCCGCGGTGGCAGCCTTCCGCGCGGCCTCATCGGCCGTGGCGCCGGCCTCCTTTGCCTCGAGCCGTGCCTCGGCGGCCTCTGCTGCCGCCGCGTTGGCTCTCTGCTCGGCCTCCTCGGCCCGTGCCGTCGCCGCCTTGGCGTCGGCCTCGTATCTCGCCATGTCGGCGTGTGCCTGTTCGGCCTCGGACTTGGCCCTGTCACTGTCGGCGCGTGCCTGTTCGGCCTCGGATTCGGCCTTGTCACTGTCGGCACGCGCTTGCTCGGCCTCGGCCCGGGCGGCCTTCGCCGATGTGGCGGCTTCGTCGGCGCGGGCGGCGCTCTCAGCGGCCTCGGCGCGCGCCGAGGCGGTTTCGGCCTGGGCAGCCTCTGTCCGCCGCTTGGCGGCGTCGACGAGGCGCTCGGCTGCCTGGGTCCGACCCTCGTACGAGGTTCGGGTCAGCCACCACCCCAGCAGTAGACCGACGACGAACGCAACCACTCCAACCAGCCAGGCCATGACTCATCCTTCCTCTGTCCTCCCGAATGCAACTATGACACCTCGGGCGACGGAAAGTTCGGGAAAGCAGTCCGGGGCGCTTGCCGGGCATGGTTTGCGACCAGAGCGCCGATGCCGATCAGCGGAACGTGCACGTTGCCGTCGGCGCTCTCGAGAGCCAGATGATCGGGAGTCACGGCGGCGACGGCTCCACGCAGCGGTGATGCGGCCACGGGGAGAACCTGGACCTCGGCTCGCCGCATCTCGAGGGTTCGGAGGGCAGCGGTGAACGAGGGCGGCGCGACCGGATCGCGCGAGCGGCCCGGCGACGTGGTGTCCAGGACGCGCATCACCAGCGGCGTCGTGAGATGGATGTAGGCGTGCCGTTCGGGGTCCATGCGGATGAGTGCCAGGTCGCCTCGTGCGTGCCGGACCGGGCCCGTGACCGTCGTGCTGCCGACCGTCACGGCAACATGCCGTCCGCGTGCCATGCACTCGTGGGCGATGTGGCCCATCGTGCGGCTGCGCAGGGCGAGAGCGCGAGCGTCGTGTTCGGCGGCTTCCGCCTCGCTGCGGAACTCCTCGAAGAGCCGGAGGCGCAGCATGCGCGCCGTATCGCTCATGGGATCGCCCGGGCCGTCCATCGTCGTCATCGTGCCCGAACGAAGCACGGAATACGACCCATCGACATGTGCGCAGGAATATCGTAGAGTATCGCTGTGATGTGCCGGACCCCCACCACCCGTCGGCCGCTCGATGTGAGGAGCGTTGCATGACCGGTGGCCAGGAGTATCCGGACGTCCTCGACACCGCACATGTCGCCGACCTGCTCGGCATGAATGTGCAGGTGGTGAGGCGCATGGCTCGCGAAGGCACCATCCCTGCCTACCGCATCCCGGGTGGCCGTTCGTTCCGGTTCTTCCGACAGGAAGTCCTCGAGTGGCTTCGCAGCTTCCCCGTGCATCCGCCCGCCGAAGAAGACGAGGACGCCGACTCGGCATCCGAGAACTGACCGGCGGGCCCGGCCCGCACACAACCGCATGAGGGGGGAGCATGATCGACACGCCTGTGCGTGCGTCGTCCGACGAGTCTGTTCCGGTCGTGGCGCGCCGGCCGTTGCGATCCAGGTTCGCCGCGGCGCATCTCGTGATGGTGCTGGCAGCGTTGGTCGCGTTCACCCTGGTTCTCGTCGCTCTCCGCGATCGCTCGCGTCACGCGTTCGTGGCGGTGGCTGCCGTGGATCTGGAGCAGGGCAGCCGGGTGGGCGCCGGGGACGTCGAGTTGCGGCGGGTCGCGGCCGAAGCAGTCGACGCGCTCGGCGACCTCCTCGATGCCCCCGAGATGCAGGACGCCCTGGACGAGGGTGCCGTGGTGATGCGCAGCCTCGTTGCCGGGACCACGCTTCGCGTCGACGATCTGCGCAGGACTCGCGCAGAGCTTCTTTCAGAGCGTGTGATGAGCATCGAGATCGACGCCGCGCATGCGGCCGGTGGCGCGCTGGTGATCGGTGATGCAGTCGACATCGTTGCTCCAGGAGGTGACGAGGGCGCCGAGCTGATCGCGGCGGGTGTCGAAGTGGTGGCAGTGCGGTCTGGAGGCGGTGGCCTGGGCTCGTCGACGCTGGTGTTGTCGCTCGCCGTCGACCCGCCCACCGCGCTGCGGCTCGCGGCGGCGGTGGCGAGTGATGACGTGTTCGTCCTCCGGGCCACGGGCGCCGCGCCGTTCGTACGCAGAGGCGGGTGAGCACGGATGCGTGAGCCCGCCGTCATGTTGACGCACTCGCCGAGAGGGTGGGCGCAGCAGCTCCACCTCCACCTGATGGACCACGGTGGCGCCCGGGTCGCCGGCTACGTCGTCTCTGCCTCCGACACGCTCTCGGAGGCCTACGACGTGCTGATCGCAGACGATGTCGCATCGTTCCTGACACCACGCCTGGTGGGCGACGTCCGGCGCCGGGGTGCCGGCATCGTCGGTGTGTTCGATCCGGCCGAAGCAGATGGCGCGGGCAAGCAGCGGCTCGTCGAGCTGGGCGTCGACGACGTGGTGCCATTGGACGCGGACATCGAAGAGATCGTCGAGACGATCGCCCGCGTGGCGGGCCCATTCGTGATCGACGACCCCGACATCGAACGACTGCGTTCCGAGGTGCAGGCACAGGTGTCTCCCCTCGCGGCGACGCTGCCCGAGCTCGTCGTGGTCACCGGCGCCTCCGGTGGCGTCGGGGCGACCGAGGTCTCGATCGGTCTCGCCGGTCGGATGCGGCGCCGGCACGATGGCGTGGCCGTCCTCGACGCAGACGAGCGAGGGCCGGCGCTTGGTCAGCGGCTCCGTCTCCCGCCCGAGCCGAATCTCGCCCTCGTCGTCGACGAGGTGATCCACCGCCACGGCGACGTGGCCCGGAGTCTCCATCGTCATGGCGGTCTCGGCGTGGAGGTGCTGCCTGGCACGCCGGACCCCCGTCGGGTCCGTCTGCGCCCGGATGACGTGGCGACGGTCGTCGGCGATCTGAGATCGTCCGGCAGAGCCGTCGTCGTCGACGTCGCACCGCGGTCGGAAGCGGAAGGGACCCAGTCGACGATCGCCTCCCGGCTCACCGCCATGGCGACGAGTGTCGTCCTCGTCGGCCGTGCTACGCCGGTCGGTTGCCGCCACATCGTCGAATGGCTCGCCGACGCAGGATCGCTCGAGGCGGACGTCCACGTCGTCGTCAACCACCACGACGGTGGCGCCTACACGCTCGGTGAGATCTCGGCCGAGCTGAGACGCAGGTTCGCCGTGGCGTCACTCCACGTCGTTGCCCACGACCGGCGGGTCGCCCGAGCTGCGTGGGACGGGGTGCCGGTGCGGAGCCGGGCGTTCCGGAGAGCCATGCGCCGGCTCGACGATGCGATCGCAGCGGCAGGTGTGGCGTGACCGTCTCGGCGTACGACACAATCCGGCGGGCGGCGCTGCGGCGGATCGAGCTGGAGCAGGTCGACCCCCAGGCCGATCGTGATGGTGTCGTCGCCGCCGTCGACGCCGAGATCGGGGCGTATCAACGCGCTGCTCAGCATCGCGGCGCCGACGCCCCGTTGCGCGACTCGGCGGACATGCTGCGCAGGGTCGTCCGGTCGATCTCCGACCACGGTCCGCTGACCGACTTGTTCTCGAGAACCGGTGTGGAGGAGATCTTCATCGAGGGTGGCGTCGTCACCTACATCGACGAGGCGGGGCGACTGCAGACGCTCACCGAGCCGACGTCGGCCGAGGAGAACCGCCAGGTCGTCGGTCGGCTGCTGGCCGGCACCGAACGACGCCTCGACGCCACCCACCCGATCGTTCAGGCCCGGGTGCTCGACGAGAGCGCCCGGCTCACTGCCGTCATCCCGCCCGTGGCGCCGGGGGTGTCGGCCACCATCCGGCGGTATTCGGTCCGCCGGGAGACGCTTCGCTTCCTGGTCGACGCCGGATCCCTCTCGATCGGCGCCGCCGGGCTGCTGTGGGCGGCCATGCAGGCGGGGGCGTCGGTGCTCGTCTCGGGCCCGCCCGGTGCAGGTAAGACGACGATGCTGGCGGCGCTGCTGGCCGCCGTTCCCGCGTCGCACTGTGTTCGCTGCGTCGAGGAGGTGCGGGAGCTCCACGTCTCGCTGAGCCCTCACTCGTCGTTCTACGAGGCGCAACCGGCGTCGGTGGGTGGCGAGGTCGTCGGGCTGCGGGAGCTCGTGAAGCTGGTGCTGGCGATGCGCCCGGATCGCATCGTCGTGGGTGAGGTGCGGGGGAGTGAGGCCTACGAGTTGACCAGGGCCGCCAATGCCGGCTGCGGCTTCACCTGCACGGTCCACGCCAACTCGGCGCGGGAGGCGCTGCGGGCCGTGGTCAATGCCGCGCTGATGGCGGGGGAGAACATCACGGAGTCCGTGGTGAGCCGGGTCTTCGCCTCCTCGATCGATCTCGTCGTCCATCTCGATCGTGACCCTGTCGGGGGGTTCGATGGCGAGCTCCGTCGCCGCACGTCGGAGATCGTGTCGGTCGGACCTGCGCTCGGTGGCGACTTCACCACCGAGTCGCTCTTCCACCGGGTCGATCTCGGAGCGCCGTTCGAGTGGACGGGTGCGCTGCCGTCCTCGTCGCTCGCCGACCGGCTCGGGGCGGTCTTGCCCGACGGGATGCGTCTCGCCGACGTCTCCGCCGGATCGGTGAGCCCGCTATGACGTCGCTCCTCGCCGCGATCTGCGCCGCCGTGTGCGCGTATCTCGCGACCGGTGCTGCGTTCGGCGTCCTCCCGGGTCGCTCGCGACGCCGCCGACGGCGTGTGTCAAGGCGCTCCCGGCATGCCGAGAGGCGGCCGAGCGTGACGGCGCTCGCACCGTCCGTCGTTGTGTTCGTGTTGACCCTCGCAGCGGCTTCGGCGCTGACCGGCACCGTGCGGGTCGCCGCCGTGCCGGCGTTGCTGGCAGCCGGGGTGCCGATCGTGCGTCGCGGGAGACAGCAGCAGCGGCGAAGAGGCGAGATCCAGAACGCCTGGCCGGACGGCCTTCGACATCTCGTCGCCTCGGTCCGCTCCGGAAGCACGCTGCCGCACGCCGTCGGCGAGCTCGCCGCAACCGGCCCACCGGCGCTGCAGGTCGCCCTCGGTCCGTTCCCCCGGCTCGTCAGGCTCCTCGGCTTTCAGGCGGCGCTGGAGTCCATTCGAGCCCGAGTCGCCGACCCGACGACGGATCGTGTCGTCGAGGTCCTGCTCGTCGCCCACGAGGCCGGTGGCACCTTGACCGCGGACATCCTCGAGGATCTCGCAGTCGCCACCACGGCGGATCTGCGCGCCGCCGAGGAGATCCAGACCGCAGCGCTCGAGCAACACCTCAACGCCCGCATCGTGTTCGTCCTGCCGTGGCTCGTCCTCGTGCTGCTCACCGCGGCCGAGGGTGCCTACCGCGACTTCTATCGGGGCACGGGAGCCGGGCTCTTCGTCATCGGGCTCGGTTCGGTGCTCACCACGTCGGGTGCCCTGCTGCTCCGCAAGCTCGGTGCGGCGGAGATCGAAGAACGTGTCCTCGCCGGGTCGGGCGGCCATTGAACGGCATCGGGCTCCTGGCACTCGCTGCGGCAACCAGCGCTGCGGCCGCGGCGGCGTTCCTCGCCCGGCTGGCCGTGCCACCGCCGGCTCGGCTGCGATTGCGGCTCGACCCGTACGTCGGAGGACGCTGGGCGATGGCCGCCGAACGTGGGCGAGGCGTCGCCTCGGTGCTGCGCAGCCTCGTCGCAGACATCGCAACGGCGGTGGGCCGGCTCGTCGATGCGTCCGGTGACGAGGCGCTGGCACTCCGTCTCCGGCAGTCACGCCTCTTCGATGGGCTCGCCGCCGAGGAGCGGGTCGCGGCCTTTCGGATCCGCCAGCTCGGGGCCATGGTCGGCGGGGCGACGTTCGGTGCCCTCTCCGGCGTCCTCACGGGACGGGGTGCCCCGATGGTGCTGCTGCTCGTGGGGCTGGGGGTCGGGTGGGGTGCCACCCTCTGGAAGGGGAGGGTCGATGCTGCGATCGAGGCGCGGCGCCGCACGCTGCGGATCGAGCTCTTCACGATCGACCAGCTCCTCGCAATGCGGGTGCGGCTCGGGCGTGGCGTCATCGGTGCGGTGCGGACCACGGTGCATCGGTCCCGAGGCGAGGTGGTGGCAGACCTCGCCGAGGCGTTGCGGCTCCACCGGGGAGGCCTGGCCGCATCGGACGCGTTCCGCAGGATCGCCGGTGTCAGCCCCGAGCCTCATGCACGCCGTCTCTACGAGCTGCTCGCCACAGCAGAGGAGCGGGGCACCGATCTCGCCGCGGCGTTGCTGGCGCTGGCCAACGATGTCCGCGATGACCGGCGGGATGCGCTGAGCAGACGTGCCACCAGACGGCGCGCTGCGATGCTGCTCCCGATTCTCGGACTCCTCGCCCCCGTCCTCGTCATGTTCGTCGCCGCCCCACTTCCCTGGATCATCTTCGGAGAGCTGCGATGAGCGCGACTTCCCCGCCCCGTTCCCGACAGGAAGGCACCACCCATGACCCTCATCCCGCTCACCAGCCCTGCAGTCCGCGACGCCGGGTTCCAGACCGCCGAAGCGATCGGCATCGCCGCCGTCGGCATCATCGTGCTGCTCGCGGTGGCGGCCGCACTCGAATCACTCGGCATCGAGGTCGTCACCTGGATGCGCAACTCACTCGTGCGCGGCTGAGCCCTGACGCCGGTCTCGCTGCCGTCGAGTGGACCGTTGCGATCTCGCTGACCGGCGCCCTGCTCGCATTCGTCCTCAACGTGGTGGCGCTCCAGTACGCAACGGGAGCCGTCCAGGCAGCCGTCGACGAGGGAGCGAGGGCGGGGTCGGCCTTCGGCGGCACGGTCGGACAGTGCGAGCGAGCCGCCCACATGGCGCTGCGCGGTCGCGGTGGCCTGCTCACAGGCTCGCTCGGCAGAGGCGTCACCGTACGGTGCTCCGTAGCCGACGGTGTCGTGACCGCCTCGGCGACCGGGACGCTGCGATGGATGTTCGAAGCGATCCCGGCGCCCCAGGTTCGCATCGAGAGCCACGCAGTAAGGGAGGCCCCGCCGTGAATCGGGATGGCGGCTTCGCATCTGTCGAGTGGCTCGCCGGCATCGCCTTCGTCCTGGTGCCCGCCGTGATCGTCGTGGTGTCGGTGGCCGGGTGGGCCGAGCGCACGCTCGCCGCACACACCGTCGCCGACGAGGCGGCGCGGGCCGCCGTGTTGGCGCCCGGCGATGCAGCCCTCCAGGCGGAGGCTGCTCGTGTCGCCGGGCTGATCGCTCGCAGCCGTGGCTTCGAGGTGGCGCCGTCTTGCGCCGCGCCCGATGACCGTTGTGTTGCCCTGCATGTGGGAGGCCGGCTCGTCCGTGGCGGCACCATCACCGTGCAGGTCGGCATGCCGATGCCCGGCGTGCGACTTCCGTTCGCAGGCACCGTTGGTGGCTTCCACGCCACCGTCACCGTGAGCGAACGGGTCGACGACCACCGCAGCATCCCACCATGACAGACGACTCCGGTGCCTCGGCGACCGCCGTCGTGCTGCTGATGGCGACGATCGTGTTGGGCGTGGCCGGCATCTCCGTCGATCTGTGGCGGGCACTCGCCGCCCATCGTGAGCTCGTCGGCCTCGCCGACGGCGCCGCCACCGCAGGCGCCACCGCGTTCGACACCGCGGCGATCTACGCAGACGCCACGAATCTCGTCCTGGACCTGGATGAGGCATATCGCCGCGCCTGCGAGCACCTGGCCGACCACGACCCAACGCTTCGGTGTGGTGGTGGCGCCACCGTCACCGTTGCGCTTCGGCAGGTGACCGTGTCGGCGCAGACCGAGCTACCGCTGACCCTGCTGCGTCTGCTCACGGGCGACGCATCCGGTGGTCCGCTCACGATCCGTGCGGAGTCCACCACCGTTGCGATCCAGGGAACGCCGCCGTGACCCAGAGCGCCACAGCCGGTCCACGGCGTGAGCGTGCAGACCATCGCCGTACGTCCGCAGGAGGGCGATTCCGAGACGGAGTGTCGGGTCCATGACAATCAGCCCTCTGGGCGTCCTCGATTCTTGACCCATTCTGGGTCGTGTCTGCGTCGTTCCGGCGTTCGAACCGCCCTGTCTGATCGGCCGGGAGCCGTCGGGGGCCACGCGCCGGACCTGCGACATCGTCGGGCACCCGGCTCGCACGGCGGTGCCGGAGGCTGGGGACCCCGGTACGCTCTGCTCCGTGATCCCGCAGACCATCGAGGACGTGACAGAGGCGCTGAACGGCCGGCGCTACATCGCCGATCGCTCGCTCAGCGTCGTCATCCACCTGGCGCTACAGCTCGGTCGGCCGCTGTTCCTGGAGGGGGAGGCGGGTGTCGGCAAGACCGAGATCGCCAAAGTCCTGGCCGCCATCACCGGGGAGGAGCTGATCCGGCTGCAGTGTTATGAGGGCCTCGACGTCAACCACGCCCTCTACGAGTGGGACTACGCCAGGCAGATGATGGCGATCCGGCTCGCCGAGTCGGCAGGTGGGCATGCCGAGGTCGGCGACATCATGTCGCGGGACTACCTCATTGCCCGCCCGTTGCTCCAGGCCATCGAGGCCTCCGCCGCTGGCCGGCGACCGGTGCTGCTCATCGACGAGCTCGACCGCGCCGACGAGGAGTTCGAGGCGTATCTGCTCGAGCTGCTGTCGGACTTCCAGGTGACCATCCCCGAGGTCGAGACGGTGCGGGCGAAGGAGCCGCCGATCGTCGTGATCACCTCGAACCGGACCCGCGAGATCCACGACGCGCTCAAGCGGCGC
>JABAOD010029049.1_pt3 | contig 15981 bp, 14 predicted proteins | sample 7062151 | NCBI WGS metagenome assembly JABAOD01 (sample SAMN14538626, study PRJNA623070) | marine sediment metagenome | biome: marine biome [ENVO:00000428]; feature: marine pelagic biome [ENVO:01000023]; material: deep marine sediment [ENVO:00002113] | place: India: Gulf of Khambhat ... | reverse complement strand
AGTGATGCTGCGTTTCGATAAGTAAAGACTGACGAAAGAATGCTCGACCTTTTTGCCCGTGTTGTTCGACATCGATTGTACCACCAGCCATCACCAGTGGATGGGATGATTGCTGACGACCTGTAAAACCATAAGCGGAGTTGCAATGTCCGTGAGATGATCTGCTCCCACCGCGTCTTTCTGCCACTTTCGTGCTGCTTGACCCTCCCTTAGTCTGGTGCCTCCTATAGGCAAACATCCAAGGGGAGAAGTTATGACCGAGGTTCCAGGCTCGATCGAGCAGGTCCAGGAGTTGCTGGCGGCGCAGAATTATATCTGTGGGCGCCCGTTGGCGACTGTCGCGTTTCTATCCTTGCGTCTGGGGCGTCCTTTGTTTCTGGAGGGTGAGCCGGGTACCGGCAAGACCGAGATTGCCAAGGCGATTGCTCAGTCATTAGGTCGCCGGTTGATCCGCCTTCAGTGCTACGAAGGTCTTGATGCCGCGAGCGCGGTTTATGAGTGGAACTTCGCCGAGCAGATGATTGCCATTCGTACCGCTGAAGCCGCAGGCGGGGCAGATCGCGATGCGCTTAAGACGGAACTCTTTACCGACGAATACCTCATCGAGCGCCCTCTGTTACAGGCGATGCGTCCGCAAGCAGGCGGGGCACCCGTCTTGCTAATTGACGAGATCGACCGAACCGATGAACCGTTCGAGGCCTTCCTTCTGGAAGCACTGTCTGACTTTCAGGTGACGATCCCCGAATTGGGAACTGTCCGGGCCCCCGAACCCCCCATCGTGATCCTGACCTCTAACCGGACCCGAGAAGTGCATGATGCGCTGAAACGGCGCTGTCTCTATCATTGGGTCGATTACCCCGGTTTTGACCGCGAGGTCGAAATCCTGCAGGCACGCGCGCCAGAAGCTGCTCGCAGACTGAGCCAAGAGGTTGTGGCTTTCGTGCATAAACTGCGCGGGGAGGACCTGTTCAAAAAGCCCGGCGTGGCCGAGACGATCGATTGGGCGAAATGTCTTCTGGCGCTGGATGTTATCACCCTTAGCCCAGAGGTCATCGCGGATACGGTGGGAGCGATCCTGAAGTATCAGGACGATATTCAGAAACTTGAAAACTCGGAAATCAAACGCCTGCTGGACGCGGCTAAGGCGGATCTGCAGCTGGTTGTGTAATGTCAGTCAGCGGTTTCAAGAAACCGGGCCAAGTCCTGCGGCGAAGAGACCGAAACCAGTCGGCCATCGCACAGCTCTGGCTGTTTGCCTGTCAGGTGTGCCGCGAAATAGCGCGGCCGGTTTTCGTCAAAGCGCACAAGGATATCGTCGCCTGCCTGACCGCGGGCGATGACCTCCAGATGCAACTGCGTCAGAAGTGCGATTCGCGGTTGTTCCCGCATGAAGCGCTTTCTGAGCCTTTGACTTTCATGGGTGCTGACCGGTGCCCAGCCCTGTGGCAGCGGACAGTCTTCAAGCGAGTGAGCCATGATCCCATTATGACACCTTTTGGGAGATTCGCGAATGGGTGAACTCAACCATGCCAATTTTGGCGATGATGGCAGCCTTGTGCGGAATATCATCTGGTTTGCCCGCGCGTTAAGAAAATCGGGCCTTCCTATAGGGCCGGGGCAGGTCGTTCGGGCAGTCCGGGCCGTGGAGGCGGCGGGTTTTACACGGCGCGAAGATTTCTTTTGGGTTTTGCACGCGTGTTTTGTTTCAAAGCGGGAGCAACATGCTGTTTTTGAACAAGTTTTCCGACTCTTTTGGCGCGACCCTCAGTATTTGGAGCACATGATTTCGCTGCTTTCGCCCATGGTGCGGGGGGTTGCTGAGGAACACAAAGCCAAGGCAGCGGCGAAACGGGCGGCCGAAGCCCTACTGGACGACCAACTGAACGATTTTCCAGAGGTTGAAGAGCAAGAGGAAACCGTGGTCGAAATCGATGCGCAGTCGACGACTTCGACGCAAGAGCGGCTTCGCACTCTCGATTTTGAACAAATGAGTCTTGATGAAATTGCCGAAGCCAAGAGAATGCTCGCCAAGCTGAACTTGCCTGTTCCTCCGATCCGTACACGACGGATGACGCCTGATTCTCATGGACGCCTACCAGATGGCCGCGCAACGATGCGGGCGGCGATGCGGCGTGGCGGCGAATTGACGACCCTCAGTCATCGCGCGCCGAAAGAGCGTTGGCCGGACTTGGTTCTGATTTGCGACATCTCGGGCTCGATGTCGCAATACAGCCGAATGATCCTGCATTTCCTGCATGCGGTTAGCAATACCAAGGGGCAGGGCTGGGCGCGGGTCCACGGGTTCACGTTCGGAACGCGACTTACGAATATCACTCGACATATGGCAACGCGCGATGTTGATGCCGCGCTGGCCGCTGCCGGATCAGAAGCGCAGGACTGGGATGGCGGCACCCGGATCAGCGAGTGTCTGCACACGTTCAACCGCGATTGGTCGCGCCGAGTGCTAAGCCGGGGTGCTGTTGTCCTGCTTGTTACTGATGGACTGGAGCGCGGCGACACTGACCTGCTGCGTCGCGAAATGCAAAGGCTGCAATTGTCTGCGCGGCGGTTGATCTGGTTGAATCCCCTCCTGCGTTTCGACGGATTCATGCCGCGCGCGGAAGGAATTCGGACAATGTTGCCCTATGTTGATACTCTTGTGGCCGGACACAACGTTGCTTCGCTCGAGGCACTGGCTGCTGTTATCGCCAACGCGAAGGATGCCGGCGACAAGACACGACTAATGGCAATGGCGCGCGCCTAGGTGTGAAGGAGGAGCAAGATGCAACTGGATCACGAACAAATGCCCGAGACCGCTCTGGCGTGGCATCGCGCCGGTCGAGGCGCAGCGCTGGCCACGGTGATTGAGACTTGGGGCAGCGCCCCTAGACCAGTGGGCGGGCAACTGGTGATTTCGGGCGACGCCGACATGGTCGGGTCCGTCTCTGGCGGTTGCGTCGAGGGCGCCGTGGTGGCCGAAGCGCTTGATGCGCTTGATGATGGCGAAGCGCGGGTTTTGGAGTTTGGCGTTGCCGATGAGCAGGCTTTCGCGGTGGGGCTGGCCTGTGGCGGGCGCATCCGGGTGATGGTCGAGCCGATTGGCAAAGCCATGCCCGAGGAGATGCTCGCCGAGTTGGTCGAGGCGCGTGCCGCACGGCGTCCGGTTGCCTATCGGGTCGAGACAAAGGGGTGGAAACGCGCTCTGCTGCCCGCTAACGACCCAAAAGTCGTGGACCGCTTTCGCATGGACCGTTCGGGCGTCGAGGAAGATGGCTCGACCTTCATCGCTGTTCACAACCCGCCGCTCCGCATGATCATTGTTGGTGCGGTTCATATCGCACAGCCCCTTGTGACCATGGCGCGTCTGGCGGGATATGACCTAACCCTTGTCGATCCACGTGAGGCTTTTGGCTCCGACACACGCTTCCCCGGCGAAACCATTCTGCACGACTGGCCAGACGAGGCATTGGCCCGGATCGGTCTGGATGCGCGCACTGCCGTTGTCACGTTAACGCACGATCCCAAACTGGACGATCCTGCGATCCAGTCAGCGCTGGCCTCTGACGTGTTTTACCTCGGATGCCTCGGTTCGACGCGCACCCACGCGAAACGCGTCACACGCTTGNNACGCAAAGCGCGTATCACGCTTGAAAGAGGCCGGAGTGACCGAGGAACAGATGGCGCGTATCCATGCACCGGTCGGGCTGGATATCGGCGCGAAATCCCCTGCCGAGATTGCAGTGTCGATCATGGGCCAAATCACGCAATGCCTGAGGCGCGGCGGATGAAATTCGGACCGGTTGAAACCGCAAAGGCTGAAGGCGCAATTCTCGCTCACTCCTTGAGGGCAGGGGGCGAGCTTGTGAAAAAGGGCACCGTTCTGGACGGTAATCTCGTGCAGCAAATCCAGTCTGCCGGTATCGAAGAGCTGACCGTCGCAAGGCTCGAACCGAATGACGTCGCCGAGAATGAAGCCGCTTCGAGACTGGCGAATTCTATTGTTCCGTCGCCCGACGAGGCCGGGCTAAAACTGTCCCACGCTTTTACCGGGCGGGTTAACTTGCATGCGGCCCAAAAAGGTGTGGTCGAGCTAGACGCAGAGGCCATCCATCGACTGAACGCCGTGCACCCAGAGATCACCTTGGCGACCCTGCCACCCTTGATGCGCGTGCATGAGGGTCTTTTGGTGGGAACGGTCAAAATCATCGGCTACGCAGTGCCTGTAGACGCCCTTAAAAAAGCCTGTTCCGAGGCCGAAAGCGCCTTGCGGGTTCGTCCGGTTTCCCGTCGCAGCGCTAGCCTACTGCTGACCGAAGTACCGGGGCAAAAGCCAAGCATTTCGGCCAAGGCAGAGAAGGTGATCGGCAACCGTCTTGCGGCTTTGGGCATCGAATTGACCGAGGTGCGTGTCGTGCCACATCAAGTGAATGACATGGCTGCTGCCCTCGATGAACTGGACGGAGACATGTCGTTGATCCTGACCGGATCGGCCACTTCGGATACAATGGACACAGGGCCAGAATCGCTGCGGCAGGCCGGTGGCGTCGTGGAACGGTTTGGCATCCCCGTTGATCCGGGCAACCTCTTGTTCCTCGGCATACTTTCCGGTCGCCCCGTGATCGGATTGCCGGGTTGCGCACGGTCGCCCGCTCTTAATGGGGCCGACTGGGTGCTGGAGCGTGTGGCCTGTGGGCTGGAGATTTCGGCGGATGATTTCGCCCGTATGGGAGTCGGCGGTTTGCTCAAAGAAATCCCATCTCGGCCCCAACCACGCGAAGTTACGACCAAAGCATAGCGGTCTATACGACCAAAGGACCATGAGATTTCGGCCCTGCCTAGGTTCTCAAGAAACGCCTTCCGTGGTTAAATTTTCGCAAGAATTTTCCGGGAGGACCAACTCAAATGTCAAACGTATCAATGACCGTGAACGGCAAGGCCGTTTCCGGAGATGTCGAGGGGCGCACACTGCTATCGCAGTTCCTGCGCGAAAACCTACGCCTGACAGGCACCCACGTAGGCTGTGACACCAGCCAGTGCGGTGCCTGCGTCGTTCACGTGAATGGCGAGGCCGTGAAGTCATGCACCATGTTCGCCGCCGATGCGGAAGGAGCGGACGTCACCACCGTTGAGGGCATGGCCAATGCCGATGGCTCGCTTGGCACCATCCAGGCTGCGTTCCAAGAGCACCACGGCCTGCAGTGCGGTTTCTGCACGCCGGGCATGNNCGCTGCACCGGTTACCACAACATCGTCAAGTCGATCATGGCCGCTTCGGGTCAGGACGTCAGCAACATCGCAGCCGAGTAAGGCGCGTTTCATCTCTTTTGGGAGGATATTAAATGCCGAAAGATAATGGCATTGGCGCCAGCCCCAAACGGCGCGAAGATGTCCGGTTTTTGACCGGCAAAGGTAAATACACGGACGACATCCAACTGCAGGGTCAGGCCTATGCCTGGTTTGCGCGCTCTGACGTCGCCAACGGTGTAATCAAGTCAGTCGACACCAGCGCGGCGGAAAGCATGCCGGGCGTTCTGGCTATTTTCACCGGCGAGGATTTTGTCGAGGTTGGCGGCAACCCCGCAGGTTGGGCGATCAACAGCCGTGACGGCACTCCGATGCACGAACCCAAGCGCCCGGTACTGGCGCATGGCAAAGTGCGCCACGTGGGTGATGCCTACGCAGCGGTTATCGCAGAAACCATCGAACAGGCTCGCGACGCAGCAGAAGCGATCGAGATCGAGATCGACGAGCTTCCGGCAGTTGTGAACATGGCCGATGCCGTGGGCAGCAGCAATCTGGTCCACGACGAGATCGGCACCAACGTCTGCTTCGACTGGGGTTGGATCGAAGACAACCGCGAGGCCGTTGACGAGGCGATCAAGAACGCCCCGCACGTCACTACGCTGGAACTGATCAACAACCGCGTCGTTCCCAACGCGATGGAGCCCCGTGCATCCACCGCGAATTATGATCCGGGCACCGACGAGTACACCCTGTACACCACGTCGCAGAACCCGCACCTGACGCGTCTTCTGATCTCGGCCTTCGTTATGGGGATCCCCGAGAACAAGCTGACCGTGATCGCGCCTGACGTTGGCGGCGGCTTCGGTTCGAAGATCTACCACTACGGTGAAGAAGCGCTGGTTCTGGCGGCTGCCAAGAAACTGGGCCGTCCGGTGAAATGGACTGCAACCCGCTCGGAAGCCTTCATGACCGACGCGCATGGCCGCGACCACGTCACCAAGATCGAGCTGGCCTGCGACAAGGAAGGCAACTTCCTCGCGTTCCGCACCGAAACCATGGCCAACGTTGGCGCCTACCTGTCGAACTTTTCGACTGCGACGCCAACCTTCCTGCACGGTACGCTGATGGCCGGTACCTACACGGTTCCGAATGTCTATGTGAACGTGAAGGCGGTTTTCACCAACACCGCACCGGTTGACGCCTATCGCGGCGCAGGCCGCCCCGAGGCGACCTATTCGATCGAACGCGTCATCGACAAATGTGCTGATGAGCTGGGCATCGACCCGATCGCGATCCGCCGCAAGAACTTCATCCAGCCGGATCAGTATCCGTACACCACCCCGGTGGGCCTGCAGTATGACATCGGTAACTACGACGCGCTGATGGACACGCTGGAAACCCGTCTGGATGTGGCTGGCTTTGAAGCGCGCCGCGCCGAAAGCGCCGCCAATGGCAAGCTGCGTGGTCTGGGCATCAACTCCTACATCGAGGCTTGCGGCATCGCGCCGTCGAACCTTGTGGGTCAGTTGGGCAGCCGCGTAGGCTTGTATGACGCCGCGACCGTCCGGGTGAATGCCACGGGCAATATCTCGGTGATGGTTGGTGCACACAGCCACGGCCAAGGCCACGAAACCGTGTTCCCGCAGGTCGTCGCAGAGATGCTGGGTATCGACGAAGCGTCTGTGGACATCGTCCACGGTGACAGCTCGAAAATCCCCTTCGGCATGGGCACCTACGGTTCCCGCTCGCTGGCGGTCTGTGGCTCGGCTGTGGTCCGCGCTACCGAGAAGATCATCAACAAGGGCAAAAAGATTGCGGCCCATATGTTGGAGGCTTCCGAGGCGGATATCGAGCTCGTCGATGGTCAGTTCACCGTTGCAGGCACCGACAAGGCGGTTGGCTTTGGCGATGTGGCTCTGAAGGCCTATATCCCGCATGAGTTCCCGCTGGAGGACATCGAGCCCGGCCTCGAAGAGACCGCGTTCTACGACCCTGCGAACTTCACCTACCCGTCGGGCGCCTATGGCTGCGAGGTCGAGGTCGATCCCGAAACCGGCAAGGTAGACATCATCAAGATGGTTGCCTGTGACGACTTCGGTAACGTTGTGAACCCGATGATCGTTGAAGGTCAGGTTCAGGGCGGTCTGGGTCAAGGTATCGGCCAGGCACTGCTGGAAGTTGGCGAGTATGACGCTGACGGTCAGTTGGTGAACGGGTCCTACATGGACTACGCCATGCCGCGCGCCGATGACATGCCCGCGATGGTTGTCGACCACTCCAACGGTACTGCCTGTACGCACAACCCGCTTGGCGTCAAAGGCTGCGGCGAGGCCGGTGCAATCGGGTCGCCACCCACCGTGGTCAACGGTGTTGTCGACGCCCTGCGCCGCGCAGGTCATGATGTAACGCATATCGAAATGCCACTGTCGCCGTCGCGCGTCTGGGCAGCGATGAACGGGTAAGGAGGATCATCCCATGTATGCATTTGATTTCGAACGCCCGAGCACTGTAGCCGAAGCTGTCGCAGCGCTGTCTTCGGAAGGCGCACAGGCACTGGGTGGGGGGCAAACCCTCATCCCGACCCTGAAACAGCGTCTGGCCTCGCCTGAAAAGCTGGTCAGCCTCAGCGGTATCGCGGAAATGAAAGGCGTCAGCGCCGATGGTGGCAATGTCACCGTTGGCGGAGGCACCAACCACGCCACCGTTGCGGCAGAGGCCTCGGCCTATCCGGCTCTGGCCGCTCTGGCCAGCAACATCGGTGATCCGGCGGTCCGTTCCCTCGGCACCATCGGTGGCTCGCTGGCCAACAACGACCCGTCAGCCTGCTATCCGGCTGCCGCTCTGGCTTCGGGCGCAACCATTGTGACCAACAGCCGCGAGATCGCGGCGGACGACTACTTCCAGGGCATGTTCACCACCGCTCTGGACGAAGGTGAGATCATCACCGCCGTCCGCTTCCCGGTTCCCGAGGCCGCGAACTATCAGAAGTTCGACCAGCCAGCCTCGCGCTTTGCGCTGGTCGGTGTCTTCGTCGCCAAATATGCGGACGGGGTTCGTGTGGCAGTCACCGGCGCCTCGGAAGAGGGCGTGTTCCGTTGGGCGGAAGCCGAAGCTGCGCTGAGCGCAAACTTCAGTGCCGACGCAGTGGCGGGCCTGTCGGCCTCTGCTGACGGTCTGATCAGCGACCTGCATGGCTCTGCCGAATACCGCGCGCACCTGATCGGTGTGATGACCAAGCGGGCGGTTGCGGCCGCGTCGTAAGGCAACAAATTAAGAAGAAAGGCGCGTCCCGTCCGGGCGCGCCTTTTGCTTTGTCAGAACTGCTAATTGTCAGTCGGGTTTGCGCGCAACAAAGTCGATAAGCGCGGACATGCCAGAGTGACCGCTTCCTTCCTGAATCTCATGCTCATAGGCGCGGCGCTCTAGAATTTCCCAACCTTCAAACTCTGCCGTCAGCAGGTCTTCCGTGTACATGTTCACGGGGTTGCCTGGACCACCCGTACCGTACTCCACCTGTTTCGGTGTATAGCCGTGGATCAGGATCAGACCGCCGGGATGCACGGCTCGCTTCATTCCGTCAAAGATCGCCTTCCGCCCCTCAGGCCCGACGAACTGGAAGAAGATACCCACGACCAGATCGAACTGCTCGGGCCAGTCATAGGTCAGCACGTCGGTCTGCCGGAAGTCGACCGCCACCTGCCTGTCCTGCGCCAGTTGTCGCGCCTTGGCGATGGCCGAGGGGGCGAATTCCAGCGCGGTGACCGTCAGCCCTTGCTGAGCCATCCAGACAGAGTTGCGCCCCTCACCGTCGGCGACCGATAAAGCCGTTGAACCTGGGGTGAAGTACTTGGTGTGCGTGGTCATGAACCGGGCGGGTTCGGTGCCAAAGACGAACTCTTCCGTGGCAGAAAATCGTTCTTCCCACATAGACAGGCTCCTATCAGATCGAGGGCTGGCCGCATCCTGCCCCGTCCTGACGAGGGACGACAGTCCCAATTTACCACCTGCGCCCGGAGAATTGCGCTGCACGATCGTATGTACCGGTTCTGCACGGGTTCTGCAGGCATTCTGCATCACAGTTTTGGGCAAACAAAAACGCCCCCGAAATCGGGGGCGTTGGAATTCAAACTGGATCGACTTACTTCGGAAGCGGCCCGATCATCATGACCATCTGGCGGCCTTCCATCTTCGGCATGTTCTCGACCTTGCCGATTTCTTTGACGTCCTCTGCCACACGTTCCAGCAGTTCGCGACCAAGGTTTTGGTGCGCCATCTCACGGCCGCGGAAACGTAGGGTGACTTTCACCTTGTCGCCGTTCTCGAGAAACTTGAACACGTTGCGCATCTTGACGTCATAGTCATGCGTGTCGGTGTTCGGACGGAACTTGACCTCTTTGACCTCGATGACCTTCTGCTTCTTGCGGGCCTCGGATTCACGCTTCTGCTGTTCGTATTTGAACTTGCCGAAGTCCATGATCTTGCAGACCGGCGGCGTGGCGTTGGGCGAGATTTCAACCAGGTCCAGACCGGCTTCATCCGCCAGATCCATGGCTTTACGAGGGTGTACAACACCCAGGTTTTCGCCTTCGGCACCGATGAGTCTGACTTCTGGCGCCCGGATACGGTCGTTTACACGGGGGCCGGTGTCGCGCTGCGGAGGCGCATTATGAGGTCTGCGGGCTATGGTCTCTTTCCTTCTGAGATTTCGGGGTGCGCGAAAAATAGACGTGGCAGGCCCGTCTTTCAAGCCGATAGTCTTTGCTCTTCACGGAGCGCTGCTTTGAACCTATCAAGGGGGTTAAATGCGAAACTATTCCCCCTTATTGCGCAATAGGTCTGCGGGTATCTCATCGGAGCTTTTGTTTTGAATAAGGGGCACTTTGATGTCGAAACCCACAATCGCAATTCTCATTTTGATCGCTTTGGCCGCGGGGGGCTATTTTTGGATGCAAGGGCAACCAGCCGAGCCCGAGGCGCCAATGGAAGCTAAGGAACCCGTGAAAGAGCAGCCGTCCGAGGAAGAAACCAAAATGGAGGAGGTGGCCCAAGAGGCTGCTGAAAAGCTTGAAGAGGCCAGCGAAGAGATGAAAGAGGCTGCGGAAGAAGCCAAGGAAGCTGTCTCCGACGCGGTGAACGAGGCTGAAGAGGCAGTTCAAGACAAGGTCGAAGAGGCACAGGAAGCCGTTCGTGACGCATTGAAGCTCGATAGCGAGGATGCGCCTGCGGCAACAGAGGACGCTGCGAATGCTATTGACGGTACCGCGTCGGCAGCGGATAGCGTGGGCGAAGCCACTGAAGCTGCTGCGAGCGAAGCAACTGAACTCCCTGATGCGTTGACAGTGGAAGGTTTTAACGCCGAAGAAGCCAGTAAGCTGGTAGACGGTGCCGGGTTGGACCAACTCAAGGCAAGTGCTTTGAAGGCGTTGTTAACGAAGGCTGCCGACAATCCGGAACTTTTGGAAGGTACACTGGAACAAGTGCGCAAGGCACTGGGTCTATAGAACCGGCATGATCTGGATTGCCGTGCGTGATCTGCACGGCAATCCCTTGTTCTTCGCTATCAAAGTGGTTGTTGCCGGGAAATAGTTCTACTATCAGAGGGAATTGCGCCCCGAATCCAGAACTATTTCCTAGGGTTGGACATGACCATCAACCTCGACGCCATAGACAAGAAGATCCTGAACGAGCTCCAGCAAGACGCTGCGCAGTCCTTGGATGAGATTGCCCGGAAAGTGGGTTCATCTAAAACGCCCGTCTGGAATCGCATTCGAAAATTGCGCGAGGCGGGGGTGATAAAAGGGCAAACAGCACTGCTGGATGCCGAATCTCTGGGATTGGAAGCGTGCTTTTTTGTCCTTATCCGTACCTCAGAGCACGACTCGGAATGGCAGAACAAATTTCTGGAAACGCTGAATGCCCGCCCTGAAGTTCTGGAGGCGCATCGTTTGGCTGGGGACATCGACTACATCCTGAAAGTACGTGTCCCAAACGCCAGAGCCTATGACGCCTTCTACCAAGCGCTGATTGCTGAAGTGAAAATTCACAACGTCACTGCGCTTCTTTCAATGGAAGAGATCAAAGCGACGACGGTTTTGCCGATCNNTACCGATTGAGGTCTAAGGATTGCTCTCTTTCTCGCGGATTCTTGCTGATAATTCCAACCGGCGTTGATTTGATGCAACCTACACGATAGACGAGGACGAAAGGCGAGCCCGTCTATGAGATCTGAATTAATTATTTCGACCTATAACAATCCGCACGCCTTGTGGCTGACGCTCCTTGTCTGTCTCGAAGCAGAGTGTGCAACCAGATTCAATTTGTATTGCCGATGACGGATCCGGGCCGGGAACTCGAGAAAAAATCGACGAATTTAAGTCACGATACCCGGAGCTTTTAGTCCGCCATGTCTGGCATGAAGACCGTGGGTTCGAAAAGAATGTGATTTTGAACCGGGCGATCGCTAGTTCAGTCGCAGACTACCTGATATTTATCGATGGTGATTGTCTGATCAGTGAGTGCTTCGTTTCACGCCATCTAGAACTTGCACGCCGTAATCGCTTCTGCTCGGGAAGTCTGATCCGGCTTGATAAGAAGACTACGGTGACTGTTACCGAAAAGGACGTGCTTGTTGGTCGCGTGTTTACACAGAAGTGGCTATGGGAGACTGGAACTTACAGGAGCTTTACAACTTGGTTAAAGTCTTCGCCCTTGCCGACTAAGCTTCTCTCATTGTTGGAACTGGCCTATCCGGTTGGGCGTAACTGGTGTGGAGCCAATGCTTCTGCCTATCGCGATGCCATACTGGCGGTCAACGGTATGGACGAAGAAATGCGCTACGGTGGTGAGGATAAGGAATTCGGAATTCGACTTGCGAACCGAGGATGTAAAGGCAGACATATTAGGTTTACTGCTCCGCTGGTGCACCTCGATCACCCACGCGGCTACAAAAACAGACAAACAATCAAAAAAAACCGAGCCAAAATTGCATTGGCACGCCGCTCAAGAAAGACTTGGACCTCGGACGGTATTGATAACACACCGAAGCAATTCTGAGAGAGCAAAGATTAGCTCACTGGATTATTCGTGCCGCGTTTCATAGGCTGAATTCGCCTAAGAGGGAGCGCCACTTTGCGGCGGACACGCACGATATTTCTGTTTCTGTTGTTGGCCTGTGGTTTGGCGGCCTCAGCCGGTTGGTATGGATTCAGGCAAGAGTTAACTCGTCTATCCGAGATGGGGCAGTCAAACCTCTCGCTGGTCTCGGACCGGCTTCAGGGGCAATTGCAGCAGTATCGAGAGTTGGCGGTTTTGATGGCAGATCACCCCGATCTGTTAGAGGCGTTAGAGGAAGATTCACCAACTGAGTCTGTGGTGCCGCTTCTACAACGGGTAGCCGCGATGACTGGCTCTCTGGACGTGCATTTGTTGAACCGGGCTGGCCGAGTGTTGGTCAGCGCGAATACACCGATGGACCAGATTGTGTCGCGCGCCAGCAGTCCAGCTTTTCAGCGAGCAATCCAAGGAGCTTTGGGTGCTCATCATGAACAAATTGGCGGAGTTGCCGGGCGGATATTCACCTTTTCCGCGCCGATCTTTGGAAAGGACGAAAGGGTTGTCGGTGCTGTTGATGTGGACGTCAACATTCGGGCGATCGAGGCGCTTTGGGTTGGCGATCCTCAGGTGGTCTTCTTCACCGATGACGCTGGCGTTGTGTTTATCAGCAACCGAGCAGAGTTACGCTATAGGATTGAGCCGGGGCGAGAGATTGAGCCGGTTTTGGTCGAGCAGTATGGGTATCAGAAAGAGACCCTAAGATCGTTTTTCGATATCTCCGCACGAAGGTTTGGGGAAGACGAGGTCTGGAGCATCGATGGTGGGCCTTACATACCTGAAAAGGCGCTTCATCTGGAGGCATTCCTTCCCCAAGTTGATATGACTGGTCAGCTTTTGATGAGCGCGGCGCCAGCCTACCGCAACGCCCTGTTGCAGGCCGCTTTTGCCGGAGCGGTCGTGATGGTGTTCGGGGCAGTCTTGCTTGTTTTGTCCGAACGCCGACGGGCGTTAGGTGAAAAATTGGCTGTTGAAGAAGAAGCTAATGCTCAGCTGGAGCGACGCGTGGCGGCACGCACAAGAGCCCTTTCGGATGCTAACGCAGCCCTTCGTCACGAAGTTATTGAGCGCAAGGAGGCAGAGGCTGCGCTGCAACGTGCACAGGCGGATCTGGTCCAAGCCGGTAAACTCTCGGCTCTTGGGAAATTGTCTGCTGGTCTAAGCCATGAGTTGAACCAACCGCTCATGGCAATCCGGTCTTTTGCCGAAAACGGTGCGCTTTTCCTTGACCGGGGGGAAGACACACGCGCTGTCGAGAATTTTGACAAGATTTCCGAGCTTGGGCGCCGCATGGGGCGGATTATCAAAAACCTGCGTGCCTTTGCCCGGCAAGAGAGCGAGCCCATCGTGGATGTCGATCTTCTGGCGGTTGTCGATGCGGTCTTGGAAATTGCCACTCCGCAGGCGGTGCGAGAGGGCGCTTCTTTGGAATGGGATCGCCCAACGGGGCCGGTTTACGTTCGGGGTGGAGAAGTTCGGCTTCAACAAGTAGTTCTTAATCTCGTAACAAATGCGCTCGACGCGATGGAGGGCCTGGATGACAAGCGGGTTCTTATCGATGTCGAAAGGACAGAGGGCAAAGTCTGTTTGTCCGTACGGGATACCGGGCCAGGCATTGCGGAGCCGGAGAAGATTTTTGATCCGTTCTATACGACTAAGGAAGTCAGCCAATCGGAGGGTATGGGGCTGGGGCTGTCGATCTCGTACGGTCTTGTGCAATCCTTTGGCGGTGCAATTCAGGGATACAACCACCCCGACGGCGGGGCGGTGTTCAAGATCGAGCTGACCCCGGCCAGGGGGCAGGAGGCGGCATGACATCTAAGGTTCTATTGGTCGATGACGACCCGTCCGTAAGAGAGGCATTGGCCCAGACGCTTGAATTGGCCGACCTGACGCCGGTGCCCACCGGGTCGTATATCGAAGCCAAGGACCATATCGTCGTCGATTTTGACGGAATCATCGTTAGCGACATCCGCATGCCGGGGAAGGACGGGTTCGACATATTGGCATATGCACACCAAGTTGACGACGACCTGCCGGTCGTGCTGCTGACCGGAGAAGGTGACGTGCCGACGGCGGTTCGGGGAATCTCGGAGGGGGCGTTCGATTTCCTAGAGAAACCCTGTGCGCCGAAACAGTTTTTGACGATCGTCGAAAAGGCGCTTCGAACCCGCGCTTTGGTGTTGGAGAACCGACGACTGAAGCGACAGCTGGAACAGGGCGATGCCGCAGAGCGTTTGATTTTCGGTGAGTCGAAACTGGCCGAAGACTTGCGCGCGCGGGTACGGGCCGTGTCAAAGTCTTCGGCAGAGGTTCTTGTCACAGGCGCACCCGGTTCAGGGACTTCGAAGATCGCAGAGGTCATCCACTTGCTCTCGGCAGCGTCCATGCGGCCCTTCCAGAAGATTGCGGCGGCTTCGGCGACACCTGAGGCCCTGCAAACCGTGTTTGGTAAGGCCGAAGGCGGGACCATTTTTCTGGATGAAGTTGCAGCCCTCAGCCCATCCGCGCAATACGCGCTACTTGACCTGCTCGACAATCCCGCAGGGGAAAGGGTCGTGGCCGGAACCTACCGTGACCTGGCGGAATTGGTCGACACAGGCGACTTCAACGCTGATCTATTCTACAAGCTTGAAGTCATGCGGGTCCGCATCCCCTCGCTGAAAGAGCGGCCAGAGGACATCCCCGTTCTGTTCCGGCACTATGTTCACATCGCCTGCGAGCAGGCGGCGTTGCCCGTACCTGCGATTACACCCGACGTGATTTCGCGGCTGATGTCGCAGGATTGGCCCGGAAATGCTCGCGCGTTGATGAATGCAGCCATGCGGTTTGCAATGGGGCTGTCAGAGGCCGAAACTTCCGAGAGCCTTGGACTTGCTGAGCAGTTGGCGCAGGTTGAGCGGTCATTGCTGATCGATGCTTTACAGCGACATCACGGGCATGCCAGCGATGCTGCCCGAGCGTTAAAGCTGCCGCGCAAGACGTTTTACGACAAACTCACCAAGCACGGTATACGGGCCGAGGACTATCGGTAAATTTGGGCAGAGACTCAACCTGTGTGGATTTCCGCACATGTGCCTGTGATCACCGTGTGGGTTTCCGCGCAGTTCTAAAGTCGAATTTGACTGTCGGAAAAATTAATGCCAATTAATTACTTGGTATTAAACGATAAAATTTGATTTTCTTATTTTTTTAGCAAACCATTTGAACGGTTGTCTTCCCAAGGTCAGCATATCCGCAACGCAAAGGAGTGCGTTACGAAATCCAAGGACTCTGGGAGGCTCCAATGAAATTTCTCACCGCAACCGCTGTTGCTGTAGCTCTGACTGTCACCGCCGGTGCAGCATCCGCTGCCTGCGACGCTGGCGAAATGGTCATCAAGTTCAGCCATGTGACCAACACTGACAAACACCCTAAAGGCATCGCCGCCAGCCTCTTTGCTGAGCGCGTGAACACCGAGATGAACGGCACCGCCTGTGTTGAAGTTTATCCGAACTCGACCCTCTATAACGACGATCAGGTTCTGGAAGCGATGCTGCAAGGCGACGTTCAGATGGCTGCACCTTCGCTGTCGAAGTTCGAAACCTTCACCAAGAAATTCCGCATCTTCGACCTGCCGTTCATGTTC
>JABAOD010004651.1_pt1 | contig 15981 bp, 16 predicted proteins | sample 7062151 | NCBI WGS metagenome assembly JABAOD01 (sample SAMN14538626, study PRJNA623070) | marine sediment metagenome | biome: marine biome [ENVO:00000428]; feature: marine pelagic biome [ENVO:01000023]; material: deep marine sediment [ENVO:00002113] | place: India: Gulf of Khambhat ... | reverse complement strand
AACGCCGGGCCGCAGCAGCTTGACGATCACCTCGGTGCCGTCCTTCAGCTGTGCCGTGTGCACCTGCGCAATCGAGGCGGCGGCTAGCGGTTCGCTATCGAAGCGTTCGAAGACTTCGTCAACGTCGCGCTGGTACGCCTGGTTCAGGATTTCCCTGGCCACGGACGCGGAGAACGGCGGCACCGCGTCCTGCAGTTTGGCGAGTTCGTCGGCGATATCCGTTGGTAACAGGTCGCGTCGCGTCGAGATGGCCTGGCCGAACTTGACGAAGATCGGTCCGAGTTCTTCGAGCGCGAGCCGGATGCGTTCGCCGATAGGCGCCGAGCGGTCGCGGCGGCGCGGCGCCAGGTAAAAGAGGAAGCGCAGCGGCCGGAGAAGATGCGTTTCCTTGATGATGTCATCGAGGCCGTACTTCACGAGCACGCGCTGGATCGCGAGCATCCTGATCAATGTCCGGGTCCGCGACATCAGCCTTTCTTCAGGCGCCGGATGCGTGCTTCGAGACGATCGACGTCGTCGCGGAGCTCGCCGACATTGGTGGTGAAACGCTCGACCTCGTAACGGCTGGGCACGTCGCGGCTTTCTTCCTGCAGGTACTCGCGAATGTTTTGCGCCATGGTCGAACGCGCCTCGCGGCTCCACTTGCCGACGCCTCTCGCGATCTCGCCGAGCCGATGCGCAGCGGCGTCTCCCACGAATTCCGACAGTTCTTCCTCCAGGTCGGGTTTTGCGAAGGCAAGCAGCTGCCGGAATTCGTCGGCCAGTACCGGGTCGCCGGCAAATTCCAGCGAGCCGGAGCGAACCGCGCCGACTTCAGAGGCACCGGCCATCTGCGCGAGCGTGATGATCGAGCCGCTGATCAGGACATCCGGTTCGAGGTCCGTCTCGGTCGTCAGCTCGAGGTGGTCGTCCTGCACGATGAACCAGGTGGTCAAAGCCGTGTCGCGCACGCGTATCGCGACTACGGTGCCGGCGAGTTTCTGACAAAGCTCGCGTGCCGGTGTCGTCGCGCGGATGTTCTTGTTCAACACCTTGGCGATGGGGCGCAGTACGGCTTCGAGCGGGTTCATGCGGGCTCAGATCCGGTAGCCGATGTGCAGCGCGACGATGCCGGCGGCGAGATTGTGATAGCGACATCGCTCGAAACCGGCGGATTCCATCATCGACTTGAGCGTTTCCTGGTCGGGATGCATGCGTATCGATTCCGCGAGGTACTGGTAGCTGTCGGCATCCTGCGCAATCAGCTTGCCGAGCACCGGTAATACCTTGAACGAATACAGGTCATAAGCCGGCTTGATCGCCTTGCTCGGCTCGGAAAACTCCAGGATCATCGCTTTGCCGCCATGCTTGAGTGCCCCCAGCATGGAGCGCAGCGCCGCATCCTNNGCATCCTTGTCGGTCACGTTGCGGAGGCCGAAAGCGATGCTGATGCAGTCGAAGGTGCCGTCGGCAAACGGCAGATTTTCCGCATCCACCTGCGCGATCGAGAGGTTGCCGGAGACACCGGCGTCGATCAGCCGGGCACGCCCCTGGCGCAGCATCGCCGCGTTGATGTCCGCGAGGACGACATGCCCTTCCTTGCCGACCCGGCGCGCAAACTCGCGCGCCAGATCGCCGGTCCCGCCGGCGAGGTCGAGCACGACGTTGCCGGGACGCAGCGCGGCCTGGTTCACCGTGAATCGTTTCCACAGCCGGTGCAGCCCACCCGACATGAGGTCGTTCATGAGGTCGTAGCGGGTCGCAACGGAGTCGAAGACATCGCGCACCCGCCCCGCCTTCTCATCTTTCGAGACGGACTCGAATCCGAAGTGCGTCGGATCGTCGGGTTGCTGCGGCTTGGGCATGGCTTTTCGTTGTGGTACCTCGGCAGGCGAGGATACCGCCCCTACGCCGGGCGGACCAGCCCGTAGGAGCGCGCCCCAGCGCGCAACGTGCCCTCGGGGTGCACGTGCCCTCGGGGTGCGAAGCGAAGCGGCGGCCGTCGGGCCGCGTCAGGATGTCGCGCGCTGGGGCGCGCTCCTACAGGCGGCCTCCTACAGGATGTAGCGGCTCAGGTCCTCGTCCTTCGACAGCTCCGCCAGGTGATCGTCGACGTAGGCCGCATCGATGGTCACGCTCGCTCCGCTCTTGTCGGAGGCCTCGAACGAGACGGTCTCGAGCAGTCGCTCCATCACCGTGTGCAGGCGGCGCGCGCCGATGTTCTCGGTGTTTTCGTTGACATGAAATGCCACCTCAGCGAGGCGACGTACGCCGTCTTCCCTGAAATCGAGCGTGACCTCCTCGGTATCGAGCAGCGCCGAGTACTGCGCCGTCAGCGACGCGTCGGGCTCGGTCAGGATGCGCACGAAGTCGTCGGTCGTCAGCGACTTCAGCTCGACGCGGATCGGGAAGCGGCCCTGCAGCTCGGGAATCAGGTCGGACGGCTTGGAGACGTGGAACGCGCCGGACGCGATGAACAGGATGTGATCGGTCTTCACCATGCCGTACTTGGTGTTGACCGTGGAGCCCTCGACCAGCGGCAGCAGGTCGCGCTGCACGCCTTCGCGGGACACATCGGCACCCTGGGTGCCGGAGCGCCTCGCGACCTTGTCGATCTCGTCGAGAAACACGATGCCCTGTTGTTCGGCGGCTTCGAGCGCCTGCGTCTTCAGCTCTTCTTCGTCGAGCATCTTCGCCGCTTCCTCGTCGGTCAGCAGGCGAAAGGCTTCACGAATCTTGAGCTTGCGCGTCTTGCGGCGGTTGCCGCCGAGGTTCTGGAACATGCCCTGCAGCTGGCTGGTCATTTCCTCCATGCCCGGCGGCGCCATGATTTCGACGCCCACCGGCATCGCCTGGATCTCGATCTCGATTTCCTTGTCGTCGAGCTGACCTTCGCGCAGCCTCTTTCGGAATTTCTGGCGGGTGTCGCTGTCCGCCGCCGTCGGTTCGGACTCCTGCGTGAAGCCGACGCCCGGCCTTGCGGGCGGCAGCAGCACGTCGAGAACGCGCTCCTCGGCCGCATCCTCGGCGCGATGGCGGACCTTCGACATCGCGTCTTCGCGGGTCATCTTGATCGCCACGTCCATCAGGTCGCGCACGATGCTGTCGACCTCGCGGCCGACGTAGCCGACCTCGGTGAACTTGGTGGCCTCGACCTTGATGAACGGCGCCTTGGCCAGCCGCGCGAGGCGCCGCGAGATCTCGGTCTTGCCGACGCCGGTCGGGCCGATCATCAGGATGTTCTTGGGCGTGATCTCGCTGCGCAGCGGCTCGTCGACCTGCACGCGCCGCCAGCGGTTGCGCAGGGCGATGGCCACCGCGCGCTTGGCCTCGTCCTGGCCGATGATGTGCTTGTCCAGTTCCTGGACGATTTCTCGCGGTGTCATCTGTGACATAGGTTCTTCCTGCTTTCTCGTAGGAGCGCGCCCCAGCGCGCGACCATCCGACGCGGCCTGACGGCCGCCGCTTTGCTTCGCGCGCTGGGGCGCGCTCCTACAACGGGCCGCCGCTTCGCTTCGCACCCCGAGGGCACGTGGCACCCCGATGGCACGTAGCGCGCTGGGGCGCGCTCCTACAACTCTTCGATGATGATGTTCTGGTTCGTGAATACGCAGATATCCCCGGCAATAGTCAGCGCCTTCTCCGCGATATCGCGTGCTTCGAGGTCGGTGTTCTTAAGCAACGCCATGGCGGCCGCCTGCGCATAGGGCCCGCCCGAGCCGATGGCCATCAGGTCATCCTCGGGTTCGATGACGTCGCCGTTGCCGGAGACAATGAACGAGCTCTCGTTATCGGCGACGCACAGCAAGGCCTCGAGGCGTCGGAGTCTTCGATCCGTGCGCCAGTCCTTCGCCAGCTCGATCGCGGCGCGCGTCAGGTTGCCGTACTGCTCGAGCTTGGACTCGAACAGTTCGAACAGCGTAAACGCGTCGGCCGTGCCGCCGGCGAAGCCCGCGATGACCCGGCCGCCGGCGAGCGGGCGCACCTTGCGGGCGTTGCCTTTCATGATCGTGTTGCCCATGCTGACCTGGCCGTCACCGGCGATGGCGACCTTGCCATTGCGGCGCACCGAGACGATGGTCGTCCCTCGAAATTGTTCCATGGCGTGGTTCCTGGTGTAGAGCCTATCTCAGAATTCCCCGTGACATTCCGGGATACGCGCTTAGTCTTTCTTTCGGGCGCGTGGATGCGTCTGGTCGTATATCTGGGCCAGATGCTGGAAATCAAGGTGAGTGTAGACCTGCGTGGTCGAGATGTTCGCGTGACCGAGCAGTTCCTGCACGCCGCGCAGGTCCTGGCTCGATTCGAGCAGGTGGCTGGCGAAGGAATGTCGAAACAGGTGCGGATAGACGTTGCTGTCGATCCCCTGGCGCCGCGCCCAGTGCGAGACCCGGGCCTGCACGTTCCGGGTGCTGATACGCGTTCCGCGGTTGCTGACGAACAGCGCCGGCTCATCGATGCCGGCGATATCCGGCCGCGACTGCTGCCATTGCAGAAGCGCTTTCAGGGCCTCGCGGCCCACGGGCACGATGCGGTCCTTGTTGCCCTTGCCTGTGACGCGCACCGTGCGATCCTGGACATCGATGTCGCCGCAGTTGAGATCGGTCAGTTCCGAGAGCCGCAGACCCGATGAGTAAAGCAGCTCGAGCATGGCCCGGTCGCGATCGACGATCGCGCCGTCGCCGGGGATGTCCAGCAGTCGGGCCATGCGATCGGCATCGAGATTGGCGGGCAGGCGTTTCCTGCCTTTCGGTGCCGACACGGACGTCACGGGATTCTTGCCGACGTGCTTCTCGCGCATCAGGTAGCGATAGAAAGTCCGTGCGGCCGAGAGGCGGCGTTGAATACTTCGCGCGGAGAGGCCCTTGCGGAAGCAGGCCGCGGAATAGGCCCGGATATGGCCGTCGTCGAGTTCGCTCCACGCGCCAATGTCGGAGCGCCTGCAGTACTCGGCGAGCGCTTCGAGATCGCGGCGATAGTTCTTGCAGGTCAGCGGCGAAAGCCGGCGCTCGAATTCAAGGTGCCGGATGAAGCGATCGATCCAGCGGGGGTCGCTCACGGGTGGTTCTCAGTAGCGCTTCAGGGCGCCCGCGATAAGGTCTCCCAGGCGCGCCAGGAAGTCCATGCTCATGCCGGGGTGGAATCGGTCCGAATCCACGCTGCCGACCGCGAGAAAGCCGATCTCCGCCCCTTTGCCGATCGGCACCAGCGCCGCGGAGCCGATTTCCTCGGCATCGTTTCGGAACAGGTTTTCCCGCTGCGCGTCGCGAATCCTGCCGCACCGCGGGCCGCTGCCGTTGAGGAAGGTATCGAAGGGTTTGAGGGCGGGGTCCTTGCGGTCGACCACGCGAAAGAATCGTCCCGCATCAACATCCGTGAATGCGTCGGGGTTGCCGAAAACGACGAGCACCGCCTGGTCCGCGCCGAAACCGCTGCGCATCGCCTCTTCCAGCACCGCAACCGTGGTGGACAGGTCGGTGGCGGCCAGCAGCTTGAGCGTCAGCTTGTGAATCTTTGTCGCCAGGACGTCATTGGCTCGCGCGACCGAGATCAGGTCCTTCAGCTGACGCTCGCGCTTCAGGTCTTTCTGCCGCAGCATCGAGATCTGCCGTTCGATCAGCGACACGGTTCCGCCGCTGGAATGCGGCAGGTGCAGGGTGCTCAAGAGTCTCGGGTACTGTTCGAAAAAATCGGGATGCGTGGCCAGGTAATCATGAACGGCCTGCTCCGAGAGCCCGTCGTCCTGGTAGTCCCGTTCGGGTTGGGTGCTCATAGATCGATGGTTCCTTTCGAGATCAACTCGGCGTTTCCGGTGAGCCAGACGGCTTCTGTCCCGCCGCGCCAGCTTACCACGACTTCACCGCCGGGCAGTCGAACCGCGACCCGGTCGCCCAGCCGGCCACGCTGCCTGCCGGAAACAACCGCGGCGCAGGCGCCCGTGCCGCAGGCGAGCGTCTCGCCGACGCCGCGCTCGTGGACGCGCAGATCAATGTTCGCGCTGTCGACGATCTTCATGAAGCCGACGTTGCATCCCTCGGGAAACCGGGGGTGATGTTCGATGAGGGGGCCGAGTTCCGTGACCGCTGCGGCACGGACGTCGGGAACTTCCAGGACGCAGTGCGGATTGCCCATCGAGACGGCGCATATTTCGAGCTCCTGTCCATCGACATCGAGCCTGTATGAGCTTGATCGTGCATCCGCGACGAACGGTATCCGCTCCGGCTCGAATTCCGGCCTGCCCATGCTGACCGAGACCCGCTCGTCGTCCACCCGTGCGAACACCGGGCCGGCAGGGCTCTCGAGCGTGAAGCGCGTCGGGTGACCCGGGTCGGCCGTGAGGATGCGGGCGACGCAGCGAACGCCGTTGCCGCACTGCTCGACTTCGGAACCGTCGGCATTGAAGACCCGATAGCGTGCAGCGTGCTCCGGGTTTTCCGGCCGGCCGACCCACATCAGCTGATCGAAACCGGGCCCTGTCGCTTCATTTCCGAGTTCGCGCAAACGCGACGGACCCGGTGGAGGAAGGTCCTGCTCGCGCTGGTCGACAACGAGGATCTTGTTGCCGGTGCCGTGCATTTTGAAGTAGGCAACTTGCATTTTCGGAGTGTAGCAACGGGCAAATCGGCCGGATGGACTTTTGATCGCCGCCTCTGTAGTTTTACATAAACCAAACACCATACTAACAATATTGCCCTTGGGGAGAGTCATGCGGCACATAATGGTCATGAATCCAAAAGGTGGCTGCGGTAAAAGCACCCTCGCTACCAACATCGCCTCCTACTTCGTCAACGAAGGTGCCGCCGTCGCGTTGGCCGATTACGACCCGCAGCGCTCGAGCCTGGACTGGCTGGAACGGCGACCCGACAATCGTCCGGCGATCGCCGGCGTTGCCGGCTACGAGAGCGGCCTCCGACATGCTCCCCGCAACGCCGACTTCATCATCATCGACGCACCGGCGCGCTCGCACGGCAAGGAGCTCGTCGATCTCATCAATCACGCCGAGACCATCGTTGTTCCGGTCTTGCCCTCGACGATCGACATCCAGGCGACGGCGAATTTTCTCGAAGAGCTGAAGGGCGTATCGAAGATCGCCCGCAAGGGCGCGAAGATCGGAACCGTGGCCAACCGCGTACGCGACAACACGCTGATCTTTGACGACCTGGACGAGTATCTGACCAAGGTCCGGGTGCCCTATATCGCCGCACTGCGCGAGGCACAGAATTACGTCCGGTCATATACGCGCGGGCTGGGTATCTTCGAGTTGCCGGAGTACCTCGCGTGGCCCGACTGGGACGAGTGGGAACCGCTGACGGCCTGGTTGCGGAGCGTTCGCAGCCAACCCTGATCGCGCATGCCGTGACTGCCACCGTTTCGCATTCCGTGGGAGCGGCATCGAAGGTCAGGAAGACCGAATGCCGCAAAGCACATGGATGTGCGAGAGCGGCGAGCCGCGATTGCCGCCGGGGCGCGCTCCTACTGAAGGCTTTCCCTGATGCCATCCTCCGGGTTGGCGTAACGCGGCGTCACGCCCAGAACATCGCGCATCTTGCTCGTATCGACCCGACGCGATTCCGTCATGAATGAGAGCCGCTGCGGCGAGAACCCGACGCGCGCCTCCTCGAGGCTGACCTGCGGAGGGAGCGGCAGCCCGAGCTGCCGGGCAACCTCCGACGAAAAGGCCGTCGAGCTGCGATGGTCATTATCCCCGACGTTATAAATGCCGGCCGGCACGCCCTCCGCCAGCGCCGCGATGCAGCAGCTCGCGAGATCGTCGACGTGAATACGATTGCCCGGGCTGGCCTCATCCTCCGCGAGTACCGGCAGTCCGGCCTGGATTCGCTCGATACCGAGGCGTCCCGGGCCATAAATGCCGGGAGCGCGAAGGATGATAAGGCGGCAAGCGTTATCGCCAGCCCATTCGGACAGCAGCGTTTCAGCCGCGACGCGACGCTCCGATCGCGTGTTCGACGGGTTGACCGGGGTTGCCTCAGTGACATCTCTGCCGCCGCGGTCGCCATACACCCCGGTGGTACTGATATAGACGAAGCGTTCGGGCGGCGGTACGAGCATCGCGAGGAAGCGCTGCAGGCGCCGGTCAGGCGGCGGCCCCTTTGGCGGAACGGTGTAGATGATGCAAGAGCGCGGCGGAAGGTCAACGGGCAGCGCCGTCGCCGTATCGAGATCAAAGGGTTCGACGGTCCGGTCCGATTCCACCATCGATCGGCTGAGCCCAACGGCGGAATCGGCGGGCAGTCGATCGAGAACACGTCGGCCGGTGTACCCGGTGCCTGTGACGAGGGTGAGCATCGAGGACCGGGTGCCTAGCCCTTGTCGGCATCCATGTGCGGTATCGCGGTCAATGGTCCCGCCGCGACCATTCCCAGGCCATCGCGATAGGCGGTCGCCGCCGCATCCGCTTCGCCCATCTCGTTGAGCAGGGCTCCGTATACCTGGTAAGCATCGGGCGTCGGGCGAAGACTGATGACGGTTTCAAGATAACTCCTGGCCTTGCCCCAGAGCTCATTCCTCAGACACAGGCGTGCGGCGGCGAGCAGTAAATCCGGGTCATCGCCATGGTTCTTCAGCCAGCCCTCGGCCCGTTTCANNCCAGCGGCCCGCGCCAGTTCGATTTCAGCAGGCTGCCGAGCTCTTTCTCAACGCGATCATGTTCTCCTGCGCGCATGAGGCCGCGGTAATAGGCTTCCAGCAGCGCCGTATTCGAGCGGTGTGCACGGGAAACCCCTTTCCAGACTTCGGCAACCGCATCGCTGTCGGCCGCTTTACGCAGCGCTTCCTCGTGAACCCGGATCTGCCAGGTATCGAGCGTTTCCGGTTTCAGCTGGTTATTCTTCTTGAGTCTCGGCAAGAGTTCCGACAGCGAATCCCAGTCTTCGAGCTTGAAGTAGAGGCGTCCGATCAAGGCGAGCGCGTGGGCATGATCCCGGGAGTTCTCGTCGAGGCGACGCAGGGTCGCCAGTGCCTGTTCATTCTGGCCGCGATCGAGCTGGAACTCGGCCTGCGTCAGCAGCACGGCGTTGGCCGCTTCCGGCGTCTGCTCGTAGGCAATCCGCAGCCACTCATCACGGCGCTCATCATGGCCCTGCAAATGAGCCGCGCGCGCGGCTTGCAGATAGTTGAACAACGGTGAGTCGCTGCCACTTGCGGCACGAGCCAGCATTTTTTCGCCGCGCGCGAAGTCGCCCTCCGCGACGGCGATCATGCCGCGCGTCAGTTTCTGTCCGGAGCGCGCCGAGCGATAGCGGCCGGCGGCCTCTCCCAGGCGCCTGGGAGCAAGGTAGATTTTGCGAATCAACCAGATGGTGAACAACAACAACACCGCGAGGCCGATGAGCACGGGCACCGACATCTCGACCACGTAGCCGCGGAAATTAATGATGACATAGCCGGGATCCGCTAACAGGAAATGCGCCGCGAATGCACTGACGAACAGCACCAGCACCACGATGATGCCGAATTTCATTGCGAGTTCTCGCGCAAGGTGCGGAACTGACGGAGCAGCCGCAGTGATTCCGAAATATCCGGTGCCGTGCGCGCAAAGACGCTGCCGCGGATTTCGACGAGCGTCTCCATCGCACTTGCGACCTGTGCGCTTTCGCTATCGAAGTACTGCGACATCAGCGCGCTCGCGTCATCGATCGATTGCTCGAATATGACCTGCTCGCCGCGCAGCAGCGCCAGCCGCGCCGACTGCAACTGCAGCGCAAGGTTGCTGCGCAGGAACAGCTCCGCGTCGGGCGATAACAGCTCGATCTTTGCCTGATCGGGCGGGGTGACTTTCACGAGCCCCGACAGCGCATTCTTCACCGAGGTCCAGGCGCGATTCAGACCGCTTTGTTCATCGTCCACGGCCTGCTGCTGCTCGTCGGGCGCCGTCGCGGCGCTGGATAAAGGCAGTGACTCAACGACACGGGCGAGACTCGACAAGGTCATCGTTGCGCCCGCGATGTCGGGCTTCTCCATGCCGTCCAACGCGGTCAGCTCGTCGGCTATTGCGCGCCGCACGTCGACAAGCGCGGGGTTGCTCATCTGGATCATGCGTTCGTCGGCCATGCGCAGAGCCAGCGCGGCAAGCTCCGGTTTATTGGCAAGCTGCAGCTGGGCGTTGGCGATCTGCATGTAGTATTCGGCCTCCGCGATCAGCCAGGCGTCGCGCGCGCCCTCCGATATCCCGGCGAGCGACGCTACCGAGTTCTCGAGGGTGGACATGCGTGCGGGCAGTGCACTCAAAGCGCGCACCCGTTCGTCGAGCTCCTGGCGCAAGGCGCCGATCTCGACATCGGATCCGCTGCTCCTGTTGTCGAGATCGGCAATTTGCGTGTCCACAGCGGCCAGGCTTTCCTGGATCGTGGCAAGCCGCTTGTCGACGCGCTCGATGGCGTCATCAAGCGTCGTGTCCTTTGCCGCAAGCCACTCCGTGCCAACGGTGTAGCCGACCGCGGCCAACGCCAGCAGGGAGGCCAGCAGCGCGAGCCAGGCAACGCCGTTGCCGCGGCGCTTTGCCGGTGCCGGCTCGACCGGTGCTTCCTCGGGCAGGTCGGGCTCCTCGAGCGCGACTTCTTCGATCGTATCGTCCGGCGTTTCTTCTCGAGGCTCTTCAACGGCATCCTCGGCAGCCTGTTCAACGGGCGAATGCTCGGTCTCGTCGGCGTCGAGTTGCTGTTCCTTGTCTTTGTCGCTCATGGTGTTAGTCCGGATTNNTAACACACGAGCGGCAGGCGTCACCAGTGGGGTCGATTCGAGCTGACTCTTGCACCAGGCCGGCAATAACGCCACCAGGTTTCGAAACGACTGCACGCTCATGACGGTGATCACGCGGATATCGCCGTGGCGCCATCGAGCCTCCAGATCGGCCAGCGTCTGCGCGCTGACGTCCGGCAGCCTGCGCTCGTAGACGGACAGGTACTCGACGGTAGCGCCACGAGCAGAGAACTCCTCGGCCAACAGCTCCCGACCGTCGCTGCCGCGAATAATGCGGATCTGCTTCCCGGCAACATCCTGCAGGTCGGGTTCTGCCAGCAGGTGTTCACTGTCGAACCCACCCGCCGGCTGAATGTCGACGAAATGGCCGGCTGCGGTGATGGCGGCCGCGGTGGCGGGGCCGATTGCCGCTATCCTGCCGCCGTCCGTGTGCTCGATTCCGTACTCCACTGCATTTCGACTGATGAAAATAACGATATCCGGCCTGGCCAGTTCCGCGACACGGGTTGTCACGATGAGTTTGTCGACTGCCGCTATTTCGATAACGGGAAAACAGAATGCCGAACCGCCGACGCCTTCGATGGCCGAAACCAGCTCGACCGCCTGCGTTCGCGGGCGAGTAACCAGCACGCCCACGCCCTCGAGCTCCATTTCAGCCATGAAGAATGACCGCCGTATCCAGTAACTCGCGGGCACCGCGGGCGAGCAGGCGGCCCGCGAGTTCCTCACCGAGCTGTTCGGCACGCTCCGGGTCGCCCTGGACGGAATCCCGAAGGAATTCGCTGCCATCGGGCATCGCGACCAGCGCGGTCACGGCGAGCACCCCGCCATCGATGATCGCATGGGTTGCGACGGGCGACTGGCAGCTTGCCTGCAGGGACTTGGCGATCGCCCGCTCCGCCAGTGTCGTCTGCACAGTCTCCGTGTGGTTCAGCTGGTCCAGAACGGTGCGCAGCGCCGATTTCTCCGACAGGCATTCGATACCGATGACGCCCTGGGCTGCCGCCGGCAGCATCTCGCTCGGGGTGAATCGCTGACTGATGTGCTCGGCCAGTTGCAGGCGTTCGAGGCCGGCCGCGGCGAGGATGATCGCGTCGTAGTCGCCATTCTGTAGCTTCGCCAGGCGCGTGTTGACGTTGCCGCGCAGCGGCTGAATCTCGAGGTCCGGCCGCATCATCTTCAGCTGTGCCTGTCGGCGCAGGCTCGAGCTGCCGACGAGCGCGCCTTCGGGCAGGTCGTTGAGTTGCGCACGATTTTGCGAGACCAGTGCGTCCGCGTGGCTGGCTCGCTCGAGCAGTGCCGCAATGCAAAAGCGTTTCGGCATGTCGGCCGGGACATCTTTCATCGAATGAACGGCAATGTCGGCCTCACCGTTTTGCATGGCGACTTCGAGTTCCTTGATGAACAGGCCCTTGCCGCCGATCTTTTGCAGGCTGCGGTCGAGTATCTCGTCGCCACGCGTCGACAGGGGCAGTAGCGTAACGTCCTCTACTTCGGGAAGCGCCCGCAGCAACGCGGCGGCATGATTGGCCTGCCACAGGGCCAGCGCGCTCTTGCGCGTTGCAATACGGATTTTCATAGTTACTACGATTCTTTCAGGCGTCGACGGACTTCAGCAACGTGCCGCCGGCTGATTATCAGCTCTTTGTCGTCGACATGCGAGCGGTCCCGCATTACGACCCTGCTCTTTCCGCCAGCGGATTTCTCGATTCTCTCGATTCGATCCACGGCGATCAGTGCGGAACGGTGTATACGAACGAAGCGATCGGCGAATTCCTCGGCCAGCGACTTGAGGGAGTCATCGAGGAGATCCCGGCCGGCCTCGTGCTCCACGCGGACGTACTTCTGGTCAGCGATAAAGCATCGTATATCTTCGACTGGTATCAACTTCAGGTTGCCATGGACCGTGGCGCAAACGTGACGGCGCTGTTCTTCGAGGCGCGCCTCCGAAGCCACCTGCCGAAGCGTGGCACCCGCGAGCCTCGACGCGTGAGCCAGCGCGGCGGTCAGTCGTGCGCGCCGGACGGGCTTCAATACGTAGCCGATCGCGCGCGCTTCGAACGCATCGACAGCGTACTCGTCATAGGCGGTCGTGAAGACGACGGCCGGCGCGTGCTCGAGCTCGTTCAGGTGGTGAGCCGTCTCTATCCCGTCGAGGCCCGGCATGCGTATGTCGAGTAATACGATGTCCGGATTTTGCTCCGACGCCAGCGCAATGGCGTCCTGCCCGTTGCCCGCTTCGCCGACAACCTCGTAACTGTCCTCGTCGTCCAGGATCTGGCGCAGCCGGTCGCGTGCCGGTTTCTCGTCGTCGACAATCAGGACTTTCATGTCTCGGCCTCTTCAACGGGAAACCGCAGCGTTACGGTATAGAGCTCGTCGCTGATGTCGACGTCGACCGAGCCGCGACCGCCGTAGGCCAGGTCGAAGCGCTGACGGATATTCGCCAGCGCCATGTTGTTACCTATCTTGTCGCGCTTCTTTCCGCTCGCAATCGGGTTGGCCATGACGATCGTCAGGTAATCGTCCTTGCGCTGCCCCGAAACAAGCACTTCTCCGCCGTCCGGAAGAAGCTCGATGCCATGGTAGATCGCGTTCTCCAGCAAGGGCTGGATCGTCAGGTTCGGCATGCGGGCGCGCATCGGTAGCCCTGCGATATCCCAGCGCACCTTGAGCCGATCGCCGAGGCGCAGCTTCTCGATGCGCTGGTAGATCGCCGCGATCTCGAGTTCCTCTTTCAGCGTCGTGCGTTCCCTGGGGCTGCTCATCGTTGCGCGCAGCAGGTCCGACAGGTCTTCAACGGCTTCTTCCGCTTGCGGCGGATTCGACCGTGCCAGCGACGCAATCGTGTTCATGCTGTTGAAGAGAAAGTGCGGGCGAATGAGTGCCTGCAGCGCACTGATTCGTGACTGTGCCTCCAGCACGATGCTGCGACGCCATTCACTGGAAATGTACAGATAGCGCATCGCCAGCGCGATGACGATGGAACTGATCGCAAAGGTCCGGATAATGAAGGTCGCGTGAGAATCGCTGATGATGGTCGATGCGCCAAAGAGGCGCATCAGCTGCCAGGAAACTTCCGTTAGTGCCAGGCACAGGATTTCGAGCACAAAAAAACTGATGACGAAAGCCCGCGTCTTGCCCGTCTTCTCGAGCGTCTTGCGTAACGCACACATCACGGCCGAGCCCAGCAGGGCGAGCCACAGCACGAAGAAAGATGTCTTGGACAGCTCGATCAGGAATCGGCCTTCCGCGTCGTAGGCCGCGAGTGTCAGGACTATCGCGACGAGCTCCGCGACCAGCACCACGATGAATACCGTGCTTGCCGCACAGAAATCCGGCAGGAAGGCCTGAGCGTCTTCGTGGTCAGGCAGAGGTGCTGCAGTCAAGCGGGCGCTCCTTGGACGTAAGCCGGCATTGTAACGCCGGCAACCGGGCAGCGCCGGAAAGAAGACGCGATCAGGAGCTGCAGTTCTCCGCGATCAGTTCCTCTACTTGTCGTCGAGCGTCCTGCGTCTGTGCCTCGTCGAGGTAAACGCGTTCACCGTTCTCGTCTTCACGATAAAGCCGGCGAGACTCGAGCATGGTTCTCAGGCGAGCCCGGTAACCATCGCATCGCTTCTGCAGGTCCGCGGCCTCAGCCTTTTCGGTCGCGGCCGTCTGCGCCGCTTCTTCGGCCGCTGCCCTGCGCTCCTGGCGCGCTGCTTTTGCCTTGTTCAGGGACTCAATCTGTCCCTGTACGACACTCGGGTCGGTGCGGCGATAGTTGATTGCCATTTGCTGTTCCACAGGCGCACCCGACGGGCGGTCTCCGTAATGGACATTGCCTTCGTCATCGACCCACTTGTAAATCTCGTTGGCCATTGCGCCGCCGCCGGCTGTGAGCGCCAGGGCCGTGAAAGCAATTAAAATCCGTCTACCTGCCATCGTCTTTCCTTTGAGGGCCATGCATGCCCGACACAAGCTTCTGAAGGATAAGGTATTAAACCATTATCCTCGCGATTTTGCCGTGATCATGATCACAGTCATTGTCGAGCCGCGCGCACGGTATCCGCAGGCAAAAAAAAGCGGGCCATGCGGCCCGCTGAGTAACTCGTTGCTTCAGTGGGAATTCTTTGAGCGAACGAGTCGAGATGGTGACGCCGCCAGGCTTTCATCGTGACAGGCCTGACGACGCCACCGGGGGAACACTATTCAGCTTGCGTGAATTCCGGATAGGCCTCCAGACCACATTCGCTGAGATCGACACCCTCGTATTCTTCTTCTTCAGAGACCCGGATGCCGACGGTCAACTTGATTACGAACCAGACGATGAAGCTTGTGATAAAGACCCAGGCGAAGATAGACACGAGGCCGATGAGCTGGGCGACCAGCGACGCATCGTCATTGGTGAAGCATACGGCGAGCAGGCCCCAGATGCCGACCACACCGTGCACCGAGATCGCGCCGACCGGATCGTCAATCCTGAGCTTGTCGAGAGTGACAATGGATGCCACGACCAACAGGCCACCGACTGCTCCGATCAGCGTCGCGGACAGCGGCGCCGGCGTCAGCGGCTCGGCCGTGATCGCGACGAGGCCGGCCAGCGCGCCGTTGAGCGCCATCGTCAGGTCGGCCTTGCCGAACCAGAAACGCGACAGCAGCAGCGCGAACACCAGGCCACCGGCGGCAGCCATGTTCGTATTGACGAAGACCAGCGCGACGGCGTTCGCTTCGCCGACGTCGGAGACCTTGAGTTCCGAGCCGCCGTTGAAGCCGAACCAGCCGAGCCACAGGATCAGCGTGCCGAGCGCCGCGAGCGGCAGGTTGGCGCCCGGGATGGCGTTGACCTGGCCGCCGGGACCGTATTTGCCTTTGCGTGCGCCGAGTAGCAGGACGCCCGCCAGTGCCGCGGCCGCGCCGCACAGATGCACGACGCCGGAGCCGGCGAAATCCAGGAAGCCCGCCTGGTCCAGCCAGCCGCCGCCCCATTTCCAGAAACCCTGGACCGGGTAGATGAAGCCGGTCAGGACCACGGCGAACAGGAAGAACGACCAGAGCTTCATGCGCTCGGCGACGGCGCCGGAGACGATCGACATCGCGGTCGCGACGAACACGACCTGGAAGAAGAAGTCCGACAGGCCCGAGTAGTAAGTGTCGCCGCCGCTCGCCAGGACTTCCTCGGCCGAGTTATCGGCCGCGGTCAGCCAGCCGTTGCCCAGCTGGAAAAAGGCATTGGCCGCATCGGCCGGGTACATGATCGTGTAGCCGCAGAGCATGTACATGATGCAGGCGATCGAATAC
>JABAOD010001396.1_pt1 | contig 15989 bp, 13 predicted proteins | sample 7062151 | NCBI WGS metagenome assembly JABAOD01 (sample SAMN14538626, study PRJNA623070) | marine sediment metagenome | biome: marine biome [ENVO:00000428]; feature: marine pelagic biome [ENVO:01000023]; material: deep marine sediment [ENVO:00002113] | place: India: Gulf of Khambhat ... | reverse complement strand
CGACTACAACGGCCACATGAACGTGGCCTATTACGTGCTGGCCTTCGATTACGCCACCGACGCGTTCTTCGATTACCTGGGAATCGGGCAGGCCTACAAGAGTGCCTCCGGGTGCTCGACCTTTGCCGCCGACATGAACGTCGGCTACCGGCGCGAGGCGCACGAGGGGGACCCGCTCGCCTTCGCCACCTGGTTCCTCGGCCATGACGACAAGCGGCTGCACTATTATCACGAGATGTATCACGCGACCGAGGGCTGGCTCGCCGCGACCTGCGAGCTTCTCAGCCTGCACATCGACATGGGCACGCGCCGCGTCGCGCCGTTCCCCGACGCCGTGGTGGAACGCCTGCAAGAGGTTCGCGCCGCCCACGCCGCGGTGCCGGTGCCGGTTGCGGTCGGACGCCAGATCCGCGCGCCAAAACCCTAGCTGTCGCGCGCCAGCCCCCTTGAGGCCCCGCTCTTTGCGGTTTAATAACGGTTTTCCAGCAATATCAGCGGGAAATCCGCGCCCATTCGTCCGGGAATCGTCTTGCGCCTGCCCAATTTCGGCCAGATCCTCGAGAGGCTCGATCGCGTCACGCGGCACGAGCAGGTGATCCTGTCGGTCCTCGCCGTGGTCATCGGCGGCATTGGCGGCGGCTCGGCGATCGCCTTCCGCGAGGCGCTGGCGGCGATCCAGTTCCTGTTCTACGGCTTCTCCGAGGAACGTGTGGCGACCCTGGCCGGCGCGCTGCCGTGGTGGCAGATCCTCGCGGCGACCACGCTCGGCGGCCTCGTCGTCGGCCTCTTCGTCACCTTCGCCATGCCCGGCCGCCGGCCGCACGGCGTCGCCGACGTGATGGAGGCGTGCGCGCTCCGGGGCGGGCGCATGAGCCTGCGCACCGGGCTTGGCGCCGCGCTGGTCAGCGCGGTCTCGCTCGGCGCCGGCGCGTCGACCGGGCGCGAGGGGCCGGTGGTCCATCTCGGCGCTTCGTTGAGCGCCTTCGTCGCCGAGCGGCTGCGTCTCGGCCGGTCGCTGTCGCAGACGCTGCTCGGCTGCGGCGTCGCGGCGGCGGTGGCGGCCTCCTTCAATGCGCCGATCGCCGGCGCCTTCTTCGCCCTCGAGGTCGTCGTCGGCCACTACGCGATGAGCGCGTTCGCCGCCATCGTCATCGCCTCGGTCACCGGCACCATCGTCAGCCGCATCTGGTTCGGCGACTTCCCCGCCTTCATCATCCCGGAGCACAGCATCGCCTCGTTCCTCGAGTTTCCGGCGTTCGCCATGCTCGGCCTGGTCAGCGCCGCCACCGCGGTGATCTTCATGTATTCGGTCGACTTCGCCAGCCGCGTCGTCGAGCGGACGCCGGTTCCGCTGTGGCTGCGTCCGGCCTGCGGCGGACTCGTCGTCGGGTTGATCGCGCTGGCCTTCCCGCAGGTGCTGGGCGTTGGTTACGAGGCGACCGACACGGCGCTGCGTGGGCAGTTCGGGCTGTGGATGCTGTTCGCGCTGCTGATGGTGAAAACCGCAGCGACGGCGATCAGCCTCGGCAGCGGCTTTGGCGGCGGCGTGTTCTCGCCGTCGCTCTATCTCGGCGCCATGCTGGGCGGGGTGTTCGGGATCATCGCGACCGAGATGTTCCCGCACCTCTCCTCCGGCCATGCCGCCTACACCATCGTCGGCATGGGCGCGGTGGCCGGCTCCGTGCTCGGCGCGCCGATCTCGACGATCCTGATGGTGTTCGAGCTGACCGGCGACTACGAGCTCACGATCGGCGTGATGATCGCCACCGTCATCGCCTCGCTGATCGCCCGCTATGCCTTCGGCTTCTCGTTCTTCACCTGGCAGCTCGACCGGCGCGGCCTCAACCTGCGCAAGGGGCGCGAGCAGGGGCTGCTGCACGCGGTGCACGTCTGCGACGTGATGCGTTACGACCAGCGTACCGTGCCGCCCGGCGCGCCGATGGCCGAGGTCCGGGCCGGGCTGCAGCGGGCGCATCACGGGGCGTTGTTCGTGGTCGACGGGGACGGCCGCCTGCACGGCACCATCACCCTGGCGGACCTCGCCGACGCCGCCTTCGATACCGAACTCGACATGCTGCTGAATGCCAAGGACGTGTGCCGGCACCGGCCGCCGGTGCTGGCCGAGCAGGATGACCTCGAAGCGGCGATGGCGCTGATGGACAGCGTGCAGGAGGAGATCGTCGCGGTCGTCGCCGACAAGAAGGCGAACCGGCTCCAGGGCTACGTCCGCCAGCGCGATGTCGTGCGCGCCTACGACCGGGCCCTCATGCAGGCCCGCGCGGAGGAATTCGGCGAGGCGTGAAGTCGCCGATGTCGCAGCCACATCCCAACGCCCGTGCCACGTCACGAATCATCGTCATTGCGAGGCGCGCAGCGCCGTGGCAATCCAGACGAGGGGCAAGCCCGGATTGCTTCGCCTGCGGCTCGCAACGACGGCGGGGCGAATCGGCCGATCCTTCAGTCCTTGCGCTTTGGGCCCAGCCAGTCCTTGCGGTCGGCGGTGACGACGGCGACCTCTTTGGGCTCGCCCGTCGGGTCGATCAGGGTCAGCCGGATCGTGACACCCGGCGGGCCCGCCGCCCAGAGGCGGCGGTAGAACGCCTCCTGCCCGCGCACCGGACTTCCGTCCACGCCGAGCACGAGGCTGCCGGGCAGGACGCCTGCCCGTTGCGCCGGCCCGTCGACGGCGACGCGGCTGACGAACAGGCCCTGCGGCGCCTCCTGCGTATAGAGGCCGAGCCAGGGCCGCGGCGGCGCCGACGAGCGGCCGTCGGCGATCAGATCGGCGAGGATCGGTTTCAGCAAGTCGATCGGCACGAACATGTTGCCGGGGCTGAACTCGCCCGGCCCCATGGCGTCGTTGACGAACAGCGAGCCGATGCCGAGCAGGCGGCCTTCCGCGTCGATCAGCGCGGCGCCGCCGAACACCGGGTGCGGCGGCATGGTGAACAGCGCCTCGTCGAGCATGTACTCCCAGTAGCCGGCGAAGCTGCGCCGCGAGACGACGTGCGCCTGGATGGCGAAGGCGGCGCCGCCGGCCCCGGCCACGATGACGCGGTCGCCGGGCTCGGCATCGGCGGACTTCGCCATCGCCATCGGCCGCACCCCGAGCTTGCCCTCCGCCCGCAACAGGCCGAACCCGGTGGCGTGGTCGTAGGCGAGGATGCGGGCCGGCACGGCCGTCCCGCCGACGGTGGCAACGGTGACCCGCTCGGCCTCGAGGATCAGATAGCCGATGGTCAGCACCAGCCCGTCGGAGTCGATGACGACGCCGTGGCCGTCGCGCTCGAGGCCCAGCGAGTTCGCGGTGCGCGCGTCCGGCGCGATCTCTGCGTGCAGCGCCACCACGGCGCCGAGCACCGATTCGACGGTCGGTGGCTCCGCCGCGCCGGCGGGCGCTATGGCCGGTGTCAGGGCGGCGGTGACCGCCAGGACGGCGGCGACGGTGCTGGCCATTGCGGTGTTGAGGTGCGTCATGGGACGTGCTCCCGACCCATACGGCACGCCGTTGCGTGCCCGAAGTAAGATTAGCGCGCCACCACGGCCTGTCCAGCGTGGCGACATAACCGACTCGCTGGCTAAAGCGTTATCCGTTTAGTTGACCTCGGTGTATCGGTGCGACCTCATACTTCGAGACGGCTGCTTCGCAGCCTCCTCAGCATGAGGGCACAAACATCGAAGCCTCATGCTGAGGAGGGCCGAAGGCCCGTCTCGAAGCATGAGGTCGTGCTGACGGCGGGAGCCGATTCCATCTGAACGGACAGCGCGCTAACGACTCACGTCGCGCGCCGGCAGTCGACATCTGCCCACGCCGCGCACGCCGTCATGAAGCCTGCGAACGTGGCACGCTGGAGCGAAAGCCGGGCGTCAGTCGGAGTGCCAGTCGGTCAGCCGCCAGCTCGGCGGGTTGCCGGCCCACGCCGCGGCGCGGTCGCGGTGGCGCAGGAACAGCCCGAAGAGGTGATGCCGCAGCCGGTCCAGAAGCAGGCTGTCGACGCCGGGAAACGGGTTGAACGGGTTGGTCCGGCTGTAGGTCCAGACCTCCAGGCGCGCACCGGTTTCCGCCGCGGCGCCGCGACAGTGGAATCCGTGGGTGTTGGCGATAACAAGGGTGTTCCGTGCCACCCGGTGCCGCACGGGCTCTCCATACCAGAGCGACCGCCGCTCATCCTCGGTCAAGCGCAGCGAGCCCTTGCGTGAATAGGGGTCCGGCAGATCGCGCCACGACATGCTCTTGCGGTATTCCCATTTCAGCCGGCGCCACGTCAGCCTGTGCGAGCCGGGCACGTAGGTGAAGGGGCCGTTGCGGTCGTCGACATCGTCGAGGAAGAGCCACGCCTTCACGGTCGGGTGGAAGGTATCGGAATGCAGCAACCGCTGGGGATCTTCGCCGCCGGGGACGGCGTGGTTCTCGATACGCTGGATATAGACGAGCGGCCCGTGATTGCGCGCCGCGCAATACTTCACGAGGCTCCGGTAGCGGCGGTCGCGGACGAGGCCGGCGCAGGCCGGCAGCGCGGCGAGCGCGTCCGCGTCGAGCAGCACGCGCCGGGTCACCGTGTCGCCCTGGTGGCAGCTGCGGGCTTGCCCCCGGTACGCCCGGGCTTCCCGCACGATGGCGTCGAACACCTCGGGCGCCAGGAAATCCTCCTTGACCAGATAGCCGTCGCGCAGAAACGCGCGCCGGTCGGCCGGCGACGCCAGGCCGGCGAGCAGGACTCGGCGGAACCGGGTTACGGCGTGTGCCAGCACCGAACGTGCGACGTGCAGGCCAAGCCGGTTGAGCAGGGTGCTGCCGAGCACCGGATTGGCGGCGAACGACTTCGCCGTCGAAAAGATGCTGGCGACCCAGACGGGCAACAGAACGACCGAACGCACTGCCACTTGCCTCCCTTGCCCCATCTTCGGAAATGGCACAGACATCGGGACAATTCAATCGCGGGCCGCCGGCACCACATTGCCTCGCGGGACGGCATTTCGCCCCCACACGCGCTGTCGCGATGGTATAACACCGCCATGTCCGATCCGCTGTACGACGATCCCCTCGATTCGCTGGAGCCGGCGCCGGCCGACCGGCGCGCGCCGTCCGGGCCGCCACCCTATCTGGCCAGCCTCAACCAGGCGCAGCGCGAGGCGGTGGAGGCGCTGGACGGGCCGGTGCTGGTGCTCGCCGGGGCCGGCACCGGCAAGACGCGGGTGCTGACGACGCGGCTCGCGCATCTCCTGTTCGCCGGCCGCGCCCGGCCATGGCAGGTGCTCGCGGTCACCTTCACCAACAAGGCGGCGCGCGAGATGAAGGAGCGCGTCGGCGGCCTGATCGGCGAGGAGCGCACCGAAGGCATGCCGTGGCTCGGCACCTTCCACTCCATCGGCGCCAGGATCCTGCGCCGCCACGCCGAACTGGTCGGTCTGAAGCCCGGTTTCACCATCCTCGACACCGACGACCAGATCCGGCTTCTCAAGCAGCTTCTCGTGGCCGAGAACATCGACGAGAAGCGCTGGCCGGCGCGGGTGCTGGGCGGCATCATCCAGGGCTGGAAGGACCGCGGGCTGACCCCGGACAAGATTTCGGCGGCCGATGCCGGCGACTTCGCCAACGGCCGTGCGCTCGACATCTACCGCCAGTACCAGGAGCGGCTGTCCGTCCTCAACGCCGTCGATTTCGGCGATCTTTTGCTGCACTGCCTGTCGATCTTCCAGTCGCACCCGGAGGTGCTGGCCGACTACCAGAAGCAGTTCCAGTACATCCTCGTCGACGAGTACCAGGACACCAACGTCGCGCAGTATCTGTGGCTGCGGCTGCTCGCCCAGAAGCACAAGAACATCTGCTGCGTCGGCGACGACGACCAGTCGATCTACGGCTGGCGCGGCGCCGAGGTCGGCAACATCCTGCGCTTCGAGAAGGACTTCCCGGGCGCCAAGGTGATCCGGCTCGAGCGCAACTACCGCTCGACCCCGCACATCCTCGCCGCGGCCTCCGGCCTCATCGCGCACAACGAGGGCCGGCTCGGCAAGACCCTGTGGACCGAGGCGGGCGAGGGCGAGAAGGTCGGCGTGCGCGGCGTGTGGGACGGCGAGGCCGAGGCGCGCGAGATCGGCGAGGAGATCGAGGCGCTGCAGCGCCGCGGCGAATCGCTCAACGAGATGGCGATCCTGGTGCGCGCCGGCCACCAGACCCGCGAGTTCGAGGACCGCATGCTGACCCTCGGCCTGCCCTACCGCGTGGTCGGCGGGCCGCGCTTCTACGAGCGCGAGGAGATCCGCGACGCCATCGCCTATTTCCGGGTGATCCAGCAGCCCGACGACGACCTCGCCTTCGAGCGCATCGTCAACAAGCCGACGCGCGGCATCGGCCCGGCGACGCTGCAGGCCGCACACAAACTCGCCCGCGCAGCGCAGATCCCGCTGGTCGCGGCGGCGCACCGGCTGCTCGATACCGATGAGCTCAAGCCGGCGGCGCGCCGCAGCCTGTCCGCCATCCTCGACGATTTCGCGCGCTGGCGCCAGCAGGCGGAGAGCACCGCGCATACCGAGCTCGCCGGCATCGTGCTCGACGAGTCGGGCTACACGGCGATGTGGCGCGCCAGCAAGAAGCCGGAGGCGCCCGGCAAGCTCGACAACCTCAAGGAACTCGTCGTCGCCATGGCCGAGCATGAGAGCCTCGCCGAGTTCCTCGAGCATGTCAGCCTCGTGATGGAGAACGACGAGCGCGCCGAGGGCGAGCGGGTCACCATCATGACCCTGCACAGCGCCAAGGGGCTGGAGTTCGACACCGTCTTCCTGCCCGGCTGGGAGGAGGGGCTGTTCCCGCACCAGCGCGCCATGGACGAGAGCGGCGCGGCGGGGCTCGAGGAGGAGCGCCGCCTCGCCTATGTCGGCATCACGCGGGCGCGCCGCCGCGTGCGCATCTCCTTCGCCGCCAACCGGCGGGTCTACAACCAGTGGCAGAGCGCGATTCCGTCGCGCTTCATCGACGAGCTGCCGCAGGCCCATATCGAGGCGGTCGGCGAGCCGGGCCTCTATGGCGGGCTTTCCGCGCCGTCGACGGAGGACGCCTTCGGCCACGGCAGCTGGGCGCCGACCCGGCGCCGCGGCCCGCCGGCGGGGCCGGTGATCGAGGGCACGGCGTCGCGCGTCATCGCCGGCGAGGGATTCAAGGCCGGCGAGCGTTGCTTCCACCTGAAGTTCGGCATGGGCACGGTGACCGCCGTCGAGGGCGACAAGCTGACCATCGCCTTCGACAAGGCCGGCACCAAGAAGGTGGTCGCGGCCTTCGTGGAGCGGCCGTGACGCTGGGCGACCCGGTCGATAAGCTTCGGTTAATCGTCCGCGGATAGAATGGCCGGACGCTGCGGGCGGGCCGATCGGCTTCCGTGCGCCGCAGGCCCGTATTCGCCGGAGGTAGACACGTGCCGTGACGAGGAAGGCTTTCCCGTTCTTTTTGGGGCACGCTGTTCTGTTCCTGACCGCGGCGGCCCTGGCCGAAGACGGTCGCCCGGCGGCACCCGTGGATGAGGCGGCAGTCTCTGTCTGGGATGCCATGATCGAGGTGGTCGGCGACGGTTACCGGCTCTCCGTGCCGTCCGCCTGGCGCGCCATGGACATGAGATCCTATGGATTGGCGGAGTACTTCGAGGCCAGCGGCCGGCTGCTCCCGGCGATCCATGACGGCGCCCCGGTCATCGTTACGGTGTTTCTCACGAGTTTCGGCGCAGATTCGCTCGAACGGGCGAAGGACGGCATCATCGGTGGGTACACACAGAATCCCGACCGCGTCTTCCCCGACGGCTTCAGCCACGAGGAACGGGAATTTTCCCTCAGCGGAATGCGCAGGGCCTACTTGTTGAAGACGCGCTTCTATCGCAGGTCGAAGGGACTGCATCAGAGCAGGTACGATCTGATCGCCTTTTCCAGCCAATCGCGGCGTGCCTTCGTGTATACGCTGTCCGTGCAGTATCTTGACGGCTCATATGCCTTCGAAGACGACTACCAGCTGGAATCCGTCGCAGGGCGGCTTTTCAGCAATTTTCAGCTCGACTGACCCCTGTCCGATCCGCAATCGATGTCGGATCGGGATCGCGGCGGGCAGACGGCAATTTAAACCCTTATCAACATTCTCGGAGTGGCCGTGACCCCCGACGACCCCGCCGGCTGGACACTGGAATTGGAGATCCCGGTGCGGGCTGCCCCGGTGTTCCTCGACGTGCTCGATGGGCTGGCGGCCAGTGTCGCCGGCTTCGAGGCCGGGCCCGGCGGGCCATGGCGCATCGAGGCATGGTTCGCCGCGATGCCCGACCATGGCGCGCTGACCGCCGCGGTCGCCCTGGCGGCCGCCGCGGCCGGGACCCCCGAGCCGGATTTCGTCGTGCGCCCCGTCGCTGCGCGCGACTGGCTGGCGGAAAACCGCGCTTCGTTCCGGCCCGTCACGGTCGGACGCTTCTTCGTCCATCCCACCTTCTTCGCCGGAAACGTGCCGGCCGGTGCGCTGGCAGTCGTGCTCGACGCCGCCACTGCCTTCGGATCCGGCACCCATGGCACGACGCGGGGTTGCCTGCGTGCGCTCGACGGACTTGCGCGCCGCATGAAACCGCGCCGGCTTCTCGACATGGGCTGCGGCTCGGGCATCCTGGCCATCGCCATGGCCAAGGCCTGGCGGCGGCCGGTGCTTGCCGTCGACATAGACGAAGAGGCGGTGCGGGTCACCGGCGCCAACGCCCGCGCCAACGGCGTCGGACGCCTGGTCCGGGCCGGGGCCGGCGCGGGTTTCGATGCGCCGCTGTTGCGCGGCCGGGCCCGCTTCGACCTCATCGCCGCCAACATCCTGGCGCGACCGCTGCAGCGGATGGCGCCGGCGCTGGCCCGCGCCCTGGCACCGGGCGGCGCAGCCGTCCTCTCCGGCCTGCTGACCCACCAGGAGGCATCGGTGACGGCGGCCTGCCGCGCCCAGGGCCTGCGTCTTGTCCGCCGCATCCGCCTCGACACCTGGTCGACGCTGGTGTTCCGGCGCGGCCGACAGGGGTTGCCGGCAGACGAATAAAGGGCGGGCCCTCAAGTTACGGTCCCGCCCCACTGCCCGGTTCCCCTGCCGCGACTTACGGCTTGATGTAGGCGTATCCCATCTGCTGCAGGCGAGCCACCTCGGCGACGCCGCTCGGCACGATGTCCTCCTCGTAGACGTCGAAAAGATCCTTGTTGTAGTCGATCTTTCTGCCCTTCAGCGTGTTGTTGCAGACCTGGAAGGCGACGTTCTGGGATTTCAGGCTGGCGACCGCCCCTTCGAGCTGGTCGTTGGTCTTCGCGTTCATCAGCAGGCCCAGCCCGTTGCCGTGCAGCACGACCTTGATGTCGATGTTCTCGGCGCCGACCGCGTTGATATGGTTCTGGATGTTGCGCATGGCGCCGCGATACACCTTGTCGCCGTCGCCGCCGCTGTAGTTGATGTGATAGACGACCTTCTGCGTGCCGTAACGCTCATCGGCGTTGGCGCCGCTGACGAGCATCGCGGCGATGGCCACTGCCGCGGCCAATGCACTGATGAATCTCATGGTTTCCTCCTTGCTCCGACCAGATGACATGTTCTTGTGATTCGTCCGCCCGCCGTTCGGGCGGGAGGTTGCCGGCGACTATCCGCTATTTCCGCAAAACATTCAAGTTTTCGAATGTGGGGCGCCTGCCGCGGCATCAGGTCACGCAGCGCAGCGCGGCCACGGCGCGCGGACGGGTTCAGCCGATGCCGTAGTGGTCGCGGTACCAGGCGACGAAGCGCCGGACTCCGTCCTCGATGTCGGTACCCGGCTTCCAGCCGGTGGCGGCTTCCAGGTCCGTGGTATCGGCCCAGGTCTCCTTCACGTCGCCCGGCTGCATCGGCAGCATATTGCGCTCCGCCGTGCGGCCGAGCGCCGCCTCGAGGATCTCGATGAAGCGCATCAGGTCGACGGCGCGGCCGTTGCCGATGTTGTAGATCCGGTGCGGCGCCGTTGCACTCAGGGCGGGATCCTCGGCGGCCTCAGGGCCGCCGGACGGTTCCGGTACGACCTCGAGTATCCGCAGCACGCCTTCGACGATATCGTCGATATAGGTGAAATCGCGGCGCATTTCGCCGTTGTTGTAAATGTCGATCGGCCGGCCTTCCAGTATCGCCGCGGCGAACAGCATCGGCGCCATGTCGGGCCGGCCCCACGGCCCGTAGACCGTGAAGAACCGCAGGCCGGTGGCGGGAATCCCGTACAGATGGGCGTAGGTGTGCGCCATCAATTCGTTGGCCCGCTTGGTCGCCGCATACAGGCTGACCGGATGGTCCGCCGGGTGGTGCACCGAGAAGGGCATGCGCGAATTGCCGCCGTAGACCGAACTGGACGACGCGTAGACGAGGTGCTCGGTGCCGCTTGCGCGGCAGCCCTCGAGCACGTTGAGGAAGGCCGACAGGTTGCTGTCGGCGTAGGCGTGCGGATGGTCGATGCTGTAGCGCACGCCCGGCTGCGCGGCCAAGTGAATGACGCGCGCGGGCCGGTGCGCGGCGAACAGGGTTGCGGTGGCGTTGCGGTCGGCCAGGTCGATCCGCGATTCGATGAATCCCGGCAGCGCGGCGATGCGCGCCAGCCGCGCCTCCTTCAGCGACAGGTCGTAATACGGCGTCAGGCAGTCGGCGCCGACGACCTCCTCGCCGCGTGCGAGGAGACGCAGCGCGATCTCGTTGCCGATGAAACCGGCGGTTCCGGTGACGAGCACGGGCATGGCGCCGCGACCCTATCGTATTTTCGGGCGCCGCGGAACCACGCCGGGTCCATGCAGGTCGACAGAGTCTAGAGTCGCGCGCGGATGTCTGCGGCCTGCCTGGCGAACGTTGTGGCTTCGTCGTCCCGGCCCATTTCGCGCATCAGGTCGGCGAAATCGTCCAGGCTGTCGGCGACGTCGGGATGGGTTTCGCCATAGGTCTGTTTGCGGATCAGCAAAGCGCGCCGGAGCAGGGCTTCCGCCTTGTCGTACTTCGCCTGATTGGTATACAGCCAGGCAAGGTTGGTGATATCGGACGCCACTTCGGGATGGTCGGTCCCGTAGGTCTTCTCATCGATGGCGATCGCCCGGTGGTACAGCTCCTCCGACTCGTCGAACCGTTCCAGCCGGTGCAGCAGACCGGCCAGGTTGACCATGCCGACGGCGACCGACGGGTGATCGTTGCCCAGCGATTTCTCCCAGATCCCGATGGCGTCGCGGTACAGTGGCTCGGCTTCCTCGTAACGCCCCTGCAGCCGGTAAAGGAAGGCGATGCTGTTCAGGCTGTGTGCGACCACCGGATGATCCGGCCCATAGGCTTCCTTGTTGATGCGCAGTGCGCGCTGATACAGTGGTTCGGCCCGGTCGTACTGGTTCTGGTTTTCGTATAGCCCGCCGAGGTTGCCCAGGTCGATCGCCACTTCCGGATGGCCGCCGCCGTAGATTTCCTCGTCGATCGCCAGCGTGCGTTTGTACAGCAGCTCGGCCTCGTCGTAGCGGCCGGTGACACGATACAGCTCGGCGAGATTGTTGAGCGCCACCGCGACATCCGGATGCACCGATCCCCACGCGGCCTCCCAGATTTCCAGGGAGCGCCGGTACATCAGCTCGGCCTGGTCATAGCGGCCGAGGTCGTCGTACAGAAGTCCGAGCACGTTGAAGGACGCCGCGACCTCCGGATGGTCCTTGCCCAGCTGGTCCTTGCGGATCTGCAGGGCGCGGCGGACGGCGTCCTCGGCGTCGCCGTAGCGGCCCATTTCCCGGTACAGACCGCCGAGGTTGATCAGGTCGATGGCGACCTCCGGGTGATCCTTGCCGAGCACCTTCTCGTCGACCCGGACGGCCCGCTTGAACAGGGCTTCGGCCATTTCGTAACGGCCCTGCGCGCGGTACAGCTCGCCAAGGTTGATGGCCACCACGGCGATGTTCTGGTGATTTTCGCCGAGGGCGTCAGTCCAGATTCTCAAGGTTTCCTTGTAAAGCTTCTCGGCCTCCTCGTACCGGCCCTGTTCGCCGTAGAGGCGCGCCAGATTGTTGTAATCGGCGGCGAGCTCCGGATGGTTCGGGCCCAGTGCCTTGCGATCGATGCGGATGGCGCGATCATAGGCGGCTTCGGCCTTGCCGAACTCGCCGGTCTTGCGATACAGGCCGCCCAGCTTGTTGAGAACGATGGACACGTCCGGATTCTGGCGCCCGGACGCGGCCTCCACCTTCTGCAGCGCCCGCTCGTACAACATCTCAGCCGCGCCATAATCCCCGGCGTTCTCGGCGCGGGCGCCCTGCTCGACCTGCTCCTGCCAGGTGGCCGCGCCGGCCGGCGCAGGTGCCACGGCCAACAGGAACATCGCGATCGCCACACCCACTTGCTTCTTCATCGACCCATTCCTTCTGTCACACTCGGTTGGCGACGTGCCTGTCACGCCGCAGTAAATACGAAGCCGGTGACCACCCATTGCGGCCGCTTGCGGAGCTCTTCTGCACGGGCCAGCAATCGCTTGGCTTCCGCGCCTTTGCCGACCGTCGCCAGGAGTTCGGCAAGCTCGTTCAGGAGGACGCGGCAGATATCGTCTCCGAGGCGCCGGTATCTTCCGTTCAGGCTCTCCGCGAGCCCCAGTGCGCGGCGCATCGTTTCTTCCTTCGCCTGATCACTGCCGTCATCGAGTCCGAGTTGCGCTCGGATGTGGAGCTCCGCCGCCTTGGCCGCCGGGCCGGACTTGCCGTATCCGTCGGCCAGCGCAAGAAGCTGGTCGCACAGGCGCGCGGCGTCCGCGACCCGGCCCGCCTGCTGGGCGATTCGCCCCAAGAGGTAGAGTGCTTCGAACAGCGTCGCAGCCGCGGTGCCGTCGTGTTGCCGGTAGACGTCCGACGCCTGCCACAGCAGGGTCTCGGCCTCATCCTCGGCGGCGGCCACCAGGTGCAGGCGCGCCAGATTGACGAGTCCGTCCGCGTAGATGGGGTGTCGTGGACCGCCGGATTCCTGACGCAGAATGAGACAGCTGCGCAAGGCCATCTCGGCGTCGGCCATGCGGCCGCGCCGGATCGAGAACTGTGCGAAATTGTCGTGCACGGCGAAGATCAGATCGCCGATCGTGGGCCGGGAGCGATCCGCCGCCGCCAGCGAGTCCTTGAACGCCTGCTCCGCGTCGCCGTCGCGACCGGCGGTCGCAAGGACCAGTGCCAGGTTCAGCTTGACCGCAGCGGCCGGGGGCGCGTTCATGTTTCGCTGCAAGGCATCGGCGGCGGCGGCGAGTTCGAGCGCACGGCGCATTTCGCCGTTCAGCATGTGGAGGCGGCCCATGTTGCTGACCGCATGGGCGAGGAGGGGGGACGCGCTGCCGGACAGGCGATCCAGGATCGCAACACCCTGACCGTACAGACGCAGCGCCGCGGCGGATTGGTCGAGTGCGGCGGCGACGTCTGCCAGCCGGATGTAGCTTTCCGCCAACCAGTCGCTGCCGGGCCCGTGTTCCCGCGCGATTTCGAGGGCGTTCTTGCAGTGGTCGCCGGCGTCGGCGATGCGGCCCTCGACGATCGATTCGTCCGCAAGGCCGAGCAGCGTGCTCCAGTACTCCCGCTCGGCCGATGCGGCCGACGGTCGCTCGCCCGCTAGCGCGGTCTGCTGGTTCGCCACTTCCATGTCGCCGTGACTCCGGGCCCGGACATCCGTTCCGGATCACAGCATGCCGCACAAACATTAACGCTTGGTTCAGGCCACCCCGTGTCCAGGCTGCCCGCGGGAGTCTCGGGCGGGCCGGCACGCCCGGCCCGTCAATCCGCAAGGGTGAAATTCCGCTCGACGTAGTCCAGCACCTGGCCGACGCTCTCCTCGACCGAGAACGCCATCGTATCGACCGTCAATTCCGGCACTTCGGGAACCTCGTAAGGCGCGGAGATACCGGTGAAATCAGGGATTTCGCCGCGCCGTGCGCGCTCATACAGGCCCTTGGGATCGCGCCGCTCGCAGGTCGCAATATCCGCCTTCACATAGATCTCGTGGAAGCCGGGCCCGGCCGCCTTGCGGGCCTTTTCCCGGTCGGCCCGGTACGGCGAGATGAACGCCGATATGCAGATGAAGCCGGCGTCGGCGAACAGCGCCGCCACCTCGCCGACCCGGCGGATATTCTCGGTCCGGTCCTCATGGCTGAATCCGAGGTTGGAGTTGAGGCCGTGCCGCAGATTGTCGCCATCGAGGACGTAAACGTGGTACCCCACGCCGAACAGGGCGCGCTCGACCTCGATCGCCAGGGTCGACTTACCGGCTCCTGACAGGCCGGTCAGCCACAGCACGCCCCCTTTGTGCCGGTTGCGTGCGATCCGCGCCGCCGCGTCAACCCGCGAAAGTACCGTGAAGATGTTGGTCGGTCTGGCGCTCATGTCGCGGCTCCGGACGGTGCGACGCGCGGCGCGCCGTCGCGGGTTCGGGGGTGAGTCATGCAAGGGTCTCCGGAATGCTCGCTGCGGTCGCGAGAGGGTACATATCCGAGTCGCGGCCGCCAGGCAATTCGCCCGTCGCCGGCCGCCAATTCGAAGTTCGACCGATCAGCGGTTCTTGTTGCCTGACAGCTCGCTCACCTGGCGCTTCAGCTCCTCCAGTTCGCGGCGAATTTCATCCGAGTCCGCGGCCTGCGCCGCCGCCGTCTCCGTTGCCTGCGGCTTGCCGGACTCGGGCTTGCCCGTGAACATCTTCATGGCCTGCTCGAACATCGCCAGGTTCTGCTTGCCCATTTCCTCCATCTGGCCGAACGGGAAGACCGAGCCGAAGGTCTCGGTCATGTGGCGCTGGATCTCCGACCTGTTCTTCTCGAAGGCCTGCATCATCAGCTCCAGGTACTGGGGCAGCAGGAACTTCTGCATGCTGTCGCCGTAAAACCCGATGATCTGGCGCAGAAAGCCGATGGGCGCAGGTTCTCGCCCTTGGCTTCCTCCTCGACGATGATCTGGGTGAGGACCGCGCGCGTGATATCCTCGCCGGTCTTGGCGTCGAACACCGAGAATTCGACGCCGTCCTTGACCATCTGGCACAGGTGATCCAGCGTCACATAGCTGCTGGTCGCCGTGTTGTAGAGCCGGCGGTTCGCGTATTTCTTGATCGTGATCGGACCGTCGGCGCCTTTGCCCTTCTCTGCCATTCTCCGGTATGCTCCGCAATGTGTTCGGGAATATTGCTGCGCAACATAACAGATTTTGCTGCGCAGCATAACAAGGCATTTCCAGAAATGCTGCAGTGCATAGATGGGGCGTGCGGTGCAAAGTTCAAACCAGGTCTTGTGGCAGTTCCGCCGCGGCCGCTGGCGTGCCGTCACGCCCGTCGCTATACTCGCCCGCCATGGGCACGCGCAAAGACGGGCCGGGACCGGACCCCGCCGATCTCGAAGGGCTGGCCAGGCGGTTCCAGGATCTGTGGCAGGAGCAGCTGGCGGCGACCGCGTCCGATCCCGAATTCATGGAGATGATGGGCAAATGGATGGGCGCCCTGGCGGCCGGGGGCATGGGCCCGCCGGCACCGCCGCCCGGCACTCCGGCCGGGCCGCTCGACCCGGCCGCCTGGATGGCCACCATGCAGCGGGCGCTTGCCGGGGCCGGCACCGAAGGGAAAGGCGGGGCGGATGACGCAAGTGCGGGCGCACGATCGCGGAAGGCTGGGGCCAAGGCCGCTGCCGCTGCATCTCGGACTGGCCATGTGGACGGTGACGAGCTCGAGCGTCGCCTTGCCGATCTCGAGCAGAGGGTGGAACGGCTGGAAGCCGGCCTTGGCGGGACGCGCAAGGGCGCTACAGGCGGAGCTCGCCGCCGCAAATCCTGAAGCGCTGGGCCGCGCGGTCATCGCCGAGGGATTGCACCGGCTCGACCGGCTGTTGGCCGGGATCGAGCAGTACCGTCATCACGCCTGGGAACGCGACGTCGCCGACGCGCCGGAACTGTGGCGCGAAGGGTCGACAGTGCTGCGCGACTATGGCGGCATCGGCCCGGCGGTGCTGTTCGTCCCTTCGCTGATC
>JABAOD010017077.1_pt1 | contig 15998 bp, 19 predicted proteins | sample 7062151 | NCBI WGS metagenome assembly JABAOD01 (sample SAMN14538626, study PRJNA623070) | marine sediment metagenome | biome: marine biome [ENVO:00000428]; feature: marine pelagic biome [ENVO:01000023]; material: deep marine sediment [ENVO:00002113] | place: India: Gulf of Khambhat ... | reverse complement strand
CGTGACCTCTTCGGGGCGCTCGTCGACGAGCACGACCATGAGGTGGCACTCGGGGTTGTTGGTGGTGATCGAGTTGGCGATCTCCTTGAGGACCGTGGTCTTGCCCGCCTTGGGCGGCGACACGATGAGGCCTCGCTGACCCTTGCCGATCGGGGCGATGAGGTCCACGATCCGCGGAAGAATGAGATTCGGGGAGCCATCGATCTCGAGACGGAGCCGGCTGTCGGGGAACAGCGGCGTCAGGCTCGAGAACTTCACCCGGTCGGCAGCCTGATCCGGCTCCATGCCGTTGACGGTGACCGGACGCACCAGCGCCGGGAACTTCTCCTGCGCCCGGGCGGGCCTGATCGGGCCGGTGACGATGTCGCCCTTCCGCAGACGGGTGCGGCGGATGATGTTCGCCGAGACGTAGACGTCCTTCTCGCCGGGGAGGTATCCGCTGCACCGCATGAATCCGTAACCCTCAGGGAGGATGTCCAGGATCCCCTCGCGCACCTCGAGCTCGGACTCGTCGATCGGCTCACGATCCCGCCGGTTGCGATTGCGGTTGCGGCTACGGCTGCGGTTGCCACCGCCCTTGCCGCCGTCGCGCTGGCCGCCTCGATCGCTGCGGTCGCTGCGGTCGCTGTTGCCACCGTCGTTCGAGCCGGACTCATCGACGGCCACGGCTTCTTCGGCGACCTTGACGTCCTCGGGGATCATCGAGTCGTCGAACTTGTCGGCGCCCACGATGGCGGCGATGAGTTTCGACTTCTGCAGACCCTTGGGGTCGACATCGACCTTCGAGGCCATGTCGCGCAGGTCATCGAGACCGAGCTCCTGGAGTTTGGCCCGTGTCGTCATGTGGTTGGTGCCCCTTTCGGCATCGCACCTGCGGGGGTGCTGTGCAAGGTGTCGACCGTGTAGCTGCCATGCGGCTCGCCCGAGCGGCCGAGCCTGATCCGTCTCGTGCGCACAAGGGTGTGCACCGGAGCGGGACGGTTTCCCGAAACACACGCGCCGTCCCCGGCAGGTGGTTGGGAAGGTCGGGCGACGGCCCGACGGCGGTCATTGTACCCGCTCGTGCGACGATCGCAACACTTGCATCGGCACACGGTGCCGCGTGCTTGATGTCAGTCTTCGTCGGTCACAACGCGAACGACTGCGCCGATGTTCCGCACTGCATCGAGATCACCCAGTGACGACAGCGCCTCGTGCTGCGCACGCTCGGTGGCGCGGTGGGTCACGATGAGCAGCGTCGCCTCGCTCCCCTGCCCTTCCTGCCACACCGACTTGATCGAGACGTCGGCGCGCCCGAAGGCGCCGGCGATCTGGGCGAGCACGCCCGGTTCGTCTGCGACTTCGAGCCGCATGTACCACTTGGTCTCGATCTCCTCGAACGACACCAGGGCCCCCGGTGAGAACTTGATACGGGGTGCCACCTGGGCCGAGGCGAGGATCTCCCTCGCTGCGTCGATGACATCTCCCAGCACGGCGGTCGCCGTCGGAGCACCGCCCGCACCCGGACCCGAGAAGAGCAGCTCACCGACCGACGGCCCCTCGATGTAGATCGCGTTGGTGGCGCCTCGGATGGCGGCCAGCGGGTGATCCACCGGCAGCATCGCCGGATGAACCCGCACCGAAACACCATCGTCGACGCGCTCGGCGATGCCGATGAGCTTCACGACGTAGCCGAGGTCGGCGGCGAACTCGAGGTCGATCGTCGACAGCCCGTCGATGCCCTCACAGAACACCGAGTCGATACCGACCCACGTCCCGAAGGCGAGGGAACCGAGGATGCCGGCCTTCGCCGCGGCGTCGGCACCGGACACATCGGCCGTCGGATCCGCTTCTGCATACCCCAATGCCTGAGCATCTGCCAGCGCGTCCTCGTACGACTGACCTGCTTCGGCCATCTGGGTGAGGATGTAGTTGGTCGTTCCGTTGATGATGCCGATGACCCGATTCACCTGCTCGCCTGCGAGCGTCTCCGACAGCGGCCGGATGATGGGGATGCCACCCCCGACCGCGGCCTCGAACAGGAACGGCACCTTCGAAGCCTCGGCTGCCGCGATGAGCTCCGGCCCCCGCTCGGCGATGAGCGCTTTGTTCGCCGTGACCACGGGCTTGCCGGCCTGCAGGGCAGCGAGCACGAGATCGCCGGTCGGATCGATGCCGCCCATCACCTCGACGACGAGCTCGACCGAGTCGTCGCCGACGACATCGCTCGGATCGTCGGTGAGCACTCCGTCGGGCACGGCGAAGCCGCGTCGCCGATCGAGATCCCGAACCGCGACGCGACGCACCTCGAGGTCGAGGCCCGTCTTCGAGCGGATCAACTCGCGTTCCGCGACGAGACGCTCGACGAGGCTCCCGCCAACGGTGCCTGCTCCGAGCAGGCCTATGCCAACCGTGGTGTCCATCGGCGGGAGCGTAGTTGCGGACGGAGCGAGGTCCGCTACGCCTCGAGATCGCGACGGAGCAGATCGTCGTAGCGCTCCCTGCGCACGACCAGGCGCGCCTCCCCCTCCGCCACGAACACGACGGGTGGCCGCAGCACCATGTTGTAGTTGGAACCCATCGAATGCCCGTAGGCCCCTGTGACAGGTGTGGCGACGACGTCGCCGACGACCACGTCGTCCGGCAAGGCGGCATCGGCGACGATCAGATCACCCGACTCGCAGTGCTTGCCCACGATCCGGAACCGGTGCGTCCGCTCGACGTCGGTGGCCCGTGGGAGGAAGGCCTCGTACCCGCTTCCGTACAACACGGGGCGCGGGTTGTCGCTCATGCCGCCGTCGACGGCGACGTAGGTGCGGACTCCGGGGATCTCTTTGATCGTCCCCACCCGGTACAGGGTCATCGCGCTGCGTGCCACGATGGCGCGGCCCGGCTCGGCTGTGACCCTGGCGTCCACACCGTGCGCCCGGCAGGCATCGTGCACGGATCGAGCCCACTCGGTGATGCTGGGCGCTGCCTCTCCCTCGACGTAGGCGACGCCGAGGCCGCCGCCGATGGACAGCTCTTCGAGACCCGAGTCGTTGAAGAAGGGCGCCAGCGCTCCGACGGCGTGGCCGAACGAGTCACTGGTGAACACCTGCGATCCGATGTGAGCGTGGATGCCCACGAGACGGACCGAGTCCGAAGCCCTGAGCCGATCGACGGCGCGCCCCGCATCGCCGGAAACGATCCCGAGGCCGAACTTGGAATCGGTGATTCCCGTCGACAGATACTGGTGCGTGTGTGCCTGCACCCCCGGATTCACCCGCAGGAGGACGTCAGGCCGCCTCGACGTCCCGGCGACGAGGGCTTCGATCCGATCGATCTCGTCGAACGAGTCGACGACGATGCGTCCGACCCCGAGATCGAGCGCCATCTCGAGCTCGGCCCGCGACTTGTTGTTTCCATGGAGCACGAGACGATCGGGGTCGGCTCCCGCGGCCATCGCCACGTGGAGCTCCCCACCCGTCGCCACATCGAGGTCCATGCCCTCCTCGAGGGCGAGCCGTGCCATGGCCACGCACAGGAACGCCTTCGTCGCGTAGGCGACGCCGTCGGGAAACGCAGCAACCGCCTCACGGCATCGCGCTCGCACGTGCGCCTCGTCGTAGACGAAGAGGGGCGTGCCGTGCTCCTCGGCGAGATCGATGACCGACACGCCTCCCACCGACAGGGCGCCACCCCCGTCGATGGTGGCGGTGTCGGGCAAGAGCGACCGCGGAAGGACGCTCACATCCGCTCCGGTACCTCGATGAGCAGCAGGTCGAGCAGCGTTCGAAGTTGCCGCAACGACAGCTCGACGAGGGCGAGCCACGAGCGCTGCACGACCGGATCGGTCTCGTCGATGATCCGGCAGGCGTCATAGAAGCGGTTGAAGTCGGCGACCAGCTCGTAGGCGTGCTCGGCGATTCCGTTCGGTGCCCGATGTTCGATGGCTCGGTCCACCACCTCGGGGAACCGTGCCAGACGGAGCATCAGGTTCCGATCCTGGTCCTTCACGGGCGGCCCGATCGGGCCGGATTCGATGTTGCGGCTCGACGTCTCACGGAGGATGGACTGCATCCGCACGGCACCGTAGAGGAGGTAGGGCCCGGTCTTGCCGTCGAACGAGGTGAACCGCTCGAGATCGAAGACGTAGTCGGAAGAACGGTGGTTCGACAGGTCGCCGTACTTGAGAGCGGCCAGACCCACGGTGCGGGCGATGGCGGCACGCTCGTCCTCCGGAAAGCCGGCAGCCAGATCCCGTTCGTCCATGCGCTCCTTCGCCAGCGCAACCGACTCGGTCACGAGATCACGCAGCAGAGGGAGATTGCCCGACCGGGTTCGCAACGGCTTGCCATCGCGCCCGTTGACGGTCCCGTTCCCGGGGTGCTCGAGAATCATGTCCTCGGGGACGACACCGCCCTTGCGAGCGGTGCGAAACAGCGATTCGAAGTGATCGCCCTGCCGCACGTCGACGATGTACAGCACCTCGTCGAACCCGTCCTCGGCTCGATCCTCGAGTGTGGCCAGGTCCGTGGTCGTGTACAGGTAGGCGCCATCGGACTTCACGAGCACGAACAGAGGGAACTCCTTCGTGTCCTCGGGACGCTCGACGTCGACGACGATCGCGCCCTCGTGCTCGAAGGCGACACCGTCTTCGAACAGCCGGGCCACGAGCGGAGCGATGCGATCGTGCACGGTGGACTCGCCGTACCACCGCTCGAATGAGACGCCGAGCTCGTCGTAGACGACCTCCATCGCATCGACCGACACACGCCGGAAGTGCTCCCAGAGCGCCCGGTAGCCGGGTCGCCCGTTCTGGAGCTCGAAGGTGGCCTCGCGGGCGGCGCGCGCGACCTCCTCGTCGTCGGACGCACGCGCCGAGGCGACGGGGTACATCTCGTTCAGCTCCTCGACGTCGACGGGTGACGTCTCCGGGTAGGGGCCCGCGTCGTTCTCGTCGAAATACGAGAGATCGGGCCGACGCCGCCGCAACTCGACGATGAGCTGACCCATCGGGGTCCCCCAGTCGCCGAGGTGCACGTCCCCGGTCACGTCGTGACCGGCGAACGCCAGGATGCGCTTCAGCGACTCGCCGATGATCGCCGGCCGGAGATGACCGACGTGGAGCTCTTTGGCCACGTTGGGTCCGCCGTAGTCGACGAGGATCTTCCTCGCCCGGATCGCCGGCAGACCGAGCCGCGGATCGCCATCGACGATCTGAAGGTGGTGGCCGAGCGCATGATCGGTGAGCGTCAGGTTGATGAAGCCCGGTCCGGCGATGTCGACCGCAGCGAAGACTTCGACGTCCCGGAGGCGGTCGACGACCTCGGCTGCGAGATCCCGCGGCGCCTTCCCGGCCGTCTTCGCAGCGGCGAGGGCGCCATTGCATTGGAACTGAGCGAGCTCAGGGCGCTGCGACACCGCAACCGCACCGAAGGAACGATCGAGGTCGAGCGCGGCAAACGCATCACCGACGATCTCGCTGAGTTGTCGGAGGAGAGACATGCGGAGCTCCCGACGCCGGAACGACGCAGGAGAGTAGTTCTCGCGGCACCGACCGGGATCAGGTCGCCCGACTGCAACGCCTCGAGCGCCGCTCGGGGTCAGTCGTCGTCCGGCTCGTCGTCATCGGGCTCGTCGTCGTCGGGCTCATCGTCGTCATCGAGCTCGTCGTCATCCGACTCGTCGTCATCCGACTCGTCATCGGACTCGTCGTCGTCCGGCTCGTCCGATTCGCCGTCATCATCGTCAGGCAGCCGAGTGTCGTCGTCGCCGGGTGCCTCGTCGTCATCGCGCTCCTCGGCCTCATCCTCGACCCCGTCGGAGCCGGTGCCGCCCCCGCCCGGGTCACCTGGCACCTCCACCCCGACCGCTCGTAGAACCGATGCGGCAGCCTCCTGCAAGGGAGCGGGCAAGGCATCGGCTGCGGCGAGGCCGCCGCCCACCAGCACGAAGCCGGCAGCAAACGCCGCGGCCCGCATGAGGATGCCGCTGACCGAGCCGGCCCGCGAGGACGTCGACGCGGCGGCGAGTGCCGGCACGAGCTCCGTCTCGAGTGATGCCGGTGGACACACGACGAACGCGTCGAGTCTCTCCACGACCTCGGCGAAGCCGAACAGTTCCTCGGTACGGTGGTTGTGCTGCTCAGTCATGACGGCCACTCCGCTTGCTCGGTGCCCTCGTCTGGTGATCGTTGCGCCCGGTCGATTCGTTACACGTCTCATCGGACAGTCGGTCGCGAAGGACTCGCAGCGCCCGGTGGTGGGCGACACGGACCGCACCGGCGGACTTCCCCAGGAGTGCCCCGACCTCGGCGGCCGACAGACCGGCGACATTGCGCAGCAGCACGATGTCGCGCTGCTCGTCGCCGAGGACGTCGAGCCACTCCACGGTCGAGTGCAGTGCGTCGACCACATCGCTCTCGATGTCATCGGAGGCCGCAGGGTCGACACCGTCGATCGGCCTGATCGTCGGTCGCCGCGCCGCCGATCGCCGTTCGTCGACGAGCCGGTGGTGGGCGATCGTGAACACCCACGACCTGAATCCGGACTCGGTGCCGTCGAACCGCCCGATCCCACGAGCCACGTGGAGCAGGGTCTCTCCCAGCAGCCCTTCGGGGTCAAGCGATCCGCGTCCGCGCAGGTAGCCGAGGAGCTGTGGCGCCACGGAGTGATAGAGCACTCGCCACGCCCGCTCGTCTCCAGACCTGGCTGCGGCGATCGCCGCCTCGAAGTCCATCCGGTCAGTCCGTTGGGGTCGTCGACGTGTCGAAGAGGCACCGGTCGCCGCCTCGATGGGCGACGACCGGTGCCGTGTGGTCACTGTGTCGCCGCGACTCAGGGTGTGTCGAAGGAGTCCGCCGAATCGGGATCCGGGACATCCCCTGCGTCCCGCGGGTCGGAGCCGGCCCCGACCTCTTCACCGTCGGTGAAGCCGTCACCGTCGGAGTCCGGTGCGAGCGGGTCGGTGCCGAACACGGCGACCTCTGCGTAGTCCGAGAGTCCATCGTCATCGCTATCGGCATCCGCCGGGTCCGTCCCAAGCGTCGCCTCGGCGACGTCGGTGAGGCCGTCACCGTCGCTGTCTACGAGGTCCGGGGTCTCGAACTCGTCGTCGGGGGTGTCGACGGAGTCGGGGGAATCGGCGCTGTCGCCGCTGTCCGCGGAATCGGCGGAGTCACTGGTGTCCGCAGAGTCGGCGCTGTCGCCACTGTCCGCAGAGTCTGTCGTCTCGACATCGTCGCCGTCGGGAACGCTCGTCTCATCGAGGGGATCCGAACCGGCTCGAACCTCTTCACCGTCGTCGAACCCGTCGCCATCGCTGTCTGCGGCGAGCGGATCGGTGCCGAAGACCGTGACCTCGTCACCGTCGTCTCGAGACCATCGTCATCCGTGTCGGCATCGGCAGGATCGGTTCCCAGCTCATCCTCGGCAACGTCGGTGAGACCGTCGTCATCGGTGTCGGTCGAGTCGAACGGCGACGCATACGAGTCGTCGACGGCCGTCTCCGGGTCAGAGTCGGAGGCGAGGCCATCCACGGGGATGTCGACGACCTCCGTGATCGGTACCGGATCCTGGACCTGGATCTGGTCGTCGGACCCGGGTCGGGCCCCTGCTGCGGCTGCAGAGACCGCGATCGCAGCCGACACGGATCCGGCGATGAGTTTCCATCTTCTGGCTATCGGCATCCTGTGACCCCTCTGATCGATGTGGGTGACGGGTCCTACCAGCCCTGCCACTCGCCTTGTCGGTTCGTAACCGATGAGTCGGCGACGATCGTTACACGCCCGTGCGACGGGGTGAGGCGCTGTCGAGCCAGCGCTCGGCCAGATCGAGCCGGGCGGACGTGTTCCGACGCCAGTCTCGCTCTTGGACTCTGAACGGTCCGGTGGCGAGACCGACGACGGCAGCCGCCGTCTTGAGTCTGAGTGCAACCGGATCAGCGCGCCGATCGAACCTGGAGACGAGACGCGCTCCGTACCGATCGAACGCGCCGCCGCCATTCGCCTGAGCGAGCGTGCTGAGCTGCGCGAGCATCGAGGCGAAGTCGTTCGATCGCTCGCCGCGGCCTGCGGTGTCGACGTCGACGAGGCCCACGACGGCAGCGCCGTCGACGAGCACCTGGGACGCGTGGAAGTCGCCGTGCACCGTCGCCTCGGGTTCCCTTTCGTGGCGCCCCACGGCCGCCACGAGTGCTCGCAGACGATCGCCGAGCTCGGGAGCGACGGTTCCGATGAGCCTGGCGTGTTGCTCGACGACCTCGTGCGGGCCTTGCACCTCGCGGGTCGGAGCGCGAGCCTCGTCGAATCGATCGAGGAGCTCGACGATCGCCCCTGGCGACGGCACCTCGTCTCCACCCGCCGCCAGCGAAGCGCGAAGCGTCACACCCGGCATGGCCTGGAGAGCGACGATGCCCTGCGACTCCGACCATCCGAAGCTGCGGGGGACAGGAAGCACACCGGCCAGCGCGAGGTGCCGATCGTGGACTGCTCGCGCTCGACTCGGCCGCACGATCTTCAGGAACAGCCGATGCGCCCCGCCATCGACTTCGACAACCGCACGACGCATGGCCCGATATGCCCTCAACCGGACCCTGCATGGCTCGTCGCTGCCGCCGAGCTCGACGAGGAGCCGGCGCACCTTCTCCGCGTCGGATGCGAGTGCCAGGCCGGGAAGCAAGGGATCAAACGGATACCGCCACAGCGCGATCTCGATGTCGTCCGACGCGACCTTGGGCACGTGCTCGGGAACCTCGATGCCCGACGTGGCCACGACCGTGATGGCGCCAAGCGAGTCCGGCGCCGGGGTCAGCTCCACGCGGAAGTGCACGGTCACCGATCGAGATGGAACGTACCGCACCTGACGCGCCACGACCGACTCGACCCCCAGGCCCGCCTCCGCCAACGCCGGACTCACGACCTCACGTGCCTCGGGACCGAGCAGGATCCGCAACGCGGGCACGGCCGGATCGGGCGGGGGGAGGTCGACGGTACCGGGTGCCATCGGACGATCCTCTCACACCGAACCACCGTTGAGGGTTTCGTCATGGCGCACTGGCGTAGACTCTGTGGTCCCCTGCCCCAGTAGCTCAGGGGATAGAGCGCCGGCCTCCGGAGCCGGGTGCGCAGGTTCGAATCCTGCCTGGGGCACGACACCTCTCCCTTGCACAGAGCATCGGACGCACGCGCACCCGCGACTCGCTTGGCGACAGCTCCGGTGGTGGGACACGTCGAGAGTCGAGGTCGGCTGCATCGACTCGGGAACGCAGCGACCGCTCAGGCCGCCTTCTTGTAGGCGCCCGGGCGGACGCCCATCACTCGAACGAACGCGTTGCTGAACGCCGCCTCGGTCCGATAACCCACCCGACGCGCCGTGGCCGCAACCGAAGCCTCCTCCGTGCGGAGAATGCGAGTAGCGAGATGGATACGCCACCTGGTGAGGTACTCCGCCGGCGTCTCTCCCACGATGTCTCGGAACCGCCTGTGGAACGCGGAACGAGAGCTCCCCACGACCGCAGCGAGCTCGGCGGTCGTCCACGGGCGATGCGGTGCGCCGTGGATGGCACCCAGCGCATCGGCGACGATCGGGTCCTTGAGGCCGCCGAGCCAGCCGCCGGTATCGCCGGGAAGCGCCTCGATGTGACACCGCAAGGCATGAACGACGAGCACCTCTGCCAGCCGCGTGACGATCGTCACCGCCCCGGGCCGCGGGTCGTCCACCTCGTCGGCGATGAGCGTGATGATCTGGTGAAGCAGTCGGGCCGTCCGTCCGTCGGTATCGCGCACGGCCACGAGCGGAGCCATGGCGGACAGCACAGGGTGGGCCAGGGCCTCGTCGAAATCGATCGTCCCGCAGATGAGCGACGTGGACGCACCTCCGCCGTCGACGACGAGCTGCCCCATCCCGCGAGCGTCGACCGTCGTGAGCTCGGCGATGGGCCGCGTTCGGCGACGTGGAACGTCGGTCATCAGATGGTTGTGGCCGAACGGCATCAGGACCATGTCGCCCGGTCCGAGCCGGACCGCATCCGCTCCGTCGACGAGCGTCGCCCAGGCCGAGCCGGAGACGACGGCGTGGAAGATGCCGGACGACATGTCCCCGGCTTCGACACCCCACGGGGCGGCGAGGGCGGCACGCGAGAAGACCGAGGCGCGAAGCCTGATCGAGTCGAGGATCGTCGTGAGCGCGTCCGTCATGGTGGACGATTCAATATGAAATATGGACGATCTGGTATTGGAATGTCCACATCGCGACCTTACGGTGCCTGCAACGCCACGTCAAGGGACAGGCACTCGAAGGAACAGGAGAACGAGCGTGAGCCCATGGATCCCCACCGTCGCCAACTTCTTCCTACCGGGCCTCGGCTATCTGATCGCGGGCATGAAGCGGACGCTGGCCGTGCTCTGGCTCGTCGGTGTCATCGGCCTGACGATCGTCGAGTTCGGCATCCGCGACTCCGAGCCCGGCCTCTACAACCTGATGTTCGCCTCTGTGCTCGTGATGAACACCGCCTTCGCCATCGACGTCTGGCGATCGGTCAACGGCAACGACGCCTGACGGCGACCCATCGCGCCTCGGGCGTTGAGTCGTCAGCTCGCCGGCCCCGTCGAGCCATGCCGGCGACTGCGACCAGCACGATGAGGACGCCGGCCGGTGAGCGCGCCCTGCCCGAACTCCCTGAGATCGAACCAGGCCCAACCGATCAGACCCAGCACGACGAAGGTGGCGCCGATGGCCGGCAGCGAGCGCAGGCGATCCGTGTCGCTCATGCCCCGAGCCTACGCCCCTGGGTGCCCACGAATCAGATGATGTTGCCGATCGCGCCGACCCGCCACAGGACCAGCAGATCCATGGTGATGGCCACCGCGACGTGGAGCACGATGCCTGGCACGAAGCTCCTGGATCGCAGCGCCATGGCACCGAGGACGAGACCGGCGACGATGGCGGCGAAGGCCTCCGGAGCGGGCTTGGCGAAGTGGATCATGGTGTACGGAATCGTCATGATCACCACGGCGAGGATCCCGAAACGCCGGTACAGGCCGAACGTGAGAAAGCCCCGGAAGAACGCCTCGACACCGACGAACTGCAGGGCGTACCCGAACTCGTAGAGCCAGAACGTGAACCCGCCACGAACTGCGTTGTCGTAGAACGGGTAGTACGCCAGGAAGCTCTCGGTGCCTGACACGATCACCAGGATGGGCAGCATCACGAGATACAGGCCGCCATACGCCGGGAGATGGCGAAGGGTGCCACGCACCCGGAACCCGAAGTCGCCCGGGCTTCGCCCCAGCAGCACGACGATCACGGCCAGGGGCGCCAGCACGCGCAGCACCAACGATGTCGCCCCCCACCACAGGTACGCACCGACCGTCGGGTCGCCACCGACGAGTCCGCTGGCGTTCGCCCGCACCCAGCCGACGATGTCACCGTCGTAGTAGAACCCGGGTCTTCCCCAGTAGAAGAAGACGACGAGCAGCACCGTCGCCGTCAACAGCACGATGATGGGTTCGCGGTCTTCGGGGTCGATGGCGAGATCGACGCGAGGAACGAGTCGGTCGAGGAGCACGGCCGGAGTGTACAAACCGGTGGGCACGACGGCGGCCGTGCACTATCGTTTTTCGCGCATTCGGAGGTGCACCCATGCGACCCATCTGGAAAGGCGCCGTTTCGTTCGGTCTGGTCACGATCCCTGTTGGGCTCTACTCGGCGACCGAGGACAAGCGGCCCCGCTTTCGCCAACTGCGCGACAGCGACCACTCCCCCATCAAGCAGAAGCGAGTGGCCGAGAAGGATGGCCAGGAGGTCCCCTACGAGAACATCGTCAAGGGCTACGAGATCGACAAGGGTCGCTACGTCGTGTTCACCCCCGAAGAGGTCGGGGAGATCATGAAGAAGGGCGGGTCCGGCACGGTGGACGTCGTCCAATTCGTCCATCAGGAAGAGATCGACCCGATCTACTACCGCAGCTCCTACTACCTCGCTCCCGAGAAGACGGGGGCCAAGGCCTACCGGATCCTCATGCGGGCGCTCGAAGACAAGGACATGGTCGGTCTGGCTCGTGTCGCCATTCGCGATCGCGAGTACCCGGCCGTGCTCAGGGCGGAGGAGGGCGTGCTGATCATGGAGACCATGTTCTGGCCGGACGAGATCCGCGAGCCCACCTTCGAGATCCTGGAGGAGGATGTCGAGTTACGCGACGAGGAAATCGCCATGGCGGGCATGATCATCGACAACCTGGCGCGAGCGTTCGATCCGACGGAGTGGATCGACGAGAGCCGTGAACTCGTCGAGGTGGCGGCTCAGAAGAAGGCGGAAGGCGAAGAGATCGTCGTGACCGGTGATGCCGCCCCCGCCCCGGGCGTCGTCGATCTGATGGAAGCGCTCAAGGCGAGCGTCGAAGCCACCAAGCAGAAGAAGGCGGTCTAGCCGCCGCGCTCCTCGAACCGAACGATGTCATCGATCGCTCGCGAGCCGACCACGACGAGACAGATCGTGACGACGAACAGGGCACCGGCGAGGAACGTCATACAGAGGCATCGGCAGCCATGACCGGTCGATTGAATCCGATTGTTCGCGGTCTGCTCACCCGGTGTCGGCGTCCGGGCCTTCGGCCTCCCATGTGACCTCGGCGGGCGGATCGTCGGTGAACCCCTTGAAGACCGGTGCCCGAAGCCGCCCCACCTGGGTCCACTCTCGGTAGGCGACGAGCGCCACCAGCTGGGGATAGACCCAGACGGCCCGCTTCGGCAGGTCGCTGCCGGGGATGAAGGGGCTCTGATCCATCCGCATCTGGTCGAGCGCCGTTCTGATGGCGCCGAGCGACCAGTCGTCGAAGCCCGACCCCACAGAACCGATCCAGCGCAGACCGGCTTCGGACCAGAGACCCAGCAGCAGCGCACCGAAACTGCGGGAGCGTCCTCCGTCGCCCTCGGTGAAGCCGCCCACGATCGCCCGGACCCGACGCTCGACGGGGATCTTCTTCCAGTCCTGCGAACGAGCGCCCGGCCGGTATGCGCTGGACCGACGTTTGGCGACGATGCCTTCCAATTCCCTCACCTTCACGAACTCCCACAGGGCGGCCGGATCGCCCTCGACGATCTCCGACCGCACGAACGGGCTGCTCATGTCGAGACTCTCGAGGACCGCTCTTCGATCGTCGAACGGCTGTCTGGTGATGTCTCCTCCGTGGTAGAGGACGTCGAAGGCGGCGTAATTGACCGGCACGGCCTTGCGCGCCTCTTCGATCGCGGCCGGAGCGTTGAGGTTCATCCGCTGTTGGAGCAGCTCGAACGACGGGCGGCCGGCCGCGTCGAGGGCGACGATCTCGCCATCGAGGACCACGGGGCGGGACGCCGAGAACGAGGCCAGCTCGGGATAGCGATGGGTGATGTCCTTGCCGGTCCGCCCGACGAGCGTGGTCTCGGCACCGTCGTGATAGAGGAGCGCCCGGACGCCGTCCCACTTGATCTCGAACACCCAGTCGTCGTCTGCGAACGGCTCCCGGGCGCTCGCGGGATGCATCGGGTCGTAACGCGGCAACGTGGCGGCTATGCGCCCAGCTCCTCACGCACGAGCTGCGCCACGAGCGCACCATCCAGCTCTGCGCCGCTCTTCATGATGGTCCCGATGACACGGCCCACAGCGGCCGGCCCCTCGACGCCCAGTTCTGCGATCGCTTCTCGAACCAGGGTGCGCGTCTCGTCCTCACCGAGCCTGCGGGGAAGCCACTGCGACAGGTACTCGATCTCATACGCGAGGGCTGCCGCACGGTCGGCGCCACGCTCGCCGGCCGCCTCGAATTCCTTGCGCGCCTTGTCCATCTTCTTCACGTACGACGCGATCACCGACCGGTAGAGGTCGTCGTCCGCCTCCCCGCTGAATCCCTCCGCAGACGTGGCGACTGCCACCTCGGTCTGGACCTGGCGGATCACATTCAGGCGCGGCTTGTCTCGCTGCCGCATCGCGTCCTTCAGCTCGTCGGCGAATTGGTCTCTGATCGACATGTTCGACTCTCCAGGACAGCGCGTCCCGAATCGGGATCGGATGCGGCAGAGATCGTACCGCCCACCGCATTGCGCATGACGACCCCGGGAAAAACGTCGAAAAAAACCCTTGCGAAAGCGCTTACAGCGCGCATACACTTCCGATCGGTGCTTGTGAAAGAGATCACATTCACAAAGTACCGATCCCCCACACACAAGAACGACGACCACAAAGGCCTCACGAACCCATGCTGACACTCACTGATTGGCGAGAACTGTCTGCCTGCCGAGATTCCGATCCCGAACTCTTCTTCCCCATCGGCTCCACCGGACCTGCCGTGGACCAGATCGAGAAGGCCGTTGCCATCTGTGGTGCGTGCTCGGTACGCGAGGAATGCCTGCAGTACGCCCTCGAGACCAACCAGGAGGCGGGCGTCTGGGGCGGATACGCCGAGGACGACCGCCGCCGGCTCAGGAAGCGTTGGCTGGCGGAGCGCCGGCGCCAGCGTCAGGCGAGCTGACCGACCGAACGGAAGCCCGGCTCACGTGCCGGGCTTCTTCCCGTCCGAGGTCGCTCAGGAGCCGAAGCCGACCCCGGGTCCGGGAGGTCGTGGATCCACCTCGACGAAGGCGATCTTGTCGACGACCACTCCGTGGCGCCGGCCCTTCGCATCCTCGACCCACACGATCCACTCGGTTGCGCCATCGAGCTGTTCGACCACGGAGTCGCCGTCGGGTACGTCGAGCTCGAGCTCGCGAGCCGACTGCAGTCCGATGCGCACCTTCACCGTATCGCTCACTGTTCCATGGCCTTTCTCGGGTGTGGGCGCGACTGTAACCGCCCCCTCTGCACTCCGGATCGCGTTCAGCGGACGATCAACTCGGGATGGGTCCGCAAACGAGGCTTGCGTGCCTCGACCTCTGCTGCGAGCGCCTCGAAAGCCGCTGCCGCCTCGCCGCCTGCGTCGGCGATCGTGGCGGGAAGACCCTGATCGGCCCCCTCGCGAAGTGCGGGCACCAACGGAACCTGCCCGAGGAGTGGCACGCCGAGCTCGGTGGCGAGCACCTCACCGCCGCCTTCGCCGAAGATGGCATACCTGGTGCCGTCGTCTCCGGAGAACCACGACATGTTCTCGACGACGCCGAGGATCTCCTGATTCACCTTGCGGGCCATGAGCGCGGCCCGCTTGGCGACACGCTGCGCCGTGAGCTGCGGCGTGGTCACGACGATCGCCTGGGCACGCGGCAGGAACTGCGACATCGAGATGGCGATGTCGCCGGTCCCGGGTGGCATGTCGATGAGCAGGTAGTCCGGGTCGCCCCAGTGGACGTCGGCGAGGAACTGCTCCATCGCCTTGTGGAGCATGGGGCCTCGCCAGATCACGGCCTGATCGGGCTTGACGAAGTAGTCCATCGACATGACCGCCACGCCGTGGATCTCGGGTGGGAGCAGGGTCTCGTCGATGACGGTTGGCTGGCGATCGACGCCCAGCATCTTGGGAATGGAGAACCCCCAGACGTCCGCATCGATGATGCCCACGGTCCTGCCGAGCCGGGCCAACGACACGCCGAGGTTGGCGGTGATCGAGGACTTTCCGACGCCGCCCTTCCCCGACGACACCGCGATCACACGCGTCTTCGAGCCGGGCTTGCCGATGGTGATCTCACGCGTTGCCCCGCCCCGCACGTGCTTGACGAGCTCTGCCCGCTCTGCGTCCGACATGTGGGTGAACTCGACGGACACCGACGAGACCCCCTCGATCGACATGGCCGCGGCGGTGATGTCGGCGTCGAGCTTGTCCTTCAGCGGGCATCCCGGAATCGTGAGGGCGATGAGCGTGCGGACCGATCCTCCGTCGATCTCGAGCTCGCGGATCATGTTCAGCTCGTCGAGGGACTTGTGGATCTCCGGGTCCTCCACCTGTCCGATGGCCATCCGAACTGCCGCTTCATCGATCAATCGGGCTTCTCCTATCCGCGTAGTGAATAGAATACCCGGGACAGGAACCACCAAATCCGCGTTGCGAGCGGAACGGGACCACTTCGACATGGA
>JABAOD010003231.1_pt1 | contig 16001 bp, 15 predicted proteins | sample 7062151 | NCBI WGS metagenome assembly JABAOD01 (sample SAMN14538626, study PRJNA623070) | marine sediment metagenome | biome: marine biome [ENVO:00000428]; feature: marine pelagic biome [ENVO:01000023]; material: deep marine sediment [ENVO:00002113] | place: India: Gulf of Khambhat ... | reverse complement strand
CGTTGGAGTACGGCGCCACCCGCCCCGCGCGCGTGGTCGCCCCGACCGCGATGACGGCGGGATGGTTGGCGGGGTAGTCGACGGCGGTGCCGCCACGGTTGCCGGAGGCGGCGACGATCACGGCGCCGGCGTCGGTGGCCCTGGCGATGGCCTCGTCGACGAGCACCGACCGGCAGGCGGGCCACGGCCGGGTGCATGGGCCGCCGAGGGAGAGGTTGATGACGTCCGCTCCGTGGCCGGCGGCCCAGTCGATGGCAGCGGCGAGCGACGCGTAGTCCCCGTTGCCCTCGGCGTCGAGCACCTTCACCGGCATCAACGTCACCGCAGGCGCCATCCCGGCCACGCCGATGTCGTTGCCGGTGCACTGGGCGATCGTGCCCGCCACGTGGGTGCCGTGGCCGTGGTCGTCGGCGGCCGCCCCCGGGCCCGACCGGTTGCGGCGGGCGTCGTACTCGGCGACCAGCCGCCGGCAGGCGAGGTCGGAGCCGCGGGTGACGCCGGTGTCGAGAACGGCGACGACCACGCCCTCTCCCGATGCGACGCGGCGGGCGGCGGCGGCCTGAACGGCGTCCATGTGCCACTGGGCGTATGCGAGCGGATCCGCCCCGGGCTGTGGTGAGGCTGCCGCGGCGGCGACCGGAAGGGGAGCGGCGCTGATCGTGGCGTTGGGCTCCACCGCCTCGACTGCGGGGTCGGCGCTCCAGCGCGCCAGCGCCTCGTCGATCGTCTCCCCGTCGCTCACCGCGACCACGAGCCAGCCGCCCGGCAGCGCCCGTCCGGGGAGGGCGCGGCGGGCCTGGGCAACACCGGGGCGGAGCTTCACCAGAACGCTGGCGGCCGGCGCATCCCCGTCCGGCGGCCCTGCGGCGGCCGGCGGAGCGCCCGCCAGCGCCATCGTCAGCGTCGCGGCCGCGATCAGCGACCGGTGGAGCCCGCCATTCATCGTCGTCTTCCCGTCGTGCCGCCCCGGAGCCTAGTTGAACACTCTTCGTGGTCAAGAGGTTTCACGTTTCGCGCGCGATACGCAGCGCTCCGTGACTTGGTATCTTCTCCGGCATGCCCAGCCGCCCGCACGTGATCGCCCTGGTCCTGGCCGGCGGCGAGGGCAAGCGCCTCTTCCCGCTCACGAGGGACCGCGCCAAGCCGGCGGTGCCGTTCGGCGGCGTGTACCGCCTCATCGACTTCGTGCTCTCGAACCTGGTCAACGCCGGCTTGCGCCGGATCGTGGTGCTGACCCAGTACAAGAGCCACAGCCTCGACCGCCACCTGGCCCAGACCTGGCGCCTGTCGCCGCTGCTCGGCAACTACGTGACGCCGGTCCCGGCCCAGATGCGCCGCGGCCCGCGCTGGTTCGCGGGCTCGGCGGACGCCATCTACCAGAACATGAACATCCTCAACGACGAGCGGCCGGACCACGTCGTCGTCTTCGGGGCCGACCACATCTACCGCATGGACCCGGCGCAGATGCTGCAGCAGCACATCGCGTCGGGCGCCGGCTGCACCGTCGCCGGGATCCCGGTTCCCATCGAGGAGGCGAGCGCGTACGGGATCATCGAGTCGGACGCCGACGGGAACATCGCGGCGTTTCGGGAGAAGCCGAGCGACCCGAAGCCGATGCCGGGCGACCGCACCAGGGCGTTCGCCTCCATGGGCAACTACATCTTCACGGCCGAGGCGCTGCGCGAGGCGGTCGCCATCGACGCCCAGGACGAGGCGTCCAACCACGACATGGGCGGCAACATCATCCCGATGATGGTGCAGAAGGGCGATGCCCGCGTGTACGACTTCGCCACCAACTTGGTGCCCGGCCAGACGGATCGCGAGCGGGGGTACTGGCGTGACGTGGGGACGCTCGACTCGTACTTCGCCGCCAACATGGATCTCATCTCGGTGGACCCGGTCTTCGACCTCTACAACGACGAGTGGCCGATCTACACGTATCAGCCGCCGCTGCCGCCCGCCAAGTTCGTGTGGGAGTGGCCCGACCGGCGGGGGCAGGCGTTCGAGTCGATGGTGGCCGCGGGGGTGATCGTGTCCGGCGGCACCGTACGCCGGTCGGTGCTGTCGCCCGGAGTTCAGGTTCACTCGTACTCGCTCGTCGAGGACGCGGTGCTCTTCGAGGGAGTGGACGTCGGCCGGCGGGCGGTGGTGCGGAGGGCGATCGTCGACAAGGGCGTGCGGATTCCCGAGGGCGTCCAGATCGGCGTCGACCCCGACTACGACCGGGCGCGCTTCACGGTGACCGATGCGGGTGTGGTCGTGATCGGCAAGGGCGACAAGGTGGAGTGAGCCACCGGCCGCTATTCGCGGCTGCCGGGTACCATCCGCCCGTGCTTCGCAGATCCCCCTCCTCGACCGGGCCGCGGCGCGCTCTCGCGGCTGCGGCGATGGGAGCGGCAGTGCTGGCGGCAGCGTGCACCGGATCCGGAGCGCCGGCCACCACGACCGCCGGCTCGCCGACCACCGGCGGCACGACCAGCATCCCTGCGGCGACGACCACCACCAGCGGCGGTGCCGGGACCACGTCCCCGGCGCCGACCACGACCACCACCAGCGAGCCGCCCGGCACCACGACCGCGCCGCCCGACGTCACGGCCAGGATCGGCGAGGGGGTCGACCCCGCCGTCGCCGACGCGCTGGCGGCCGTGATCGCCGAGCTGGCGAGGGCGACCGAGGAGGTGCGCGGCCTGGAGTTCCTCGCGCCCCCCGACGTCGCGGTGGTCTCGGAGGCGGAACTGGCCGACCTCATCCGCGAGGACGTGGCCGAGGAGCTGGAAGACATCGACATCGACGAGAGGCTCTTCCGGCTGCTGGGCCTCTACGACGACGAGCGGGACCTGCGCAGCCTCATCGTCGAGCTGCTCGCCGAGCAGGTCCTGGGCTTCTACGACGGCGACACCGGTGAGATGGTCGTCGCCGGCGAAGCGGCCGAGCTGTCACCGCTCACCGAGATCACGGTGATCCACGAGCTGATCCACGCACTCACCGACCAGCACTTCGGGTTCCATGCCTCGTTCCGGGAGATGCTCGACGCCGAGCGTTACGACGAAGCGTCGGCGCTGCAGGCGCTGGTGGAGGGCGACGCCACCTACTTCCAGCTCGTCTACATGCAGGAGTCCCTGGACCTGGCCGAGCTGGTCGCGCTGCAGCGGGAGATATCCGAGCAGGACTTCTCGGTCCTGGAGAGCAGCCCGCGTTTCCTCCAGGCCGACCTCGAGTTCCCATACGACCAGGGGTTCCGGTTCGTTTCCGAGCTGGTGGCAGAGGGTGGGATCGCCGCAGTCGACAAGGCCTACGTCGAATCCCCGACGACCACGGAACACATCCTGCACCCCGAGCGTTTCCTCGGCGCCGAGGCGCGGCTGGACGTAGCGCTGCCGCCCACGCCGCTCGCCGGGTACGAGGTCTACGAGGAGTCGGTGTTCGGCGAGTGGGGGACCCGGCTGTTGTTCCTCGAGACCGAGGACGGCGGCATGATCGCCCAGCTCGGCGACGGCTGGGGCGGCGACCGCTACCGGGTCCTGGACAACGGTACCGACGTCGTCCTGTTGTTGCGCTACGTGGGGGACAGGGAGGAAGACGCCCTCGACGTGGCCCAAGCGTGGCTGCGGCTGTTCGAAGCCCGCTTCGGGGAGGGCGTCGAAAGCGGAGCGGGCCAGCTCCACGAGAGCGAGCGGGGCTACGGCTACCTCGACCGCAGCGGCGACACGATCCTCGTCGTCGTCGCCGGAGATCCGGCTGCCGGCGCCGCCGTTCGCCAGGCCGTGGAAGGCTGAGCCGGGGACACCGCGACCAGCTGCAACTGCGACATCAGGGGTTGCCCCGGGTGCCATACTGCGGTCGGCAAATCACCGTAGTGGAGGAGGGGAAGTGGACTTCAGCAAGTTGACCACGGGCCAGTGGGTGGTGCTCGGATCGGGCCTGCTCCTCATCATCGCCCTGCTGTTCCTGCCGTGGTACGGGATCGGCGGCTTCAACATCGGTGCCTTCGACTCCGGGTTCCTCGCCTGGTTCGGCAGCCTGGTCGCGATCGCCGGCGCGGTCTTGGTGGCCATCAAGGTGTTCGCAGGCAACGACCTCAAGCTCGGCACGCTCCAGACGGAGCAACTGGCTCTGCTGCTCGGCGGGCTCGGCACGATCTTCATCCTCCTGCGGTGGATCACCGAGACCAGCCTCACGAAGTTCGGCATCTTCATCGGGTTGCTGTCGNNGGCTGCTGTCGGCGGCCGGCGTGACCGCCGGCTCGTTCATGGCGATGAAGGAGGCCGGTCTCGAGTTGCCGGACGCCGACGACTTCCGGTCCATCGGCGGCGGCAGCGAAGGTGGTGGCGGCGGCGAGGCCTAGCGGAAGCCGTCGGGCGGCCGGGGAGGCCTGGTAGACGGCCCGCGAGAGGCGTACCTTCGGCAGGGTGGAAACACCGGGACGCCGGCGCGCGGCGGCGACCACGACACGGCGGGAAGGCGAAGAAGGATCAGCGCCGGCCGGCGTTGGGGCGCCGCCCGTGGTTGGCCTTGCTGCGGCGGGCGCGCAGCTTGCGTCGCTTCTTCTTGGCCATGAGCCGAGGCTACCAGCCGGGCTCCGGTACCAGGCATCCGGAGGGCCGGTAGCGCTGACCTGCGGTGCGTGGCGCTCGCCTCCGGTCCGCGTCGCCCTCTCGTTCCGGGAACGGTTGGCCGGCGTCCGGGCCGTTCCGAAGGGGTGGGGACTGCTGCTGGCCTGCAGGTCTGTCCACGGGCGGGGACTCGAGTCGCCGCTGCGCATAGCCGCCTTGGACGCGCGGGGCAATGTCCTGGAGGTCGGGTGGCTCGAGCCCGCCCGCTTCGCCCGCGTCGCCGGGGCTTCCTGGATCCTGGAGCTGCCGCCCCATCACCTGCCCCCACCGGCCGGGGCCCGGCTGCGGGTGGGGAAGAGCCCGGCGCCCGTACCTATGCTCGCTGCGTGCCCGGGACGCTGACCGTCTGCGCTACTCCGATCGGAAACCTGCAGGACGCCTCGCCGCGCCTCGCGAACGCGCTCCGTGGCTGCGACGTCGTGTATGCCGAGGACACCCGGCGCACGCAGGTGCTGCTCGACGAGCTGGGCGTGGCGGTGCCCTTGCGGTCGTACTTCGCGGGCAACGAGGAGGCGCGGGCGCGCGAGGTGGGGGAGCGCCTCGCCGCCGGGGAGACCGTCGGGATCGTCACGGATGCGGGGATGCCGGGCATCAGCGACCCGGGCTACAGCGCGGTACAGGCGGCGCTGGCCGCCGGGGCGACGGTCACGGTGGTCCCGGGACCCAGCGCGGTCACGGCTGCGCTGGCCGTGTCTGGTCTGCCGGCCGACCGCTTCGTGTTCGAGGGTTTCCTACCCCGCAAGGGGGCGGAGCGCCGTCGGCGTCTGGACGATCTCGCCGGCGAGACCCGGACTGCGGTGCTCTTCGCGGCGCGGGACCGGGTGGCGGGCGACCTGGCCGATTTGGCCCGAGCCCTCGGAGGCGAGCGGTCCGTGGCGGTGGCCAGGGAGCTGACGAAGGCGTTCGAAGAGGTCTGGAGGGGATCCCTGGCCGAAGCCGCCGCCCATTGGGCGAAGGCTTCCCCGAAGGGCGAGTTCACGCTGGTCGTCGGCGGCGCGGCCCCATCCGAGCCGGATCTCGATGCGGCGCTCGCCATGGTGGCGGCTCGGCGGGCCGACGGCACTCCCTTCGCCGAGGCCGTGCGCCAGGTCGCTGCGGAGACCGGGACGCGCCGACGCCGCCTCTACGAGGCGGCGCTGCGAGCGGGAGTGGCCGGGGCCCCTGCTGAGCCGCCCCCGGCCGGTTAGCGAGCGATCAGCTCGCCAGGTCTTGGATGCAGTCCTTGCAGACCCCCCTGTCCTTGTACATCCGGATCTTGTCCTTCTCGGTGGATCCGCAGAACGAGCAGGTCGCTGCCAGCTTCCTGAGCTTGATCGTGTCGCCCTCCACGGAGATGGCGAGCTGGTCGCCCTGCCGTATGTGGAAGAGGTTTCGCATCTCGGAAGGAAGCACGATGCGGCCGAGATCATCAATCTTCCGGACCATGCCGGTATCCATTCACACCTCCCAGGTGAGTGATGGGTTACGCGGAGGCCCTCGTCCCAATGACCGCCCTCTGTGACCACCCACAATAGCGGAAGAATTTCCAGCCTGGCCCATATGGGGAGGATGCGCCCGCTGGTACGATCCCGTCCCTTGACCACCCGAACGATCCTCGTGGCGGTGGCCTGGCCGTACGCCTCGGGCTCGCGGCACCTCGGCCACCTCGCCGGCTGCTACCTGCCGGCCGACATCTTCGCGCGCTTCCAGCGGGCCCGTGGCCACCGGGTGCTGATGGTGTCCGGGAGCGACGTGCACGGGACGCCGATCACCGTGCGCGCCGACCAGGAGGGGGTGTCGCCGCAGGTCGTCGTCGACCGATACCACTCAGAGTTCGTCGACCAGTGGCACCGGCTCGGCATGTCGTGGGACCTGTTCACGACCACCGGGACCCGCAACCACCACGAGGTGACCCAGGACGTGTTCATGCGGCTGCTCGAGCACGGTCACATCGACAGGCGCACCGCGGAGCAGTTCTACGACCCCGACGCCGGGCGGTTCCTGCCGGACCGCTACGTCGAGGGCACCTGCCCCCACTGCGGGTACGGCGAGGCGCGTGGCGACCAGTGCGAGAACTGCGGCCGCACGCTCGACCCCACCGAGCTGGTGTCGCCGCGGTCCCGCCTGAGCGGAGCCACGCCGATACTGCAGCCGACCGAGCACTTCTACTTCCGCCTCTCCGACTTCCAGGAGCAACTCGACGGGTGGCTGCGCTCCCGGGAGGGCTGGCGCAAGCACGTCCTGAATTTCGCGCTCGGCTTCGTCAACGAGGGGCTGCACGACCGCGCCATCACCCGCGACCTCGATTGGGGCGTGGAGATCCCGGTCGACGACCTCGGTCCGGGCAAGAGGATCTACGTGTGGTTCGACGCCGTGATCGGGTACCTGTCGGCCTCCAAGGAGTGGGCGCAGCTCCGGGGCGAGCCCGATGCGTGGAAGGATTGGTGGAAGAACCCCGACGCCGAGCCCTACTACTTCATCGGCAAGGACAACATCGTCTTCCACGCGGTCTTCTGGCCGGCGATGCTGATGGGATACGGCGGGCTCAACCTCCCTCGAGACGTGCCGGCCAACCAGTTCGTGACGTTCCAGGGCGGCAAGGCGTCCGCCAGCCGCGGCGTCGGCCTCACCATCGGGGAGGGCCTCGACCGGTTCGAGCCCGACTCGCTGCGCTACGCGCTCTCCGCCAACCTGCCCGAGACGGCCGACGTCGACCTCACCGAGGACGAGATGGTGCGGCGCATCAACGACGAGCTGGTGGCGACGTGGGGCAACCTCGTCAACCGGGTCGTGTCGATGACCCATCGCTACTTCGCAGGGGTCGTGCCTCAGCTGATCGACCCCACCGACGACGACGCCGCCTTGCTGGCGGCGGTCGACGCCGCCCTGGAGGAGGCCGCCGCGCACCTCGAGGCGGTGCGGCTGCGGGCGGCGCTGACGGCGGCGATGGCCGGCGCCCAGGAGGCCAACGCCTACCTGAACCGGCAGGAGCCATGGCAGACCGCCAAGGTCGACGAAGCGCGCACCGGCACCACGCTGGCGGTAGCCCTCCAGGCCATCGCCGGCCTCGCCGTGGCGCTGGCGCCGTATTTGCCGCACACCTCGCGCGCCGTGCTGGAGGCGCTCGGGGAGGAGGTGCCCGCCGCCGGCCCTGCGTGGGGCCGTCCCGACATCCGCGCCGGCACCGAACTCGCCGAACTGGGCCCGCTGTTCTCCAAAGTCGAGGTCAGCACGGACGACGGCGGCTGAGGCGATGGCCTCGCCGACGTGGGTCGACACGCACTGCCACCTCTTCCTCAGCGACGAGCCGCCGGCCGGGCTGCTCGAGCGGGCGGCGGCGGCCGGGGTGGCGTGGGTGGTGTGCCCCGGCACCGACGCCGCCGCCTCGCGAGCCTCCGCCGCCATCGCCGCCGACTTCCCCGGTGTCGTGCTCGCCACCGCGGGCCTCCATCCCCACGAAGCATCCGCATGGCCGGAACAGCGCAACGAGATCGCCAAGCTGGCGGCGGCGGCGGCGGCGGTCGGGGAGTGCGGCTTGGACTTCTACCGCAACCTCTCGTCCCCCGATGCGCAGGTGACCGCCTTCCGGGACCAGCTTCGGCTTTCCGTAGAGCTCGACAAGCCCGTCGTCGTGCACTGTCGCGACGCGTTCGCCGCCGTCCACGCCGGCCTCGAGGCGACCGGCGCCGGGCCGCGGGCGATCATGCACTGCTGGACCGGAGGACCCCGCTGGACCCGGCGGTTCCGGGACCTGGGCGTCACCTTCTCCTTCGCAGGGCCGGTGGCGTTCGCGACCGGTGACACGGTGCGGCGGGGCGCCGCCGAGGCGCCCCCGGAGCGGACGATGGTCGAGACCGACACCCCCTACCTGTCGCCGCCGCCGCACCGGGGCGAGCCCAACGAGCCGGCGCGCGTCGCGTTGGTGGGGGAGGCGCTGGCCAGGGTGTGGGGTGTCGATGCCGCCGAGGCCGCCCGGATCACCACCGCCAACGCGGCCCGGGTGTTCCGCCGTGCCTGAGGGCCCCCAGGGACGCGCCGAAGTGTCCGGCCTGCTGGCCCGCCACGGCCTCCGGCCCCGCAAGGCTCTCGGCCAGCACTTCCTCGCCGACCCCAACGTCGTCCGGAAGGTGGTGCGGCTCGCCGCCGTCCGTCCCGGCGACCGAGTGGTCGAGGTCGGCGCCGGCACCGGCACGCTGACCAGGGCGCTGGCGGCCGCCGGCGCTCTGGTGGTCGCCTACGAGGTCGACCGCAAGCTGGAGCCGCTGCTGGCCGAGGTGCTGGAGGGAGCCGCCGACGTCGCCGTGCGATACGAGGACGTCATGAAGGCCGACCTGGCCGCCGAGTTGGAAGGCGAGCCGTGGACGATGGTCGCCAACCTGCCGTACCACGTCGGCACGCCACTCGTCCTCGACACCCTCCGGACCGTGCCCAAGGTCGTTCGCTACGTCGTGATGGTGCAGCGGGAGGTGGCGGACCGGTTCGGGGCCCGGCCCGGGAGCAAGTCGTACGGCCTGCCCAGCGTGGTCGTGGGACTGTACGGCCGGCTCCGGCCCGGGTTCCCGGTGGGTCCTGCGGTGTTCGTGCCGCCGCCTGCCGTGGAGTCGGCGGTGATCGTCATCGAGCGGCGGCAGGAGATCCCGGCCGCGGCCGGGAGAGCCGTCGAGCTGGCGGCGGCCGCGTTCGGGCAGCGCCGCAAGACGGTGCGCAACTCCCTGGCCCGGGTCATCGCCGACCCGGAGCGAGCTCTCGCCGCGGCCGGCATCGACCCTGCAGCGCGCGCCGACCACCTCACCCCCGAGGACTTCCTGCGGCTCGCGGAGGTGTCTGGTGGCTGACGCCCTGAGGGCCGCCGCCCACGCCAAGGTGAACCTGTCGCTGCTGGTCGGGGCGCCCGACCGCGACGGCTACCACCCGCTGCGATCGCTTGCCCTTTCGGTGGCCTGGGCCGACCGGCTCACGCTGAGCTTCGCCGACGACGACGAGATGACCGTGGCCGGGGACGCCCCTGAGGGAGAGGCCAACCTGGCGTGGCGAGCGCTGGCCGCCGTTCGGGACCGGCTGGGGACCAGCCGGTCGGCCCACCTCGACATCGTCAAGGCTATCCCCAGCGCAGCCGGCCTCGGGGGTGGCAGCGCCGACGCCGCCGCCGCGCTCGTCCTCGCTTCGGACCTCTACGGCGCTCCGGAGTCAACGGCGGCGTCGCTGGCGCCCGACCTGGGCGCCGACGTACCGTTCTGCCTGGTCGGCGGCATGGCGCGCCTCGAGGGACGCGGCGAGCGCGTCCAGCCCCAGCCGCTGCCCTCCGACTTCGCCCTGGCGCTGGCCGTTCCGCCGCTGCATCTCTCGACCGCCGCGGTCTACGCGGCCTGGGACCGCCTCGAAGGGCCCGAGGGTCCGGCGCTCGAGACCCGCCGTCTCCCGCCGTCGCTGCGGGGCGAGGCGTCGCTCCGCAACGACCTGTACCCGGCCGCGGTGGCCCTCGCGCCCGATCTCGCCGATTGGCGGGCGGAGCTGTCCGGCCTCTGGGATCGGCCGGTGGCCATGACCGGAAGCGGCCCGGCGCTGTTCGCCTACTTCGTCGACCTGGACGAGGCCCGCGCCGCCTGCGCCGCCGTGCCGGGGGCCGCTCGCGGCGCCCACGCCTGTTCGCCGGCGGCGAGGGGAGTCGCCAGGGACGGCGGTACACTCACGTGACCCCGCCGATTGGGGGGTGGTGTAACTGGCAGCACGAAGGGTTTTGGTCCCTTTAGTACGGGTTCGAGTCCTGTCCCCCCAGCCACCGACCAGTGCCGAGGAGATGAGCCGATGGGTCTGACAGCGATCGTCCTCGCCGCCGGCCAGGGCACCCGCATGAAGTCGGCTCTGCCCAAGGTGCTTCACGAGATCGCCGGCCGCCCGCTCCTCGGCTGGGTGTTGGCCGCGGTCGGCGAACTCGCTCCCGACCGCACCGTCGTCGTCGTCGGCCACGGCGGCGACGCCGTCGCCGAGATCGTTCCCGAGGGCGCGGTCACGGTGGTCCAGGACGAGCAGCTCGGCACCGGTCACGCCACGCAAGTGGCGATGGAGGCCATCGGCCCGGCCGCCGGCGACACCGTCGTGGTGCTGCCCGGCGACACCCCGCTGCTCACCGGCGCCACCCTGCGGAGCCTCGTCGCGGCCCACCACGGCGGGGCCGACGCCACGATCGTCACCACCGAGTTGGACGACCCTTCCGGCTACGGGCGGATCCTGCGTGATGCCGACGGCCGGCTCGTGGGGACGGTCGAAGACCGCGACGCCGATCCGTCGCAGCTGGCGATCTCCGAGGTGGGCGCCGGTGTGTACGCCTTCCGCGCCGGCCTCCTGAACGACGCGCTCGAGGAAATCGAGCCCGTCAACGCTCAGTCCGAGCTCTACCTGCCCGACGTCATCGGGATCATGGCCGCCGAAGGCCGCACCCTCGACGCGGTCCCGGCGCCTGCCTCCGAGGCAGCCGGGGTCAACTCCCTGGCGCAGCTCGCCGCCGCCGCCGCCGTCCTGCGCCGGCGCATCAACGCCGGCTGGATGGAGGAAGGCGTCTGGATGCTCGACCCGGACCGGGTGTACGTCGATGCCGGCGTCGTGCTGTCGGCCGGGGCCCGCCTCTACCCCGGCGTGCATCTGGAAGGCCGCACCGTCGTCGGCGCCGGCGCCGAGATCGGTCCCGAGGCGCACGTGCGCGACTCCCACATCGGGGAGGACGCAGTGGTTCGCTACGCCGTGCTCGAAGGCGCCGATGTCGGTGCCCGCGTCTCGGTCGGCCCGTTCGCCCGCCTCAGGCCGGGCACCGTGCTCGAAGCCGAGTCGAAGGTCGGCACCTTCGTGGAGACGAAGAAGACCCGGGTCGGGGCCCGCTCCAAGGTGCCGCACCTCAGCTACATGGGCGACGCCGACATCGGCGAGGACGCCAACATCGGCGCCGGCACCATCACCTGCAACTGGGACGGGCTCGCCAAGCACGAGACGAAGATCGGGGACCGAGCGTTCATCGGCTCCGACACGATGCTGGTGGCGCCCGTCGAGGTCGGCGACGGCGCCTTCACCGGGGCCGGGTCCGTGATCAGCAAGGACGTTCCCGACGGCACGCTGGCGGTGGAGCGTTCGCAGCAGAAACTCATCCCGGACTACGCTGCGCGCCGGAAGCGGCGGTCGAGGCGGAGCGAGGGCTGATGAAGCTCACGGGCGAGAAGCGGCTGATGCTGTTCAGCGGGTCGGCCAACCAGGCGCTCGCGGAGGAGGTGGCGGCGCTCCTCGGGGTGAGCCTCGGCAGCGTGGAGCGGAGCACCTTCGCGAACGGAGAGATCTACGTCAGGTTCGTGGAGAGCGTGCGCGGCGCCGACTGTTTCGTGTTCCAGAGCCACAGCCGGCCGGTCAACTTCCACATCATGGAGCAGCTCATCATGATCGACGCCCTCAACCGGGCGTCGGCGAAGCGGATCACGGCGGTGGTGCCGTTCTACGGCTACGCCCGGCAGGACAAGAAGGGTCTCCCTCGGGAGCCGATCACCGCCCGCCTGATGGGGGACCTGTTCCTGGCGGCGGGCGCCGACCGCATCGTCTCGGTCGACCTGCACACCGGCCAGATCCAGGGCTTCATCTCCAAGCCGTTCGACCACCTCACCGCGCTGCCGGTGTTCATCGAGTATCTGCACCGAAGGGTCGACGGGCCGGTCACGGTGGTGTCGCCCGACTCGGGCCGGGTGAAGCTGGCGTCGAAGTACGCCCGCCACCTCGACGCACTGGTGGCGTTCGTCAACAAGCGGAGGCGGCCGGATGAGCACAACGTCGCCGACGCGCTCGAGATCGTCGGCAAGGTGCGGGACCGCCATGCGGTCATCGTCGACGACATGATCGACACCGCCGGCACGGTCGTCGCCGCCGCCGAGTTGCTGAAGGAGCGGGGGGCGCTGAGCGTCCGGGCACTGGCCACGCACGGCGTGTTGTCACATCCTGCGGTCGACCGGCTGAAGAACGCCCCGCTCGAAGAAGTGGTGATCACCAACACGCTGCCGGTGCCCGACGACGTCGAGGTGCTCGACAAGCTCACGGTGCTGTCGATCGGCCCGATCATCGCCGACGCCATGAAAGCCATCTTCACCGATGCTTCGGTGAGCGGCATCTTCATGGGCGAGAACATCTAGCGAGAAACGCAGCGCCGCTACCGTCCGGGGACATGAACACCCGCGTGATCGAGATCACCACCGGGCGGCGGCGAGCCGTCGTCGACCTGACCGCCGAGGCCGCCGCCTTCGTCGCCGATCTCGGGGATGGGCTGCTCTCGGTGTTCGTCCCGCACGCCACGGCCGGGGTGGCGGTGATGGAGACCGGGGCGGGCAGCGACGACGACCTCCTCGCCGTGCTCGACGACGTGGTGCCCCGCGACGACTCCCGCTACCGCCATCGCCACGGCTCCGCCGGCCACGGCGCCGACCACGTGATCCCGGCGTTCGTGGCGCCCTCCATGACCGTGCCGGTGGTGGCCGGCCGCCTGGCGCTCGGCACCTGGCAGGGCCTGTATCTCTGGGAGCATCGCTACCGGCCTCATCGGCGCATGCTGACGATTACGCTGCAGGGCCTTGAGATATAACAATTTTCCGAATCGTGTTGCCATCGGCCACTAAAACCGGAGAATGGCCGGCATAGTCAAGACCTTTCGAGGAGACGCTTATGAAACTCATCCTGTTAGGCCCGCCCGGCGCGGGCAAGGGAACCGTCGCCAAGGCCCTGATGGCACGAGACGGATCGGTGCAGATTTCGACCGGCGATATCCTGCGCGCCGCGGTTGCCGCCGGCACCGAGCTCGGCAAGCAGGCAGAAGCCGCGATGGCGGCGGGCGATCTCGTCACCGATGAACTAATCATGGGTATCATGGAAGAACGTCTGCAACAGGAAGATTGTAAGAAAGGTTACCTGCTGGACGGCTTCCCGCGCACGATACCGCAGGCGATCTCGTTGAAGGCGTTGCTCGAAAAACTCGACGAGAAACTCGACGCCGCGCTTGAACTCGATATTCCGCGCGACGTCATCATCGATCGACTGACCACCCGCCGCACCTGCAGTAACTGCGGCGAAATTTATAACGTCAAGGCCAAGCCACCGCGGGTCGAGGGCGTTTGCGACGTCTGCGGTGGCGCGGTCGTGCAACGTGACGACGAAACCGAGGAAGCGATCGAAAACCGTCTGCAAGTATACAATGAGCAGACCGCTCCGCTGATCGATTTCTACCGCGACGAGGGCTTGCTGGTCAGCGTACCGACCTCGGAGATAGAGCCCGTCATGGCGGCGCTGCTCGAGCGCATCGAAACCTGAGTCGATAACGGGCCTGGCGGGCTAACTACCGCGCGAGCCGAGTTCGAGATAAATCATGACCCCGGCCGCGATGACCATAATCAGCATGAACGCGAAACTGGNNAACTGGCATGGCGCATCAGTTTCCTGCGTTTTTCTATCGCCGGATTGGGAATTTCCCGTAGTTGCGGTTTTTTCACCGCGCGATTGGATAACACCCACATGCAGAGCATGATTACGGCAATCGTGATGACAATCTTGCTGAACATATGAACCCGTTTAATTGCGTGGAAAGATGACCAGGTGATCGACATGAAGCCGAATCCCGATGCGCTCGTTTATTTTATGGTTGTGGTGGCTCGGCGCAAGGCACATGACTTCGATACCACTGTCCATGCGTAAAAAGTAAAGAAAATCGGCTCCCCGAAAGGCTTTTTCGACGACCACAGCCGAATCCTCCGCATCGTCGTCATGCACCACGTCGTCGGGCCTGATCAGGACGTCTACCTGCGTGCCGGGTTCGGCCTCGATCCGCGTGTCGCCGCGAATCAGGCCGAGATCGGTTTTCACCGAGGTAGCGTCTGCCACCGTGGCCGGGATAATCACGCCCTGGCCGATAAAATCCGCAACGAATCGATTGACCGGTTTATGGTACAGATCATAGCCACTGCCCTGCTGCTCGATACTACCCTCGTTGATAACGCAAATCTTGTCCGCCATCGCGAACGCCTCGTGCTGGTCGTGCGTCACCAGAATCGTGGTGGTACTCTCCTGCTTCAGAATATTACGCACCTCGCGCGCCAGCTGTTCGCGCAGTTCGACGTCCATACTGGAAAAGGGTTCGTCCAGCAGCAGTATTGCCGGACGCGGCGCAAGCGCACGGGCGAGCGCAATGCGTTGCTGCTGGCCGCCGGATAGCTGGTGTGGGTAAGCCTGCGCAAAGGCAAGCATACCGACGATCGCCAGCATCTCGCCGGTACGCGTCTGTTGCGCTTTTTGGGCCATACCCTTCAGGCCAAAGCGGACGTTGTCCTCCACGCTCAAATGCGGAAACAGCGCAAAGTCCTGGAATACCATGCCGATATTGCGTTTTTCCGGCGGCAAGCAGTAGCGTTTTGCGCTGACTTCGACGCCGTCGATCAGGATCCGGCCGCTCCAGGCGGGTTCGAAACCCGCGATCGCGCGCAGCACGGTCGTCTTGCCACAACCGCTCGGGCCCAGCATGCAGCCGATCTGTCCCGGCTCGAAGGCAAAGCTAACCTCGTTGAGCACCTGCAGGTCGTCATAGCCGGCGACCAGATCCTGGACTTCAAGTTGTGCTGTCATAACCCGCTCTTGCCACCGAAATACTGTGACTCAACAGGATCACCGGCAACAGCCCGACCGCAACAATCATCAGGGCTGCGGTCGAGGAATCCGCCAGACGTTCGTCCGCGGCCAGTTCGTAGGCACGCACCGCGAGCGTATTGAAATCGAACGGGCGCAGAATCAGCGTCGCCGGCAATTCCTTCATCACGTCGACGAACACGATCAGCAGCGCGGTCAGTACCGTGCCTTTCATCAGCGGCAAATGCACGCGCAGCAATATCTCGGCTGGCCGATAGGCGAGCGAGCGCGCCGCATCGTCCATCGAATGCTTGATCTTGCCCAGTCCCGATTCGACCGTCTGAATCGAAATCGCAAGAAAGCGCACCAGGTAGGCGAACATCAGCGCGACCAGGCTGCCGCTCAACAGAAGTCCGCTCGAGACTCCCCAGGTTTCTCGCAACCAGCCGTCCAGGCTGTTGTCGAACCAGGCGAATGGAATGATGACGCCGACGGCAACCACGGTGCCGGGCAGCGCATAACCGGTCGCGACCACGCGAATCGAGGCGCTTACGGCGCGTCCCCCGAGAATACGTTTGCCGTAGGTCAAAAACAGCGCCACCACGACCGCGAGCATCGCCGCGCCGATGGCGAGTCCAACCGAGTTCAGGGAAAGACGGATAAACGTATCATCGACCATTTCGCCATAGGTATCGAAGGCCCAGGCGGATAGCTGTCCGGCCGGCAACAAAAAGCCGAGGAACAGGGGCAGAAAACAGGCGATGAATGCAAGCAGTG
>JABAOD010019730.1_pt2 | contig 16002 bp, 17 predicted proteins | sample 7062151 | NCBI WGS metagenome assembly JABAOD01 (sample SAMN14538626, study PRJNA623070) | marine sediment metagenome | biome: marine biome [ENVO:00000428]; feature: marine pelagic biome [ENVO:01000023]; material: deep marine sediment [ENVO:00002113] | place: India: Gulf of Khambhat ... | reverse complement strand
ACTCTCCATGTACTGGTTGAGCGTTCGCGTCAACGCGGCGCGAAATCCGGATAGATGCGTTCCACCGTCGCGCTGGGGAATATTATTCGTGTAACAGAAAATATTCTCCTGGTAAGAGTCGTTCCACTGCATTGACACCTCGACCTCAACCTCGTCCAGCTCGGTTTTGATATCGATGACTTTTTCATGGATCGGGATCTTGTTTTTGTTCAGGTGCTCGACGAAAGCGCGAATACCACCTTCGTACTCGAACAGATCTTCCTTGTTGCTGCGCTCGTCCAGCAGGTGGATGCGTACGCCCGAATTCAGGAACGATAGTTCGCGCAACCGCTTGGCCAGGATATCGTAGTGAAACTCGACGTCGCTGAATATCTTCACGCTCGGCCAAAATCGCAACTCGGTGCCAGTCTGATCGGTCTCCTTGATGGCCTCGAGTTCGCCCTGGGGTTCGCCGAGCCGGTATTCCTGGGTGTAGAGCTTACCCTGGCGCTTGATGCGCAAGGATAGCTGCTCGGACAGCGCGTTGACCACCGATACGCCCACACCGTGCAGGCCGCCCGAAACCTTGTAGGAGTTGTCGTCGAACTTGCCGCCAGCGTGCAGAACGGTCAGGATGACCTCTGCCGCCGACCTGCCTTCTTCCTTGTGTATGTCGACCGGGATGCCACGACCATCGTCCTTTACCGATACCGAGCCGTCGCTGTGGATGATCACCTTGATTTCCGAGCAGTGGCCCGCAAGCGCTTCGTCGATCGAGTTATCGACGGCCTCGAAGACCATGTGATGCAACCCGGTGCCATCGTCGGTATCGCCAATGTACATGCCCGGGCGTTTACGTACGGCATCCAGACCTTTCAGCACCTGGATGCTGGTCGAATCGTAGTTTGACATCTATGGATCTAGCTGAAATTTCGAGGCTTGATTATACCATGTTCCACGTGAAACATTTTGAATTCTTTCACCCCTTCGAGTGGCGTAAGCGCTTGATTTATATTGGTAACGAACAGTTGCAGGTCGAGTTGAGCAAGCTCGGTGTAAACCTGCGCACGGGCATCGTCGTCAAGCTCTGAATGCAGGTCATCGATCAGCATGATAATGCGGGTATCGACTGACCGATTTACCAGTTTCAACGCGCCGATCGACAGGGCGATACACAACCGCTTGCTCTGCCCGCGTGACAGCACCTCGTCTGCCGGACGCCCGCCGGCAATCAGCTCCAGGTCGTCACGATGTATTCCCACCCCGGTGAATCCGGCACGAATGTCGCGTTCCCTGTTCTGCGCGAGACATTTTTCGAGGTCTCTTTTTACCGGCCAGCCGGGCCGGTATACCAGCTCGGGATCGACCCCGCGCAACATTTCGCCGAGATCCTGCTGCATAATGGTAGCGAGTTGTCCGATTACACGCTGGCGCATTTGGCTAATGCGGATGGAAGGCTCCAACAGGTGCTGATCCCAGTAATCGAGTAATTTCAGGTCTCGACGTGTCTTGAGCAGCCGATTGCGTTGCCCCAACGCATGTTGAAATTCGCTCCATGCTTGCGCGTAATCATGTTCCACGTGGAACAAACTCCAATCGAGAAAACGCCGCCGCGCCCCGGGTGCCCCCGATATCAGCTCGAACGTGTCGGAGTTGACGATATTGACCGGTGCCCGACGAACCAGCTCCGAGCGTCTGCGCGCAACCTCGCCGTCGATCCGAATTTCCAGCCTGCGCTCGTTCTTGGACAACCCCGCCTTGAATCCGTCGAATCGACCAAATAACAGAAATCCCTTCTTATCGTGGCGTATGCATTGCTTGAGCTGGTGGGTACGGAACGATCGAGCCTGGCACAGCACGTATATGGCCTCGAGCAGACTGGTCTTTCCCGATCCATTTTTACCACTGACCAGGTTTAGCTGGCGGTCGAAGTCGAGCGTCGCGCTCTGCAGATTTCTGAAATCCGTCAGGCTCAGCTGACTGATTGACATGGCGCTTGCAGCGTGAACCTACAACCGCATCGGCATGACGACATACAGGCTTGAATCATCCTGGCTGTCGCTGATGATACAACTGCTGTTCGCGTCCTTGAGCTTTATTTGCACTTTCTCGGATTCGAGCACGTTGAGCACGTCTATCAGGTAGGTCACGTTGAAACCGATCTCCATCTCGGCTTCGCTGTAGCTGACCTGAAGTTCCTCCTCGGCTTCCTCCTGGTCTGGATTATTCGCNNTGGAAAGGATAGCGATTCGGCTCATCGACTGTTTCAACGTTTCCCGATCCACTTCGAGCATGCGGTTGCCGTCTACCGGGATAACGCGCTGGTAGTCTGGGAATTTGCCATCGATCAGTTTGGTGGTGAAAACCAGCCCGCCGGTTTCGACACGCAGGTGATTTTGACTCAAGATACAATTTACCGCGCTGTCGCTCGAATCGAGCAGCCTCGACAGTTCCAGCACGGCCTTGCGCGGGATAATAATTTGACGATCCTCGGTGACGCCAGTCTCGCAAGCATAATCGGCCAGCGCGAGTCGGTNNCGCGCTTAACTCCATCAGGATACCATTGAGATAATAACGCACGTCCTGTTGCGCCATCGCGAAAGAAGTCTTGTCGAACAGGGTCTTGAACTGGTTCTGCGGCAGGGAAAATTCATGCATCGACTCGATTTCGTCAAGGCCTGGGAAATCACCGGCCGGCAACGAGGCCAGTGTGAAACGACTCCGCCCGGAGGTGAGCGATACCCGGTTATCGTCGATAGTGAAATCGATCGACGCCGACTCGGGCAGCGCCTTGCAGATGTCGAGCAGTTTTCGCGCCGGGATTGTCGTCTGGAAGTCCTCGGTCGCATCGCATACGACGCTCGCAACCATTTCAATCTCGAGGTCAGTCGCGGTCAAGTTCAAGTCACCACCCGTTGACTTCAGTAAAACGTTACCGAGAATCGGTAATGTCTGCCTTCGTTCGACGGCACCGATTACCTGCTGCAGCGGTAAAAGCATATCTTCTCTTTTAATCGTAGTTTTCATTTATATATCTAGCTTGCTGTGACTATTATGAACTTCATTAAATGGGTGTAACCCTATAATACCTCTATAAATCAGTTACTTAACTTCTAATCTATGCCTTTTATCCTGTCCGCAACACCTGCCTAAACTGTGCATAAATGCGGGATAAAAAAAGACCGAATTACTATCAACTGCTTTTCCACAAGCTTCGCACAGGGATTCGAAACGATGCTCCGGCATTAGTTGCTCAACATTCGGGCCAGGATCTCGAAATCTTCATCGATGCGCCGGTCCTCGCTGCGTAAAGACTCGATTTTGCGACAGGCGTGCAAAACCGTCGTGTGGTCCCTGCCGCCAAACGCGTTGCCTATTTCGGGCAAACTGTGTCGCGTCAGGCTTTTGGCCAGCGCCATCGCGATCTGTCGAGGCCGGGTTATCGAGCGGTTGCGCCTGCTCGATAACAAATCGGCGACACGGATCTTGAAATATTCAGCAACCAGTTTCTGGATACTGTCGATCGTGATCGGCTTATCCTGTACCGCAAGCAATTCCTTCAGCGCCTGGCGGGCAAAATCCTGGGTAATCATTTCCCCGGCGAACCGCGCGTGCGCAACAACCCGTTTCAGCGCGCCCTCCAGTTCCCGGATGTTCGACTTGAATCGTTCGGCGATGAAAAACGCGACGTCGTCGGGTACCTCGGCGTCGGCCTCCTCGGCCTTGCTGTTCAGAATTGCGACGCGGGTTTCGAGATCGGGCGGCTTGATATCGACCGCGAGTCCCCAGCCCAGGCGAGAGCGAATCCTGTCCTCGAGACCTTCGATTTCCTTGGGGAAACGATCGCAGGTTATAACCATCTGGGCGCGTGCCTCGTACAGAGAATTGAAGGTATGGAAGAATTCCTCCTGCGAGCGCTCCTTACCGGCGAAAAACTGGATATCGTCANNCAGGAACTGGATATCGTCGATCAGCAACGCATCGAGACTGCGATAAGAGTTCTTGAAGTCATTCATTCGGCTGTGTTGCAGCGCCTTGACCATATCGGAGACGAATCGCTCGCAATTGACGTAGAGAATGTTGGCGTCGGGATTGTTTTCGCGAATCTGGTTGCCGATCGCGTGCATCAGGTGGGTTTTGCCGAGGCCGACGCCACCGTAAATATAGAGCGGATTGTACTCCGACCCCGGGTGGCTGCTAATCTGGATGGACGCCGCCCGCGCGAGCTGATTGGATTTACCTTCGACGAAATTCTTGAACTGCTGCGTCTCGTTCAGGCCGGAGGAGCGGTAAGTTCTCGGTGATGGCGAATGTACCGGTTCATCGATTTCTCCGGCGCGGGCCTGTGATCCGATCGCGAGGCTGACAGAAATCGACTTGCTATCGTCGAGGCTCGATACCAGTTCGCGAATTCGCTCGAGGAAATGCTTGCGCACCCAGTCCATGACGAAACGATTCGGCGCCAGCAGTTTGAGCGTATTGAGTTCCTGTTCGACCTGCAGCGGCAGGATCCAGGTGTTGAGTTGTTGTTCGCTGATTTCGCCTTCGAGGCAGGAAATACACTGTTGCCAGATCGAATTCAATTAAATTCCGCTAATTTCTTTGCCTGTTGCGCCTTATAGCGCGGAAAAAGAGCCCCTTCGCGCGGTGTAGCGAATTTAGCTGTGCCGGTTTTGATCCGAAAAATCGACCGTATTACCACCAAAGCGGGCAATTCCCGAAGCGCGATCGACAGCGCCCAATATTATACTTATCCACAGCCCGAGCAAAGAGCCGAAACGCAAAAAGAGTCAGTTTTGTGAGATTTTTTTATCGCCGGCCGGGTCTATATTGAAGAGCCGCCGGTATCGTCCGCCGCAGTAATAAAAGATTGACGTGGCGCGGCTCTACCAGTACATTGTCGCGCCTTGTTGAAATCGAGAATGGTCCAGGACCGAGGCTACTGTCATGAAACGTACCTTTCAACCCAGCAACCTCCGGCGTGCGCGGACGCACGGCTTTCGCGCGCGCATGCGGACTCGCGGTGGGCGCAGTATTATCAAGGCTCGCCGAGCCAAGGGTCGAGCGCGACTTACGCCGTAACGTGAACGAGGTGATCGGTGAGTCTTTTCCCAGACGGCTTAGACTTACGCAGGCGATCGAGTTTCAACAGGTATTTAAGAATAATTTTCGCAGCAGCGACGCTTGCCTGACGATCCTGGTCGGCAAGAACGCAGGGGATCTACCCCGTCTCGGTTTTGCGATTGCTCGCAAACAGGTGCCGAAAGCGATACAGCGCAACGCGCTTAAACGCCTGTTTCGCGAAAGTTTTCGCAAAAATTGGAAGCGGCTGCCAGCGCGAGACATGGTAATCATGGTCAGGCGCGAAATTCTGAGTCGAGACGCGGCAGAGCTGCGAGGCGCCCTGGACCAACATTGGAATAGCATCATCGAGCAATGCGACACATCCTGATCATCCCGATTAAAGCTTATCGCTATCTGTTGAGCCCGTTTGTCGGGCAGCATTGCCGCTTTACCNNGGCGTATGGCGTGGTGGCTGGCTCGCGCTGAAACGCATCGGCTGCTGTCACCCCTGGCATCACGGCGGCCATGACCCGGTCCCGGGGCTGGATCACGAGCATGGATAATTCCCGTCTTTTCTTGTTTGCCGCGCTCGCCTTCGTCGGCATGTTGCTGTGGCAGCAATGGCAGCTCGATTACGGGCCGAAACCGGTCGGCGAACGGGTCGAAACCACCACCGCATCCGAGCTTTCTCCAGGCGGCGTCGTCGAACCGATCGAAGATCTGCCNNCGTAGCCCCGTCAACCACGGTCGAGGCGATCGAAGCAGCCCGCCCCGAACAGCAGCTGATTCGGGTGGATACCGATGTCGTGCAGGCGCTGATCGATACCCGCGGTGGCGTTCTGCGCTCGGTCAAGTTGAAGAAATACCCGACATCGCTCGAGCGCCCGAATGACTGGCTTGAACTGGTACATAGCGATACCGACTCCGCGCACATTCTGCAAAGCGGACTGCGTAACAAGCAGAATCTGGCGCCGACTCACCACAGCATTTATCGCGCCGAACAAACCGAATACCAGCTTGCCGAGGGGAGCGATGAACTCGTCGTCGCCTTGACCTGGGAAGAGGGCGGTATCGAAGTGATCAAGCGGTACCGCTTTCGCCGCGGCGATTACCTGATCGACGTCAACCATAGCCTGATCAATCGAACCGAACAGGAATGGCAGGGCAGCGAGTATCGGCAGATTCAGCGCACCCGCCCGCTCGACGAATCGCGCCTGTTGTACACCTATACCGGATCGGTTTACTACAACGAAGAGACCAAGTACGAAAAAGTCGATTTTGACGACATGGAAGATGCCCAACTCAAGGTCGAATCGAATGGCGGTTGGATCGCGATGATTCAGCATTACTTTTTATCCGCCTGGATTCCGAAACAGGACCAGGTGAACCTGGTCTACTCGATTGCGAATACCCGCCGCACCCCGTCGACTTACACTATCGGTCTGCGTTCGCAAAACCTGATGGTTCCCGCTGGCGGCAGCGGAGAGTTTTCCAGCCTGCTGTTTGTCGGGCCGAAGCTGGTCGACCGGCTCGAAGCCATTTCGCCGGGTCTCGAGCTGACCGTCGACTACGGCGTGCTCACCTTCCTGTCAAAACCGCTCTACTGGCTGCTGTCGTGGTATCACGGTTTCGTCGGTAACTGGGGCGTCGCGATTATCCTGCTGACGTTCACGGTCAAGGCGGTGTTCTACAAGTTGTCCGAAACCAGTTACCGATCGATGGCGAAAATGCGCAAGGTCAGCCCGCGGTTGAAAACCCTGAAAGCACGCTCCGGCGACGATCGCCAAAAGATGAACCAGNNGGCGACGATCGCCAAAAGATGAACCAGGCGATGATGGAATTGTACAAGACCGAGAAAATTAACCCGATGGGTGGCTGCCTGCCGATCCTGGTGCAAATACCGGTCTTCATCGCGTTGTACTGGGCGCTGCTCGAAAGCGTGGAGTTGCGACAGGCTCCGTTTATCCTGTGGATCAAGGATTTGTCGGTGATGGACCCGTATTTCGTGTTGCCGGTTATCATGGGGATCAGCATGGTGATCCAGCAAAGACTGAACCCGCCGCCACCGGACCCGATTCAGGCTAAAATCATGATGGCTCTGCCGTTCGTGTTTACTGTCTTCTTCGCCTTTTTCCCGGCCGGGCTGGTGTTATACTGGGTGGTCAACAACGTATTGTCGATTGCGCAGCAATGGATAATCACCAAGCGTATCGAAGCGGGCGCAAAGTAGTCGGCTCGTCGCCGTAGGCGGCGCATATATTCCCCGTGCCGTCAGAAGACACCATCGTCGCGATTGCAACGCCGCCGGGTACCGGTGGCATCGGTATCCTGCGGGTTTCGGGCGCCAATTCACTCGGCATAGGAGAAGCGCTGAGCTCGAGCAAGCTCGAGCCCGGCAGGATCCAGTTCCGCCGTTTTTTCGCCGCCGACGGTACTGTCCTCGATCACGGGCTCGTGCTTTACTTTCGCGCGCCGCATAGCTACAGCGGCGAAGACAGCGTCGAAATACAGGCCCACGGTGGTCCGATCGTGCTCGATATGCTGCTTGAACGATTGTCTCAGCTGGGCGCCCGACTGGCGCGGCCGGGAGAGTTTTCCGAACGGGCCTTCCTCAATGGTCGCCTCGACCTGACCCAGGCGGAAGCCGTTGCGGATTTGATCGAATCGGGCAGTCGGGCCGCCTCCCGCGCCGCGATGCGGTCGCTGGAGGGGCGCTTTTCGGCGCAAATCAACCAGCTGACCGGCGAGATCATCGAATTACGCGCGTTTATCGAAGCCGCGCTCGATTTCGCCGAGGAAGAGATCGATTTCCTCGATGACCGGGCGATCGGCGGTCGACTCGAGTCCTGTGCGGCCGAGTTGCGTCGAATCCTCGAGCAGGCGGAGCAGGGCAGGCGCTTGCACGAGGGGCTGACGATCTCGCTCGCCGGCCTGCCGAACGCGGGAAAATCGAGTTTGCTGAACTACCTGGCCGGTTACGAGGCGGCGATCGTAACCGAGATCGAGGGCACCACGCGAGACGTGCTGCGCGAACACATCTCGCTCAGAGGAATCCCGATTCACGTCAACGACATGGCTGGCTTGCGTGAATCGGACGACCCGGTGGAAAAAGAGGGGATCCGCCGCGCCTGGGAAGAGATTGGCAAGGCTGACCGAGTGATTTTCCTGGTCGATTGCGAGCGAGGTCTCGGCGCCGAGGATCAGCGAATAATCGAGAGCCTGCCGGCGGAACGGATGCTGCTGGTTTACAGCAAATGCGACCTGCTCGACGCGCGCGCCGCGCGCGAGCCCGGCGGGCTCTACATTTCGACCGTCAGCGGCGAGGGGATGGAGTCGCTGATCGAGCAGATTACCGGCAATATTGCCGACCTCAACCAGGACCACCAGGCATTTATGGCGCGCCGCCGACATGTCGATGCCCTGCTGGGTGCGCAGGATTGCCTGCGCCAGGCGATGGAAAACCTGAGCACCACTCGCTCGGGCGAGCTTGTCGCGGAGGACTTGCGCGGCGCGCAGAACAGGCTTAACGAGATTACCGGCGAATTTACCAGCGACGATTTGCTCGGACAGATATTTTCCCGGTTTTGTATCGGCAAGTGACGGAACGCGTCGGCTTAATCCGCGGGCGTACAGCTTGCGACCAGGTCGGAGACGAGGGACGCCTGCTGTCGGCGCAGCACAAGCAGCCGACGAAACGCGTCGGGACTTTTGACGAAAGTCAGTTCGCCACTCAACGGAAAAGTTTGATCGTAGAGCCGGGAAAGCCAGAAGCGAAGCGCCGTGACCTGTAGCATTAGCGGAAGGATTTCCAGTTCGTCGTCCCCGGGCCTGCGCTGCCCGGCGTAGCCGTGCAGTGCCGCTTCGAGGCGCTTCGGCTCGAGCTCTCCCTGCCGGTCGATGCACCAGTCGTTAACCAGCACCGCGAGATCGAAAACGTAACTGTCGGTACAGGCGTAATCGAAATCGAAAATACCGCCAAGCGCATCCTCGACGAAAAGTGCGTTATCGTGGAACAGGTCGGCATGTATCGCCCCCCGCGGTAGCCGATCGACCCCGCTTGCGCGATAAGCCTGCAGCGAAGTGTCGATCAACTGCTGGTCTTCGCTACTCAGGACGTCGTTTAGCATGTCACGCGCGGCGACCATCCAGTCCAGCCCGCGCGGATTGTTCCTCCTCCCGGGGTAGCCTTGTCCGACGAGATGAAAGCGCCCCAGCTCGGACGCCGCGCGCCGGCAGTGCTCTGGGCCGGGGTGGGTAACGACTTCGCCGGTGAGACGTTCGATAATTGCCGCGGGGCGCTGGTTTAACGTGGAGAAAAATGCGCCGCGTCGATCTGCTATCGGCGCAGCGCAGTGCACGCCGTTCGATGCCAGGTGACCTTGCAGGCCGAGCAGGTATTCGAGCTCGTCGTCACTGTGATGCTCGTACAGGGTGAGCACGAACTCGCCCGCCTCGGTATCGAGCTGGTAGTTGGTATTGGTAATGCCCGCCGCGATCGGCTCCAGGCGCCGCAATTTACCCAGCTCGTAGCGCAGCAGAAACTGTTCGAGTTGCGCGGTTTCGACGGTAGTGTAGACGGACATATATCGACGCCGGATGGTGTGCGCAATCGGACTGGGTCGCCGCTGCGGCTGTGATATGATCACAAAAAACGAACGGCATTCTAACGCACTAAATGAACCAGGAAAAACAGAAAAAACTCGTTCTAGTGGACGGGAGTTCATATTTGTTTCGCGCATTTCATGCCCGCATGCAGACCTCCCTGACCAGCCCGACCGGTTTTCCGACGCAGGCGATCTACATCGTCGTCAACATGCTGCGCAAACTGATCAAGGACGAGGCGCCGGACCGCATCGCGGTGGTATTCGATGCCAAGGGCAAGACGTTCNNAGTACAAGGCAAACCGCCCGCCGATGCCCGACGACCTGCGGGTTCAGATAGAGCCGCTGCACGAAATCATCAAGGCGCAGGGGCTGCCGCTAATCTGTATCGAGGGGGTCGAGGCTGACGACGTCATCGGCACGCTGAGCCGAGAAGCGATCGAGAAGGGTTACCAGGTCCTGATCTCGACCGGCGACAAGGACATGGCGCAACTGGTCAACGAGCACGTGAACCTGGTTGACACGATGAACAACCGCTTTACGGACAAGGATGGAGTGGTCGAAAAATTTCAGGTGACTGCGGCGCAGATGGTCGATTACCTCGCGTTGATGGGGGACAGTTCCGACAATATCCCGGGAGTGCCAAAAGTAGGGCCAAAGACAGCGGCCAAGTGGATTTCCGAGTNNGGCTGGCGGGCGTTATCGCTCACGCCGACGAGATCAAGGGCAAGGTCGGTGATAACCTGCGCGAGTCGATCGAGTTTCTGCCCTTGTCCTACGAGCTTGCAACGATCAAGCTGGACTGTGAAATCGGCGTCGACGTAGACGATCTGAAGATGGGGGACGGCAACCCCGCGGCGCTGGCCGAGTACTACCGCGAATACGGCTTCACCCGCTGGTATGACGAGCTCGCGGCAAGTGATGGCAACACGGTCGAGGCCACGGCAAAATCCCTGGATGGCAACTACGAATGCGTTCTCGAGCAAGCGCAATTCGAAAAATGGTTGCGGCGACTGGATGAAGTCGGGCAGTTCGCGATTGACACGGAAACCACGAGCATCGACTACATGCAGGCCGAGCTGGTTGGTATTTCGCTTTGCGTGAAAACGGGCGAAGCCTGTTACATACCGCTGGCGCACGATTACGAGGATGCGCCGAAGCAACTCGACAAGCAAGAGGTAATGAACGCGTTGAAACCGATACTCGAGGACTCGTCTATCGGCAAGATCGGACAAAATATCAAATATGACGCGCATATTTTCATTGGCGAGGGCATTCGCATGCGGGGTATGGCGCATGACACGATGCTCGAGTCATACGTACTGAACTCGACCGCCAGCCGGCACAACATGGATGCGCTCGCTAGTCACTACCTCGACTACGAAACTATTCATTACGAAGACATCGCGGGCAAGGGCGCCAGGCAAAAAACGTTTAACCAGATCGAACTCGAACAGGCCAGCGACTACGGCGCCGAGGATGCCGACATTACCCTGCGCCTGCACGAAAAGCTTCATGCCGAACTCGAACAGCAGGAGAGACTCATGTCGGTCTACGCCGAAATCGAGATGCCGCTGGTCGAGGTGCTGCTCGAAATCGAGCAACGCGGCGTGCTAGTCGACGAAAAGTTGCTGCAACGGCAGGGTAAGCAAATCGACAAGAAGCTCGGCCAGATCGAACAGTCGATCTACGCGCAGGCGGGCGAGGTATTCAACCTGAGTTCGCCGAAACAGATTCAGGCGCTGCTGTTCGAAAAGCTCGATCTACCGGTGTTGCGCAAAACGCCGAAAGGCCAACCATCGACCGCCGAAGACGTGCTCGAGGAGCTTGCCGCCGATTACGAGATTCCTGCCCTGATTCTCGAACACCGCAGCCTGAACAAGCTGATGTCGACCTATATCGATAAGCTGCCGCATGAAATCAATGCAAAAACCGGCCGCGTGCATACTTCTTATCAGCAGGCGGTCGCGTCAACCGGTCGGCTTTCATCGACCAGCCCGAATCTGCAAAATATTCCGATCCGGACGCCCGAGGGACGGCGCATTCGCGAAGCCTTCGTCGCGCCCAAAGGAGACAAGATTCTTGCGCTGGATTACTCGCAAATCGAGTTGCGCATCATGGCGCATCTGTCGGCTGATGAAAACCTGCTGGGCGCGTTCGCCCGGGGACTGGACGTGCACCGCGCAACCGCTTCCGAGGTATTCGGGGCCAGTCTCGACGCGGTAAGCGCCGACCAACGACGCGCTGCGAAGGCGATTAACTTCGGCTTGATCTACGGCATGTCGGCTTTCGGCCTGGGCAAGCAACTGAACATCGGGCGCAGCGAAGCCCAGCAATATGTCGACACTTATTTCGAACGCTATCCCGGCGTGCGCCGCTACATGGATGAAACCAAGGAACTTGCGCGCGAGCAGGGTTACGTCGAAACCGTGTTCGGCCGGCGTTTATATCTTCCCGATATCAAGGCTAGCAATGTCAACGTACGCCAGTACGCCGAGCGCACCGCGATCAATGCGCCGATGCAGGGCACCGCCGCGGATATCATCAAGCGCGCGATGATCCGCGTACAGGGGTGGATCGAGGATAAGCAGCCGCCTTGCAGGATGATCATGCAGGTGCACGATGAACTCGTGTTCGAGGTCGCCGCCGATTCGGTCGACGCCTGTAGCAGCGCGATCGGTGACCTGATGACCGGTGCCGCCAGCCTCGATGTCAGCCTGGAGGTCGACGCCGGTGTTGGCGATAACTGGCATGAGGCGCACTGACCGTGGCGCAAATTTCGGAACGCAGCGGAACGCGAGCGGTCTATTTTCAACCCATTGTTTTTTATGATAAAATTACAAAATATCCTCGGGTATACGAAGCTCTCGGTGATCCGTAAACCGATTTTTTGCGTACCACTTCGAAATTAGTTGAAAAAACCAGAATCGGCACCATATCAGTCTTATTGGTTGCGACTGACGCGCGTTCCGCGAGGCGGAAAATCGGGAACTTAAAACCGCGTTACGAGTCTATAAATTAGCGCTATAGCCCAGCGCTAAGTCCGTTCTCCCTCCTATGAGCGGACAACGGTCCGGAAACCCCATCCGGACCTCACGTTTTTCCCTGGCAGTTCGCTGCCAGGGATTTTTTTTGGCGCCTGGTTTTGTTTTAATGCCTTGTCAGGTCAATCGCGTAGCAGCCATTCCCGGCACCTGTTTTCGAGCTCCTCCAGGCCCTGTCTATTCAGGGTCGACAGCGTCGATACCGTGTGCGCAGGATCGGCCAGGACCGTCTGCGCAGCCTCGACCGCGCGTCGCGTCGCCGAACGGGATAACTTGTCTGCCTTGGTCAGGAGAATATGCAGTTCCAGGTGATTACGAGTCATTTCGATCAGCGCCTGGTCCAGGTCGCTGATGCCGCGGCGGATGTCGACCACGATGACGAGACCGCGTAATGCGTGACGTTGCAACAGGTATGCAGTCAATACTTCGTCCCAGTGATTGCGCAGCTTTTTCGACACCCTGGCATAACCGTAACCGGGCAAGTCGACCAGATGACGCCCCGCATCGAGCGCGAAAAAGTTGATCAATTGGGTGCGCCCCGGCGTCTTGCTCGTCTTGCACAGATTTTTTTGCCGCACCAGGCAGTTGATCGCGCTCGATTTGCCGGCGTTCGAGCGCCCGGCAAAAGCCACCTCGGTCCCGCGATCGGGCAACAGCTGCGAGAGCTCGAATGCACTGGTAACAAACTTTGCCTGTTTGAAGGAAATGCTCATGCTCGTGGTCGGGTTATTGTTGAACGCGCGGCCGGGGTATGATATACATTTGCGCCCAAATTTTCCGTACCCTTTTCCTCGGGAGAAATAATGAAAATGAGCTATTTAGGAGCCATTTTACTGGCCTTGTCCGGCCTTGTGGTATCCGTTGCCAGCGCCGCTGACATCAATGCGGGCAAGGAAAAAAGTGCGGTTTGCGCGGCTTGCCATGGCGCCGATGGCAATAGCTCCAATCCGATCTGGCCGTCACTCGCGGGGCAACACGCCAGCTATACCTACAAGCAGTTGATGGATTTCAAGGAAGGCCGCCGGGTCAACGCATCGATGACCGGCATGGCCGCGATCCTCAGCGAGGAAGACATGAAAAACATCGCTGCCTATTACGAGAGCCAGACCCCCAAGGCGGTCGCCTTCGATGGCGAGCTGCTCGAGGAGGGGGAGAGCATTTATCGCGGCGGCATCACCGAAACACACGTTGCAGCCTGCATGGGCTGCCACGCGCCGAGCGGCAAGGGTAACGGCCCGGCCGGTTGGCCATCCCTGCGCGGCCAGCATCCCGAGTACCTGGTCACCCAGCTGCGCCATTTCAAGGAAGGCGTGCGCAACAACGACGTCGGCAAGATGATGCGTAATGTAGTCGTGCGCATGTCGGAAGAGGAAATGAAAGCGGTTGCCAATTACGTCGCTGGAATCGAGTAAGCCGCCGCTCCGGTTCAGCGCAGGTTAACCTGTCGCGTCCTATCCTTGTGCAAAACTTATCGCTGCCGTCGCGGTCAACAAGTGATGCAAAAACGCAGGAGTACGAAATATGATCAAGCGCTGGTTTGTTAGTTTATTCTTGCTGGCTATCTTTGCCGCGCCGGTAAGCGCACAAATGACGTTTGTCGAGGGCACGCATTACCAGGCCATTTCTCAGCCGGTAAAAACCGCGCATCCGGACAAGGTCGTCGTGACCGAGGTGTTCTGGTACGGTTGCCCGCATTGTTTTCGCTTCGAACCCTATGTCGAGCGCTGGTCAGCGAACCTGCCTGACGGCGTCGTTTTCGAACAAGTCCCCTCGGCGCTGAATCCGCGCTGGACAGAACATGCGCGCGCTTACTATTCGTTCAAGATGATGGGCGTTCTGGAGCAGGTCCACCGCAAGCTCTTCGACGCGATACATGTCGAGCGCAAGCGCCTCAACAGCCTCGATACGCTGGCTCGATTCGTTGCCGACCAGGGTCTCGATGCGCAAGCCTTCCGCGACCATTATTTTTCGTTTCCGGTCGAGACCCAGATTCGCAAAAACGTGAACAAGGAGAAGCGATACGGCCATCGCGGCGTGCCCGCGGTGATCGTCAATGGCAAATACCTGGTCTCGGCGTCGCTGGCCGGCAGCAACGAGCGCATGATCCAGATCATCGACTACCTCGTCGCGAGGGAACTCAAGCAGTAGACCGACCGGGTGCGTCGCGCCTAGTCGGTGCTCCAACCGAATCGCGCGATCGCGATGTTGCCCTTGCCGTGGTACTCGAGGGATCCGCATAATTCCCGGACCAACAGGATGCCACGCCCGCTGAATGCGGCCTCGGCACCCTGCCGCGGTGCGAGATTCGCGAAATCAAAACCCTTCCCACTGTCCTCTATTCTTAACAGTATGCTGCGGCGCGATGATTCCTGTTCGACCGACAGGTTGAAGATGACGTAGCCGCTGTCGAGACTGGCGAGGCGGTGCTCGCGCGCCTGGAAGTAGTCACTGAAGCCGTCGGCGTCCGATTTCAGCGCCGAGTCCAGGCCGAGCACGCCGTGATCGAGCGCATTGAGGTAAAGCTCGGTAATCACGGTAAACAGCGACTGGCGCTCTGCCTCTAGATCTTCCATTTCCATCAGGTAATTAACCAGCACCGGCACCGGATTGGTTTCGCGCAGGCGCGCCCCGTTGAAGCGCAGCGACATCTTCCATTCCCCCCGATCGCTGATATGGTGTATCGAGGGCCGGATGTAGTCGTGGATCTCGATTGCCGGCAGCACGTCATGCACGCAGGTTATTTCGACCAGGGTGACGTCATCGGCCTGGGTGGTCTGGGCACCACAAAATCGATCGAGATCGCTGAACACGTGATCGAAGACCGAGTCTAGTGGGGCGTTTTCGATCGACTCGAACAGCCGGTCGCTGCCGAATTCCTCGTCGTCGCAGTTACGAGCCTCGGTCAAGCCGTCGCTGTGCATCAGGATCTTGTCGTTGTAGGCAATCGGCGCGTACTGCAGCATATCCCGGGGTTCGATACTGGCTTCGACACCGAGCGGCAGTCCGGTCGAGGCGAGCCGTTGCTTGATCCGATTGGTGGCGCCGTCGACGATCAGGACGTCAGGCATGCCCGCGTTGAAAACGCGAACGTGCTCGAGGTCGTGGTTAACCACGACCAGTTGTGCGCCGAAAAACATGCCGACGGGAAGCATCGCCTTGAGCTTCTTGTTAATACCGGTCAGGATTTCCTCCGGGCTGAAGCCCTTGGTTGTCATCGCGCGGAACACTTCAGAGACCGGCATCGCTCCGATCGCCGCGAGCAGGCCGTGACCGGTAAAGTCACCGCTCAGAAAAAACAGGTCCCGCGACGGCGA
>JABAOD010049888.1_pt4 | contig 16005 bp, 14 predicted proteins | sample 7062151 | NCBI WGS metagenome assembly JABAOD01 (sample SAMN14538626, study PRJNA623070) | marine sediment metagenome | biome: marine biome [ENVO:00000428]; feature: marine pelagic biome [ENVO:01000023]; material: deep marine sediment [ENVO:00002113] | place: India: Gulf of Khambhat ... | reverse complement strand
CTCGTCGAACAGCATGATCTTGGGCCGCATCGCCAGCGCGCGCGCGATCGCCACGCGCTGCTGCTGGCCACCGGAAAGTCTCGCTGGGTGCTCGTTCATCTTGTCATCGAGTCCGACCATGCGCAGTAATTCCTCGGACCGCTGCCGCGCCTCCACCTTGCCAAGGCCGAGCACGTGTACCGGTGCTTCCATACAGTTTTCCAGCGCGGTCATATGCGGAAACAGATTGAAGTGCTGGAAAACCATGCCGATATAGCCGCGCATTTCGCGCAAATGGGCGTTGCTTGCGCGCACCAGTTGCCCGTCGCGGGCCATGTGGGTTAGCGGCTTGCCATCCACGTAGATGACGCCCGAGTCGATTTCCTCGAGCGTCATCAGCATGCGCAGCACGGTCGTCTTGCCCGAACCCGAAGGACCGATGATGGAAACGATCTCGTTCTGGTTGACGTCGAAATCGAGTTCGTCGAGCACCGTCAGTTCGCCATAACTCTTGCTGACTCCGGAAAACCGCACCATGGGAGCGTCTGATTCTAGGAGCAATGGAAATCTGTTTTCGCTCATTCTCTCTCCGCGTTAACGGGTCATTCCCAGGGAGCGGCGCACCCATTCTTCCAGTCGCCGCAGGCCGAATGCCGTCGGCAAGGAGATGGCGAGGAAAATCAGGCCCACCATCGTATAGGGTTCGAGGTAACGATAGGTTTCCGACCCGACTGCAGTGGCAGTGTGCATCAATTCAGCCACTCCGATCACCGAAAGCATTGGCGTATCCTTGAATATCCCGACCAGGTAATTACCCATGCCCGGCAGGCTGGGCGGCACCGCCTGCGGTATGATGATGCGGAAATAGGTGCGGGCGGTACTGAGGTTGAGCGCCTTGCAGGCCTCCCACTGGCCTTTCGGCACGCTGTCGAGACCGGCGCGGTAAACCTCCGACAGGTAGGATGCATAGTGCAGTCCGATTGCGATCATGCCGGAGGTCCACGGCGACAGGCGCACCCCGAATTGCGGACCGACGTAAAACACGAAGAATATCTGCACCACCAGCGGGGTCGATCGAATGAATTCGACAATCTCACGCGTGACCAGCGTCAGCGGCCGCCAGTCGCTGCGCTGCAGCAGCGCAAAGGCGAGGCCGATGATCAACGCGATCAGGTAGCCGAATCCCGCCGCCATCAGCGTATTGAGCGTTGCCCACCCCAGGCGCGGCATGATTTCGAAGGTAAAATCCCACTTCCAGTCGAACATGCTAGACGCGCCCCATTCTGCGGGCCCACGCGACCTCGAACCAGCGCATGCCCGGTGCGACCACCAGCCTCGCCATCAGGTAATAGATGATCAGCGCGGTGCCGAAACTTTGCGCCGACAGGAAAGTGGCGCCGTTGATCTGCTTGGCCTCGAACATCAGGTCGGTGACCGAGATCAGCGACACCAGCGCGGTGCCCTTGAGCAACTCGATCAGCAGGTTGCCCCACGGCGGCAGCATGATCAGCATGGCCTGCGGAAATATGATCCGCGTCATGCGTTTGTACGGCGACATGTTGAGCGCGATCGCCGCTTCGTACTGGCCGCGCGGCACCGACTGGATGGAACCTCGCACCAGTTCGGCACCGTAAGCGCCCAGATTCATACCCACGGCAATGAAGCCGGCGGTAAATTTATCCAGCGTAATGCCGAACAGCGGCAGCACGAAAAAAATCCAGTACAGCTGGACCAGCAGCGAAGTGCCGCGGAAAAATTCGATATAGACGATCGCCGACCAGCGCACGGGACCGTTGGTCGAAAGCTTCATAAGTCCGAACACGATCGCAATAGCAATCGCCAGCAGAGCCGCGAGCAGGGCTTGCTGCACGGTGACGATGGTGCCATCGAGGAAACGCGGCGCGTACTGTTGCAGATACTCGAAATATCCTGTTGGCATGTCCCGCCCCGTTATCGACGAATACGTTATTTATCGGCGTGAGAAACGCCCACGCCGCTTGGAAGGTAGCCGCCCTTAGTAGGCCGCCCATCTTTAGCCGCTCAGCCGAGCGGCTTAGCGAGCGGCTTAGCGATTCGCGCAGGCGTACTCGGTGGTTGCGTCACCGGGAAGCTGCAGCTCGGTATAACCCCACTCGGCGACCGCCGCCAACATTTCGGGGCTGCCGAGATACTTGGCCTGCGCGGCGTTGTAAGCCTTGCGAAAATCCGCATCGGCCGATCTGAAACCGATGCCGACCCAGTTCTTGGTCCAGATCGGCAATTTCGCCGGATCCGTGAGCTCGGCCTTGCCGCCGCTCTTTTCGACCAGCACCTTGCCGCCGAAGACGTTGGTGCCGATCGCGTCGGCGCGTCCTGCCAACAGGGCGGCGAGCATTTCGGTCGGCCCCGGAACCTGCATCACGTTGGCGTCCGGCAGGCCCTCTTTCCTCGCGAATTCGACAATATTGTAGCCCGCGCCGGTCACCAGGACTAAATTGGCTTTCTTGATATCCTGGTAGGTCTGGATGTTATTCGGGTTACCCGCGGGAACGACGAAGACGTCGCCGAACACGCCGATGGGATCGGAGAAGTCCATGTTTTCGCAACGGCTTTTCAGAATGTACATACCGCCGGTGACCAGGTCGTAGCGGTTCGCCTTCAATCCCGGAATGAGACCGCCCCAGTCGGTAACGACCGGTTCGATGTTCTCGATTCCCATGGACTTCAGGGTGCCGATGACGATCGCGTTGACGAAACCCAGGGGTTTGTTGTTTTCGCCGGGATAGGCCCACGGCACTTCATTGGCGAAGCCGAGCCGGACCTTGCCCCCGGCCTTTGCGCTTTCGTACAGCGATGCGGCAAAGGCCGTATTGGCGACTATTACCAGCGCGGTGGCCGTTACCGCGAACAGGCTTGCGCGCATCAATCTTGATATGGATTTCATGTGAGTCTCCTCGGTGTCCGTCGCCAGCGGCGAAAATTATAATTGTGTGGAAGATGTATACTTTAGCGTATAAAAAATGTCAAAACATGGAAAGAAGCTGACAAATATTCAACAGAAATTGATAAATTTTCATCGGATAGTAATTTGATATATATATCTCATGAAAATAACATACCGGGTTTAAGCAGAAATGGTGCAGGTACTGAAATCGTGTAACCTTGAATCGTCCAGGATTCTTGGCGATTTGCTGACCGCTGAGAAGCGCTCGATCGATCGCAGCCCGTGGCGGCGGCGATTCATGACCATCTACAATTCACTGCGCGAGCGCATTACTTTGTTGCAATACCCGCCCGGCGCACGCCTGGATATCGATGCCCTGGCGAGGGAGTTCAAAGTCAGCCGCACCCCGATTCGATCGGTGCTGCAAAGGCTCGAGAACGAGGGCCTCGCAATGACCCGACATGGTGTCGGCACGATGGTGACCGAGATTGATGTCGACTACGTGCGCCGGACCATGCAACTTCGCATTCATCTGGCCGAACTGATCGGAACCTTGACCCCGAATCAGCCCGACGAGAAACTGTTTGACCTGCTGGAAAACCTGCAGCGCGAATGCCAGGCTGTCGGCGAGACGCCGTCGGCGGAGACCTTCGCTTCAATCGATATGCGCCTGCACGCGTGTAAGTGCCGCCTGATCGGCAACGAAGTGTTGCGCGTTATTCACGACGAACTCTATCATCGCACCACCCGCTTGTGGTTTTACCTGATGCCGTATATGGACCAGAAGCTGGAATTCGGAATCGTTCGCGACAACGTGGCTCAGACCCTGAGCGCGCTGCGCCGCGGGGACGTCGCCGCGGTTGGATTCATCACCCGCAACTACAATTCAGGCGCGCTGTTCCGCATCGACGAAATATTGCAGGCATACAACATCCTGGGCGCCTCGTCCGATCGAGACAGATCAAGCCATTTGCAGGGGTAAAGACATGTCGGAATATTCCGTTTTTCCGGAGCAAGAACTCGAGCAGCGCTTGCGCAACGTCCGTTCGCTGATGGCGGAGCAGGATCTCGACGGACTCGTGATTACGGTGCCGGAAAATATTTATTACCTGACCGCGCTGGATCACTGGGGCTTTTTCGCCTGCCACCTGCTGATCGTACCCCGCGAAGGCGACATGATCCTGGTGAGCCGGGCGATGGAGCGCATTACGGTGGAAAACCAGGTGCGCAACGCGAGGTTTTTCGGCCATGCCGACAGCGAGGATCCCGTCGACCACGTTGTCAGGGCCCTGGGCGAGCTGAATATACTGGATGGCCGCCTCGGCATGGAAAAGCGCAGCCTGTTCATGACGCCGCGAATCGCGGAAAAACTGCAGATGGATGCCTCGCAGGCGCATTGGCGCGATGCATCCGGGCTCGTCGACGGGCTGCGGCTGGTCAAATCGCCGCTGGAGATCGAGTACATGCGCAGGGCCGCGGTCGCGGCGGATGCGGGAACGCTCGCCGCCATCGACGCCATTCGCGACGGTGCGAGCGACTACGAAATAGCGGCCGAATGTCATCGCGCGATGATCCTGGCCGGGAGCGAGTACCCGGGCTTCGGCCCTTTTATCCGCCCGACGACGCGCCTCGGCGAGGAGCACACGACCTGGCGCGGCGAGGTATTCACGAATGGCGACGCGGTTTTCCTCGAACTCGCCGCGGCCTACCGCAAGTACCAGGCGCCCATGGGACGGCTGGTATATGTCGGACGCGCGCCCGAGGGAGCGGAGCGATCGGCCGAACTCGCGATCGACGGCATGAAAGCCATCTGCAACGCGATCAGACCGGGGGCAAAAGCCGGCGCGGTCTACGCGGCCTGGCGCGAAGTCGCGAGGTCGGCCGGGCTCGACGGTTACGAGCGCCACCACTGCGGCTACCTGGTCGGCATCGGTTTTCCGCCTAGCTGGACCGGCGGCAGCATGGTGACCAGCCTGGCGCCAGATTCCGAACTGGAACTAAAGGTCGGCATGACGTTTCACGCGCACTCGTGGTTCACCAACACGGATTGCGTGGATTATTTCATTTCCAACACGGTGCTGCTAGGCGAGGACGGCGCCGAGGTCCTGACCTCGAAGTCACCGGAGACACTCATCGTACGCAGCTAGCCCGATTTTTGTCGCGAGGCCTGGGCGATGCTTGGGAACGGGAATGCTGACCGTCTCCGGCGCCAACAATACCACCGATGACGACCACCCGTGTCTGGGCCAGAAGGGCCCGGGCCATTTCAAACCTGCCCCTGGCGAATTCGTAATCAGTAACTGAAATCACACGGCATTCAAGCTTGTCGCTGACCGCCGATGCGGCAGGATGCTGGCCCGTGCCTGGCGAATTAGTAATCCACGAACGAAATCAGCTGCTTAGTCTTGTCACAGAGCCCATCCCGGTCTGGATTACCTGGCACTGCATCGCAAGGTGTCGTCGACTACCCAAAAGGTCGCGCTCAGCAGCCTGGTTTTCTTTTATCGAGAAGTTTTTGGGAGGAATGTCGAAGGTATTTTTACCTATACTCGATCCAGAAAGTATCGCCGACTCCCGACCGTCCTTTCTCGAAATGAAATCCAGTCACTTCTGGAGACGATGACTGGCCTGGCCAGGCTCATGGCATCTCTCATCTATGGTACAGGTATGCGTGTGATGGAATTTGAACGTTTACTTTATTTTGGAAGTCAGGATTCGAAAAACAGCTGTAAGTTATTGAAAAATGGTGCCCAGGGGCAGAATCGAACCGGTCCGCGTTCGGCACCGACACGGGGTTTTCAGTCGGGATTAGAATTTATCAACTTAACAAAATTAGCCACTTACGACGCTTCCTATTACCGATTGCACCAGTAAACACCAGTTAATGGCAGTTACTGTGGCACAATTTTGACACACTAAAATAGTATTGTGTCCGTCCAAGGCAGGCACCCGGATTTTAATACCCGCCGACAACCTTTTGCCAATTTCGGACTCATGCTTCGCTTCATAACGCTTGCTCAGAAACAAAGTTTCAAGCGTAAATATTGATCACTTCGAACTATTACCACCAAACAATTTGATGTCGGAGGAGGTGTTTCAACGTCGCCAAAAATCACAGTCAGCTGCAAAATTATTAGTCAGTCGAGTAGTTCGGTGAGGCGCTCGACCTCCTCCGGCTTCATGGAGATCGACTCAGCTACACCCGGGTAGCCACCCGCGGTTACTTCATTTCGGAACACTTCGGGCGCAGCGCGCATGGCCGCGGCGGCCGCCGATGCCGGCACGCTGGCCGCCATCGCCTACGCGACTCCCGACGAAGAGGCCGGCGGCTTTCTGCGGGCGCACTCGGAGAAAAACCGGCGCCAGCACCAGGCGTTTCTCGATGCCCTCGTCGACGATCCCGGAACATACGCGGAGACGATCGATTGGTTCAGGGCCCTGCCGCTTTGGCTCGACCTCGAAGACCTGCGCGTGATTCACGCCTGCTGGGACAAGCGAGTGCTCCGCATGCTGCTGGGTGCACCCGTTCTGACCGACAGCCTGCTGCGCGCTTCCTGTGACGAGAGCCGCCGGGAATACGAGGCCATCGAGACAATCCTGAAGGGCAAGGAAATCCTGTCGCCCGACGGGCACCTGTTCCACGACAAGGACGGCACCGTCCGGCACGATATCCGGATACGCTGGTGGGACCGGGCCGCTCTCACCTATGCCCTCGCCTTTTTGCGCCCGAAGAGCGCGCGCACTCACATCCCAGACGACGAGATCGCCGGCGATCACCTGATCGAGTACTCGCACGAGAAGCCGCCCGTGTTCCTCGGACATTCCTGGATGGAGGGTGCGCCGAGGCCGCTGGTCGCCAACAACGCCTGCATGAATTACAGCGTCGCGAGACCGTCCGGGAAACTCGCGGCCTGCCGCTGGGACGGGGAACAGGAGCTGAAGCAGGACAAGTTTGTCGCGGCCGAAAGGTTGGAAGGGTGAAATGGCGGCGCTTTAAGGTTCCAATTTACCAATTATTCGCTACTCCCCGGACAGTATACCTGTTTACCTCGAGGCAGCCTTAATCACGCAATAACGAAATTGCAACCTGTCCCTCTCGAACTCGCTCAGAGTGTGTGTTCTCCCGGAACTCTGTCGGATCGGCAGCACCATTCCGATTTCGGGCGGTAATCGAAAACGGCCCGATCCGGGCGATCATCCCTGAACCAGGTAGCGGCTGATTCTGGCCAGGGTCATGTAGAGGAACTGGCGCCTGGCGTTACCGACGCCGCGCATGTCACCGAGCTCCATTGCGAGAAGAATTTCGGAACATTCGTGGTGTAATATTTGTATTTCCTCGCCCCAGTCCAGATTACCGAGGTAACTGAGCCAGGTGCGCGCGGCACGGTAGTAGAGCAAGTCAGTCATTTCGCGTAGCGCGTCATTGCCGATGCGGGCGATGATTAACGCATGCAATTCGTTGCACAAGCGCGCATAAGCGATCAAATCCCTGGATTTGTCTCGAAGGATCTCGACGCGACGGCACAGATCTTTCAGCTCGTCGATGGAATCGGCTGTCGGATCGACGGGTGACAGGTCACCCATCAGCTCGGCCAACCGCATCCGCAGATCGTAGATATCCTTGAAGGTCTTGATATCGACTTCGGTGACGATGGTGCCCACCCCGTTGCGAGTCTCGAGCAAGCCCTCGTAATTCAGCCTTTGCAAGACCCTTCGCACCGGGCTTCGGCTGACTCCGAATTCATCGGCCAGCAGGCCCTCGTTGAGCAGGGTGCCCGGGGCATATTCGAGCAGGCAAATTCGTTCACGGATCGCCTTATAAATGCGCTCGAACCGATCCGCCTGACTTTCGCGCCGCCGGCTGCTTACCGGGGCCTGAACCGCTTCCATACCCGCACGCACCTTCCGTCGGCAACCCGGATCAGCTGGAACTACCCCAGTCCAGGTGAAAGAGCCGACCGTAACCGTCGATCTTGTCTGCAATGTCGGCTCGTCGCAGGCAATCCCAAATCATCGCCTGGTTGGAGCAAACAACCGGCTTGCCCGCGGCATCCTCGATTTCCTGCAATACATCGAGGGTACGAATACCGCCGCAGCTGACGAAGATTGCGTCGGCTTCGGGGCGGTCGACGCTGAGCGCGAAATCACGGATAAACGACGGTTTTATTCGGCCCATGGCCTCGCAATCCTCGACGTTCAGGCCCTGAATATCGAGCACGTCGAAACCTTTTTCCCGCAGGTATACGGCTTCCATCGTATTGATCTCGTCGAGATAGGGCGTGGCGACGACAATTTTGTGCGCGCCGAGCCGATGAAGCCCATTGATCACGCCGCTAACCAGGGTAGTCGGCTTCGCCCAAGGGGCGCCGCGCCTGATTTCGGCCCTGACGCGGTCTTCGCCGATGACGATCGAACCGGAAGTGCAGGCGTAACAAATGACGTCGGGGCGGGCCTGGGGTTGCAGGATCGAGGCGGCCTCGGCCATGCCGTCGATTTGCGCGGCCAGGGTAGCGACGTTGCAATCGTTGGCACTGTTCAGCCGTGTGACACTCGGACCGACACCCTCGGGACACAGTCGAAAAATGTTCTCCTCCATGACCAGATCCATGGAGATGATGATGAAGCCCAGCAGGGCGCGATGATGCGTTCCAGCGTCGTAGGCAACTTCCAGGGGCGCGGAGTGCACTTCGATCTCGGAGGTTTCAGGATTGCTGGCCGTGGACATTTTGACCTCTGTTGGCAGTCGAATTGGATCGAACTGGAATAATTGTCGACGTTACCTATATATAGCTCAAAATTCAAGTGTTACGCCGGGTGCTAATTCTCGATTAATGGGATGGCCAGGGTGTAATCGGTATAATACGGTCAAGGTTGACCCGATCTGATTGCGTTAGCTCCGAGAATTTATAATTTATTGTTTTAAATATTAATTTTTCTAAAGGAAAGGTTCTCGACGAGTTTTCACAAGTCCTTGAAGTTCATAATAATCAAATTGACACGAGCCAGTATTCCTGAGAAGCTAGCGAAAAAGAATAATCTGTATAAAGCTATAATTTAGATGTCGTTTTCAGGCCCGACAAAAGCCGATCATTCGAGGCCTTGAAAATAACCGGGGACATCCTGCCCGAGACTTCATGGAATCCTAATCCGGGTTTCTCGGTCCCAGCCAAAGCGGAGGTCTAGACATGTCGGAACAGGCACATCTCATGGGTAAGGAGAGGGAAATGCTGCCGCTTTTCCAGGCGCGCACACGGGAGTTGCAGCGCCGCCTCAAGGACGACGGCATCGACTTGCTGATCATCACCAACGTCGACTCGATTTATTATTACTCCGCTTACTGGGGGGACTTGGGTCTGGAATTCGGCCGTCCGACCCTGCTCACGGTTGCCAGCAGCGGCGAGGTCATGCTGATCACCCCCGGATCCGAAGCGTTAATGGCGAGGGCAATGACCTGGATCGGCGATCTGGGCCTATATTCCGATGGCGTGGCGGAGGAATGGCGCGATCCGCTGCGCAAGGCGCTGGGCAAGAAGCCCGGCAGCCTGCGTATCGCCGTCGAGAAGGACGATATCCCGGCGGTTATCTCGAATTTCCTCAACAATGAGTTCGAAAAACCCCTGACCGATGCCACGCCGATCATCGCCAGCATGCGCGTGATAAAATCTGCCGATGAATTGAACATGATCCGCCAGGCGGGCCAGGTCGCGATTGCGATGGGCATCGCGGGACGTGACGCCATGGCGGTGGATGTACCCGAATACGAAATATCACTGGCCTGTATCAATGCGGGCACGCGAAAAGCCGCCGAAATCATCGGCGCCGAGGATCAGGACGCGCTGATGAGTCCGATGATTCATAACCTCCAGGCGATTCAATCCGGCCATTTCACCAGCTATACGCACCTGCACCCGCGAGTGAAAAAGCTGGCCCACGGCGATCCGGTTTACATGTGCTTTTGCTCGATTTGCCATTTCAAGCAGTTCAAGATCGGCTACGATCGCCAGTATTTCGTGGCGAGCGTAGACGACGAGACCGCGCGCATCTACAACACCGCGATCGAGGCGCAGGCGGCCTCGCTGGCCGAAATGCGCCCGGGCGCCATCGCGGAAGACGTACACAAGGCCGCCGACGATGTCTACCGGTCGGCCGGCTTCGAGCCCTCTTACCGAACCGGCCGCGCCCTCGGCTACTCGTCGCTAGAGCAGCCGCAGTTGAAGTACGGGGACAGGACGCCACTCGAGGCCGGCATGGTGTTCGCGGTCGACGGGGGAATCACCGTACCCGAGGTTTTCGGCGCACGCGTTGGCGATACCGNNCCGATGACGGCATCGAGATTGCCACCGAGTTTCCGCGCGATCTGCAGGTGGTTTAGACATGAACGACAATTCCTATGACGCGGTAATCATCGGCGCCGGTATAATAGGTGCCGCGATCGGCTACGAACTCGCCAAGAAGGGGCGGAGCACGCTAAACGTCGATATGCTGCCCGCGGCCGGCTACGGATCGACATCGAACTCCTGCGCCATCATCCGTCTTTACTATTCGACGCTAGACGGCTGCGCGATGGCTTACGACGGTTACCACTACTGGAAAGACTGGGCGGCATACCTGCAGGCGCCCGCGGATGAGCCGCTGGCGGTTTTTCACGATTGCGGCAACCTGATCATGAAGACCAAACTCAATGACGGCCTGCGCAAGCAGCTCGTTCATCTGGATGCGCTCGGCATTGACTATGAGCACTGGACGAACGAACAGATCAGGGAGCGTTATCCCTTTTACGACCTCTCGTGTTTCGCGCCCGCCCGGACGCTGGAAGATCCGCAGTTCGGCGAGCCGACCGGCGGCGAGATCGATGGCGCCATTTTGTTTCGCAAGGGCGGTTACATCTCCGATCCGCAATTCGCGACCCGCAATATCCAGCTTGCCGCCGAGCGCGTCGGCGCGCAGTTTCGGTTCAATAGCAAAATAACGCAGATCCCGGTCAGCAACGGCAAGGTTCGAGGCGTGGTGCTCGAGGATGGCACCCGAATAAACGCGCCGGTTGTCGTCAACGTGGCCGGCCCGCATTCGAGTCGGATCAATGCACTTGCCGGCGCGGATGAAGACATGAATATTACCACCAGGGCATTGCGCCAGGAGGTAGTGCATCTGCCCGCGCCCGAAGGCATCGATTACTCGTCTTTCGCCAACGTGACTTCGGACAGCGATGCAGCGGTCTATACCCGTCCCGAAACGGGCAACAATATCCTCATCGGCAGCGAAGATCCGCCCTGCGACCCCCACGTGTACGTCGATCCGGACGATTACGACCGGGGCTTCTCCGATCAATGGACCCTGCAGGCCCAGCGCCTGGGGCAGAGATTTCCCGGCATCGGCATCCCGAGTAAACCGCAGGGCTGTGTCGACCTCTACGACGTCACCGAGGACTGGATCCCGATTTACGACCGCTCCTGCGTGGACGGTTTCTACCTCGCCTTCGGTACCAGCGGCAACCAGTTCAAGAATGCGCCAGTCGCCGGCAAGGCAATGGCGGAGCTGATCGACTACTGTGAAGCCGGCGGCGATCACGACAAGCTGCCGCTGCAGTACCAGCTCGAATATGTGGCTCGAAAAATCAGCCTCGGAACCTTTTCACGGCTTCGGGAAATCAACCAAGACAGCACCTTTTCGGTGCTGGGCTAGTTCCATGTCCAGACATTACTTCAGCAAAGCAGAGTTCGAAAACCGCCAACGCAAGGTGCGCGAGGCGATGGAAAGAGCCGGCATCGAATTATTGCTGGTCATCGCGCCGGTTCACATCAACTATCTGATCGGCGCGACGGCCAAGGGGTACCAGGAATTCCAAGTCCTGTTTTTCCCGCTGGAACCCGGCCCGCTGATGATCCAGAGCCGGCTGCCCGAGGTGCCGATGCTTATCGCCGATTCGCTCGCCGACGAAGTTCGGGGCTGGGGAGGACGCGAACCCGAAGATCCGATCGAGGTATTCGAGGAAATTCGGCGGGCGAAAGGCTACCGCGGTTTGAGAACCGGACTGGAGGTGCCGAATTACTACCTGCACCCGCATCATCACAACCGGCTGCTCGACCTGCTGGGGGATGACCTGGTAGCGGACGCCACCGATTTGATCGGCAATATCAAGCTGGTCAAGTCGGCCGCCNNGATCAGGGCATGGAAACCTGTGTCTCGTCGATCGAAGCCGGTAAAACCGAACGCGTGATTTCGGCCGACATCCACCGCAGCCTGCTGGCCGCCGGCAGCGACATACAGGCCAGCCCGATGAACTTCCTGACCGGTCCGCGCTCGGCCTTCGCCCACGGCGAACCGACCGATCGCGTTCTAGAAACCGGCGATTTCATGCACATTCAGTTCGGCGCGCACTACCGCCGCTATTGCGTAACCATCGGACGGCAGCTGTGCCTGGGTGAACCGACCCGGCGCATGCGCGACGTTTACCAGGCCGTGCGCGATGCCGGCGACGCCTGCATGGCGGAGATGCGCGCCGGTGTAGCCGCCACCGTGCCGCACCAGGCCGCGAAAAAGGTCATTGCCGAAGCGGGCCTCGATGCCTACCGCCTGCACATGACGGGATATGCGGTGGGCGCCGCGTTCCCGCCGTCGTGGGTAGAGCCGCTGGTCATGGATGACGGATGCGAGTACACGCTCGAAGCGGGCATGGTCGTCGCGGTCGAGCCCCCCGTTTTCGGGCTCGAGGACGGGCTCGGCGTACGCCTGATCGACAACGTGCTCGTTACCGAGACCGGATGTGAGCGCCTTACCTCCACAACACGTGATCTGATTATCGTTTGAGGCTCGAAAGAAACGTCATGTCCAGGAACGACTTCACTGCGGAAGGGTACTGACAAGTTAAGTTTTTTGGACGATGAAATTCCTATCAGTCGCAGTCAAGCAACCACCCTGTGCCAATCTTCGAACGCACTTACCCTAAAATTCCGATAGTGCTCAGCCCTGACCAAGTGCCGCCCCAGATTGAATAGATTCTGGACAGCGGCAAAGGAAGGCCGGAGCTGGTTGTGTTGCGTCGATCAGTTGAACTCACCACCATTGTTGCCAACCGTTAATGCAACAACTCGGCGTATCGAGTACCGCCCGGGCCAGCTTCAACCTTTACAACAACGAACAGGATATCGCGGCACTGGCGGCGGCAATTCAGGATGCCAAACGGATTTTGGGTCACCGACGAGTAACGACAGCGTTTATAAAGAGGTCTTGCTCGATCATTTTCACAATCCCCGCAACCGGGGCGAACTCGACGGCATGGACGTGGTAAGACGCGGCAGCAATCCGCGCTGTGGTGACGAAATCGAAGTCGGGATAGCCTGTGATAACGGAGCGCTCTCGGAGGTACGTTTTCGTGGCCGTGGTTGCTCGATCTGCCTGGCTTCCGCATCGATGATGACCGAATGCACCAGCGGCCTGAAGTTTCAGCAAGCGCGACAGCTAACCGCAATATTGCAGCTATGGTTCGGCGATCGCAATAGTGAAGGGCCTGCGAACGAAACCCTCTCCGCCCTTGGAGCGATTCGGCAACATCCGGCCCGCAAAAAATGCGTGCTGTTAGCCTGGCAGGCGCTCGACGAAGCCCTGGACGGAATCGAAGCGCGGAGTGAGGTAAAAAATACCTGAACTTCGGGGGACCGCAACCAGATTTCCAGCATTAACCCGAAGTTGACCGGACCAAACAGGATCTGATTTGAAGCGATGGTGTCAGGTCCGGACCGTACCTACCTGTCCATGCGGTTAGCCTTGTACCGCGGCATTGAATTCCTCGATCATGGCGTCCCACACCGGCACGATTTCCATTAAACCGTCCCAGAAACCGGGGTCGCGCCGGGCATCGAAATCCTCGAGCGACACTCCCTGCTGCTCGACCCAGGTGTAGTAGCCGAGGTTGAACATGCGCTGACGATCGTGGCGGCTCATCTCGAGTGTGTGGTCGGTGGCGGCGCCAAGCAGATAACGGCCGAATACCTCGGCCGCGGCGAGCTCATCGAAATTCGAAGCGAAACGGCTAGCCAGGGTTTTTTCGAGTTCGGTAGCGTACATTTCGGCGCCGTCGGTAGCGACGGTCAGAACCACGTCGGTAGCCCCGAGCTGATGGTACCTGGCGTACTTGATGGCACCGATGACATTGGCAATCGACGACAGGCCCAGGCTGCCGAGACCACGCAGATCGTCGCCGTCGACTCCGACACGTTTCGTCAGAAACCCCTGCCCGGCAGGGGTATTGAACAACAGGTTCAACGAATCCGACGCCTCGTCCGAAACGCCGATGGCGAAATCGGTATTCAGGACATTGTGGATAAACGGCACATGCTTGTCGCCGATGCCCTGGATGTTGTGCTCGCCGTAGCCGTTGTAGAGCATCGTCGGGCACTGCAGCGCCTCGACCACGCAGATATCCGCGCCGAGCTTCGATTTCAGATAATCGCCGGCGGCGATGGTGCCTGCCGACCCCGACGCGGAAACGAATGCGCGCGCATTGAGCGAGGATGCCCCATCGAGCGAACGGAAAATTCGCTCGAATGCAGGGCCTGTAACCGCACGGTGGGCGATATAGTTACCGAACTCGTTGAATTGATTGAGAATGATATTATCTGGATTCTGAGCAAGCTTGTGGCAGGCATCGTAGATTTCCTTGACGTTACTTTCGGTGCCGTAGGTACGCACGATGTCTTCCGGATTTAGAACCCACTGCTCGAGCCAGCTGAAACGTTCCCGGCTCATGCCCTCGGGCAACACCGCCGCGCTGCGGCAGCCGAGTATTCTCGATATTGCCACGCCGCCACGGCAGTAGTTGCCGGTGGAAGGCCATACCGCGCGGTTCTTATCCAGGTTGAAGCGGCCACTTATCAGCCGTGGCACCAGGCAGCCGTAGGCGGCGAGCACCTTGTGCGCGCGGATCATCGGAAAGCGGTTTCCCAGCGCGACGACGATCCTGGCGTCGACGCCGGTCAGCGACGAAGGTAAGACGATGTGTTCGGGTACCTCGGCGAAACCACGGCGCGTGGCGTCATTGTGCCAGTGCACACGGAAAAGGTTGCGCGGGTCCGGCGCGTCGGGTTCGACCTGCGGCAATTCCTGCTTCAACGCGTCATCGAGGCTCGAGGGATCGGCGAGCTCCGAGAGCCTGGGCAAGCGGATCGACGATTCGCGAAACCGTTCGACGGTTTGCTGGTAGGTGGTCGCATCGATGATGTCGCGTTCGAGTTCCATTGCCATATCATTTTACCTCGAGGTATAACGGATCAAGGCTTAAGGCCCTGGCTCCGCTAGTTTGCAGTAATCACCGTATTAAGATAGGGGTCCGCGATGCAACCCGATTTTGAACAGGCTGCCCCGCATCACAGGGCGGCGTAAGAATCCGCAATCGAACACAATATCCTCGTCGGCTCGGGTTTCGCATTACGCCGGGGTTCACCCGGTGGCGGCGATGATACAGCCAGCTCCGATCAGATCGCAATGTTGTTCGCTTTCGGCCGTCTTTTTCCGGAATGAAATTCGGTCGCTGCCGGAAACGATGACTTGCCGGGACGGGCTCATGGCATCTCTAATAACTGGTGCAAATATGTCTGTGCCGGAAATAGCACGTTTGCTGTATTTTGGAAGTCAGGGCTCCAAAAACAGCTGTAAGTTATTGATAAATGGCGCTAGGGGTAAAACCGAACTACCGATACAATTCCAACAAAACTCAGCTACTCTGATCGGTGGTCTGAGCTTCCGTTATAGGTCGGTTTGAGCTGTCCGTCGATTTTTTCTGGGCGTCCGCTTTTTGATAGAAATCTCAACCTGTTTACCGCTCCCATCCACGCGTAATCATTATTTCATAATTGTTGAAGTTGGTAGTCCAGATCTTTCATGGTTTTCTCTCTTTCGGTAAGTGTTGATGGTCACCTGGCAGTTGATGCTACCGAGGCCCGCTTGCACCCCAAGGGCACTTCTACGCGTTGTTTACAACAACTCTCAGAGCACGCGGTACGACCGTGGGACACCACTCCCATACGATCTGAGTATGCCTGGTCTCAGGCAACGCTGTTTTCCCCTGTTGGGTAAAGGCCCAGCGCTGGCCAACTTGCCCGGAATCG
>JABAOD010000293.1_pt1 | contig 16014 bp, 11 predicted proteins | sample 7062151 | NCBI WGS metagenome assembly JABAOD01 (sample SAMN14538626, study PRJNA623070) | marine sediment metagenome | biome: marine biome [ENVO:00000428]; feature: marine pelagic biome [ENVO:01000023]; material: deep marine sediment [ENVO:00002113] | place: India: Gulf of Khambhat ... | reverse complement strand
GGCGCCGAGGTCCCGGCCGCGGTTGGCTCGGCCACTGCCGGCCACGAAGGCGATGCGCCCGCCGTCCGGCGAGATGGCCGGATTGGCGTACTGGTTGGAGACGGTCGTGAGCCGTTGGGCCCGGGCGCGACGGCCGAGCCCGGGTAGCCGCGCTTTCCAGACGTGGCCGCCTTCGTCGGCGTCCCAGGTGACGAAGGTCAGCCAGCGCCCGTCGGGCGACAGCGATGGCGCGTACTCGCGCGCCTCGAGATCCGTGATGCGCTCGGGCGTCCGACTGGGAAGCTGCATCTGATAAAGGTGGCCGACGGCCTGAAAGATCAGCCGGTCGCCGTCGGTCGTGAACGTCGGCCAGCGAATCATGCGGGCACGGAAAGACTCATCCGGGATGGGATAGTCGAAATGCAGCGCCTCGCTGACCCGCTGGCTGACGTGGGCTCGGAAGGGGATCGGCGCCGCTTCGCCCGTCTCGACCTCGATCGATTGGATCTTCCCACTAAAGGTGATCACGATGCGCCGTGAGTCGGGCGTCCAGGCGAAAGCCGGGTAGGCGCCGTGGACCGTCCAGGTCTCCATCTGATCCTTGTCCAGCCCGGCGAACAACGGACGCTCTACTCCGGTCTCCAGATCGCGAACGAACAGCACGGTCTGGGTGCCGACCCGGCGGATGAAGGCCAGCGAGCGGCCGTCCGGCGAGGGCGTTGGACGCACGGCGCCACCGGGTCCGCGGGTCACCGGCTCGGTCTCGCCAGTCTCCCGATCGTAGCGATTGATCTGGAAGATCCCGTCGTGCACGTCCTTGTTGTAGTCGAAGGGGCCCGTGAAATCGTAGAAGACGTAGCGGCCGTCCGGTGACATGGCCGGCTCGTTCTGCTCGGAGGTGAAGCTCAGTTTCTCGACCANNGCAAGTGGTACATCCAGATCTCGCCGCCGCCCAGCGACCGCGTGCTCCTCACGTGGCGCTTCACCACGACGTAATCGCCGTCCGGACTCCAGGTCGGCGCTGTCGGGAGGGTGTCCTTCTCCTTGGTCAGCTGCCGGCGGTTAGAGCCGTCGGAGTCCATCAGCCAGACGTTGTCGATGCCACCGCGGTCGCTGATGAAGGCGATGGTCCGGCCGTCGGGGCTGTAGCTGGGCTGGTGCTCGTACGAGACGCCGCCGGAGAGCAGCTCGGCGTCGCCGCCTGCCATCGGAACCCGGTAGATGTCGCCCAGCATGTCGAAGACGATCCAGCGGCCGTCGGGACTGACGTCGAGGTTCATCCATGTCCCCTCGTCCGTCTCGAACTCCACGGTCTCGGTGGGACCATGCTCGGCCTCGACATCCCACTCTTCTTCGCCGGTCTGTTGAGCGTGGGCCGGCGTGCAGATCAGCACCGCCAGCGCCGCCGCGCCCCAAGCAAGCTTGCCACATGCGGACGTCATGAGAGCCACCTTTGCCCAAGAGCCCATTGAAACGGTCACGATCAGCCTCGGAGATTGGTGCCAAACATAAATCGCCGCCGCAGCAACCGACCAGTCCGGCGCAAGGCGGAACGTCGGGTCGGCGAGCGGCTGGCGTTTGAGCCGGGCCGGGTGGGTGGCCGGACAGGCTAGGGCCGGAACAGTTCGGTGCGTGCCTCGTACTTGCGCGCCGACAGCCCGATCAGACGGATGAACAACCGCTTGAAGCCCCGGGTGATGGCACCCCCGACGTCGCCTTCCTGCTCGCCGACCTCGCCGCGCAGCCAGTGCTGCAGCTCGTCCAGGTCACCCAGCGAGAGGATCTCGACCTCGAGGCGCGCCTCGTAGTAGTAGCGCCCTGTGTTGGGGTCGGGTCCCTGGATCGGCGCCATGTACCAGCGCTCCAGGGCGCGGGAGGCCGCCTCCAGGGTGGGGAGCCACTCGTCTCGCTCGAGCTCCCAGGAGCGGGTGAGGTTGTACTCGCCGGTGAGCGGCTCCTGGTAGAGGATCAGCGACCAGGCGGCCTGGTCCACCAGTCCGTCGAAGAGGAACCGATCGTGCCAAAGTTCGAGCTCGAAATGAAAGCGGAGCGGCAGACCGGACAGGAGAGGACGGACGAGCGCGGAGTCGGAGAGAAGCGCGACGGGCCGCAACGCGGCGCGCCAGCCGTTCTCCGGCGTCCCGGGCGAGAGCAGGAGATAAGACTCCTCCTGGGCCGCGGCCGTGAGGGCGGCGGCCGGGACCGCGGCCAAGGCAGCCGCGATCAAAACCGGGCGGCGAGCCGCACGATGAAGTTGAATCCCCCCGATCCGGTCAGAGGATAAGCCGCGTACAGCCCTAGGCCGCCGAGCTCGATTCCACCGCCGAGGTCCGCTACCCAGTTATCGCTGTCCGTGAGGTGGTCGAAGAAACCATCGCGCGAATCCCACGCTGCCCCCGCGTTGTAGAAGAGGACGATGGTGGGGTCGAAGTCGGCGCTGAATATATCGCCGTAGAGGTCCTCGGGACCCTGCTTGTGGTCCCAGTGAAAGTGGAAGTCCAGCCCACTTCGGTACTCCGCTTGGAAAAGCGCGAAGCGCTCGCATCCGTAGTCGGGAACGGTTCCAAACGCAGCGCCGGCGCGGGCGCCGCAGTCGAACTGGAGCTGATCATAACCGGGAAGCGAGCCCGCTCCGCCTAGGACGTATTGGCGCTGGGCGGGTAGAAAACTACCGCCCGCACGGCCGCCGGTAACGACGCGCAGCGCTAGCAGCGACGAGCGGCTGACGCGGTTGTAACGCCGCATGTCGAGGAAGAAGTGGGTGAAGTCCGGCTGCGAACCTGAGAGTTCGCCGCCCACCGCCTGCTCGAGGCGGAGCCGCCCGAGCCACCCCGACCACGGCTGGTCCGGGTCGTTGCGAGTGTCGAGCCCCAACGTCAGCACGAGGCTGTGCAGGTCACCCTGATCGGCGGCAGCGTTCGCCCGGAACTCGTCGTCGGTGTTGAACAGGATAGTCCAGGGACTGCGCGCCGCTACGGCGTTGTGATCCTCATGCAGGTACTGAAACGACCCGGAGAGGCTTTCTCCGCTGCGCCAGCCCACTGCGCCGAACCAGCCTTGCCGCTCGTAGTAGTCTCGGTAGTCGCGCCTCAAGAGGAAAAGCGATAGTGAGTTCTCCAGGTTCGTGAGCTTCCAGGCCTCGATTGGGTCGATGATCGATTGTGCGCCCGCTTCGACCCAGAGCGCGCGGTGACCGCCCAGCCACTGACGTAACCGCACCTGGTAGCCGGCGTCGTTCTCATCCGGATCGAAACCCGCTTCGGTGCGATAGATCAGCAGCGCGTCGACGCGCAACGGGTTGCGGCCACGGGTGGTGATGCGCGGCCCGATGGCGATTGGCAACGCCTCGATTCGGTTGTAGGGCCGAGCGGAGACGTAGATCTCGCTATCGCCCAGCGTCCAGCGGGGGAGGTGGAGCCGCCGGCGGCTCGGCCGGCCCGGCTCGCGTGGCTGGGAGCCGACGTAAACAATCCCCTCGTCGCTGCGCCGATAGCGGAAGACGGCCGCGTAGGTGGTCGCCACGCCATCGATCCGTCCACGATCGGCGCCCAACACGATGCCGCCCACGACGGTCAGATCACCCTGGATGTGGGCACCCGCGAGCAGCGTGATGTCGCCGTTGAGCACTGCCACGTCGCCTTCGACGATCCCGGCCAACTCCACCGGGCCGCCGAGCACGGCGACATCACCGGTGATCGTGCGCCCGGCCGGTATCCGGGTGCGCCCGCTGAAGCGGATGGTGCTGGGGCGGTTGTAAAACTCGACTAGCTGCTCGGCGACCCGCCTCGGCAGCTCTTCGCCCACGGCCGCCGGCGTGCGTACGCCCACGGCGACCGTATCCTGAGCCACAAGGTCGGGCGTGAGGCTGAACGCGAGGGCGGCGACCAGCAGATAGAGGGGGCTTTTCATGAAAGACCTCCCGACAGGCAAACTGCGTTCTCTGCCTGTGCGAAGGCAAACCGGGTGCCGGATGGCCGCAGCCGGACGCGCCGTACCGGTGGGACGCATCGCCTCGGGTCGGCGGGGAGTCGTGTCAGTTGGCGACGCTCCCCGTGCGGATGGCGCACACAGCCTAAGCACCCGTGGTTTCGCTACCGGCCTCCTCGCGCCGGATCCCCAGCCGCTTCATCCGACGGTAGAGGTTCGGCCGGTCGGTGTTAAGGCGGCGTGCCGCCTCCGCGATGTTGCCACCAGCCGTCGCCAAAGCGCCTTGGATCAGCTGCCGCTCGTAGCTCTCGAGCTTTTCCGACAGCGAACCGCCGTCGCCCGCGGGCGGCGGCTCGTCGAGGCTGCCGCCGACAAGCACAGCGTTCACCTCGGCGGCGCCGACGGACCGCTCCGGGTAAAGGATCATCAGGCGCTCGATGGCGTTGCCCAACTCGCGGACGTTGCCGGGCCAACGGTAGGCGACCAGGGCGGCGAGCGCGTCATCGGTGAGGGTGGGCGGTCGTAGACCGTGGCGGGTTCGGTAGCGATCGAGGAAATGTGCGACCAGCAGCGGGATGTCCTCGACGCGCTCCCGCAGCGGCGGAATGTGGATCGGCATCACGTTCAGGCGGTAGAACAGGTCCTCGCGGAAGCGGCCCTCCCGCACCTCCTTCTGCAGGTCGTGGTTGGTGGCGGCGACGACTCGCACGTTGACGGGGATGAGCTCGCTCCCACCGACGCGCTCGATCTCGCCCGCCTCGATGGCGCGCAGCAGCTTGGCCTGGGCTTCGCCGCTCAGATCGCCGACCTCGTCCAGAAACAGCGTGCCGCCGTGGGCGAGCTCGAACTTGCCACGCCGCTGCCGGGTCGCGCCGGTGAACGCCCCCTTCTCGTGCCCGAACAGCTCGCTCTCGATCAGCTCGCGCGGGATCGCCGCGCAGTTGATGCGCACGAAGGGGCCGCGGCTGCGCTGGGAGAGCCCGTGGATCGCCACGGCGACCAGCTCCTTGCCCGTCCCGCTCTCTCCGCTGACCAGCACGCGTGAGTCGGTGGGCGCGACTCGCCGGATAAGTGCGCGGACCTCCTCGATCACGGCGCTCTTGCCCACGAGTTCCAGCCCTGGCTCGAGCTCTTGCTGCAGCGCGCGGTTGAGGTCGCGCTGGCGGCGTAGCTCGAGCGCCGAGCCGAGCGTGATGAGAACCGCCTCGGGCGTGAGCGGCTTCTCGAGGAACTGGAAAGCGCCCAGTCGTGTGGCTTGCACGGCATCGCCCAGTGTGGCCTGCCCGCTCATCATCACCACGGGGATCGCAGGCCAGTCCCGGGCGATCTTTTCCAGTGCCTCCAGTCCGCTCATGCCGGGCAAGGCAAGGTCGAGGAGCACCGCATCGGGCTCGTCCGCCGCCATTCGCCTCAAGGCATCCTCGGCCGACTCCGCCTCGGCCGTCGTGTAACCTTCGGCGCTCAGCAGGCTGGCGAGCATGCGGCGAATGTTGCCTTCGTCGTCGACGATGAGGATGCGCGTCACGGTTCTACCCGTCTAAAGTGCGCCACCAAAGTAGAGCTCCAGCCAGACATCTTCGACTTCCGGGAAGACCAAGTCGGCACGGAAGATTCCCCAGAGTAAGCTGGCGCCGAGGCCAACGGACCAGAGAATGTCGCTGCCGGGCCAATCTTCCGTGCTGCCGGCCCAGCCCAAGTCGGCGAAGACCACCGGCGTGATCGCCCGTCGCCGCGGGCTCGCCTCGACCCGCGCGCTCCAGAAGGAGTCGCCCTGACGTTCCCCGTGGGCGAACCCGCGCAGCGAGTCGAGCCCGCCCACGCGCCACCACCGCTGAGCTGGCACGTCCCCGGCGGTCCAACCCGTACGCGCGGCGAAGGCGATCGCCGCTCGGCTGACCAGATCGATGCGGCCTTCGAGTCGCGCCCGCGGCTGCGCGTAGTCATAAGCATTCGCGCCGCTGCCCAGCTCGACGCCTAGGGCGAGCTCGGCGCGGTTCGTTGGTCGCGTCCAGTCTCCCAAGTATATGATGGACTCGATGTCGCCGCGCCAGAACGTTCCCTCATCTGCTGGCGGGTTGAGCCGGAAGACCGAGTCCTCCCAGATGCCGGGGATCGCGATCTCCGTGTTCCGTTCGACCGACTCGTGGTCCTCCAACCCGACGCCCAGGCGTCCCACCACCCGCCCCCAGCGCTTGCCGAGGCTGAGCCCAGCACCGCTCGCCCGATAGTAGTCCGCGTCGTCGCGGCCGAGGAAGAAGGCGCGGAACGGGTCGCCGTAGGCGCGCCGGTCGTCGATCACGGCCGAGCCGGCAAGGTGAAGCTCGCTGAAGCCGACCAGCTCGGCGCGGGTCCCTGGGGCGTCGTAACGCAGGCCTAGCCGGCCCTTGGGCTCCAGGTCGGCCACGCCGAACCCGAGCCCGGCGCCCAGCGACCAGAACGCTCGCCGCGGGATGTCCCAGCGCGCGGCGAGACCTAGGCCCAGCGACTCGACCCGGTTGTATCGGATCAGCTCGGGCAGGCGATCGTATTGCAGGGCGAACGCCTTGCTGCCGACGATTTGCGGGGCGAGCCGCCGGGCGCGTCGCTCGAGTTCGGCCGACTTTGGGAGCGTGAGTTCGGAGGTCGGCGCCTCCAGCGGCTGGTCCCAGCCGTCGTAGCCAGCCAGCGAGTCGTCTGGAGGCCGGACGATCTCCCAGCCGCCGTCTTGGAAGCCTGCCCGCACCTGCAACAAGTCGCGCTCGGGGAAGGCTCGTCGCCGGCGCCGCCCGGTCTCATCCGGCTCCGCTCGCTCGAGCTGACCGCCGGCGCGAACGGTCAGTGTCGCACCCTCTTCCTCGGGTCTTCCTTCGCCTGGCGCCCGCAGTGAGTCGGGCGAGAGCCAGGCGATCGGCTGGCCGTTGTTGACCTTGTAGCGGCCGAACTCGCTGCGGAAGACGACCGGCACGGCAAAACGCCCGATGAACGGGACGCGCACCATCAGCTCCAGCTCCTGCCGGTGCGGAAGCCAGTATCGCCGCTCCCAGAGCCCCTGCTGAACGGTCGCCGAGACGGACAGGATGCGGTTGGCCCAGGCGGAGCCCTCCGGTCGGTCCTTGCTGGGCCAGAGCGGATTTCCGACGAAACGGACCTGCATGGCGCCGATGTCGCCGCTGGCCCCGTCCACCCAAAAAGACCCAACGACGAGCGCCTCATCACCGCGAATCGGCGTCACCCGCACCTCGACCAGATGGATGTGGCCACCGGGGATGAGCAGCGTAACGGTGTCGCCGATCTCGTAGCGGTAGTAGCGCTCGGCGCCTGAGGCGAAAGGGTGGACGGCGGCACGCCCCGGGATCTCGATGCCGCCGAGCAGGCGCAGGCTGTCGCCCGGCACCGTCGCGACGAACCAGGGCTCGTCGAAGTCGAGCCCCGCCTCGACGTCGGGTCCAAAGGAGGTGACGTATCGCTGACCCAGCATGCGCACCTGCAGGCCGGCGTCGCGTTGCCAGGCGAGCTCCGAGGCCAGCTCGCTGGCGATGACCAGCTTGGCAGGAGCCAGAGGGTCAGTGATGAATCCAACGCTGACCAGGGTGTTGAGGCGTGAGCGGTAATCCGTGAGGGCCGTGTCCCCGTGTGCATGGCGTTGGCGAGCGGTGGACAGCACGTCCTGGGCCGGCGCGGCCCTGTCCGGCGAGAGTAGTAGCAACAGGGCAGGCAGCAGTGATCGCGCCCATCGCCCGGGGGCCGCGAAAGAGAGCCCGTCGCCTCCCCTACGGTCGTATCGAGGCCAGCACATCGGTCGCCCAATCATCGGTGGTCACCAGCCTGCCGCGCTTCCAGATGAGTCGATATCGCGCGAGCCGTGCGTCCCAATCCGGGTTGGCGCCGGTGGCGAGCCATGCGTCGATCCATCCGTTCTCGGGGATGTCGGCGAGGGCGGCCCGCAGGACCTCGTCGGTGATGGGGGCAGCGCGCCGGATTCCTCGCAGCGCACGTTCCAGCGAGCCACGGCGGTCCTGGAAGCCTAGATCGAGGAGGAACGCTGCGGCGGCGCCGCCATCGTAGATGTAGCGGTAAGCGTCGTCCTCCCAGAAGTCGGCCTGGGCCTCGGGGAGCGAGCGGCGGCCGTAGAGCGGACTTTCTCGATAGCGCGCCAGGCGCTCGCCGATCTCGTCGAGAAACGTCTGGGGCTCGAGCAGGCCGCCGGCGAAGAGCGCCTTCAGCGCCATGTAATCCGTGAACCCCTCGGCGAACCAGGAAGGCGGCTCGGTCCCGAAGCGGAAGCCGGTGGGGATGTACCAGTGCATGAGCTCGTGGGAGGCGCTCCGCATCCAGGCAGCGAGGGCTACCTCCGCAGGCGCGTCGCCTGCCAGGTAAACGAGGCCGGCCGGGCCGATGACCTGGCCGCCTGTGCTGAGCCCGTGGATCTCGACGGGGACGCGACCCACCCCGACCAAATGGTCGCCCGCGCCCCAGCCCTCCCCGGCGATTCGGTGCAAGCTTCCAGCGATGCGCTCGATGGCGTCGAACAGCCGTTCGTCGGGCACGGGCCAGCGGCCGTAGATGGCGACCGTCAACGATCGCGGTCCCACGTGGGAGCGCCGGGTTCGCAGCGGACCCACCAGGAAGAACGCGCTGTTAGTGTCCTTGATCTCGTATCCTGTCCCGGCCCGGCGCTCCACACTGGTGACGCGCCAGTCCACGGGCAGCCCGCTGAACCAGAGCCGCGCATTTTGCCTGCCGGCGCGGGGAGTGCGCCCCAAGGCGATGAAAGGCAATAGGTCGCCGGTCAGCAGATGCCCGCCCTCGGTGGACAGCTGCGAGGCGCGATGGTAGAGGCGGGACTGTTCGGGTGGGCTGAGGCTGAGCTCGTAGGTGACCGTAATGCGGCCGGGCTCCGCGTCGGCGACGATGAGATGCCCTGACCCGAGCTCGTCGGATCCGCCGGTCACGCTCAGCGCGCCGCTCGGCGCGAACGCCTCGAGGCGCCGAAGGCGGTCAGCCAGGCCCGGGTAACCACCCCACTCCGTGCGGAACAGCAGGTGGATGGAATCTGCCTGTGCGATCTCGAACTCCACCTGCACACCGATGACGCGCTGTGGCGGTTCAAGCCGCAGGCGATACTCGGGCGTCAGGCTCGAGGATTGCTTGGGTGGGAGCGCCGGGGGGATCGTCGCTCGTGGTTCGCGGCTGGAAGCTTCGCTGGCGGGGCGTTCTTCGCCGCTGCGCAGCTCGCCGCACCCTAAGCCGGCGAGCGCGACAAGGCCGATCGCCGCCGCATGTACGCTGGACCTCAGGAACCTCCGCAGGGGCCGCGTCATTCGGCGTTACCGCGACTCAACGGCAAACGCACCACGAAGCAAGCGCCGCCGTCCGCCTCTTCGAGCTCGACATCGCCGCCGTGGGCGCGAACCGTCTGTCGCACCAGTGCCAACCCCAGCCCCGTGCCTCGCCGCTTGGTGGTGAAATCAGGGTCCCAGATCCGCCCACGCTGCTCAACCGGTACGCCCGGCCCGTTGTCCGCCACGGCGATCTCCACCGCGCCGTTCGTTTGGCTGATTCGCACGTCGATGCGCGCGTCCGGCCGGTCGCCCAGCGCCTCCACCGCGTTGGCCAGCAGGTTGCGGAAGGCCCGGCTCAGCGCCGCTAGGTGACCCTCCACGAGAGGAATCGTGCCCTCGGCGTGGAGTGTGCCGCTCACCGTGGCTGGCAGGTCGCTTCGCAACAGCTCGCCGAGCATCTCCTGCACGTCGATGCGGCTCGTTGGCCCTTCCGGCAGCCTGCCGAGTTGCGCGAAGCTCCGCGCCAGTTCGTCCAGTTGCTCGGCCTCTTGCTGGATGACGCTCAGCGGATCCTCTACCAAATCGGCTTTGCCTCGGGCCGCGAAGTGCCGAGCTTGGCGCACGGCCAGCATCAGCGGCGTCAGCGGATTCTTGATCTCGTGGGCGACGCGCCGCGCCATCTCCGTCAGGCCACGAAGCCGCTCCGCTTCCAGCGCCTGGCGCCGCCCCTCGGCGAGCTGATCGGCCATGTGGCGGAACGCCAGCCGCAGCGCCGAGAACTCCGGCGGGCCCTGGAGCTCGGCGGGGCCGGGTTCCGGCAGCGACTCCTCCCGCGCCAAACGTCCGGACCAGTCGACCATCTCGCCGACGGGACGGCTGAGCCCCCGGGCCAGCTCGCGCGCCGTCCACGCGGCTACCGCCCCCAGCGACAGGCCGAGGGCGAGGGCGAACCAAGGGAGCGTATCGGCGAGACGTCCGGCGACCAGGTCCCAGCGCCGGGCGAGGCGAACCGAGCGGGAGAGCTCCGCCTCGTGCTCAGCTGCTGCGGCGCGAACTAGCGAGTCGACGTCGGCGTCCTCGACCGCGTCGAGCAGCTCGCCGCCGGTGTCGCTGACGCCTTGCCACGCGGCGCCGCCACCAGCCAGCTCCATGTAGTTCCGCAGTCCCCAGGTGGCCAGCCCCAACAATGCGACGGAGGGGATGGCCGACAGCAGGAAAAGCGCGATGAACAGCCGGGTGGCGAAAGAGATACGGCGGCGTGGCATCTTCCCCCTAGCGGGCCTCCGGTATGAAGGTTCAGGCGAAGAGCGCCTTGAAAGCCTGCTCAGCCACCCGCTCGAACTCGCCTGACGTGTCCACACGGAGGAGCAGCTCCGCCTCGTCAGCCGTGGGAGGCTCGTAGGCCGCTCGTTGATCATCGAGCAGCTCGAGCCGCCCGTCGGTGATCGAGCGGTCCGGCCGCGAGAGTCGCACCCTGAGCGCCTCGTCCGGGGCCGTGCACTCGACGATGGCGAAGAGGGCCTCGCGCTCCTCGGCGGCTTCCCGGGCCCGAGCGCGGTGGCGGGCCTTGTACCAGGAGGCGTCGAGGACCACAGTGTTGCCGCGGGCCAGCTCCTTCCGGCCCTCCTCGATGAGGGCGTCGTAGGTCCGATCGCTCCACTCGCTGGAGTAGATGCCGGTGCCGAAGGGGATTCGCCGCTCTTCCTCGGGGTCGAGCCCCGCCAGCCGCTTGCGGATCACGTCGCTGTGCCAGACGCGAACCCCGGCGCGGCGGCCCAGCTCCTCGGCCTGACGAGTCTTCCCCGTCCCCATGAGCCCCGCCAGCAGCACCAGCCGGGGGCGCAGGCGGCGGGCGTCGGCGAGCGACAGCTCGAAGAAGCGGCGCGCCTCATCGGCGGCGGCGGCCTTCTCCTCGGCGCTGGGGCCCGGCTGGTCGATCACGAACGAGCGGACCTTGCCGCGGACGTAGGCACGATACGACTCGTAGAAGCGCAGCAGCGACGAGATGCGCTCGTCGCTCGAGTGGCGGAAGTAAGATTCGAGGAACGCCTCGGCCAGTTGCGGCGCGCCGCGGTATCGCAGGTCCATCGACAGGAAGGCGACGTCGGCCAGCGTGTCGGAGTAGCGGAACCGCTCGTTGAACTCGATGCAGTCGAGCACGTGGGCGGCCCCGGTCTTCGGGTCGATGAATATGTCGTCGGTCTGCAGGTCGCCGTGGCAGTCGCGGATCCAGCCCTGTGCGATGCGCTCCTCGAAGAGGTCGGTGTAGACCCGCATGTAGCGCTCGATCTCGGTCTTACAGGTCTGCCACGTCGCGTGGGGAAGGGTCCGGCCGATGAACGGCTCGGTCTGCTCGAAGTTCTCGTCCCAGTTGTGGCGGACGGTTTCCAGCGAGCCGAATCGGGCGATCTTCGGCGACGTCGCCGCTTGTGCATGAAACTCGGCCACCCGGCGACCCAGGTCGCTCATCATCCCCACCTGGGCGGTGCCGGCTGCGACCAGCTTCGATAGCCGTTGCTCTTCAGGCAGTCGCTGCATCACCACGGCCACCTCTTCGACCAAGGTCGGCGCGGTAAAGCTCAGCCGACCCTCCTCGTCCCGGTGCACCGCCGCGACATCGAGGTAGATGTCAGGGGCGACACGGCGGTTGAGCTCCAACTCGGCAACGGCCGCAGCGCGCCGCTTGTCGAGAGTGGAGAAATCGAGGAAGCCCATGTTCACCGGCTTCTTGACCTTGTAGACGTAATCGCCGGCGAAAAACAGGTGAGAGACGTGGGTCTGACGGTGCTCGACCTGCGCGACTGCGTGCGGGTAGCTCTCGGGGTCGAGAAAGAACTCGAGGATGTCCGGCGCGGTGGCGGCCTGGCTCACGAGGTTCCGCCTTCCCAGTCGGTCTCGAAGCCGTCCAGCCGTTCCAGGGTCCTGGCCCGGATGTCGCTCGGCTCGAGCCGTGGACCACTGGGCTCGCCGCCCTTCATCTGCAGTATGAGCAGTGGCTCTACGTCGTCGCCGCATTCGGGGCAGCGATCCGGCCACTCCTCCGAGCGGTGCAAGGGCACGATATCGTCCTCGTGGCAGCCGGTGCAGCGCAGCACCTGCTTGGCCCCCGACCACTTGCCCCGCTTCGCTTGCGACTCCCCATTGATCTCGATGATGTCCATGCTGAAGTCGACCACGGGCGCGGCGCTGATCCAGGTGCCGACGCCGTAACCGTCGACGACGGGGTTCAGCTGGCGGATCGCCTCCTCGTCGATCCCGCCGCTCACGAACAGGCCGACGTCGCTGTAGCCGCGCAGATCGAGTTCCCAGCGCACCTCGCTGAGGATCTCGAAGAAATCGCCGCGCCGGCTGCTGGGCGTGTCGAGGCGCACGGCGGCGAGGCGCGGGCCCAGCGCTTCCGCCACTTCGAGGGCGGCGAACTTCTCGTCGCTGAAGGTGTCGATGAGCGAGATGCGTGGGACCTTATCCTCGATCACCTCGTCGAAGGCCTGTGTGGCGCGGACGGTGTCGCCGACGACCAGGATCAGCGCGTGGGGGATCGTGCCCACCGGCTCCGTTCCCAGCAGCTCCGCGCTCGCCACTACTGCTACGCCGTCGCAACCGCCCAGGTAAGCGGCCCGCTCGATCATCGGCGCGATCGACGGGTGCATGCGCCGGGCTCCGAAACTGATCAGCTGCTTCTCGGGGCCCGCCGCCTGTCGGCAGCGGGCGGCCCGGGTGGCGATGCCCGAGGCCTGGCAGATGAGGCCGAGCACCGCCGTCTCGTAGACGCCGAACTCGCGGTAGCTCCCCTCGATCTCGATGACCGGTTCCAGGGTGCGGAAGAGCTGACCTTCTTCCATCGCCCGGACATTGACGTTGATGCCCTCGAGCAGATGGGTGACCTCTTCCAGGCCGGCGAAGACCGCCCATTCCCAATCACGCGGCAGCGACTTGGCAACGAACTCGGCCCGTACGTGCGCGTCGAGGCCCTTCGCGTCCAGGATCGCCGCGGTGCGCTGGAAATAAACGTCGGTGACGGCGCCGGCTTTGATTTGCTCCGGCGTGGCGATGTGAAAGCCCTTCAATGATCGATCGATCAGCTCTTCTTGGCGGTCTTGGCGAAAAACGAGCTGAACTTCTGCTCCAACTTACGGCTGCCGCACTTCGGGCACTTCGGCCGCTTCTTCTCGTGCTCGTCGATATGAAGTCGGATGCTGAAGCTTTTCCCGCATTCGCGGCACTGGTATTCGTAGAGCGGCATTCAGGCCTCCTGCTCTCGTTTGGAGACCGAGTCTCCGCGGTCAGTCGTCGAGCTGTCGGGACCGGCCAGTGGGCTAAACTAACACTCCCCCCGGCGGCGCGGGAGGGAACCTCCAGGGGCCTTCGTTAGGCGCTAGGCAGGTCACGGCATCGCGTCGCAGTCCAAATAGATCGTCGTCCCGATCATCTGGAACCCGGCCGGAGACGAGCATCAGCCGCGACGTTCACTGTAACCGAATCAGCTCTGCCTCCGCCAGGTTCTGCAACAGCCTCAACACGGCTTCCGGCGTCACCGTCCCGTAGTAGTGGGCGCCGGCTTCCCGCGCCTCCGCCGCCACGAAGCGGTAGATATCGAGGCCGCTTCGCTTCCCGTTCACGGCGTTCTCGATCTCGAACGCCATGTGGGGATTGAGCCCTGGCACGAAGCCTACCCGTCCGCGTCCGGTGAGGAATTCCGTGGGACCTGCGATCAATGCAGGCCGCATGTCGGCCAGTTGCTCCAGCGTCTCCGTCCCCGGCCGGCGTGCAGGCGGGGACTGCCCGGTGAACTCGCGGTAAGCGACCTCGAGATCTCGAGCTGCCTGATCGCCGCGCCGCTCCAGCTCTTCCAGCAGCCGATCGGCCAAGCGGGCGGCAGCGGGATCGATCTCCTTCAGCGAGCCAAGCGCCATCACCTCCCGCTCAGCCGCATACCAGATCTGGTCGAGCGCGTCGTGGTACGACGCTCGCCTGTCCTCGGCCGAAGCGATGAGTAACATCGCGATGCCCACGTTGCGGCCCAGCCGTTCGATCCCCCGGCCCACGGTCGCGGCCGCCAGCCGCGGTACGTCGTCGCCGTCCGCGCTGGCCATGATGTAGGCCATCAAGGCCACCGACGCCGCCGCGCGGCCCAATTGTGTGCGATCGACGGTCCACAAGTCATCGTCGCTGGAGTGGATGAAGCGATCGGGCATGTTGGTGAAGGACACGCCAGGCACACCGATCGGCGCCTCGAGGAACGTCATGTGGTCCGTCAAGGTGTGAAAGTAGATCATCTCGGCGTTGTAGCGATGCTGCGTGCCGAGATGGGCCACGTGAGGCTCGGGATAGAGCGGGATCGCTTGAAAGATCTGCGCCAACTCGAAGGTGTTCGTCGCCACCATGTAGTCCACCACCGACTCCACCACGTCGTTGAAAAAGTGGAACCGCGTGGCGGGGAGGCGTGTCACGTTCTGCTTGCGCATCACGTCCTGTGCCTGGTTGGCGCCTACCATATCCTGGTTGACGTTCACCCACATGGAGTGATGGGCCTCGGGGTGATCGGCGAAGTACTGCCGCTGGCTCGAAATCTCCGTCACCCACCAGAACCGCAGGTTGCGCTTTGGCCGCGGGAGCCGCCCTTCGTCGATGAGCCGGTTGAGCGCCCGGGCGACCTCCAGCGTGGACGCGCAGCCGCTTGCGTCGTCGTTCGCCGAGAACCCCTCCTCTTGAAGGTGCCCCGTCAGGACGATGTCCTGGCGCAGATCGGGCTCCGTGCCCGGGATGAAGGCCTCAACCATCACCTGCCACGGTTCGGCCCCCTGCCGAGAGTCGAACGCCGCGTCCACCACGGCATGCACCACGACTGGTTCCCTGGCCTGCTGTAACCGGTTGCGCAGCTGTACGCCCTGGCGGACTGAGAGAATGAAGGCGAAGGTGGGCTCGCAGTCTTCCGACCCCTCGCTGGGTAGCGAGGCCCAGGGCAGCTGATCGGGTCTGTCCCTGCCTGCGCCGCCTCCTCCCAGATTCACGCCGATGTCGGGCGCAAAGGGATTGGGATAGGAGATCACTCCCGCCGCACCCCGCTCGCATACCGCCTGGCGCATGACCTGAAACAGCGGGCCGTAGCTGAGGACAATCTTCCCCTCGACCTCCTTGCCCTCATAATCGGCCTCCCGCCCCCCATCGAGATCGACGAGTTCCGCCGTGACGTCCGCCGACCGCGAGTAGTCAGCGAGATGCAGTACCGACTGAAGCGTGCTGGCGATGCGCACCGGCTCGGGCTCCAGGATCCACAAATCGGCGAAGCGCGCGTTCCACGGCCTGGTGCTGGAGGCCTGCTTGATGAGCTGCACGTCGCTCAGGCCATACGCTCGCGCCTTCGCCGCGAAGTACTCTGCCACGGCCCATAGGCCGTCCGCGCCACCACGCGGGCGGTGGAACTGCGTCTGATAGCGGATGTGCTCGTACGCGGCGTCGCCCGAGATCTCCTGGGTGATAAGCTGTGTGTGGGCGCGGTCCAGCAGTTGGAGCTCCTGGGCGCCCAAGACCCGCCCCGTGCCACACCCGAGCAGGCAGAGCCCAACCGAGACACTTATAGTCCGTACTCGCCTCATGCCGCCTCCAACCATGCTGTCAGTGGAAAAGCTGGTACCTCACACTTCCTGGCGCTCGATTCGGAGAGACACCGTAGGAGGGAGGAGGGGAGCTGGCAAGGCGGTCAACCGGATCGGGCGCTTCGCCGACCCGGCCGCTTTGCTCGGCCGCCATCGCCGCGCACCGTTCTCCGGGTTAGCTTAAGACACACCGAGAACGATGAGGAAGGCATGCGCGAGGCCGCATGTCGCTGGCGCACGATCGAGCACAC
>JABAOD010000457.1_pt4 | contig 16019 bp, 16 predicted proteins | sample 7062151 | NCBI WGS metagenome assembly JABAOD01 (sample SAMN14538626, study PRJNA623070) | marine sediment metagenome | biome: marine biome [ENVO:00000428]; feature: marine pelagic biome [ENVO:01000023]; material: deep marine sediment [ENVO:00002113] | place: India: Gulf of Khambhat ... | reverse complement strand
AGCAACCCTAAGAGAGAGGGACCTCCATCTCAACTACGAGGGGCAACTTGACAGAACGACCCTGAACCGACTCTTGGTCAGAAACGAAATGGTCACTGGAAAATTCGATGGGGATTTCGAGGCTCACATTCTGCTGGATCATCCCATGCGTTCAACAGCCCAGGGAAGAATCCGGGGGGTAGGTCTCGGCCATCCACTGGAATTAAAGACACCCCTCGTATTCGAAAACCTCTCGCTCAAGGCCGAAAAAAGCACCATTAAGGTCGAATCAGCCTTGGTCACCTGGGGGGAGAGTCGCCTCAGTCTTGACGGAGATCTGAAGGTTTCAGAAGAAGATTTCCTTTTTGATATGAATCTGTCTGCGGATGGTATCGGGTGGAAGCAAGTGGAACAGATGCTTGAAAAAGACGATAAAGAGGGCGGACCTGAAGCGAAGGAGAATCCATTTCCGTCGGTGGTAGAAGGAATACTCAGGGTCAAATTAGGCTACCTCGAATATGGGAATTTCACCTGGAAGCCCTTTCACGCAAACATCTCCCTTGACGACAATGGGGTAGAAGTTCAGGTCACCGAGGCCAATTTGTGCGGCATTTCAACCCCAGGGACCGTGAAGATTACAGGTCAGGATTTGTCGCTTGACTTCAAACCGGCCGGTGGGGGGCAGGAACTAGAAACTACTTTGCTCTGCCTATCAGACGGTGAATTGCGCACGACTGGAGATTTCGAGTTCAAGAGTGATATCAGGAGCCAGGGAAGGAACGAAGATCTGGTGAAAGCCCTTAGCGGAGATTTCGAATTCAAGTCAAGTGACGGTCTCATAAAGCGTGACGTGCGGGTGGCCCGAGTTCTCGGCTTTCTTAATCTAACCGAGGCGCTTACAGGGAGGCTCCCCGATATGGGTAAGAAAGGGATTGCCTATAATTCCATCCAGGTCTTGGGGAATTTCGAGAACGGCAAGTTCAGAATAAAAGAAGGAGTTTTGGATGCCAAGGCGTTCGATCTGTCTACTCAGGGCCAAATTGACCTGATCGATAAGAAAATGGATCTCATCGTTCTCGTGGCCCCTCAAAAGACTTTGGATCGGGCGGTCAAACTCATTCCGGGAGTTCGACACATTCTTGGTGGGAGCCTTATTTCTTATCCGGTTCGGGTCCGGGGAGATTTGAAAAAACCGAAGATTTCAGCCCTTTCACCGTCAGCGGTTGGTTCCGAATTATTGGGTATTATGAAGAGAACCATTGGTCTTCCGACTGAAATGATCCAGCCTTTGCGCCCCAACAAGGAGAAAAAACAGAATGCTCCCCAGGAATAAATAAGAGAAATGCTCTGACGCCAACCGCCCGGAGCTCCTCGCTGAAGGGTGTCGCTCGGTCCAGCCAGTTGTTCTTCCCCGTACCCATGTCTTAGTCGCGAAAACCGACGGGATAACGGGGCAAATCCACCTTGAAAGCGAAAAACGACTCCCGCTATGATTACTGGAGGTGAAGCAGAGTCGTTTACCGTTTTGAAACAAACAGTTACATAAAGGTTGAATGATGGCGAGATCAATGGCGGAGCCCAAAAAGGGCTCAAGAAAGCCGAATCGGCCGACTTCTCAGCATGATCAATTGATCGAACTGGAGCATATCTACCAAACGGCACCTCTCGGCCTGGCCCTACCGCGACGTCCCGGGACTGGGGATTCTCCGACTTGAAGGGATCGGGAGAAAATAGAACTCCGTGAGGTATCGAGAAACGATTTGCTAGCAAGCGCACCAGACGGCTAAGCAGAAAATCCTCTGAGGTGACCGCCTTAAAGAGTTGGTGACCGATATTGATACGAAGCCCAGATCTGTTGAATATTGAGACCTGACACTTCACTGTTTTATTATACGAGTAGCACAAACGCATGAGAGGAGAAACACAATGAAAGTGAGGAAGACAATCGTTGTCACACTATTGGCCTTAATCATGGCGCTGGGAGCCATTCCCGCGTCAGCCCAGGACAAGCCAGCAGATAACATGCAGATCGTCATCGAGAAGATCCGCGCCGACAAGAAGCTCTTCGTCGCAGAGATTATGGGACTTACCGAGGCTGAAGCGAAGACCTTCTGGCCGGTATATGATCGGTATCAGGATGAATTGTTCCTTCTTCGCGCACGTATCATGATGTTGGTCAAGGACTATGCGGAAGCCTATGAAAACATGTCCAACGATACGGCGGCACGGCTGCTTGAGGAATATATGACAATCGAGACTCTGGAGCTAGAGCTTCGTCGCGCTTATCTCGCCAAGTTCCGCAAAGTTTTGCCTGAGGTAAAGGTGGTGCGCTACTACCAGATCGAAAACAAGATCCATGCGGCGCTGGTTTATGAACTTGCCGCAAACATACCGTTCATGAAAACGGCCAAGTAGTTATACAAAAAAGGGGATAGGATGATGAGATATCTTCGTTTAGCAATCATGTTACTAGTACTTGCTTTCGCTGCCGGGACAGTCGTTAGCCCGAATCCTGCAGCCGCAGCAACGGCGGCAGAGATTAACCAGAATGCTAAAAACGCTCTAGAGAGCCTCTATGGGAGATCCTCTACAGCCAAGGCGCTGGGTGAAAAGGCCAAAGGCATTCTTGTCTTTCCAGGCATCGTCAAGGGAGGCTTCCTTTTGGGGGGACAACATGGGGAGGGCGCTCTTCTCAAGGACGGACGGACTGCCGGATACTACAGCACCCTTCAGGTCTCGTACGGTTGGCAAGCTGGCCTGCAGAAATATGGGTACGCGATGTTTTTCATGACCGACTCGGCCATGAAGTGGCTCGACAAGAGTGGTGGCTGGGAGATTGGTGCTGGCCCAACCATTGTTGTCGTGGACGCTGGTGCAGCAAAAGCAATGACAACCACGACCTTACAGTCCGAGATCTACGCGTTTTTCTTCGATCAGAAGGGACTGATGGGAGGCGTGGGTTTGCAGGGTACAAAGATCACCAAGATAAAAAAGTGAGCAGTGTGCCCTTTGCACAGAATTAGGCGTTTTGTGGTGTTTGCCCGGTTCACTGATTCATGGCCGGGAAATAGACAAATACGCGATTCAAGCACGTGGGGGATTGACTTCCTTCCGCAGCATCTATGCGTGACTTACGTGGCATACGATGTTCGTAACAGAAAACTAAAAAATGATCAACTTATAAACTTATGTACGTCCCCTATTCCTACTACCCTTTCTTCTCCTAGCCTGCGACACTCGCCTGGGCTCGATTCCTGGACTCAGAGTGGCACTCGGGCGCTCCTTAGGAGCACAAGCGGAGGAAAAGTGCATGAGAACCAACGTGCCACCGCCACAGATCCCGGGGTCGGCTGTCCCTCATTGTTTCGGCTTCCCGATCTCGAAATCCGAGGTGATTGCCTGGTGTGGCGATAATTCACGTCATGCGAATAACATGTTGACATTTTCTTCACATAAATGTATGTTATAAACATGTCGAAGATGATCCAAATTCGAAACGTCCCCGACACACTTCACCGCAAACTGAAGGCCAGAGCTGCCCTCAAAGGGATGTCGCTCTCCGATTATCTCCTTGCTGAGATCCGGCGTAGCGCCGAGCGGCCTGCCATGAGTGAACTTATAGAACGCCTTCGTCATCGCACACCGATCGCTCCGGCGGTGCCGCCAGCAGATGCAGTACGAGAGGAACGGGACCGATAGTGATCGTGGTCGATTCTTCAGTGGTGCTTGAGGTACTTCTCCGTACCCGAGCAGCGTCACAAATTGAGGAGCGTGTCCTTTTGCCGGGTGAGACGCTCCACGCACCCCACATTCTTGATTTGGAAGTTGCTCAAGTCCTTCGGCGTTACGCTGTGTCCGAGTATATGAAACCCGAGAGGGGGCTGGAAGCATTAGCCGATCTCACCGACCTACCAATCACCCGCTATCCCCACGACATATTCTTGCCACGGATATGGGAGTTACGGCATAACATGACGGCTTACGATGCAGCTTATGTCGCACTTGCCGAGGCCCTGCCCGCTTTGCTTTTAACGCGCGACGCGCGTTTGGCCTCAGCTTCTGGACATGAAGCAGCAATCGGACTGATCTAGGGTTGTCAAATCTCGGCACTACGGCTGGAAGACAAATTGGTCGATTCGAACTGACGGCGAAGCGATTGCAGGCTCTGTTCGGTCATGTGAACCGAACAAACAATCCACCATAATCGGTGTGTATCTATAATTTGTTGGCCAAGTAAAACCATTATCGGGACCCGAAAGCTGGAGTTGCCCCGCTATCCTGCCGATTTCCGCCTACGGATGCCAGAATTCACTGTTGCAAAGCCCGTGAAAAAGGTTCACACGAGGATGCCTATCAGGCGCAGGTACCTTGTACTGGACACGGATTTGCTCACTTCGGCTCGCTGCCTCATCTCATTTGCCAGTAATTTTCCCTCAGCTGCTGAATTACTCGGTGATGGTTCAGGCTCTGTGCATATCGAGGGGGAATGAACTGCATCAAGCCATAGAGCAGAGAGCCATGCACACGAAAGTCCTTAGACGCTCGACTGTCATGAAACTTGGCCGCCTATTTACCGTGCTCTGCGGTCTTATGCTAGTAATGTTCGCTGGGCCGATCCAGGTTTGAGTATGCCGACTATGGCGATGCCGAGATCAAAAACACCCGGCTCATCGGGGACTACAAACGGAACGACATCTTCTTCCTCACCCTCAACGTGAACTGGAAGTTTTGAGCGTCCGACGGCTTGAAGCAAGTAGATCGAAAAGATTGGGGCCAATTCGTGTTCATAGATGCAAACAAAAATGAAATAATGTTATAAATGTTACAGTAGTACGCTCCGCATTCACGGCAAACGTAGCGACAAACATAAGGGGCATCTTAAAAGAAATGACCAATTCAATGGAAGCAACCTCCGCGGCTGGTGAGCTGAGCATCAGTCGGCCGACTGACAATACCCTCCTTCTTCGGCTCTCGGGAAGCTGGAAAATGGGCCAAGCTCTCCCTTCAGCCAATGAAGTAGAGAAGCAGATTGAATCTGGAACTGGGATCGAACGGATCGTTTTCGACACCCAGGAACTTTCGCTCTGGGACACCGGTCTGCTCACGTTCATTATCAAGGTTCGTAACCTATGCTCCACCAGGAAGATCCAACTCGACAGTCAAGGCCTTCCCGAAGGGGCAAGGCAGCTTCTGGCTTTGGCATCCGCGGTGCCGGAGAAAAAAGGCGCGCGAGGAGAAACGGTTCGGGAGTCCTTCCTCTCCCGGGTCGGTGAAGATGCTATTGCCTTCGGTCGGTCGTCAAGGGAGATGCTTGACTTCATCGGCGAAGCCTCGATCGCCTTTTTCAGATTCTTGACAGGGAGGGCACAGTTTCGCCGTTCCGATCTCATCCTGATCATTCAGGAATGTGGCGCCCAGGCCCTTCCCATTGTCTCGCTCATCAGTCTCCTGGTGGGACTGATCCTGGCCTTCATTGGTGCCGTCCAGCTGATGATCTTCGGCGCCCAGATCTACGTGGCCAATTTAGTCGGTATCGCCATGGTTCGCGTCATGGGCGCCATCATGACCGGCATTATCATGACGGGTCGAACCGGTGCATCCTTTGCCGCTCAGCTAGGTACGATGCAGGTGAACGAGGAGATCGACGCCCTGAAGACCCTGGGCATCTCACCGATGGAATTTCTGGTCTTGCCACGCATGTTGGCGCTGGTTCTGATGATGCCTCTTCTCTGCCTCTATGCAAATTTGATGGGCATTTTGGGGGGAGTGATCGTCGGCGTGGGCATGCTGGATCTGGGCCTGATGGAATACTACAACCAGACCAAAGCAGGCGTCGGCCTGGATGATCTCGCTATCGGACTCTTCCACGGTGTCGTCTTCGGGGTCCTCGTGGCATTGGCCGGTTGTCTCAGAGGATTGCAATGCGGCCGGAGTGCTTCGGCGGTGGGTGATGCGACCACCTCAGCCGTGGTGACGGGAATCGTCAGCATCATCGTAGCAACTGCCATTATTACACTCTTGACCAATATACTCGGGATTTAGCTCCTGTTCTTCGTTTTTCTCAATTATGGCGATGAAATTGAAGCAATACTTGTTGACAGAATAGAGAATTCGAAATCCGAAACACGAAATTCGAAACAATATCAAAATCCGAATGTCTCAATGTCCAAAACAAAACCCTCCAGAGGAGTTTTGAGTATCTCTGCTTTTGATCATTTGAATTTCGGTCATTCGGGTTTGTTTCGGATTTCGAAATTCGATATTCGGATTTTATTTTCGCTGTTTTAGGCTTGGAATGAAGAGATGACGAATACAGAGGCTCATATTACGATTAAAGATCTGACCATGGCCTATGGCAGTTTCGTGGTCATGCGGGATCTCAATTTCACGATTGGACGGGGCGATGTCTTTATCATCATGGGTGGCAGCGGCTGTGGCAAGAGCACCCTGATGCGGCATATGATTGGACTCCAGGCGCCTGCTCAGGGCCAGGTTCTTTACGGAGACTTGAGCTTCTGGGAGGCAGAGGCAGCGGAACAGGACCGCATCATGAAGCGTGTTGGGGTCCTCTACCAGAGCGGGGCTCTGTGGAGTTCTATGACCCTGGCGGAGAATGTAGCCCTTCCTCTGGAGCAGTACACAGACCTGAGTTCAAATCAGATTCAGGAGGTCGTTTCGCTCAAGCTTTCGCTCGTGGGTCTAGCGGGCTTTGAGGATTTCTACCCTTCGGAGATCAGCGGCGGGATGCGGAAGCGGGCGGGACTTGCCCGAGCCATGGCCCTCGACCCAGATACGCTTTTTTTCGATGAGCCCTCTGCCGGGCTAGACCCGGTCAGCGCCAGGCGGCTGGACGATCTGATCCTTGAACTCAGGGACAGTCTCGGTGCCACCGTGGTGGTCGTGACTCACGAACTGGCAAGTATCTTTGCCGTCGGAAACAATTCGGTTTTTCTCGACCCGGAAACACGGACCATGATCGCCGAGGGACACCCCAAGAAACTGCTCGAAGAGTGTCAAGATCCAAAGGTTCACAGTTTTCTGACTAGGGGAGAAGAAGATAAGTAAGAAATTCGAATTTCGAATATCGAAATACGAAACAAATACGAAATCCTAAATTCGAATCACCAAAACGTCGCCCTCGTTTCGGATTCAACCATAGAGGAGTTATGTCGTTTTGAATTTCGGTCATTTGAATTTGTTTCGAGTTTCGTGCTTCGGATTTCGAGTTCTAAGTTGTTACGGGTATGTGAAGGGGGATGGTGCTCATGAGCAAACAGACAAACAAGACCTTAATTGGTGGCTTCGTAGTTGGGGCGGTGGTTCTGGCCATAATCGGAATCCTGATCTTTGGCTCTGGCAGGTTCTTCGCCCAAAAGGCGAGGTGGGTTCTCTACTTTGACGAATCACTGAAAGGGCTCAATGTGGGTTCACCCGTGATGTTCCAGGGTGTCAAAATTGGCTCTGTAACCGACATCAAGGTCTTTGCTAACCCAGAAGACCTATCTGTTCGAATGCCCGTCTTCATCGAAACTCTCCCGACGACCTGGAGAATCGGCGAAGAAGGAAAGCTCGCCGCCTCGCTTACAGAGGCTGAGAGACGGAAGATGGTTTCTCGGATGATCGAGCGTGGCATGAGGGCTCAGCTAGTAACCCAGAGTATGGTCACAGGTCAACTCATGGTGGCAATCGACTTTTATCCTGACACACCTGTCAGACTCGTGGGTGATGGTGAGGTTCCGGAGCTTCCTACAATCCCATCCACAAGGGAGGAGTTGGCGACAGCACTGCAGAGGCTCAACCTTGAAGAGCTAGCTGCCAATCTGAATTCGACCCTTGGTGCGATTGAACGGACCGTGAATTCTCCTGAGGTGATGGAAACCATCAGAAACGTGAACGGAGCCGTTCAGGACATCCGGAAGCTCGTCCAGAATATTGACGGCCAGATTGAACCGCTTTTCACGAACATCAACTCCACCGTAGGAGATTACGGGAAAGTCGCTCGCGATATAGACCAGCAAGTGAAACCACTGGGTACCAATGTTGATAAAACTGTCACGGAGATCCGAAGTCTTGTCGCCGACCTCAATGGCGTGGTCAAAAAACTCGATAGTGCTGCCGAGCCCCTCCCCGAAACCCTGGCCCACGTGAGAAAAATCTCTCGTGACCTTGACGAGCTGATTTCCAGCCAGCGACCGAACCTCCAACGGACCATTGAAAACGTGAGAGCGACGTCCCAGAACGTCAGAGATCTGAGCGAGCAGGCCAAACAAGACCCATCTTCTGTCTTTTTCGGGGGTCCTCCACCCCGCTCAAAAGGGAGAAAAAAATGACAAGAAGAATCAATTCCTTTTCAGTCTTTGTCATCGTTGCTTTTGTCCTGCCTTTCCTCGCTGCCGGCTGCATGAAGAGGCAGTACGTGGAGAGGAACACCTATGCCCTCGATGTGTCCAGACCAGGACCGACCTCCTCATCTACGACTGACGCCGTACTGAGGGTCCGAACCTTGCGCGTCTCTCCTCGATACGAGGGGAAAAGCTTTGTTTACCGCAGCGGTGATCTCTCTTATCAGTCTGACTACTATAATCAGTTCTTTGCTTCACCCGATATCATGATTACCGAAGAGGTGCGCAAGTGGCTCGAAGGATCCGGCCTCTTTCGGCAGGTTTTTGACTACACCGGCCAGGCCGAGCACACTCACGTCCTGGAGGGCGAGGTCATAGACCTTTACGGTGATTTCAGCCGGGGTACCCAACCGAAAGCCGTCATGGACATTCGGTTTCTCCTCCTCCACCAGACCGCCGATCGTTCTAAAAGCCTCCTCCAGAAACATTACCGCAGGGAGCTACCACTGAGCATAGATACAGGCGAGGCCCTGGTCGGGGCGTGGAACAAAGCTTTGGAGCGGATCCTAACGGACCTCGAAAACGATCTCAGAGAGCTTGATTTCAAGAAAGAGGGATAGAGATCAATCCAAGGTTACAGGATTACTCAACTGACAGAGGGATGAAGTGCGAGGGGGTTGAATTCACCTCCCATTGCTATCGTACCGATTTGGGATGAGCCATCATGAGGATTGGAAGATCCCATGTCACATCGTCAATAATAGAACTAATGAAATGAGTGCTCGAAGGTCACCCCCGGGAGGAGCAAGCCATGAAAATACTTATGCTTGTCGCGTTCGTCACTACTGGAATTCTGATTGCAATTCCTACGCTTGCAATTGAAGTCTCCTCTGTGCAATGCGGACTGAAGGTCGTCTATCAAGGAGACTTGGACGACACGGTACTGTCAAAGTGTGGGACGCCTAGCTACAAGAAGACTGGCCGGTGGATTTACGATGATGGTTATTCAGACTATTATGTAGTCTTCCATTTCGGTGGGGGCGGTGCGTTTCGACAACGGGTAATCAGGATGGAAATCGTGAATCGACGAGCACCGTAAGTATCGGGTCTCCAGATTTTTCCAGGAGCTACTTGCATTCATAGATGAACATGATGACATAGAGAGGATGACACAATGATGAAGAGGACCTCCCCACAATTCAGGGCAAGGGAAAGAGGCATAAATTTACCGACCCTTTTACTTCGCTTCACACTCGGAATAAGTGTGGTCGCTCTATTCCTCCAGGGATGCGCGCGGAATCCGGTCAGCGGCCGTCAAGAGGTGGCCCTCATCTCGGTCGAAAAGGAACGGGAGATCGGAGCTGAGCTTGCCGGCCAGATCAAGGAGGGAGTTGGCCTTGTCGAAGATCAGGGACTCCTGACCTATGTGAGAGCCATCGGCAGTCGTCTTGCCCAACATTCGCCCCGTCGTGATGTTGACTACATGTTCAACGTCGTCGATATGGTCGAGCCAAACGCATTTGCGCTGCCTGGAGGCTACATCTACGTCTCGCGGGGGCTTCTCCCCTTAGTGAACTCCGAGGACGAACTGGCAGGGGTGATCGCCCACGAAATTGCCCACGTGGCTGCGCGCCATGCCGTTCAGCGTGTGAACGTTTCGGCTGCTACTGCGCCGGTCAGGATTGCAACGGGAATCACCGGCCTTGCCACCGGCATCGTGGCCCCGCGCTTGGGGCGGATGGTTGCGGGAGTTGGTCAAGTCGCGAGCGGCCTCGTGCTTGCACCCTACAGCCGGGATCAAGAACGAGAGGCGGACCGTATTGGACAGGAACTTGCCGCCAGTGCGGGCTGGGATCCAAAGGGCCTTACCACTTTTCTTGAGACGCTAGGACGCGAGGAAGCGCTTCGCTCGGGAGAACCTCGTCGAATCAGTTTCTTCAACACCCACCCCTCTACGCCTGACCGTGTCACACGAACAACTAAACATGCCACCGGTCTCACACCGTCAGTGGCACAACCGATCGCCATGGATCGGGCCGATCTGCTGGCACGGCTCGATGGACTTCTGGTCGGGAAAAGCCCTTCTGAAGGCGTATTTATCGAAAACCGATTCCTACAGCCAGACCTCGATTTCACGGTCCGTTTTCCTCTAAAATGGGATACGCTGAACGCACGCAACCTTGTCGCAGCCAAAGCCCCAAACGACGATGTAATCGTCTTGGTTCAGCTCGTCGGGAGGGGGGAAGATCCGCTCCAAGTCGCCCGTGAGATCGAGAAACAGGCCAAGGCCAACATCCTAAAGAACGCCCAGTCGACACTGATCAATGGGCTCCGGGCAGTCCGGACCGCCGCTGTCGTTCGCGGCTCCAAGGGCAAGATGGGACTCGACCTGACGTGGATTGCCCACAGGAAGCTCGTCTATCAGATCACGGCGGCGAGCCCGCTAAAGCGATTCAACAGCCTTCGTAAGGTCTTCATAGAAACCGCGGAGAGTTTCCGACCCCTTTTGGCAGCCGAACGTTCAGAGATCAAGGAAGCTCGTCTACGTGTCGTGCAGGCACAAGACGGCGAGAGATTGGAACAGCTTCTCGGGCGTACCGACCGTCTCTGGACACCCGAGGAGGCGGCCGTCGCCAACGCGATTCAGCCTGACACCCGACTCCGCGAGGATCAGCTCATCAAAGTTCCGATTCGGCAGGTGTATTCAGGCCCTTAGGGACCCCCAGACTGAGCCGATCCATGCCTTGTCGATGGTGGTCACGGTGACCTCGATGGGGATCCCATCCGATGTCACCTTATTTCATCCTCAGACCTGACCCACCAGGAGAAACCATCGCGCCGTTAACTGAGTGAGTCTTTCAGGATCTTGGCGTCCGGGTTGTCATGTCGGCGCTCAAAGACGATACTCATGGGGGTCGCACCTGAGCCATAATAGGCTTCATTGAGTGACCTTCGGACTTTGATGACGCTACCGTCCAACGAAACCCCGGCGAAAAGTCCACCCACATTGGCAAAGTAGTAGACGTCTCTCGTGAACCCCGTAAGCGTTGACGCCTCGCCTTTTGCACCCTCATTTCCGGCAGCATAGCTCGCATCTGCTCCCAGGGTTACGCCAGTCTCTAGAACACCCCGAAGGGTCTTCTCGTTCATGATAACCATGACCAGCGCCGCTTTTTCGACACCAGCCTGAAGTCCGATATTCCCCCCCCATGGTGTAGAAGGCCGGAGAACCCCAGTTTCCGTTCTCATCCTTGGCCAGGAGAACCCCTGTACCACCCTTGCCGCCAACAATAAATGCAGCCTTGACGACGTCAGGAAAGACGAGGGCTCCCTTGGCATTTTTTAGAAAGTAGTCAAGAGACTCGAAGTCCCGGCCTCCCCGCATAAACCTTACGGCAGTTGCGGCTTCTTCAACGACCATCTGCGGTCTTGAGCTGTCCATAGTTGAAGATCTTTTTTGTGATCCGTAGCAACCCAAGAGAGCAATGATCAAAAGAGAAAGGATTGTATAGGAGAATGTTTTTCTCATAGCTTTCTCCCCCCTTTCATTGTGTTTTCCTCTGTATTCGGTCGCCTCTTGTCTTAAACGGCCTACTAGAATTCTAAATTACCTCGATTCATAATATCCAGAGCCTAGCCTTACAGTTTCTGTTATGTCTTCTTTTGATCTTAATGATGGTTCCCAATTGTCTCACTGATTAGACTTCGGGAGATGGGTCGGCAAGAATCGCTTCTCACCGTTGCGGCATTTTGGTGGAGAGGCTGAAGCGCCAGATCGACTCTCAACTGGACGTACTCGAAGATTCGTTAGGTCGGTCGGGGGGAAGGGCTTTGATCGTCTATCTCTGTTTAGCGAGATTTTCTTATGGATGATTGAGAAATGTGGATTCCCACGAGTCTGGCAATGAGGACGGCGAGATAAAGCTGGCCTACAATCGCCTCCAGAAGAGAAAGGGAACGAGCCGGAGCAGTTAGCGGGGTGATATCGCCATAACCCAGAGTAGTCTGGGTAACAAAGCTGTAATAGGTGAAATTCCTAATGTCTTCACTCTGGCCTTCCCCTAGGCGAAAGGACCCTGGTTGAAGGGCCTCGAGCACTGAGAAAACGAATGCCCACATGAGTCCAATGAAGACGTACCCGCAAACCGCCGCCATAATGACATCAGCGGTAACCTCATCCTCTTTAAAAAGATAGGATAAGAAGACAATCACCACATAGAGAAAAAACAGGATCATGAAGCCGTTTCCCACGAGAGAGAAAACCGGGCTCTTCACGAGGTGTGTTAACCAGCGCATGACCAACGCAGGGGAGGCCAGCGCCAGGCCGATGACGACCTGGTGCGTTTTTTGGCTAACGGCGTATACGCCGGACAACAGAATGAGAGAGAAGAAGATCTCAAGGAGAATCCCGATTCCAATTTGCCCCTCGAGAAAAGGGCGCACGACAAACATGAGCAAAATGGAGATGAGCAGAAAAAGAAATCGGCCAACCCGAACCTGGGTGAAAGGGAAATGGAACCCTTCTCGCATTATGCTACCCGCCCTTTATCGCATTACCAGATCGGTTTCGAAAATTTGAATTTTTGACATTTGGATTTGTTTCGGCCTTTGATATTCGGATTTCGGATTTACATTCTCTTGAGATAGCTCACCAGTCCGGAAATCGCCACCGCTTTCGGGCTTCTTCGGGGGGTGGTTGAATCTTTTTTGGTGACAACAACCGTCCCCAGTTGGTCCGGTTTTGCATCTCCTCTCTGGTTTCCTCGGGGACGAAGTCCTTACCGATACGAATCTGCCAGCCACCGCCAAGCGCTTTGTACATGGCGATCAGGTTGAGTGCTACGGACCCGGTGGTTGAGGTCAGCCGGTCTTGCGCCTGCACCAGAAATCGTTGGGTGTCGAGCACCCGCTGATAGTCGACCAGACCCTCACGGTACTGGAGCAACGATAGATCGACCGAGCGCTGGGATGCCTGGACACTATTCGACAGAAACCTTGCTTCATCTTGGGTCCTCAAAAAGGCCACGATAGCGTCTTCCATCTCTTGAGCCGCCTTGAGAACCGTGTTCTGATAGTTGACTGCCAGCTCCTGGAGCCGGGCATCCTGGACACGAACCCTGTTTCTGACGCGGCCGTAGTTCAAAATGTCCCATTGGACTGAAGGGCCAGCGAAGAATTCGATGCTATCCGAATCCCAGAGATCGCTAAAAGTGCTCCCGGTGAAACCGCCAGCTGCTGTGACAGCTGCGTCACTTGCTCTGAGCCCGATGGAGCCGAACAACGAGAAGTGGGGGTAAAGATCCGCTTTGGCAACACCGATTTGGCCACTCTGGGCGGCCACCTGGCGCTCTGCAAGGCGGATATCCGGTCGCCGGCGAAGTAGTTCAGCGGGAATGCCCACCGCCACTTCAAGAGGCACCCTGGGAATAGGTTTTGGCTCGCCAAGCATCGCGTCGATGTCACCCGGCAGTTTTCCCAGTAGGATGGCCAGGGCGTTCTTTGCCTGCCGGAGGCTGGTTTCCTGTTGGGGGATCAAAGCCTGCGTGTCTCCTAGAAGGGCTTTGGCCTGCTGGACATCGAGTTCGCTCACCTCTCCACCCTCAAAACGCGCCTCAGCAATGTCCAGGGAGCGCTGCTGAAGTTTGACGTTTTGTCGCGCCACTTCCAGACGGGCCTCAAACGTGCGAATCAGAACATAGGTGCGGGCCACTTCGGCGGTGAGGGAGACCAAGATGTCGTCGTAGCTTGCAATCGAAGCCTCCAGGTTCCCGAGGCTAGACTCGACCGAACGGCGGAATTTGCCCCAGATGTCGAGTTCCCAGGCTGCGTCAAAACCCAGATCGATTTCGCCGTAAGCAAAGTCCAGAGCCTGTTGCGTATTCGCTGAGTGTTCACTCAGATTTATGCGGGTATATGTCGCTCTTCCTTGTTGTAGCTGCGGGTATTTATCGCCGACGGCGATCCCTAACTGGGCCCGGGCTTCCAGGATTCGGATCCCCGCAATGCGAAGGGACAGGTTCTGTTGGTAGGCAGTCTCTACGAGGTCATTCAACACGGGATCATCGAATGCCGTCCACCACGTACTAAAGTCTGCTGACTCGCTTTTTATTTTCGGATCGTCCTCCTCGATCCATTCCTTCGGCTCCGGTGTCTCGGGCCGTATGTAATTCGGACCGACCATGGTACACCCAGCGGACAGAAGGAATAGGACGACCAGACCCGCCAGAGATCGAGACAGAATTGCCCTAGCACGGCGATCCCCAAGAGGACTGCTTATTGATCTGCTGTGTTCTCCGCGATAGTTGTCGCTTTCCCGGTCTTCGCTAAACAATCCTGATAGCATGATCAACCCCTCCATAGCTTAGTCACTTCGGAAATTCGAAATCATAATATCGAAATCAGAAACAAGCCCGAAATCCGAATTTTCAAATGTTCAAAACCCCTTTGATTCTCCTTAAATCTGAGCAAATTATGATTCGACTCCTCATTTTCGGTGACAGAATTAGGAAACTCTCCATTTGAGCCAGCGCTGGTTTAAGTACTTCTCTTGAGTTTAGATTTTTGATCATTCGAATTTGTTTCGAGATTCGTGCTTCGAACTTCGAATTTAACAGTGCTAAATCATTATCGTACTGAAGTCTTAGCAATTTGCCTAATCTAATCTCAAATTAGGATCGTTGATAAGGAACCCGGAACAGGATTGCATAGAGGACCGGAACCGCGCCTAAGGTGAGTAGAGTGCCGAAGGCAAGGCCGAAGGCGATGATCCCTGCCATGGAATAGAAAAGTGGATCCACTGATATGATCAGCGGCATCACACCCAATATGGTGGTAATGGTAGTCATCATGATCGGGCGGAAACGTGCTATGGCAGAGATGACGATCGCGTTGTGAGGGTCGCGCCCCTTGCTCCGCTCCGTGTCAATGCGGTCAATGAGCACAATGCCGTTATTGATAATGACGCCCGCCAGGCTCAACAACCCGAGGATACCGAAAAAGTCAAAAGGCGCATTGAGGGCCAGGAGTCCCACAAAGGCGCCGGTGAAGGCCAGTGGCAAGGTAAATAGGATGATCAGTGGCCGCCGGAAAGAATTGAACTGCCAGATCAACAGCACGATGATACCGAAAAAGCAGACGGGCAAGTATCGGAAAAGCTTTTCCATTGTCTCGGCAGAGGTATCCAATTCGCCGCCCACTGCCCACCTGTAGTCTTCCTTTAGTTCCAGGTCCTGGATGAGCGGTCGGATAACCGCCAAAAGCTCCGGGGCTTTGAGGGTCACGTGGTTCAGTTCTACGCTCAGGGTCCGTTCTTGGTTTCGGCGAGATATTCGACTGAACTCCCATTTGCCTGTCAAATCAGCAATTTGGGTTATGGGTACATTGACGCCGCGGGTTGGCGAATAGATGCGAACGTTCCACAGATCACCAAGCACCCAGCGTTCTTCCTCCACTGCTTGAAACACCACGGGAATGGCCAAGTCCCCCTCCCTGTAGTCAGTCACCCTGACACCGTCAAAGTGTCCTTCGAGGGACGTGGCAACATCCTTGGAGGTGAGCCCCGCGCGACGGGCCCTCGCCTGGTCCACCACAACGGTCACCTTCGGGACCTTGTTTTCCCAGTCGTTTTTGATGTTAATAGCGCCCGGCATCGCCCGCATGCCAGCCACCAGTTGAGTGCCCTTTTCATAGAGGTAGTCT
>JABAOD010004333.1_pt4 | contig 16025 bp, 12 predicted proteins | sample 7062151 | NCBI WGS metagenome assembly JABAOD01 (sample SAMN14538626, study PRJNA623070) | marine sediment metagenome | biome: marine biome [ENVO:00000428]; feature: marine pelagic biome [ENVO:01000023]; material: deep marine sediment [ENVO:00002113] | place: India: Gulf of Khambhat ... | reverse complement strand
CCGCCGCCGCCACGACGTCCTTCCGACCGGGGTCGAGCCTCGTTGACGTTGAGGGCGCGCCCCTTCAACTCCTTGCCGTTCAGTTCGGCGATCGCGGACTCGGCTTCGGCTTTCACCGGCATCTCCACGAATCCGAAGCCTCTCGGTTCGCCACTGAACTTGTCCTTGATGATATTGACCGTGTCGACCTGGCCGAACGCTTCAAATTCGGCTCGTAGATCGTCTTCGGTGACGTCGCGAGACATGTTTCCCACGTAGATGTTCATGGCTGGCGCTCTCCCCATACTGGAGTCGAAGGCGTATTTCGCTGGCCCTCTCACTATGGCATGCGAGGGCTGCGGTCGCAAACTCCCCTTGCCAGGGCCCGCCCAGTGGGGGATGGCGCGGCCTTCGCAAGCCGGTCTGGCGGGAATTGCGCCACTCCCCTAGAATCCCCCCGCGAGCCCCACCCGTCATCGGACCGCGTCACGGTCTCATTCACCGCCAGCGTTTCTGGGCCTGATCGAGCTGGGTTGGCTGGGCCCGGCCGCGCACGAGCACGCCACAAGAACCGACGAGCGAGCCATGATCGAAGAACTCTACACGCCACGGCAGATCGAGCTGAAGCAGCGATCCCGGGAGCTGGCCGAAACCGTCATGCGTCCCCTTGCCGCCCAGTACGATGTCGCGCAGGAGTATCCCTGGGAGGTACAGAAGGCGATCCGGGAGGCGGGCCTGTCCGGTGTGTGGATCCCGGAGGAGTACGGCGGGATGGGCGGCGGCGTGCTCGACCTCTGCATCGTGGTCGAGGAGTTCTCGCGCGCCTGCGGCGGCATGGGGGTCGGCTTCGCCGTGAACGCGCTGGGCTCGTTCCCGATCCTGGTGGGCGGCACGGATGAGCAAAAGGAGCGCTGGCTTCCCGGCATCGCGGCCGGCGAGAAGCTCATCGCCTTCGGGCTGTCGGAGAAGGAGGCCGGTTCGGACGCGGGATCGATGACGACGCGCGCCGAAAAGAACGGCGATGTCTACGTGCTCAACGGCGAAAAGAAGTGGAACACCGGGGGCGCCGTCGCGTCGCTCAACACGATCTTCGCCGTCACCAATCCCGACCGCGGCGCGCGCGGCATCTCGGCGTTCGTCATCGAAGAGGGAACGCCGGGCTACAGGGTCGGCAGGCACGAGGACAAGATGGGTATTCGTTGCGTGCCGGTGGTCGAGATCCACCTCGAGAACTGCCGGGTGCCCGCCGATAACCTGCTGGGCGGCAGCGAGGGGCGCGGCTTCAAGCACGCGATGATCACCCTCGACCGGGCCCGTCCCGGCGTCGCCGCCCAGGCGGTCGGGCTCGCCCAGGGCGCCCTCGATCTGGCGATCGAGTACACGCACCAGCGCCAGCAGTTCGGCCAGCCGGTCAGCTCGTTTCAGGGCGTCCAGTGGATGCTCGCCGACATGGCCACGCAGATCGAAGCGGCGCGGCAGCTCGTTCACCACGCCGCCCGGGTCATCGACTCGGGCCAGAAGAGCATCACCAAGCTGTCGGCCATGTGCAAGCTGATGGCCACCGACGTCGCCATGAAGGTGACGACCGACTGCGTCCAGCTGTTCGGGGGCTACGGCTACTGCAAGGACTACCCGATCGAGAAGTACATGCGGGACGCGAAGATCACGCAGATCTACGAAGGCACCAATCAGATCCAGCGCCTGGTCATCGCTCGGAACCTGCTGCGCGAGGCGGCCGGCGAGTCCAACTAGGGACGGGAGCCGGTCAGCCTTCCGGCCCGCGGCCCTTAGATTCGCCGGAGACCAAACCGGCGGCGACGGCGGCGCCACGCCAACGCTCGGCCAGCTCCTTGCCCCGGGTGCCCGCCCTTTCTCCAGAGGCATAGATCACCTCGTAGAGCTGGTACTGGTCGCGCGCGCCGGTCTCCGGGTGACCGGGATCGGCGGTACGGGCGCCGTGGCGCTCGGCGCGGTCCTTGATGCCGAGCAGCTCGCGCCGCGCCATGATGCTGTCGATGAACCGGAAGACCCAGAGCGCGACGCGCGGCAGTCCGCCCGTCGCGTCCGCGGACATCCGGATCACCAGGCGCGACCCGCCGTTCACTGGGCTCAGGCGGATGTCCACAGTCAAGCGCGCGGCCGCGCCGAGGAAACGCGTGCCGGGCACCCACCAGGTCAGTTCGGACCCCGGGCGCACGTGCCGGAGATAGCCGATGGCGGTCGCGTCACCTGCTCGCGGCGGCGGGACCCAGGTCAGGATGTGCCGGGCCGACATCTTGCCGCCGTTGTCCAGCCGGTCGTAGCTGTACCACCCGGCGCCGCGTCCCAGCTGAGCCAGCCAGGGCCAGACCGTCTCGGGTGGCGCGTCGAGGCTGACCGCTCGCGTCATCGCCACGCGCGCCCGCGCGTCTCCGGTGAAGTACTCGTCGCCCGGCATCGGCATCGAGCGCTCCTCCGGCGTCGCGCCCCAGTTGACTCCCCAGAGCGTGAACACGAGCGCCGCGACCAAGAGCACAGCCAGTAGAACCGCGGCGACGATCAGAAGTTGCTGCGCCATGAAGTTGGCCTCGTGCTCTCGGGTCGTGGTGAGTCGGCCGCGGGCTCAATACCCCCGTTCAACATCCACCACGGAGAGCATTCGTTCGCCGGCGACGTACCGGCGGAGGTTCTCGCGAATGACCGTCCACAGCCGTTCGGTCCGCAGGTCCGATCCGCCGGCCACGTGCGGGGTGATGATGACGTTGGGCAGCGACCACAATCGGTGCCCGGGCGGCAGTGGCTCGGGGTCGGTGACGTCCAGCCCGGCGCCAGCGATGCGGCCGGACTCGAGCGCGGCGACGAGGTCCGCGGTCACGACGCTTCTTCCCCGGCCCACGTTGATGAAGTAGGCGGTCGGCTTCATGCGGGCGAAGAACGCGGCGTCGAACATCCCGGTGGTCTCGGCCGTCAGCGGCGCGGCGTTCACGACCACGTCGGCTTCACCTACTAGATCGTTCAGTTCGTCGGCCAGCCCGACGTAATCCACGAACTCGGGCCCGGTGCGGCTGCTGCGACGCGTCGCGGTTACCCGCATGCCCAGCGCGTGGGCTCGCTTCGCGACCTGCGTGCCGATGCCGCCCAGGCCCACGACCAGCATCGTCTTGCCGTCCAGCTCCCAGAGTTGCTCCTGGGGGACGGCGCCACGGTTCCAGCGGCCCTCGAGCTGCTGCGGGTAATAACGATACAGACCGCGCGTGAAGGCGAGCATCATCGCCATGACATGCTCGGCGATCTCGGGGCCGTAGATCCGCTGGGCGTTGGTGATCAGGATGTCTCGCTCTCTGACCGCTGGAATCCGGACGCAGTACTCGGCCCCGGCCGACGGCAGTTGGATCCATCTCAGACGCGGCCCGGCCGCCAGGAGTTCTGCTGTGCAGAAGCCGATGAGGGCGTCGGCCTCGGCAACCGACGCGAGAGCGGACGCGAGGCTGGGTGCGGCGATGAGCTCGACGCCGGGCGCGGCCGACTGCAGCCAGGCGACGCGCGCCTCGTCGGCGCGCACGACGATCCGTTGGGGCGGCGCCCAGCCGGGCCGGTCCCGCACCGGGGCCGGAGCTTCGCGCAGCTCGAGCTGCCGAATCAGCCGCGAGGCGTCAGTCTCCTGGGCGACCGCAGAGCCGCCGGGCTGGAGTAGCAGGGCGGCGAGAGCTCCGCCCAGAACGGTGACACCGCTTCTCGTGTAGCTCATTTCGATTCGGGGTCTCAGGGTTGGCGTTTTGGCGCGTGTCTACGGGAACAATATTGACTCCTCTCGGATCGCGCGCCACGCAGGGCCCAACGGCCGAAGCAGCGATCCTTGTTCGAGTGAGTGCGGCCGTCTTAGATTGATTTGCAAGAACAAGAACGGGAACCCGCAGCACGGCATGTGGCCCCCGGCCAAGAGTCTTGGGCGATGAGTCCTCAAATTAGACACGCTTGGGCAGTTTCCTTCGCCTTCATGACGCTCCTGGCTTCGACCGAAAGTGTCAGCGGTCAAGAGAGGCGCGGTGGCGAGCGGGTAGAAGTCGCGGGGGTGGTCGTGAGCCGTCTCACGGGTGAAGCGATACCCGGTGCGACCGTCGAGATCCCGCGTTTGCACAAGATAGTCTACACGGACGCCGAAGGTCGTTTCAGTTTCGGACGGTTGCCGGTTGGAGCGTACCCCGTTGTGACGCGGCAACTGGGCTACGCCACGTGGGAAGACGAGCTGCGGGTTGACGAGTCTGTAACGTTGAGGGTCGAGCTCGAGCCGGACCCGATTCTGTTGGAGGAGGTCTCGGCGACGGTGGAGCTGCTGAAAGCACGTCGCTCAGTCGCCCCCGTCAGCGTACTGGCATACGATCAGCGCGAGCTTCGCGCCACGGCCGCGTTCGATGCCGCCGAGTTCGTCTTTCGCCGCTCTCCCCGTTTGTTGCTGCGCGGATATCCAAGCTGGCGGACGCGTTCGAGCATCTTCCCGGTTGGCAGCTTCGGGTTCGAATGGTCGCGCGGGCCGGTGGTCTTCATCGACGAGCGGCCGGTGCCGTTCGGTATGCTGCAGCTTGGAAGTTACCAGCCGGACGATTTCTATCTGATCGAAGTCTACGGCGGTGGCCGGCTGATTCGCGCTTACACGGAAGCGTTCATCGAGCGCCTCGCCCGCGGCGAGACCCGCGCGCTTCGACCGATTTGGCCGTTGGGCCTCAAATAGCGATCCTACCTGCGCCTGCCCGGCCGTCGCAGTTGCGTCGGTCGTCCCCGTCCGGTTGGAAGAACAGGGAGGCCACCCGGTTTCTCGTTCAGGTGAGTTCAGAGAGCCGCGCCGTTCGTTTCGAGGCTGTGAGACATGTCGATCGATGAGCTGATCCAAAATTGGGACGGTGAGTACGTGGCCGCGCGCTACGAGCGGCCGGCGGAGGCGTGGATCTTCATCGCCGTTCACTCCACCCGGCTAGGCCACGCGGTGGGCGGCACGCGGATGAAGGTCTACGATGCGCCCGAGGAAGGGCTGCGCGACGCGCAGCGCCTGGCCGAGGGGATGACCTATAAATGGGCGGGCATCGACTTTGGGCTGGGTGGCGGCAAGGCGGTGATCGCGCTGTCGCGTCCGCTGGATGAAGCCGAGCGTGACCGGTTGCTGGAACGCCATGGCGCGCTGATCGAGAGTATGGGCGGGGCTTTTTCGACCGGCGCCGACCTGGGGGTCGGCCCGGAGCTTGTCGATGTGATCCGCCGCAACACGCGCTACGCGCTGGGCCACTCGGCGGGCGACCCGGGTCCCTACACGTCGCTGGGCGTGTTGTCCGGCTGTCGGGCGGTGGCGGCGGAGGTGTTCGGCAGCCGGGATCTCGCCGGCCGCACGGTGCTCATCCAGGGGGCCGGCGACGTGGGTGTGCCACTGTCGCGCCGGTTGGTGGAGGCGGGCGCGCAACTCAAGCTGGCCGACATCGACCCGGCGCGGGCCTGGGATCTCGCGGCCCAGTACGGCGCCGAGGTCGTGGCGGCCGAAGAGGTCTACGACGAACCGTGCGACATCTTCGCGCCCTGCGCCGTGGGCGGCGTGCTCAACGAGCAGACGATCGCGCGGCTGTCGTGCCGGGCGGTGTGTGGAGCGGCCAACAACCAGCTCGAGTCCGACGCGGATGCCGAACGGCTGCACGCGCGCGGCATACTCTACGCGCCCGACTTCATCGCGAACGCCGGGGGCGCGATCGCCCTGCCCGGCCTCGAGCTGATGGGTATGAGCGAAGAAGAGGTGATCGCCAGCATCGAATCGATCGAGGGGACGCTGGGAGAGATCTTCCAGGAGGCCCGCCAAAACGACGAGTCGCCGCTCAGCGCGGCGATGCGGCGCGCCGGGCGTGTGCTCGAGCGGGGACCGGTGGCGCGCTAGCCGCGTCCGCTTCCTGGCCGAGCCGGCTCGGCGATATCTTTCGCTAGCCTCGACGCCGATAACTGCAGAGAACGCCAGTTCGACTCCCTTTCAACGGCTCGTGCGACGCGCGGCCTTTTTTCCTGTCGTGGTGGGGTTGACTCTGGGCGTCGTGGACCGCGCCATCGCCCAGTTCACGCCTCACCGCTTTGCCGCGACGGGTACGCTGATCGGGTCGCTCCTGGTCGGCGAATCGGACGACTATCTCGATGGCGGCTATGGCGTCGAAGGCTCATTCAGCTATCGCCCGCTGCCGGTTCGCCACTTCTGGCTTCGCGCCGACGCCGGTTATATCGACCTGAGCGAGGGCCGTGACCCGCTCACCGGCGCGGTGGTCGACAACAACATGTTGAACCTGCTCGTCGGGCCGGAGGTCGCTTATTCGATCTGGCGCGTCGAGCCGTTTGCGCGAGCCTACCTCGGTTTGGCAGTCAACCGGTTGAGCGTGAGCGCGTCGGCCGGCTCGATCCCGGCTGAACGAAACCGACGCCGTCTTCGCCTGGGGTCTCGGCCTGGGGTTACGCGGACTCCTGGCCCGGGGGCGTGCGCCCGTCAGCCTGGAGCTGTCGGCGCGGTTCGTCGATGCCGGCGAGCTACAGTTCGCGCGCTCGCCCGACCCGGACGCGCCCAGAGCCGAATCGGTAGGCCGTGACATCGCGATGCTCGTGGTTGGACTGGGCGTGCGGGTCGGACTCCGCTAGCGAGAACTCTCCCGCCGGCACTCGCCGGCCTCTCCTGCAGAAGGTCCAGTCGTCTCACCACAGGTCCCGAGCGACAACCCGCGTAAGATAGGGGGAGCTGCAGGCTCTCATCCTGGCCGAAAACATCGCCGGCTCGGGTTCGGCGCAGGTCACCGTGTTCAACCCGGCACCGGGCGGTGGGATGTCGAGTCCGTTGACCTTCATCGTCGAGCCCATCGTCGTCACCGTGATGGTGGGTCCGGGCGCGGCTCAGCAGTGGCCGGGTGAGGTACTTGAGTTCACCGTCACGGTAAAGGACGATCAGGGTCGCGAAGTCAGCGGGCGGGCCGTCGAGTGGTCGAGCCGGCACCCGGAGATCGCTGAAGTTGACGCGAGTGGTCTGGTCACGCCCGTCGCGGCGGGAAATACCATCATCACAGCCACGGTCGATGGGGTCACCGGCATGGCGGGGATCACCGTCCTGCCGCGCCCTGACTTCGATTTGATCTACGAGAGCTTTGGCGGCGGCGTGCCGGAGCTGTGGCTTTTGACGGCGGGGGACGGTTCCGCGCCGCGACGGATCCTGCCGCCGGGCACCTACGCGACCGACCCTGCCGTTTCCCGCGATGGTGAGTGGATCGCCTTCGTAGGCCAGGACGCGAGCCTCAACCGGGACATCTATGTCGTCAAGCGAAATGGGACGGGGCTCCAGCGCCTGACCGTCGACGCGGCGATCGACGATCAGCCCGTGTGGTCGCCCGACGGGAAGCAGATCGCGTTCCGCAGCGAGCGAAGCGGCTATAGCGACATCTGGGTGATGAACGCGGACGGGAGCGGCCAGGTCAATCTGCTGGACACCAACTTCCGACTTGGAAACCCGTACGCCGAAAGGCCCGCATGGTCGCCGAAAGACGGACGGATCGTGTTTGCGCTCGGCGACCGGAGCATTCAGCCGTTCACCTCACGGTTGCTTTCGATGGAGCCGGATGGGAGCGATCGCCGGGTCGTGACGCTTGGATACAACGACACGGAACCATCCTTCTCCAGCGATGGTGAGATGATCGCGCTGCGCCGGAGTTACTACCCGCAGCCGGCGGACCAGATCGCGGTGATCACGGCGGACGGTGTGGAAGTCATTACTCCGTACCCCATCGGTCCGGGTTACACGCCGGCGTGGTCGCCCGACGATCAGTGGGTCGCCTTCGCCCAGCCGGGGAATTGGCCCGGGGCTTCGAGCGACATCGTTTTGACGCGGATCGGTGAGCCCGTTCGCAAGCTGGTGACTGTGGGTACGGCGCCGGGGGGCGGCGCCAACCCGACGTGGATTCCTCGCTAGTACCGTTCCTATGAACCGCGCGGCCCCCGTCTCCCTGTTCGGAGGCGGGGGCCCGATGTTGAGGGCGGCGCGGCGTCTCGAGCGCCGCTGCGCGAGTTTATGCAGGCGTTGCCGGCTGGCGCCTCCGATTCGCTCGGATCAGCCGAGCGCCGGGATCGGCAATTTCCGGATCCGGGTGCCCGTGAGCGCGAACAGCGCGTTGGTCACGGCCGGTGCGATCGGCGGCACCCCCGGTTCCCCGACGCCGCCCGGCGGCTCGCCGCTGTCGACGATGTGGACTTCCACCTCCGGCATCTCCTCCAGACGAAGCATCGGGTAGTCGTGGAAGTTGCTCTGCTCGACGCGTCCGCCTTCGATCGTGATCTCCCCATAAAGCGCGGCCGTCAGCCCGCAGACGACCGAACCCACCATCTGCGCCTCGACGATCCCCGGATGGATGACCTGCCCGCAATCCGCGGCGCAGATCACGCGATGCACCCGCGGGCGACCGTCGCGCAGCGATACCTCCGCTACCTGCGCGACGATCGAGCCCTTGTTCTCGACGAGCGCGATTCCTCGGGCCCGTCCGGTCGGCAGCGCAGTTCCCCAGCCGGCTTTCTCGGCCGCCACCTCCAGCACGCGCCGGGCGCGCGGGTGCGCGCCGAGCAGCGTTCGGCGAAACTCGAATGGATCGCGTCCCGCCGCTTGCGCCATCTCGTCGATGAAGCTCTCCACGAAGAACGTGTTCTGCGACACGCCCACGGAGCGCCAGTGGCCGGTCGGAACCGGCACGTCGGAGCGGACGTTGTCGACGAAGAAGTTGGGAAACGCATACGGCACGTTCGCCACCCCATCCACCGCGTTGCGATCGACCCCGCTGCCGCCACGCCCGATGATGGGCGGCGCCACGATCCGGCTGCGGAGCGCGATGGCGCGACCGGCGGAGTCGAGACCGCCTTCGAAGCGGCAGTACGCGGCGGGCCGGTAGAAGTCATGCTGCATGTCCTCTTCCCGAGTCCATACCACCTGTACCGGCGCTCCGACCTTCATCGAAGTTTCCACCGCGTCCTGCACGAAGTCGGTTCGGCTGCGGCGGCCCCAACCGCACCCCAGATGCGTGACGTGCACGGTCACACGCTCAGACGGCAGGCCCGTGAGCCGAGCCGCCGTGCCCTGCGTGCCTTGCGGGTTCTGCGTGGGCGCCCAGATCTCGCAGCGATCCCCTCGCACGTCGGCCGTGCAGTTCATCGGCTCCATGGTGGCGTGGGCCAGGTAGGGAGCTTCGTACGTGGCCTCGAGGCGGCGCGCGGCCTGTCGCATCGTCGCCTCCACGTCGCCGTCGTTCCGCGCCACGGCGCCCTTTTGCTGGGCGAGCCGGGCGAAGCTGGCGGAGATGTCGGCGCTGCTCATGGAAAAGTCGCCGTGCTCCCACTGGATCTCCAGCGCCTTCGCACCCTGGAAGGCGGCCCAGGTGTTGTCGGCCACCACCGCCACGCCCGACGAGACCCGCACCACGTCCGTCACGCCTGGCACCCGGCGCGCCTTGGTCGCGTCGAAGCCGCCCACGGCGCCGCCGAACACCGGTGGATGCACCACGGTGGCGAAGCGCAGGTTCGGTGGCCGCACGTCGAGCCCGAAGATCGCTCGGCCCGTGATTTTCTCCTCCGTATCGACCTGAGGGAGGTTGGTGTCGATCAGCCGAAACTCTGAGGGATCCTTGAGCTTCGGGTCCGGCGGCACCGGCAGCTCGGCCGCCGCCTCGCTCAACTCGCCGTAGGACAGGGCGCGGCCGGACGCGACATGGATGACTCGACCCCGCTCGGTCCGGCAACCGGCCGCATCAACGCCCCAGCGTGTGGCGGCCGCCTGTTTCAGCATCTCCCGAGCCGTCGCCCCGGCCTTTCGCAACGGGAGCCAGGCGCCCCGGCGCACGCTGGAGCTGCCGACGGTGATCTGGCGGCCGTACTTGTTCGGGTGCGCATCGGCCTGAACGACCTCGACGGTGTCCCAGTCGGCGTCCAGCTCGTCGGCGATGATCATGGGAAGGGATGTCCGAACGCCCTGGCCCATGTCCGCTTTGCCGACCCAGATGAAGACGGTTCCGCCCGGGTCGATGCGGACGAAGACGTTGGGTTGCAAAGGCGGCCCGGTCAGCTCCCAGGGGTGATCGGGCAGATAGACGCCGAGCAGCAGGCCGCCGCCGGCGAGAGCGCTGAGCTTGAGGAAGTCGCGTCGGTCCAGCTTCAGAATCTCACTCATGGCTCAGACCTCCTGCACGGCTCGGTGGATCGCCCGCCGGACTCTGTCGTAGGTGCCGCAGCGGCAGATGATGCCGGACATGGCTCGATCGATGTCGGCGTCGGTCGGACGTGGCTTGGTTGCGAGGAGCGCCGCGGCGGCCATGAGCTGTCCCGACTGACAGTAACCGCATTGCGGCACCTCTTCCGCGATCCACGCCTTCTGCAGGAAGTCGCCCGCCCGGGAAGCGAGTCCCTCGATGGTCGTGATCTCTCGACCCTTGACGGCCGATACCGGTGTCACGCACGACCGCACCGGCTGTCCCTCCAGGTGCACGGTACAGGCGCCGCACAGCGCCATGCCGCAGCCGAACTTCGTTCCGGTGAGGCCGAGCACGTCCCGGAGCGCCCAGAGGAGTGGCATGTCAGGAGGGATGTCGACGCTGTGGTCGCGCCCGTTGACACGCAGCGACAGGTTAGCCATTTGGGTCTCTCTGGCGAAGGTGGCGAAAGTGGGGGCGACCCGCCCGGTAGGAGCCGCCTCCGTCTGCTCGTGGGATTATCCTATTCACGACTTTACGACCGGCCGGGACTTTCGGCCAGTGTTTCGTTTTCGGCTGTCTGAGCAACACCGCGACCGTCCATCTCGGCCGGCGCGCCGCTGGGAACGGGCGACCCAGATCGTCCGTTGATGAAACATCGAAGCTCTAATCCGGGGAGCCGTGCCTTCCCGCAGAACCAGAACAGGAGAGCCCGCGTATGGCAGTCACAAAATTATCCGACGCCGCAATCGCCGAGCTTCGCAGGAACGTTAGTGGGCAGATCATCGCGCCAGAGTCGGCGGACTATAACGAAGCGCGAGCGGTCTACAACGCGATGCACGACCGGCGGCCGCTGTTGATCGTTCGGGCCGCGGGCCCGGAAGACGTCGCCGCGGTGGTGAAGTTCGCCGGCGCGGCCGGGCTGCCCTTGGCGATCAGGGGCGGCGGGCACAGCGTGCCCGGCTTCGGGACCTGCGATGACGGAGTCGTGCTCGATCTCGGTGGGCTGAGGCGCGTGTCCGTCGACGCGGAACGGCGCCTGGCGCGGGCCGAGGGCGGCGCCACTTGGGGCGACTTCAACGGCGTGACTCACGCGTTCGGACTCGCGACCCCCGGCGGCGTGGTCTCGACCACGGGAGTGGGTGGACTGACGCTGGGCGGCGGCATCGGCTACCTGAGCCGGCGCTTCGGCCTCGCCTGCGACAACCTGCTCTCGGCCCAGGTGGTCACCGCCGATGGCGAGCTGGTTGCGTGTAGCGAGAAGTCGAACGAGGACCTGTTCTGGGCTCTGCGTGGAGGCGGCGGGAACTTCGGGGTCGTCACGTCTTTTGAATTCCAACTCCACCCAGTGGCCGAGATCGTCGGGGGACCTACCTTCTTTCCCCTCGAAGCCGGCGTGCTGCAGGGCTTCTGGGAGTTCATGGGTGATGCGCCGGAAGAGCTCGGCGTCCTGTTCGGGCTGACGCGGGCGCCGGCCTTCCCCATCCTGCCGGCGGAGTGGCACGGCAAGCCGGTCGCCGCGTTCCTCGCCTGCTGGATCGGGCCGGCCGCCGAGGGCGAAGAGGTGCTTCGGCCGCTCGAGCAGTGGGGGCCGGTACTGGGTCGAAGCGTCGGCCCCATGCCTTACCCGGTCATCAACACGCTGTTCGACGAGCTGCTACCGCGGGGTCTCAGGCATTACTGGAAGTCCCATGTGGTTAGCGATCTTTCGGAAGAAGCTGTGGCCACTCACCTGGCTCACGCCGCCCGGGTGCCGACCATCGAATCCGGCTGCTTCTTCCACCCGATCGATGGCGCCTGTCGGCGTGTCGCAGCGGCTGAGACGGCGTTCGCGCACCGTGACGCCCGCTTCGTCGTCGGTGTCTACGGCAGCTGGCGGGACGCGGGCGCGGACGAGGACAACATCGCCTGGGTGCGCGGCTATGATGCGGCGGTGATCCCGTTCTCCGGTGAAGGAGCCTACGTGAACTTCATGTCCGGCGACGAGAAGAACGGAGTCAACGCGGGCTATCAGCAAAACCAGAGTCGGCTCGTCGAAGTCAAGCGACGCTACGACCCGGGCAACCTCTTCCGCCTGAATCAGAACATCGCGCCAAAGCTGCGCTGATGAGGCGCCGTGAGAAGTTATGATGATTGCAACCTGTGCCGGGCACGGCGCCTACGAGCCGTTGGCGGAGGTTGACGACGGTGTCCGATCCTGCTCAGCGAGGCATAGATGCTGCATAACCATACATCAGCGGGGGTGCCCGATCATTCTACCTTCCACCCCGTCCTCAGTTCTTTCAGGCCACGTTGCCGATCAAACCCGCTGGTATAGGAGTTAAATTGGGCCCCCCGCTTCTATAACAAATTTGCTCAGTCACGCTACCCTTTTACCAAAACCGCCGGTCGTCCTCGAGACCCGGAGCCGGCGGTCGGTGTGGTGACAGGGGCTGGCTGGAGGCCGGTCGCTCCACGCGGGCGAGCGCTGAGCTGCAGCCAACTGGGAAAGGCGCGGCCGAAGGCCGCTCGGGCCCCACAGGCGTATCGCGTGATCGCCATTCGCCCCGGCGCTGCGGATCACGACGCCGGTTTCCTCTAGCTCCTTCAGCCGCTGGGAGAGCAGGTTCGCCGACATCCGCGGGACCCCCCGGCGGATGTCGTTGAAGCGGGTGCTGCCGCACATGAGCTCCCGAACCACGAGCGGCGTCCAGCGGCGCGTGAGGACTTCCGCCGCCTTGGCCACGGGGCAGAACTGCTGGTAACGCCTGTCCATGGGCCAGATGATGGGGCCGGTGCTCGTCCAAGGCCAGTACAGATGTTGTACTTGAAGGGTTTGAGGTGATCGGATAGGCTGGGACCCGAGTCAGCGACTCGTGCGTTGTATAAGAAGCCCGACGGCAGTTTGGCTGTGCAATTAGCCCCGGAGGTGCCCGATGCTCAAACTGAGGCTCACTCTCATATTGCCCACCCTCACCCTCACCGCGGCGGCGGCGGCGCTCGTTACCCAAAACGCGACGGCGCAGCACGCTCAGGCGCAAAAGGCGATTCGAAGCGACAGCCTCGGCGCCGTTCACTTCCCGACCTCGTGCTCGCCGAACGTCCAGGGCGACTTCAATCAGGCGGTCGCCCTGTTGCATCACATGATGTACATCGAATCCCGGCGGGCCTTCGAGGCGATCGCCGAGAAGGATCCAGCGTGCCCCATGGCCCATTGGGGGATCGCTATGACGCTGTTTCAGCCGCTCTGGCACCCAGCGGCGCCAGAGGCGCTGCAGCGCGGTTGGGCCGAGGTACAGGAAGCCAAGGCGCTGGGCCCGGCGACCGATCGTGAACGGGCGCTCGTCGCCGCGGTTGAGGCACTCTACCGCGAGCCGCAGAGCGCCGACTGGTGGACGCGACTGAATCGCTGGTCCGAGGCGATGGGGAAGGCGTACCGCAGCCACCCCGCCGATTACGATATTGCCTCGCTTTATGCCCTATCCGAGCTGGCGGCGGGCCAGGTGGCCGAGGACCGGATGGCGCATCAAGCCCGGGCCGCGAGGGTCCTGTTGCGGATCCACGAGCAGGAGCCGACCCACCCCGGCGCGATCCATTACACGATCCACGCCAACGACGTGGACTCTCGTGCCGCCGAGTCGCTCGACATCGTGCGGAGCTATGGGGAGATCGCGCCGAGCGTCCCGCACGCGCTCCACATGCCCACGCACATCTTCGTGCGCTTGGGCGCCTGGCCCGACGTGATCGAGTGGAACCGCAAGTCGGCGGAGGCGGCGCTGCGCTTCCCAGCCGGAGAAGCCGTTTCGCTCCACTACCCCCACGCCATGGATTACCTGCTCTACGCCTACCTGCAGCGGGCGGAAGACGATAAGGCGCGGGCTGTGCTCGACGAAACGCTGAAACGTGAGCCGTACCAGGCCGACTTCGCCAGCGCCTTCCACCTGGCCGCGATGCCAGCTCGCTATGTCGTGGAGCGCCGGGCGTGGGCCGAGGCCGCCGCCCTCAAACCTCGCGCCCCCGCTTATCTGAACTGGGATCAATACCGCTGGCCCGAGGCGCTCACCTGGTTCGCCAAAGGCCTGGGGGCGGCCCGCATCGGCGACCTGGCCGGCGCCCGCCTGGCGCAGTCGCGCATGCAAGAACTTGGCGATCGTGCTCAGACCGCGGGCGAGCGAGACTTCGCGCGCCACATCGAGATCGATCGGCAGATCCTGGCGGCCTACGTCGCCCGGGCCGAAGGCGATGCGAAGGGCGCCGTCGCGCAGCTCCGAAAGACAGCCGAGGCGGCGGCCGCCGTGCAGAAGCACCCGGTTTCGCCGGGCGCCTTTCTACCCGCCAACGAGGCGCTGGGCGATCTGTTGTTGGAGTTGAATCGGCCGAGCGAGGCGCTGGCCGCCTACGAGGCTTCCCTGAGCACGGCGCCGCGGCGCTACAACTCCACCCTGGGCGCCGCCCGGGCGGCCCGCGGCGCCGGCGACTCGCGTAAGGCCGAGGCCTACTACACGGAGCTGCTGGGTCTGCTCGGGGAGGAGGCTAGCGGGCGGCCGGGTATCCGAGAGGCTCGCGACTTTCTGGCCGCGAACCCGACTGGTTGATCGGGCCTCGCGGTTCCGCCTGCGGCTAGCTCGCAGCTATCCCGAGAAGAACGTGCGGCCGGGGACGGGGTTCTCCGGCCGCACGTCTCTTCTGTTGCGGGCACCGGTCAGCGGGGCCAGAGGGCGCCATCCGATACCTTGCGCTTTGCCTCGGCCTGGAAGCTGCCGCCGCCTAGTTGCCGTAACTCCGAAGCCGAAGCTCACGCCACGCTATTGGGTGGACGCGCGCAGACCGCTCCGGTGAACGACCTCGAAATGATCGACGTGCTCGTCCCGCTCGACCAAAAAGCGCTCGTCCTCGGGGTAGAAGACGGCCCGCGCGGCATCGTCCCCGGCAAAGCCGCGGATCGCTTCGTCTGATTCCCAAAAGCTGATCAGCAAGAACTCGGCGCGGCCGCCGATGATTCGGCGGAGCGCCAGGGCGCCCAGGTTGCCGGGCGTCGCGGCGAAGGCGGCGAGCCCGGTACCTCGCAGGTAGTCGAGGTAGCTTTCGGCGTCGTCGGCGCGCACGCTGCCGCGCCACGTTCTGGCAATCACTTTCTCCTCCCGTCTCAGCCGCGCCCGCGCGCCGCGCTTTCCTGCAGTCGGCGCAGCAAGCGGATCTGGCCGCCGTGGTAAAGGTCGTGACAGGCGCTGCCCACCAGGTTCCGCAGTCGCGTTTGCTTCTGGCGCGGCCCCGGCCGGTTCAGCCGCGAGGCCGGCAGCATGACGACGGCATCACGCAGCCCGGCGTGCGTCTCCTTGAGCAGCGCCAGGTCCGTTTTCCACGCCGCCGGCGTTAGCACGCCTGGCAGCTCGGGCCAATCGCGCGGGGCTCGGGGGAAGGGCTCGACCGTGCCCGGCGCCACCCGCTCGTGCACCCGGTGCTTCCAGTAGGCGAGATGGAGAACGATCGCCCAGGCCGAGTTGCGACCCGGGGCCGGCCGCCAGGCCGCCTGCTGGGCGGAGAGACCGCGAAGGGTGGCTGCGAGGCTGGGGCCGTGCCAGGCGGGTCCCTCGAAGGCCTCGTCGATCAGGTCGAGCAGCCAGCGTGTGATCGGTTCCATGCGGGGCACTCTCTTGTGTCGGGAGGGCGGCCGGCGGTGCCGGTCCGCTTGTAACCGGTGTACGATGTCAAACTGGTCAATATAGCGGGGGCTGCCCTTTAGCGCGGCGCGGAACAGAACAAAAAAGGGCGCGGCCGAGCGCCGCGCCCTTTTCGGCTGCGAACCAGTCACTGGCCTCGGAGTTTGACGACGAGGCCGCCGGTGAAGGCGAGGTCGTTCTGGAA
>JABAOD010014364.1_pt1 | contig 16026 bp, 10 predicted proteins | sample 7062151 | NCBI WGS metagenome assembly JABAOD01 (sample SAMN14538626, study PRJNA623070) | marine sediment metagenome | biome: marine biome [ENVO:00000428]; feature: marine pelagic biome [ENVO:01000023]; material: deep marine sediment [ENVO:00002113] | place: India: Gulf of Khambhat ... | reverse complement strand
CCGGTGACTTCGATGGAGACGGCTGCGACTCGCTGTCGCTCTACCGTCCCGCGACTCAGGAGATCTTCATCATCAACGAGCTCGGTGAGAATGATGGGGGACTGGGGGCCGCCGCGTACTCGTTCATCTTCGGCGATCCCGGCGACACACCCGTCGTGGGCGACTGGGATGGCGATGGTGTTGACGAGGTGGGATTGCACCGAGAGGCCACCGGGTTGTTCTATTGGCGGGAGACACTGTCGACCGGCAACGCCGACGGTGAGATCATCTTCGGCGATCCGGGCGATCTCTTCGTGGCCGGGGACTGGGGCCTGGTCAACGGGTTCGATACCCCGGCAGTGTTTCGTCCCGCGGATACCGCCTTCTTCTTCCGCTACACCCTCACTCAGGGCACCGCCGACGCCCAGTTCACCTGGCTGGGAGGGGGCCGTCACTGGTCTCCGGTGGCGGGGGTATTCGGGCCGTAGCCCGGTAGAGTCGGGTGGGTAGGTAGCAGGAGCCGAGGGAAGCCCATGGCAAGAAGGAGCGCGCTTGCGCTCGGCTTGCTCATTGCCTCGACGACCCTCCTCGGGGCCGATCCGCCCTCGCCGCTCGCCGCGGCCGGCTCGCAATATCAGGTGGTCCATCCGCCACGAGTGCAGCTGGGCGACGCACCACTGGCGAGCTTCGCCGGCGCCCGGTGGGACCGGGCCACCATCATCTGGCAGACCATTGGCGGCCAACCAAGCGGCAAAGACTCCTTCGAGCTCGACTGGCGGGAAGTGGGTTCGGGGTCCTGGAAAGGCGCCGGTCCGGTGGTCAAAGACGACCTCGGGCTCAACACCCGGACCGTGCACTTCGTGGATTTGGACGGGCTGGCGTATGGGCGCACCTACGAATACCGGGTCCGCCACTTGCGAGCCGGATCGCCCGAAGCCATCTACCCGGGCCGCTTTGCGACCCGGCTCGCTCCGGGCAACCTCTCCCCCTTCACCTTCGTCGCCTACGGCGACGCAGTTCGCTCCGAGGATCCCGCGGCTTTTCGCGCCGTCCAGGCCCGGATCAACGAACTCGATCCGGCCTTTGCACTCCTTTTGGGGGACAACGCCTACAGCGACGGCTCGTACTCCGACTACGACCATCGGCTCGATCCACTCCACAGTCCGGAAGCAACGGAGTGGACGGCCGGCCACGTCGACTATGTGGCGTTCGGCAACCACGATATCCGCACCGACGGGGGAGCTCCGACCGAGCGTCTCTTTGCCGTTCCGGTGCCCAGTGCGGGGGCCGACGCTCCGGCCGCCCCGCCGCCGAGCGAACGGGCCGAGCACAATTACTCGTTCGACTACGGCTCGGCCCACTTCTTGACGTTCGACACCAACGCCCACGACGATCCGGTCCGCCTCGATGCCCTTCTCAGGTGGGCCGAGGCGGATCTGACCGCTAGCAATGCGCCGTGGAAGATCGTCTACGGCCACCACCCGGTGGCCGGTGCGCCGGACAAGAGCCATGCTCCCGGCGACGATTACTTCCGCCAGGTCGTTCCCCGGCTGCTCGAGGCGGGCGTGGACCTCTTCCTGGTCGGACACTCCCACACCTTCGGCTGGACTTACCCTCTCACCGGGTTCGACGGCGGCGCCGCTTCTTATGTGTCCGACATCGATGGCGACTTCGCCAAAGGGGCCGGCCTCGTACAGGTGATCGCCGGCACCGGGGGAGCCGGCCTGCGGTCGGGCGCATTCGGCGACTTCGGCTTCGTGGCCTCCGGCTTTTCGACCACCACGGATCCCCGGTCCGAACATGGTGTGGCCCGCATCGATGTCGCCGCCGATCGATTGACCGTTTCCTACGTGGCCGCCGACGACGGGGCAGTGCTCGGTGCGTTCTCCATCTCCGCTTCGTCGTTCCCCGGCCACGGCGTCGGGCTCGTCGACCCGGCCCGGGGCCGGTGGCTCCTGCGCGACTCGTCGGGCGGAGCGGAGACCGGCTTCTACTACGGCGACCCCGGGGACGTACCGGTGGTGGGAGACTGGGACTGCGACGGCATCGAAACGGTGGGCCTCCTCCGCCTGTCCGAGGCCTTCTTCTACTTGCGCAACGCCAACACGGCCGGACCGGCCGACCTGGCCCTGTTCGCCGGCAATCCCGACGACGTGCCCTTGGCCGGAGACTTCGACGGCGACGGCTGCGGCGAGTTGGCCTTGTATCGGCCGTCCACTCAGCGGTTCTTCGTCTACAGGCATCTACCGCCCGACGGGGGCGCTTTGGGGGCGGCCCCCATCGAGCTCCTCTTCGGCGACCCAGGGGACGTACCGGTGGTGGGAGACTTCGACGGAAATGGCGTCGACGACCTGGGGCTCTATCGCCCCGGCAGCGGCTTCTTCTACTGGCGCCTGACGCTGAGCACCGGTATCGCCGACGGCCGGATGTTCTTCGGCGATCCCCAGGATCGTCCGGTGGCCGGGGATTGGGGTTTCCTCGATGAGCTCGACACCCCGGCGGTATTCCGCCCCTCCGATACCACCTTCTACTTCCGCCACACCCTCACCCAGGGCGTCGCCGATGCCCAATTCACCTGGCCGGGGGCCGGCAGTGACTGGGTGCCCGTGGCCGGCAAGTTCGGACTGTGATCCGATCGGGCCTCGGGGATCCCGGAACGGGTGCCCCGACCCGACGGCGGCGCGGCCGCGGCTCGTTTCCCTTCGATAGCCTCGCCTCGTGGACCAGATCCTCTACGAATTCGAACGGGTGACCATCGATGCCCTCCCTCGCCCAATGCTGGTGGACGTCACCGCTTCCATCCCGGCATCGGGGATCACTGCAATCGTGGGACCGTCCGGCTCGGGCAAGACCACGTTGCTGCGGCTCTGCAACCGGCTCGAGGTGCCCACCGCCGGACGGGTGCTGCTTCACGGCGCCGATCTGGCCGACCTCGATCCGCTCGTCCTGCGGCGCAAAGCGGGAATGGTGTTCCAGCGTCCCACCCTGTTCGGGGGCACCGTGGCTGACAACCTGGCTGTGGCCGACCCTGGTGCATCACACGCCGAGATGGAGTCGGTACTGGAGCGGGCCGAGCTGGATGGATCCTTCCTTTCCCGACCGGCCGCCGAGCTGTCGGGCGGCGAGGGGCAGAGGGCCTGCCTGGCCCGCACGCTGCTCACCGACCCGGAGGTCGTGCTGATGGACGAGGTCACCTCGTCCCTCGACGCCAAGCCACGACGCGGTCTAGAGATGCTTGCTCGTCACCTGGCCGACGAGGGGGTGCCCATTCTCTGGGTTACCCACGACCTGGACCAGGCGCTCCGCATGGCCGACTACCTGATCGTGATGCTGGAGGGTCGACTCCGGTTTGAGGGCGAGCCCGGCGATCTCATCGATGCCGAACCGCAGGTCGCCGAATTCTTGGCCGGGGACGCTCATGCCGGGTGATGTCACCCTCGCCGGCCTGGCGGTCTCTCTGTCGCTGGTCGGGGTGGCTGTGGTGCTCTCGCTGTGGCAGCGCCTCGGCCTGGAAGGCCGCATGCTGTGGGCTGCCGGGCGTGCGCTGGTACAGCTGCTCATCATCGGGGCCGGCCTCGCCTTGGTGATCGACTCCGAAACTCCCCTGGTGTGGTCCTGGCTGTGGGTGGCGGTGATGATCGTGTTCGCCGCCGAGACGGTGCGTCGCCGGGCCGATGAGGTCCCCGGTATCCGTCCCATAGCCCTTGCTGCCTTCGCAGCGGCAGCACTGGTGACACTCGGGATCCTCTTCGGCTTCGGGGTCTTTCCGCTGGAGGCCAGGGCGCTGGTCCCGATCGCAGGGATGATGGTGGGCAACTCGATGACCGCCACGGTTCTGGTGGCCCGCCGCATCGTCGAGGAGCTGCGCGACCGGCGCATGGAGGTCGAGGCCCGGCTGGCGCTGGGGCATCCGGGGATGATCGCGGCCCGACCCTATCTGCGGAGTGCGGTCTCCACCGCGCTCACCCCGCAGATCGAGACCACCAAGGCGGTCGGCATCGTGTTCCTGCCCGGAGCGATGACGGGCTTGATCCTCGCCGGGGTGGACCCGGTAGAGGCGGTGCGGGTCCAGGCGGCGGTGATGTATCTGGTGCTGGGATCGGTAGCCACCACTACCGCGGTCGTTGGATTCGGCGCGGTACGGCGGCTGTTCACCAAGGACCACCGTCTCATCCCGCTGCCGCGTCCCGCCGAGGGCTGAAGCCGCCTCAGCACGGCTCTGGAGTCGAAGACGCAGGACCAGAGCGGATTCCGGAACCCGGCGCGGCAACGGATCTTCCCCGATGGAGTGCAGGTCCGGATAGGTGAGCGACGGGCACGGGAGGCCGGCGTCCAAAGATAGGATCGGTGGAGCGACCAAGCAGGCCGGGATGAAGCGGGTGGACGCAATCCTCACCACGAATCTTCGCCAGCACCCCGCCGTCCAGGCGTGGAGCCATCTCGTGGCGGCGCCCGTCGAGCCCGACTACATCGAGGTGCTCAAGCACAAATCGAGAAGCTCGGTCTATCGACTGGCCGGCATCGGGCCGGGGAATGCGGGGGTCATAGCCAAGCGAGCCCATCTGCAGAAGGCCGTCGTCGAGCGGGACGTGTACGAGCAGGTCCTGTCTCGGCTGCCCTCGAGTTCGCCCGACTACTACGGATTTGTCGAAGAAGAAGGTGCATCCTTTGCCTGGCTGTTCCTCGAAGACGTCGGCGGTGAGCAATACTCGCCGGGAGCGGAGGAGCACCGTCGTCTGGTCGGGCGCTGGCTGGGCGCCCTGCAAGCGTTCAGCGAGCGCAGCTCCTCGCGGAACGCCTTCGCCGAGCGGGGCCCCGATTTCTACCGTGGGCATCTGCAATCGATTAGGGAGACCCTCCCCCGACTGCAGGCTCGGTCCTCGATTTCGCCCGAGGGGGTGGAGGTCCTCGATCACATCAGCTTGCTGTGTGAGTACCTCGAGTCTTGCTGGATGGACTTGGAGGGATTCTGCGAGCATGTTCCCAGGACCCTCGTCCACACCGATTGCCTGCCGAAAAACGTGCACGTCCGGGAAGCCGGCGACGGAGTGGAGGTCGCCGTCTTCGACTGGGGTGGGGCCGGCTGGGGCTTGGCGGCGACGGACCTGGGGCAGCTGGCACTGCCTTTCGGTGGTCCTCCGGTCCGAGAGCCCGACTACCTCGCTTACTGGGAAGTGACGCGAGAACACTGGCCCGCTCTCCGGCTCGAATCGATCCGGCAACTGGCCTATCTCGGCCAGCTCTTTTGGGCACTGAAGGTCATCGACCTGAGCTTCCCCGTCTTCGACTACCCGTCGCAAGACGTCGTGGAGAAGTACAGGCTCTACTCGGCAGCGCTGGCGCGATCGATCGACGGTGCCAGCTGGGGGCCGGCGCCGGGCGCAGCAGCACCTCCGCCCGTCTTCCGGCGGTCGCAATCATGACCGGCGGGGAAGACGCCCTGGCCGCCGCAGCCGTCCGCGCCTGGCACGGGCTCGGGGGAGTACCCGTGGGGCCGAAGGGTGTCGAGGTGCTCAAATCGGACAGTGGGGGAGCGGGGGTGTGTCGCTTGCGCGGCGCCGGCGATCGAGAGGGTGATGTCATCGCCAAGCGCTCGCCCCAGGCGACGGCCGCGGTGGAACGAGTCGTCTACGAGGAGATCCTTCCGCAGGTTCCGCTTCCGCTCCTCCGTTACTACGGAGCGGCCGAGGAGCCCGAGCGTGGATTCTGCTGGATCTTCCTCGAGGACGTGACCGTCGGCTCGTATCGCCGCCGGCGTGACGACCATCGAGCGGGTGCCGGCCGGTGGCTCGGCGTTCTCCACCGCTCGCTCGGCCGGGTCCCGGCCGCGGACCGGCTTCCGTCGCGGCGGTCGCAGCACTATCGAAACCTTCTTCGATCGGCAGGCGCCGCGCTGCACCAGCAGCTCGCCGAGGACGCTGTGCCGGGCCACGACGCAGTCGTTCTCGAGGCGGTCCTCGAACACTGCGAGGGACTTGCGACAAGCTGGGACGAGTTCGAGCAGGTGTGCCGAGGCGTCCCGGATACTCTCGTACACGGTGACTTCATAGGTCACAACGTGTACGTACGCCGCGGCTCATCCGGTCTCGTCTTGCTGCCGATCGACTGGGAGAAGGCGGGTTGGGGAGTTCCGGCCGAAGACATCTCTGGTGTCGACCTCGACGTGTACTGGACGACCGTCAAGGAAAGTCGGGCGGAAATGGATCAGCTCCAGCTCCGGCGCCTGGCCACCGTTGGGAGGATCTTCCGGTGTCTCGTCTACCTCGACTGGGCGATGCCGCGTCTGGAGCGGAAGGAGGGTTCGGTCGGGGAGATCGCGCTGTGCCGCTCCTGGCTGGACCAGCTCGTCGAGAGGGCAGCGTGGCTGTCGTAGCGCGCTCGCCGAAGCGGATGTAGGGCCGATGACTCGAACCACGAGAACGACCGGATCCAAAGGTGGAGGTGGAGCTTCGTTGCGCACACTTCTGGANNGGTCAAGCTTCGTTGCGCGCACTCCTGGAGCCCATCATCGCCGCTGAGCGTGGCGGCCGAACGGTGATCGAGAGCATCCGTCGCAAGCGGTTCCCGTATGTCGGCTCTTACAAGTGCGAGGTCGTGACCGTGACCCTGGGCGGCGGCGAGGACCTCTTCTTCTTCCTCAAGGACTTCGGCCGCTCCCGCAAAACCAAGGACGATCTTGGGCAGAGACGCGATCGCGAGATGCGCGTCTACCGAGATCTGCTGGCACAGTCGGACCTGGGCACCGCGGCGTATTACGGATCTATCTGGGACGAGTCTCGGGCCACGTACTGGCTGTTGCTGGAACTGGTCGGCGGCGTCGTTGTGGAAGAGGCGGATGGGAGGCACGGCCCGCCGGCGGCGGCGTGGCTGGCCCGGCTTCAGGAATACTTTCGACGCCATGAGCGTCTGCTGGCCGAAGCCGACTTCCTGATCCGGCACGACGCGGCGTTCTTCCATTCCAAGGCTGACGAGTCCCAGCGCAATGTGTCCCGACTCGCGCCCGCCTGTGCCGGGCGTCTGGCGAGAGCCCTCGAATCGTACGGTCGGGTCGTCGACGTTATGACCAGCCAACCGCTCAGCCTCGTGCACGGCGGCTACATCCCCTGGCACGTACTGCTCGACACACGGTGCGAGCCGGTGCGGGTGTGCGCCGTCGATTGGGAGTCGGCTGCCGTGGGCGCGACCCTCTATGACCTGGCGTTCTTCACCGACGGCGTTCGATCGCCGGCGCGAGAGCGGATCTATCGGGCCTACCGGAATGCGGCCATTCACCACGCCGTTCCTGTCCCCGACGAGGTGGAACTGCCACGGGTGATGGACTGCTTCCGTTTCCATCGGATTCTGGACTGGCTGAGCCGCGGCATAGAAAAGGGCTTCTCCGAGGGAAAGGTCTCGGCGCTGGTCGGCCAGGCTGAGAAGTTGAGCAGGGTCGTCCTCGCTTGAGCGCACTGAGCGCTGTCTGGAGTGCTGGTGCGGAAATCGCTTCCGGACGGGTGAGGCGCTGCGGTGCTCTCCACCACTGCTTGTGGTATAAGACCACCAGTGGTGGGCGGGAGCGCAAACCGAGGTCGGGGGTCGTCTCGGCCGGCGGTATGCCCGCGACGCCGCTCTTCGCAGCGAGAGAAGCGGAACGCACGGAGGTCACGTTGGAACCTGCCTCGGCACCCGGGCTCGGCCGTTACATCCTCGCTGTTCCCTCGGCACCTCTTGCCCGGGGCGGCTCGGGCACCCTTGGCAGCCGACAGTGAGTGCGCCCGAGCACCGCCGGGTGCGCTTCGACGCCAGGCCGCGAGTCGGGGGCAAGTTTCTCTTCGCCGGCAACGAGAAGCTCTACGTGCGAGGCGTGACCTACGGAGCTTTTCGACCCGACGCCGACGGCAACGAATACCACGACCTCGAGATGGTGGAGCAGGACTTCGCTCGGATTGCCGCCAACGGCATGAATGCGGTTCGCATCCCCCATACGACGCCGCCGCCGGGCCTCCTCGATGCGGCGGAGCGGCACGGCCTGCGGGTCATGGTCGGTCTGTCCGTCGAGCAGTACGTCGGCTACCTGATCGACCGCAAGGCCGAGGATGCTCCGGACATCGAGGAGACCGTACGTGCCAAGGTTCGCAGCTGTCGCGGCCATCCGGCCCTGCTCTGCTACGCCTTGGGCAACGAGATCCCGGCTTCGATCGTCCGCTGGCTCGGCCCGCGGCGCGTGGAGCGCTTCTTGAAGCGCATGAGCCGCGCTGTGAAGCAGGAAGACCCGGGTGGCCTCGTCACCTATGTGAACTATCCGACGACCGAGTACCTCCAGCTGCCCTTTCTCGATCTGCATTGCTACAACGTATATCTGGAGGCGCAGGAGCCGTTGGAGGCCTACCTCGCCCGGCTCCAGAACATTGCCGGCGACAAGCCGGTGATCATGAGCGAAGTGGGGCTCGACGCCCTGCGAAATGGTGAGGCGGCACAGGCCGAGGTGCTCGACTGGCAGGTCCGCACGTCCTTCGCTGCAGGCTGCGCCGGCCTCTTCATCTTCTCTTGGACCGACGAGTGGTACCGGGGCGACACCGTCGTAGACGACTGGAAATTCGGCCTGACCGATGAGCAGCGCAGGCCCAAACCCGCTCTGATCGCGGTGCGCCGTGCCTTCGACAAAGGACCATTTCCCACCGAGCCCTCAACATGGCCCCGCATCTCGGTCGTCGTTTGCAGCTTCAATGGGAGCCGCACCATACGGGAGTGCTGCGAGGGCCTGCTGAAGCTGGAGTACCCGGACTTCGAAGTGATCGTGGTCGACGACGGGTCGAGCGATGGAACCGGGGCCATCGCCGCCGAATACGGCTTCCGCGTGATCAGCACCGAGAACCGAGGATTGAGCAGCGCCCGGAACACCGGTCTAGCAGCAGCAACCGGCGAGATCGTCGCCTACCTCGACGACGACGCCTACCCCGACCCGCATTGGCTGAGCTATCTCGCCGCGACGTTTTCGACGAGCGACCACGTCGGGGTCGGGGGTCCAAACGTTCCGCCTCTTCGAGGCGGGTTGGTCGCCGAATGCGTCGCCAACGCTCCTGGAAGCCCCAGCCACGTGCTCCTCACGGATGAGGAAGCAGAGCACTTGCCGGGCTGCAACATGGCGTTCCGCAAGTCGGCTCTCGAGGCCATCGGGGGGTTCGATCCACGGTTCAACGCCGCCGGCGACGATGTCGACGTCTGTTGGCGTCTGCGCGAGCGAGGTTGGAGCCTGGGGTTTTCCCCGGCTGCGATGGTCTGGCACCATCGCCGTACCACGGTTCGGGCCTATCTGAAACAGCAGGTGGGCTACGGGTACGCCGAAGGCTTGCTTGCCGGCAAGTGGGCAAACAGGCACGGTCCCCTCGGACGCCCCCGCTGGCAGGGCCGGATCTACGGTGCCGGACGGGGAGGCGGGTCGTGGGGGCGCCCGCAGGTGTACCACGGCGTTTGGGGACAGGCGCCGTTCCAGTCGATCTACGAGCGGGCCCCGAGCGCGTTGTCGTCATGGTCGCTGCTGCCTGAATCCCATCTCCTGATCGGCGTCCTCGCCGGGCTTTCCGTATTGGGGATTCTGTGGGCGCCGGCTCTGCTCGCCGTGCCCCTGCTCGCCCTGGCCGTCGGCGCCCTCGCTGTCCGAGCGCTGGTCGACGCCTCCCGGGCCCTTTCTACGAATCGGCCCCGTTCTTCGGTAGCCCGGCTGAGTCTGCTTTCGTTGACCGCTCTGCTCCACCTGATCCAGCCGGTCGCTCGCGGCTGGGGTCGGGTGAAGGCCGGACGGGCGCCCCGGCGGCGGCCACGTCACATGAGCCTGCCCCGAGCGCACATCGGCGATTTCTGGTGCGACCGTCACTCGGAACCCGAGCAGCATCTCGAACACGTGGAGGCGGCCCTGCGGCGCCAGGGAGTCGTCACCGCCCGGGGCGGCCGCCATGAACCTTGGGATCTCGAGATCCGTGGCGGTTGGCTCGGGTCTGCGCGCGCCCGCCTGGCCGTGGAGGGCCAAGGCGACCGTCAGAGAGTTCGTTTCCGCGCCTGGCCCAGGGTCGGGGCGGGCTCCCTGTTTCTGATAGCGCTGCTGGCGGTGCTCGCCGTCCCCGCCGGCCTCGACGGAGCCTGGGCTGCCTCGGCCATGCTGGCGTCCTCGGCGCTGGTATTGGCCCTGATGGCTCTCGGCGGTTGCGCCGTTGCCACCGCCTCCTACCTGCGGACGTTCCGGCAATTGCGGGCCGACGATACCGAGCCTTCTCGATGAGGAAGTGATGGCGGTGTCCCAGCCGACCCCGGCCCTGCGCATCGTGGTGACCGGCCTGATCTGTCAGCATCCACCTCTGGGAGGGCTCGCCTGGCACTACCTCCATTTCTTGCTCGGGCTGGTCCGGCTCGGACACGACGTGTACTACTTCGAGGATTCGGGAGAAGTGCCATACCTCGTGGACAGCGGCACTTCTGCAAAGAATCGGGTAGCCGCCAGCGGACAGAACGTGGATTACCTGGCGAGGTTGATGGCTCGCTTCGACCTCGACGACCGTTGGGCCTACCGTTACCCACCAGGAGCCGAGTGGTTCGGTCTGTCCGCCGAGCGCCGCCGGGCCGTCATCCGCTCCGCCGACCTGCTGCTCAATATTTCCGGCTCCCTCGAATATCCAGAGAAGTACCGACCCATCCCGCGCCTGGTCTACATCGACACCGATCCGGTAGTTACCCAGGCCAAGATCGCTACCGCCGAAGACGGCCCGGTGCGCAGGCGCGCCGATGCTCACGACGTGCACTTCAGCTTCGGGGAGCGGCTCTGGGCAACCATGCCGGGGACCCGACACCGGTGGCGGCCGACCCGCCAGCCCATCGTTCTCTCCGAGTGGCCGCCCTCTGGGGGCGCTCGCAAGGTCTTTACCACTGTCATGAGTTGGACGAGCTACGCACCGGCACGTTACGGCAGCGACTCCTACGGGCAGAAGGACGTGGAGTTCAAGCGCTTTCTCGAGCTACCGCAAAAGGTCGATCCCCTGGCGATGGAGGTGGCGCTGGGATCGACCCGGCATCAAGACTGGGAAACCGAGGACCAGTCGACCCCTCGCCGCGCATCGGCACGAGAGAACGAACGCTGGACTCCACGAGACCTGCTCGGCAACGCCGGCTGGAACGTCGTCGACGCCTTTGAGAGATGCGGTGATCCGGACCGGTATCGCTGGTACATCCAGTCTTCGCGAGCCGAGTGGACTGTTGCCAAGCACGCCTACGTCCGGGGTCGGCCCGGCTGGTTCAGCGAGCGGAGTGCCTGCTATCTGGCGAGCGGGCGGCCCGTCGTAGTCCAGGACACCGGCTTCGCAGGTGTGCTGCCGGCGGGCGAGGGCATCTTGGCGTTCCAAACTCTGGACGAGGCGGTGGATGCCGTGCGGGAAGTCGACTCCGACTACGCCCGGCACTCCCAGGCCGCCAGGTCGATTGCAGAGGAATTCTTCGACTCGGACCGGGTGCTGCCCCGGTTGCTCGAAGAGGCCATGGGCGGCGCCGGGCAGCTTCCCGACGCGTCGAGCTGCGATGGGCAGCCGCCGACGGCATTCCCGGGCAACTGACTCAACGCCGTAGGCCCGGGGACATGGCGCCGGGGCCGACTCCTCGGGGGGTTGGGGTAGCACCACCGCTGATGCGGTAAGGTCGCCGTAGCTGAACGCGTAGAGTGTCAAGGGACCGGGGACGAGGCCAGGCGGGCAATGGGAAGCGGTGNNCGTCGGCAAGTTCTTGGCGATGCGGGGCGAGAAGCTCTACGTGCGCGGAGTCACCTACGGCGGGTTCCGGTCCCCCAATGGGTACGAGTTCCCTCCACCAGACGTGGTCGAGAGGGATTTCGCCCACATGGCCGCCCGTGGGGTCAACGCGGTCCGGACTCACAGAGTCCCAGCTCGGAGCCTCCTCGACACCGCCGCGGATCACGGCTTGTACGTCATGGTGGGACTGGCGACGGATCAGCTCATCGGCGAGTCCATCGACTTACGACGATCATCGGGAATCGAGGCCGTCATCCGCCGCGGGGTTCGACATTGTGCTGGACACCCCGCCCTGCTCTGCTACTCGGTCGCCAACGAAATCCCGGCACCGGTCGTCCGCTGGCACGGTCGCCGACGGACGGAGCGTTTGCTGGCCCGCCTGTACGACGCGGCCAAATCCGAAGATCCGGACGGCCTCGTCACGTACGCCAACCACCCGTCGGCCGAAGACCTCGTCCTCGACTTTCTCGATCTCCTGTGCTTCAGCGTGCTCCCGGAGCCGCCTGCGAGCCTCTCGGTTCACCTGGCCCGGCTCCAAACCCTGGCAGGCAACCGCCCTCTGCTCATCGGCGCGGTCGGCGTCGATGCCAAAAGCCGCGGTGAAGACTCCCAAGCACATGTCCTGGCTCGACACATCGGCACCATCTTCGAGTCGGGCTGCGCCGGAGCGTTTGCCCACACCTGGACCGACGACAACGGCATGGTCACCGACCAGTCTCACGACGGCCGGTTCGGCCTCACCCGCCCTGACCGCACCGAGAAACCGGCTTTGGTCGCCCTACACCCGCTCTTTGCGAAGGCGCCCTTCGCCAGCAGACGCACCTGGCCGCGGATCTCGATAGTCGTGTGCAGCTACAACGGCGGCTCCCGCATCAGGGAGTGCCTCGAGGGGATCGCCGGACTCGACTATCCGGACTACGAGACGATCGTCGTCGACGACGGCTCGACGGACGACACGGCGGTGATCGTCCGACAATTCGACGGCGTCAACCTGATCAGAACCCAGCACGGCGGCCTCGGGCGAGCGCGCAACGCCGGCCTCCAGGCGGCGACCGGCGAAATCATCGCCTACATCGACGACGATGCCTATCCCGACCCCCACTGGCTGGCGTACATTGCCCACACGTTCGGCAGCACCTCACACGCCGGCGTGGGCGGCCCGAGTATTGCTCCGGCGGACGGCCGGGTGATGTCGCAGTGCGTCGCCAACTCGCCGGGCAACCCTGTACCCGTCCTCCTGTCCGATGGAGAGGCGGAACATCTCGCCGGCTGCAACATGGCCTTCCGCAGATCCATTCTCGAGGAGATCGGTGGCTTCGACGAGCACTTCCGTTCTGCCGGCGACGACGTCGACGCTTGCCGGCGGATACGCGAGCGCGGTCGGACGCTCGGCTTCAACCCGGCCGCCTTGGTGTGGCACCACCCTCGGCCGACGATACGCTCGTACTGGCGACAGCAATTCGGATACGGCTCGGCCGAGGCCTTGCTCGAGGCGAAGTGGCTCGGGAAGTACAGCGTCCCGAGTCGGGGCGGGCCGGGCGGGCCCGTGTACGGCATGATGTCGACGCCGATCCTGCGCCCGACCGGGCGCGTTCACGGCGCCGTCCCGAGATCGGAGCAATACCAGGCTATCTACGAGCCGGGGTCGGGTTTCATCCGGTCCCTTCCTCGGATGCCCCAGTTCTTCCTCTTGATCTTGACCCTTGCCGGACTCTCGTTGCTGGGCCTGCTCTGGGCACCCTTGCTGATCGTCACTCCGCTGCTGGCGTTGGCCGCGGGGGCGGCGGCGGTGCAGGCCATAAGCGGCGCCCAGCGAGCACGCTTCACCGGGCCGCCGCGGTCTCGACTCGGGCGGGCCCGCCTTCGCCTGATCGTGGCGATCCTTCACATACTCCAGCCGCTGGCACGGCTCGGCGGACGGCTGTCATCGGGCCTGATGTCCGAGCGCGGTACGGGCACGAATGGGTGGAAGCTGCCCCGGCCGAAACGAGGGGCGTACTGGACGGAGCATGGCCGGGGCCACGACGAATGGCTCTACGGCATCGAAGCATCGCTGACGACGTTGGGAGTCACAGCGTTGCGCGGAGGACCGTTTGCCCGTTTCGACCTCGAAGTGAGGGGCGGGAGGTTTGGGTCTTGCCGGTTGCGCATGGCCGTCGAGGAGCATGGATCCGGCAAGCAGCTCGTACGGATACGTTCCTGGCCCCGATGGCCGTGGTTGTGGATGGCAGTGACCCTGCTGACGGCGGTCCTTGCTGTGGGCGCTGCCTCGAGCCGGGCGTGGGTAGTGGTCGCTCTCCTCGGGGGGTCGAGCGCGGTACTGGCGTGGCGGGCGCTCCACGACTGCGCTGTGGCAACGGCCGCTATCTGTCAGGCTGTAGCCGAAGGAGTGGCCGCTGTCGTAGAGCCCACCGAGCAGACAGAGTGAGGGCATCGATGTCGTCCGTTTCTCCATACAGCGACCTGGGCCTCTTCAGACGTCTGCTCGACCTGGCGAGGCCGTACCGGCTGCCCATCGCCGGGATCTTCCTGATTGGGCTGCTTTCGACCCCGTTGGCTCTGCTGGCGCCGGTCCCGTTGGCGATCGCCGTCGACAGTGTTCTGGGCCCCCACCCGTTGCCGGGAGTCCTCGACAGTCTTGTCCCCGACGGCGCCTCCGACACGGTCCTGCTCTTGGTGGCTGTGACGCTCCTCCTGGTGGTGGCAGTGCTGACCCAGTTGCAGGAATACGCCGCCCCTGTGCTCAGCACCTGGACCGGCGAGAAGCTCGTCTTGGACTTTCGCTCCCGGCTCTTCCGCCATCTGCAAAGGCTGTCTTTCTCCTATGCAGACCAGAAGGGTGTGGCGGATCTGTTGTTCAGGCTGCAATACGACGCACCCTCGATCCAGCGCGTCGTCATCGACGGCGTGATTCCGTTCTTCACCGCCGGGGTCATGGTTGCTGCGATGATTTTCGTGACGGCTCGTATCGACTGGCAGCTTTCCCTGGTCGCAATGGCGGTCGCCCCGGCATTGTTCACTTCGCTGGCGCTGTGGCGGCCACGCATCCGGCGCCGTTCCCGAGAGGTGAAGGACCTCGACAGCGCTGCCTTCTCGGTCGTCCAGGAGGTCCTCTCGGCCCTGCGTGTGGTCAAGGCCTTCGGTCAGGAAGACAGGGAGCAGGGACGCTTCGAGGATCGCTCGCTGGCCGGGCTGCGGGGGCGGGTCCGGTTGCTGCTGGCCGAAGGGGCCTTCGGCCTGGTGGTCACCCTCATCATGGCCGGGGGAACGTCCGCCGTTCTTTACATCGGAGTCCGGCACGTCGAGTCCGGTGTGATCACGCTCGGCGAACTACTACTCATCCTGGGCTACCTGGCCCAGCTGTACTCCCCGCTCAAGACGATGAGCCGCAAGGCGGCCGGCCTGCAGAATGCCCTGGCGGGCGCCGAGCGGGCCTTCCTACTCTTCGATGAGGCCCCCGACGTCGCCGAACGACCGAATGCCAGAGCGTTGAAGCGGTCCCAGGGGGCAGTCGTCTTCCGCAATGTCGACTTCTCCTATCACGGGGGCAACATCGTGCTCCACCGCGTGAACCTCGAGGTAGAGCCGGGGGCGACCGTAGGCATCAGCGGCGCGACCGGTGCAGGCAAGACGACCCTCGTGAGCCTGCTGATGCGCTTCTACGACCCCACCGCCGGCGCGATCCTCCTCGACGGCGTCGATCTCAGAGATTATCGGCTGGCCGACCTGCGCCACCAGTACGCAATCGTGCTCCAGGACCCCATCCTGTTCTCGGCGAGCATCGCCGAGAACATCGCCTATGCCCGCCCCGAGGCACGTGACGAAGAGGTCGTCGCCGCGGCCAGTGCCGCCGGGATCCACAACTTCATCACCAGCCTGCCGCGCGGCTATGAAACACCGGTAGGTGACCGTGGCGTGCTGCTTTCCGGCGGAGAGCGCCAGCGCATCGCCCTCGCTCGGGCGTTCCTGAAGGATGCACCGCTGCTGGTGCTGGATGAGCCGACCAGCTCGGTGGACGTGGGGACCGAGGCCACGATCATCGAGGCGCTACGGGACTTGAGCGCCGGCCGAACCACGTTCTTGATCGCCCATCGCCTCAGCACACTCGAACTGTGCGACACGGTCATCCGGGTCGAGGACGGCCATGTCGTGGAGGCGGCCGTTGGGAGGGAGGTCCACACCGAGCCGCCGGCAACTGCCGGCCTTGGTCGGGGCAACGGCGGTGGTCTGGAGAAACAAGGTGAGCCGGTCACAACGGTTGTTCGAGTGCTCGGATCCA
>JABAOD010035913.1_pt2 | contig 16027 bp, 12 predicted proteins | sample 7062151 | NCBI WGS metagenome assembly JABAOD01 (sample SAMN14538626, study PRJNA623070) | marine sediment metagenome | biome: marine biome [ENVO:00000428]; feature: marine pelagic biome [ENVO:01000023]; material: deep marine sediment [ENVO:00002113] | place: India: Gulf of Khambhat ... | reverse complement strand
GACCTTCAGGTTATGAGCCTGACGAGCTGCCACTGCTCCACCCCGCAGACGAGAGGCATTCTATCACGCTCGCAGCCGAAGCGTCAAGGTTTTCCAAACAGGACGATCTTCCAAACGTCCCAGGGACTGAGTTCGGGAAGCGAGGCTTGAGCTTCGGGGGTCGGTGCGGCGGCGCTGCCCGAGGCAGGTAGCGGCACAATCAGGTGTTCGCCTTCTCGGACCAGACGGGCTTCGCTTCGGGCCCATTCCTCGACGATCAACTCGCTCGTCGCCGCCGCGACGCGGGTCGCAAGCAGTTCATTCTCGGCCTCGAGGCCGGCCACCTCGGCCTGCAAGCCTGCGGCATCGCGCTCCAGCCGGCGGGCGTCCCCCATGCGCCGGTTGAGGTCGCCCAGGATGAGGATGGCGACCACAACCGCCACCACGATCCAGAGCCGCGAAATGGTAGGCCCTCCGGCCTCCTGCCTCCTGCTCACGTCGCCATCATACTTCAGCGGGAATCCTCTAGCAAGTGTCCCGGCGCGAAACAGCCCCACAGGGGGCTGGTCTCTGTGCCGAAGGTGGGAGTCGAACCCACATGAGCGTAAAGCTCACTGCGCCCTGAACGCAGCGCGTCTGCCAGTTCCGCCACTTCGGCGCGGCGGACTTATTCTACCGCAAGAAACCGTGCTTTCAAAGGCGCAGCCGGCTCCAGACTCCCGCTGCCGCCCTCGGGGCCCACTCGCCCTTTGCACGCTGCGGGCGCGGTTTCCAAGCTGCCAAGCTGGCGCAGAACCCCGCGCCTTGGGGACCTCCACCAGCGCCAGGAGGATCGGGGTACCCCCGGGATGTTAGCGTTGGGACGCGGCCGAATTCAGCTTTTCAGGCAGCGATGAGTTCCTCGACTTCGTTCAGCTTGAGGCTGATCACCTTGCTGATCGAGTCGGATTCCATGCTGATGCCGTAGACGAGTTCACCAATCTGGACCGTCTGCCGGTTGTGGGTGATCACCAGGAACTGCGTATTCTCGCTCAGCTCACGCAGCATGTCGCAGAAACGGACTACGTTGACTTCGTCCAGCATGGCATCGACTTCGTCCAGGACGCAGAAGGGGGTCGGTGAAGTCTTGATCAAGGCAAAGATCAAGGCCGAGGCGGTGAGGCTGCGTTCACCTCCTGAGAGGGCGGAAAGGCCCTGCGTTCTGCGACCAGGCAAGCGAGCTTCAATCTCAATGCCCGTGTTTGTGAGATCCTCCGGCTCGGTGAGCGTCAACCGCGCGGCACCACCGCCGAACAACCGGGTGAACGCGGCCCGGAACTCTGCGTCCACTCTCTCAAAGGTGGCGCGGAACTCGCGCTTCATCAAATCGTCCAGTTCAGCGATCACCTCTTGGATCTGAGCCTCGGCGCCCTTCAAGTCTTCCACCTGGGCGACCAGGAAGTCGACTCTCGCGCGGACTTCCCTGTGCTCACGCTCCGCTTCCGGATTGATCGCACCGACCCTGCGGAGTTGGCGCCTCAACCGGTTCACCTGGATCTCCAAGTCGGGAGGCAGCTGCCTCACCATCGGGAGCTTCTCCACAAGTCCTTCCAGCGGCAGGGGCTCCTGGCCGACCGCGTCGTCATCATGCTCAAAGGTGACCAAACCGAAGTCATCATGAATTCGCCTCTCCAGGCTGGCCAGTTCCTCCTCCCTTCTGGCGACTTCGATCTGGAACTGGGAAGTCATCGCCTCTGCGCGACTGAGAGAGACTCTCGAACGGCGTTCCGTGGCCTCCAATGCCTCGCGCTCCGCCTCGGCCTCGCGCAATTCNNGAGAGAGCAGTGATGCGTTCATCCACCTGGGACAGAATCTGGTTGGCCGTTTCAGACTCTTCTCGCGTCTCCTGCTCCGCCTCACGGCTCCCCTGAAGCCGGCGTCGCCAGGTGCCAATTTCCTGATAGAGCGACTGGAGTCGCTCTTCCTCCAACCTGAGCTGATCCTGGGCCCGATCCCTCCGGACTTGAGCGCGCACCCATCGCAGGGAGTGACCCTCGGCCTCCGATTCGGAGCCAAGATCGGCCATCCGCTTCTCGAGAGCCTGGCGCTGGACGTCGAGGTCTTTGACCGCTGCTTCAGCCTGCTGTCGTTCCCTATCGAGCCCAGCGCGCAATCTCTCAAGGGATGTCATTCGCTCCATCAGACCCAGTCGCCGGCGTTCCGCTTCCTGAAAGCTGACCCGGAGTCCTTCCAGGCGAAGCCGGGTCTCCTGAACATCATTCCGTGCCTGCTCCACACGGTCCCCCAGGCCCGCAGACACTCGCGAGGCTTCCGATTCCCTAAGCGAAAGCTGGTCCAAACTGGTTTCAGCCGCTTCTAGTCGACTGCGGTAGCGTGCAAGTTCCGTCTCCGACTGAGCCTCACGGCTGCGGATCGAATCCCCCGCCAGCTCCCTGCCAAGCAGAACCTGGCCTCCAAGCTGGAATACCTCTCCGGCGAGAGTGACCAGTCGCGCGTCTTCAGGGACGCGGGTTAGCAGGCGCAACGCCGTCTCCCGGTCTTCCACCAGAAGCGTGCGGCCCAGCAGCGCCTCTACCAAGCTCCGGTAGCGGGGCGAGGCGACGACAAAATCGGCCGCCACTCCCAGGCAGCCTTCGAAATCAGGCGGGCTCAACCGTGTCGGTCCACGCACGGCCGCAAGATTGAACAGGGCAGCCGAGCCCTGCAGATCACGCGCTTCCAGCCAGCGAAGCGCCTCCACAATCTGTTGCGGCGTGGAGAAGGCCAGTCCGTCCTGGAAGTCGCCGAGGGCGGCGCCGATGGCGCGCCGGTATGGACCTGCGACTTCAATCGCCTTGCTGAATTCTCCAACCACGCCTTGAAGCCGGCCCAGTCTAGCGCCGTCGATGATCGCCGTCCGTCGGTCTCCACCGGACTCATAGGCCTTCTGAACCATCTCCCACCGCGCCTCTGCACGCACAAGCTCCTCACGGACCTCGTTGAGTCGGGCCTTTCCCTCGATCAGCGCCTCCCGAAGAGCTGAGAGCCGTTCGTCTTCTTCAGTCGCCTCCCGTTCCGCTTCGGCGAACCGGTGTTCTGCCCAGGCGAGCTCAAAGCGCGCCGCTTCAAGCTGGCGGCCGAGGATCCTTGCCCCTTCGCTGGCATCCGACCATTCCTCCGCGGCGACCTGCAGACTCTGAGCCAGATCCTCCCAGCGCGCCTGCAGCTTGTGTGATCGGGCTTCCCAGGACGCTCGCTTTGCACTCAAGGAACCCAGGTCACGATCCAGGCCGGAAGGCTGATCCCGGTCCATCGAGCGCTGAGGTCCGCCTCCGGGACCTGGCGGGGGAGACGGCTCACGTGGCGGGGTTCCGGCCGCCAGGTCGCTGTGAATAATGCCGAGTTCGCTGCGCAGGGAAGCCGCCTTAGCCTTCGTGTTTCCGAAGGCCGAATGCAGCGATTCCAGCTCCTCGCGCGCCAGTTGCTGTTGATCAAGCAGGCCGCGCAGCCGTTCCGTTGCAACTGCCAGGCGACGACTGGCCTCTTCTCGCGCTTCATAGAGGTCGCGGCTTCCCTGGGACAGCTCCTGCAGGCGTCGGCGCGAATCGGCCAGACTGCTGCGGATTTCCGCCAGCGATTCCTCGCTTCTCTCCTGCAGCATCCTGAGCTGGTCCCGCTCGGCGCTGTGCTTGCCCGCCTCCGCCCGTGCTGACGACAGGAGGCCCTGAACCCGATACCAGTGATGGCCATACCAGGTTCGCAGCGCCATCAAGAGATCCTGGCGGACCTGTTCGAATTCGCGTGCTCTTTGAGCCTGACGTTCGAGGCCCCTCAGCCGCGGTTTGAGTTCGGCGAGGATGTCCTGCACTCGTTCCAGATTGCGCCGGGTCTTCTCGAGGCGTCTCAGGGTTTCCTCTCGCCGGGATCGATAAAGCTCTATTCCCGCAGCTTCCTCGAACAGCTTTCGTCGCTCTTCAACTTTGAGCGAAAGCGCGGCGTCGACGAGACCCTGCCCGATGATCGTATAGGTCCGCTCCGCCAAACCCGACTGAGCCAGGAGTTCGGTCACATCCCGCAAACGCACTTTCTCTCCGTTGAGCAGGTACTCGTTCTGGCCATCGCGGTAGGCGCGTCGGGCGATGGTCACCTCGCTGAAATCGATCGGCAGCCAGCCGTCCGAATTGTCGAACGTGATGGTGGCGGAAGCCATGCCCGCCCGGGCGCGGTGCTCCGAGCCGGCGAAGATCATGTCTTCGGTCTTTTTGCCCCTCAGCAAGCTGTAGGATTGCTCGCCCAAGACCCAGCGGATAGCATCCGCGATGTTCGACTTCCCCGAACCGTTGGGCCCAACGATCACCGTGATGGTGGGCGAGATCTCAAAGATCGTCTTGCTGGCGAAAGTCTTGTACCCCTGTAGCTCCAGGGATTTGAGCCGAACCTGCGAACCAGAAATGGCATCTCCTCCCGCGCGACTGTTCTTCACCGGCTTATCAAATGGACGTTAGAGAGTGCGTCCTCCGCGGCTCTCTGGGCTGCGTCCTGTTTGCTCCGACCCCTTCCCCTTCCCAGCACCTCTCCTTCGATGCTCACCTCGACAATGAATTCACGGGCGTGATCGGGACCGAAGGACTCTACCGTCTGGTAGTGAGGCATATCGCCAAGTTGGGCTTGCGACCAGATTTGGAGCAGGCTGCGGGGATCGAGCAGCGATTCCTCCTCCAGCAAGGCCCGGGTCGCTTCCGCAAGAAGCGGCTCTAGGAACTCAACCACGGCTTCTACTCCCGAGTCGAGGTACAGTGCGCCGATCAGCGCTTCGAACCCGGCGCAAAGGATGGCGGGGCGAGCGCGTCCGCCATTCAATTCCTCTCCACGCCCTAGAAGCAACATCTTCCCAAGTTCGATCTGCTCGGCGAATTCGGCCAACTGCTCGGTGCGGACCAGAGCCGAGCGGAGTCTTGTGAGTTGGCCCTCATCCATTTCGGGAAAGCGATTGTAGAGCCAGGATGCGGTTAGGAAGTCCAGCGCAGCGTCGCCCAAGAACTCAAGCCGCTCGTTATCTTCCAGGGCTTCAGGGAATTCATTCACATAGGAGCGATGAGTCAGTGCGCGCCTCAAGTAGCTGGAATCCCTGAATTTCAGCCCCGCTTTTTGGGCAAATTGCTCTAAATCCAACGGATTGTCTCCGGGAACTCGGGGGACGCTGAAAGCCCAGGACGGCTGGGATCTCTGCGTGCCGCTAGTTCTGGTACCGATCCCTCCGAACTCTTCCGACCGGTATTCTAGCCTGAGAAACGGCGAAACGCCAGTACCGCGTTGTGGCCGCCGAAACCGAAGGCGTTGCTCAGTGCAACCTCGACGCTCTCCGCCCGTGCCGTGTTCGGCACGTAGTCGAGGTCACACTCCGGGTCCGGAGTGTTCAGATGAAGCGTCGGCGGGATGATCCCGGTCCGAATGGACTGGATTGCGAAGATGGCTTCCAGCGCAGCCGTGGCCCCCATGATGTGTCCGGTCATGGACTTCGTGGATGAAATCGGCACCCTGTAGGCCGCTTCCCCCAAGGCAGCCTTGATGGCCCGCGTCTCGGCGACGTCGTTCAGCTGTGTGCCGGTGCCGTGCGCATTGACATAGTCCACGTCGCCTGGCTCAAGGCCGGCTGATGCCAGCGCCAGGGAAATGGCCGCAGCACCGCCCTCCCCGCTNNCGTTCAGCTGTGTACCGGTGCCATGCGCATTAACGTAGTCCACATCGCCGGGCTCGAGCCGCGCTGCATCCAGCGCCAAGGAAATGGCCGCCGCGCCGCCCTCCCCGCTCTCTGGCGGGGCGGTGATATGAAAAGCATCCGCCGTCGAGGCGTATCCTACAAGTTCGGCCAGGACTTCAACCTGGCGCTTCTGCGCGGATTCGAGGCTCTCCAGGATGAGGATGGCGGCGCCTTCGCCGATCACAAACCCGTCCCGGTTCATGTCGAATGGAGCCGGGGTGGAATCAAAAGCCTCGTTCCTGCGAGAAAGTGCATTCACGCGGTCAAATGCAGCCACCCCCAGTTTGTTCACCGTCGCCTCGGTCCCACCCGCGATCGCCGCGTCCACGACCCCCGCTCGGATCAGCATCCAGGCGAGGCCGATCCCATCCGCCCCCGAGGCGCAGGCGGAGGCGATGGAGTAGCAGGGACCCTTTGCCCCAACGTCGATCGCAATCAGACCCGCGGCCCCATTGGGCATGAACATCGGGATCAGGAATGGACTCAGCCGTCGCGCACCGCGCTCGTCTATGGTCCGGACCGCCTCCTGTAGCGTGCCGAGCCCACCGACCGATGACGACACGATCACCGCCACCCGGCCCACGGGATAATCGTGCACCACCAGACCTGCATGCGCCAGAGCCTGCTGAGCGGCCGCGGCGGCCAGCTGCTCAAACCGCTCGCGGCGCCGCACCTCTTTCGCATCCAGGTAGTCGAGCGGCTCGAAGCCCTTCACTTCGCAGGCGATCTGCACTGCCAGATCAGAAGCGTCGAAGAGGGTGATCGGCCCCACGCCCGAGGTTCCGGCCGCCAGCTTCTCCCAGGTTTCCGAGACATCCAGACCCAGGGGGCTCACTGCGCCCATACCGGTGATGACTACGCGTGGGGTCATCGTCGATCCTTTCTCCGCGTTCACCGCTGGCGAGGATCTTCGAGCGTTGAACCGGGGTGATCTGGGTGTTCGGCCCGCCACTCCCGGGCGCTGCGATCCAAGAAGCTAGGATCCTGTTTGAAGCCCGATCCAGTGAGAACGGCCACAATTGGATCGCTCAGTTCATCCTGCATCAAATGCAGGGCGGGCCAAACCACAGCAGAGGTGGGCTCCACGAACATCCCTCTGCGAGCAAGCTCAAAGGTGCCAGGGAGGATCGTCTCTTCTTCAACTGCGATCATCGCGCCCCCGGTGCCTTCGACAGCGGCCAGCACGGCATCCCCTCGGTGGGGATGCAGGATGCGAATCCCCTCCGCCAGCGTCTCACCCTCCCGAACCCAGTCCAGCCCCGAAGCTCCGCCGGTATGAACTGCCCAGATGGGCGCGCAGCGCCTCGCCTGAACGCCGACCAGGCGTGGCGCGCGCTCGATCCGGCCCGCCTCCAGCATCGCCGCAAAACCCATTTGAGCTCCCAGGAGGAGCGACCCTTGGCCGACCGGAACGACAAGCGTTCCGGGAGCCTCGCCGAGCTGCTCGACCAGCTCGAAGGCGAGGGTAGCCATTCCCGCCAAACCGTGCGGCAGGTAGGCGTGGCTGGCATAGACCACCCCCTTCTTCGCGGCGCGCTGGACTGCCTGCGAGGCCTCCGAGCGAGGGCCCAGAATGCGGACGATTTCGGCTCCATAGGCCTCGATCTGCCGCCGCTTCGGGCCGGAGGCGTAGTCTGGGACGAAGACGCGCGCCCTGATCCCCGCCTTGGCAGCATAGGCTGCAAAGGAGGCGCCCGCGTTTCCCGACGAATCCTCAACCGCCTCACCGATGCTTCGGTCAGCCAGTTCGCTCACCAGCACCGCTGATCCGCGGTCTTTGAAGGAGCCGGTCGGGTTGAGGTGCTCTGCCTTGAAGTAGATGCGCCGGCCGTCTTCGAAGTGCTCCAGGAGCGGTGTGCCCCCTTCGCCCAGACTCACAAACGGCGCGCCGGCCGAGAGCGGGAACGAGGCCCGGAAGCGTTCGATGCCGCTTGACGACCCGGGGTCGCTTGGCAGTGGATCGTAGGGCAAGGTCGCGGAGAACTCGAAGATACCCCCGCAGTGAAGACAGGAATACGGAACACCTTCGGATGGATAGTCTCTATGACAGCTGTTGCAGCGGAGCATGGAGGACCGGGTTGCAGCCACCTCCGGCTTCACCTGACCTGGTCACGCTCATCCGGGAAGTAGTCCCCCTCAATCCAGGATTGCCCCTGAGGGCCGACCTCCTTCTTCCAGATGGGAACGATCTGCTTCAGCCGGTCGATGCCGTATCTGGCGGCTTCGAATACGCCCGAATCTCTGTGGGCTGCGGTGCAAGCGATCATCACCGTGGGGGTGCCGGGCTCAAGATGACCGATGCGCTGCACAACCAGGATCCCCTCGACCTCCGGCCAACGGTCGCGGATCTCCGCGGCAACCTGGCGCATCTTCTCCTGCGCCATCTCAGGATAGGCCTCATACTCCAGGTGCTCCGTCTCGCGAACTTCGCCGCGCGTCGTCCGGGCTCGCACAACGCCGGTGAAGGCGCAGGCCGCTCCTGTGGTGGGCAAGATGATCGCGTCGAGCATCTCGTTGAGGTCCAGCGGATCCTGGGTGAGCCTGAGCACTGTGGGAGGTTCAGACGCCCCCCCGCTGACCGGCGGGAAGATCCCCACTTCATCCCCCTCCTGCAGCACCTCCGCCGGGAAGGCGAACTCGCGATTGATGGAAAAGAGCGCCGTTTCCAGGGCGTCCCCCAGCTCGCTGTGACGCTCCGCCAGGTGCTGCTTGAGGTCTTCGATCCGAAGCCCGGCGGGTAGGCGGATGGTTTCGCGTTTTCTTCCCACGCGGTCCTTCAAGGAGGCGAAGTACAAGATGGTGATCTCCATCCTCTATCGGCTCTCCAGAATCTGGCTGCCGTGGCGGCCGCCGTGCTTCTCCAGCAGCCGAATCTCGGTTATCCGGACGCCTTGCTCAACGGACTTCACCATGTCGTAAACCGTCAGCGCAGCGACGCTCACGGCGGTCAATGCTTCCATCTCCACGCCCGTCTGTGCGGTCGTGCTGGCGCTCGCAATGATCTCAACCCCGGGGAGATCTTCGGAGAACCGCACATCGACCTCGAGGTGAGTGAGCGGAAGGGGATGACAGAGCGGGATCAGTTCCGGCGTGCGTTTGGCCGCCATGATCCCAGCAACCTGCGCCACGCCGCGCAGGTCCCCTTTGCTCAAATCGCCTCTGCGGGCGATCTCCAGAGTTTCTTGGGACATGATGACTGCGCCGCTCGCCACGGCGCGACGCTGCGTGGCCGGCTTGGCTCCGACATCCACCATCTTCGCCCGCCCGGCTGAATCCAGATGCGACAGTTGCTTGGATTTGGACATGATCGAATTATAATACTGAGGCATCGGAGATTGCGGCCGCCCGCACGCGCGTCGTGTCCGGGTTGACAGGCCCTAATCGACTGTTATAATGTGGCGACCTGCCCCTGGGGCAGGTTCAATCATGCGATTCGCGGTAGCCAGGAGCGGGATCTGCCATGCCTCCACTTCCAAAAAGGAAAACCTCGACCGGACGNNCAGGTTCAATCATGCGATTCGCGGTAGCCAGGAGCGGGATCTGCCATGCCTCCACTTCCAAAAAGGAAAACTTCGACCGGACGGCGAAATCGGCGTCGGGCCCATCATGCGCTCCAGGCGCGGAACCTGCTCACATGCACGAACTGCGGGGAAAAGCACCTCCCGCATCGAGTGTGCCCTAATTGCGGATTCTATTCTGGTCGCGAAGTCATCGAAGTCGAACGAACCTGAAACCTCACGCCAGCCCACATCCAAATAGACCGCCTAGCCCGAATTAATGGATCTCGACCCGCGAAGTACCGCTTTCATCTTCCCTGGGCAGGGATCCCAGCGGATCGCCATGGGTTCGGAACTTGCCACGTCCGAGCCTGCCGCCGCGGCGATCTTCGCAGAAGCCGATGCGGCCCTCGGGATCTCGCTCAGCACAATTTGCTGGGAGGGTCCGGAGGAGGCGCTCAACGACACGATCAACACCCAGCCCGCCCTGCTCACACACTCCATTGCCGTACTGAGGACCTTTCAGGAGAAGCTGCCGGATTTCAGACCGGCGTTCACAGCTGGCCACTCGCTGGGTGAATTCAGCGCGCTGGTCGCCGCCGGCGCCATGAGCTTCCTGGACGCCTTGATGCTGGTCCGCGAACGAGGCCGCTGTATGAAGGAGGCGGGCGCGGCAAGTCCTGGAGGCATGGCGGCGGTGCTGGGACTCGATGTTGAGGTCGTCGAGGCCGGATGCGCGCAGGTCTCCTCGGAGGCCGAGGGAGGTGTCTGGGTCGCCAACGACAACTGTCCGGGCCAGGTTGTGATCTCGGGCGATTCCTCAGCGCTGGAGGCCGCCATGCGCCATTTCGAGGCTGCTGGCGCGCACAAAGCGATCCGGTTGGCGGTCAGCATTGCGGCTCACTCGCCCTTAATGCTGCCAGCGCAGCGGGACTTCTCGAAGGCGCTGGAGAAGACCAGCATCTCCGATCCCCAGTTGCCGATCATTGGCAACGTGAACGCGCAGGGTTTGGATTCGGCGGAACAGATCCGAGAGGATCTTTCAGCGCAGCTCACTGCGAATGTTCGCTGGACGGATTCGATCCGGCATATGATAGACAATGGGGTCACAACCTTTGTGGAGCTTGGCTCTGGGAATGTGCTCACCGGGCTGGTCCGGCGGATAGACCGCTCAACAAAGCGAATCAACCTGGATTCGTCAGAGAGCCTACGAGCACTGACTGCGTGACCGGCCAGAGAGCCTGCCCGGATATGAATGCGCATGCGTAGGATCGCAATCGCAGCTGTCCTCTTGCTGGGAATCTACTTCGTGCTGGCCAATATCGCCGAGGTTCAGCAGGTCGTCGAGACGCTGCGGCGAGGCGATTGGCGCTGGCTCGCGATGGCAGCCGGGGTCCAGCTTGCATGGTTGCTCAACGTAGCGGTATCCTTCCGCGCCCTCTATCGACTTCTGGGCCTGGAGGAGAGAATCGAGCGGCTCACCCGGATCGCAGCCGCCGCCTACTTTCTCAACGTGATCGCCCCAAGCATGGGAATGGGCGGGTTGACGCTTTTCGTCGTGGATGGAAAGCGCAGGGGCTTGCCCACCGGCCGGATCACGACCGCGGTCGCTCTCTATTACCTGTATGACTATTTCGGCTTTCTCGTGGTGCTGATCCTCGGCCTGCTGATCCTGTTCCGCCGGAACCAGCTCGGTCCCGCCGAGATCGTCGCCTCGGGCATCTTCGTCGCCACGGGCATTGCACTCAGCACCATCGTGGCGCTTGCGCTGCGCTCTGCCCAGAACCTCGGCCAGGTTCTGGCGACCGTCGGGAGCACGCTGAACCGGCTGCTCCGTCCACTGATTCGACGGGACTACCTTGATCTTTCTCGCGCCCACGACTTCGCCAATGACATTGGCGAAGGCCTGAGGTATCTGCGCCGCTCCCCAGAAGGCCTGCTCCTTCCCTTCGGACTGGCATTGAGCAACAAAGCGCTGCTGATCTCGATCCTGTTTCTGGTGTTCCTGGCTTTTCAGCAGCCCTTCTCGGTCGGAACGCTGATCGCGGGATTCAGCATCGGGTACCTGTTCCTGATCGTTTCCCCCACCCCAGCCGGCATCGGTTTCGTCGAGGGGGCCATGACCCTGGGATTGAATTCGCTTCGTATTCCTCTGGCCGCGGCGGCCGTCATCACGCTTGCCTATCGCGGGATTACGTTCTGGCTGCCTCTGGGCTACGGTATGCTGAGCTTCCATCTGGTCGGTCAGCCGGCGCGCCCACCCGCACACAGGAGCCCCTAAGAGCAGAATCTCTTGGTCCTCGCAAGGCGTGTCGCGAAGGAACTTCCTTCGCCAAAATGCAATCAGGTGTAGAATCTCGACAAGGGCGGTGGATCGGCATCGGCCGGATGCACGCCCGACTCAATAACGAACCTGGCGCCGAACTTGCAACGGATAGGCTTGGTTGCAGGGAGCGGAGAGGGTTCCCTCCAGCGTTCTCCCCTGCCTAGACTTCCTATCGAGCCGCCCGGAAGGGAGATCAGCGCCGGTGCGATTGGCACGCATGCTGCGATCCGGTGCGCGCCGTTCAGTCAGCGCATAAGATGATCTTGGCGGAAGCTGCAGGTCTGCTGACAACTTACCCCGGGAACCTGGTCTATCACCTGACCCTAACCATCACACTGGCTGTGCTGTTCGGCGCGTCCCAGGCGCGTCACGTCGCCCACCCGGATGACAAGCTCGCGGGAGCCTGGCGGCTGGCGACGGGCGGACTCTTGACACTGCGGCTGCTTGCCATGACCGCAGCCGGCCTCGCCTGGCTGTCGATCCTCGATGGGAACATCGTCCTGCCTCCGCTCGACCGTTTTGCGAGTTTTGCCGGCGTTCTCCTGCTTGCCTGGGCCCTGCTGCAGCCCCGGAGCGATCAGAACGCCGACCTGGCGCTTGGGGCCGGCCTGGCGCTGGCCATCATTGGAAGCGTTGCGACGGCTTTCGCCCTGCTGGCAAGCCCCTCCTCGGTCGCCTTCAACCAGACCCTGGCCGACCTCTTTTGGGGCCTGGCCGGGATGCTCGCCGGCGTCGCGGGCGCCCTGCTAATCATCTTGGATCGCCGCGAGGGCTGGCACCTTCGCTTCGGCGCCTTCCTGATCCTCATCCTGGGGTTCGCCTTCCATCTGGTGATCGGATCAACCTCAGCTTCGCTGGCCGGGCTTGTTCGACTGGGCGAGCTGACCGCCTACCCGCTCATCGCCGTGCTCGCCGTGCGGGCATTCCTCGTAGACGGCCAGGCTGCCGAGCTTGCTCCGGAGGTGGAACCCGTTCAAGCCGTCCAGCCACCACTGGTGCTTCCGGGGCGCGGTCCGGACACAATCGTTGGGCTGACGCGCCTTTCATCGGTCGAGAGGATCGACGAGCTGGCGGAATCCGCTGTCCAGGCGGTGGGCCGGGCCATGCGCGCTGAATTCTGCCTCCTGCTTTCGGCCCCCGACGAAAGAGGCGATTTCTCCATCGCGACCGGCTACGACCTGATTCGCGAGCGGTACCTCCCGGGGAAGGCGCTCGACAGCGGCAGATTCCCGGTGATCAGCTCCGCGTTGGCACGTCGCCGTTCTCTCCGACTTCCCAGTCAGAGCCGCTCCCCCGACCTGCAGGCGCTGCGCGCTGCTCTACAGCTCGACACCCCCACTTCGGCGCTGATGGCTCCCCTTGAGGCCGACGACGAAGTCCACGGAGGTCTGCTGCTGCTCTCTCCCTACGCACGCCGGAGCTGGTCCAGGGTGGACCGCCAGCTCCTAGACCAGGTGGCAGGCCACCTCGGCAAACGCTTCGCACAGCTCAAACGCGGCCCTGTCGGGCCTGGCTCGGCAACCACAGATGGCACAGGGCTGCTGGAGGATGCACAGCATCGCATACAGGAGCTGGAGACCGAGAATCAGCTGCTGCTGCAGGAACTGGGAGCCTTGGCGCACGCTGCGGAGGCTGAGACGACTGATGACCTGAAGCCTCTTATCCACATGCATGAGGAAGCGCAGCGCACCATCGAAAGCCTTGAGGCCGAAATTGAACGATTGAATGCTGTGACGAAGTCATCGAGCGACGCCGACTACAGTGAGCAGATTGACAAGCTGGCGAGTGAACTTCAGGCTGCGCTGCGCGAACTGGCGGAGACGAGAAGCCTGCTTCACAAGGCGGAGGCGCGCACAGGCCTCTCTTCAGATGGAGACGTGGTCCAGGAGCCGGATATGGAAGCGATCGCCTCGATCGCCCAGGAGCTCCGTCAGCCGATGTCCTCCATCCTGGGCTATACCGACCTATTGCTGAGCGAATCCGTGGGCCTGCTGGGAGCGATGCAGCGGAAGTTCCTCGAACGCGTCCGCCTGGGCATCGACCGGATGGGGACTCTCCTCGGCGATCTGATCCAGGTGACTGCGCTGGAGACCGGCTCGCTCAGCTTGCAGACCACCCGCGTCGACCCCCTACATTGCATTGAAGAAGCTGTGATGCAGAGCAGTTCTTCGCTCAGAGAGCGCAATCTCGCTATTCGAATGGATCTTCCGGATCAGCTCCCCTTTGTATTGGGGAATGAAGACGCCATCGTCCAGATCATGGTTCACCTCATTGAAAACGCAATCGGAGCCTCGCCGGAAGGAGGAGAGATCGTCGCCACAGCCCAGGCGAAGGAAACACCGGATGGGAATTTCTTGATGATGGTCGTTTCCGACGCTGGAGATGGCATTCCAGCGGAAGATCTTGGCCGCGTCTTCCAGCGCGTGTATGGCGCAGATCATGTGCTGATCCAGGGCGTTGGTGATCGCGGCGTTGGGCTGTCGCTCGTCAAAGCCCTCAGTGAGGCGATAGGCGGGCGCGTCTGGGTGGATAGCGAGGTAGGGCTGGGAAGCACCTTCACCGTCTTGATGCCCTACCTGGATGATGAGCAGGAGGCTGAANNTATGAGCTTCTCACGGGCACTAACAGGCGGCATTGGCCTAGCCCTCGCAGCGATCGTTGTGCTTTTCGGCGCCCTGTTTTCCGCCCTGGCCGAATCTGCTCTGGGCATTCCCCCATCTTCGCTTCCGCCGTCCATCCTTCCCACCCCGCTCTGCACACCCCCGTCTGACTGGCAGCTCTATGAACTCCAGCCTGGGGAGCAGTTGGAGGAGATTCTCAGCCGCAGCCGGGTTGCGCCCGCCGAGGTACTGGCCAAGAATTGCCTTCCGAGCGGAGAAGACCCTGCGCGCAGACTGTACCTTCCTCCCGGGGCGCTTGAAAGGCTGTCCTCGGATTGCGGTCCTCCAGCTGATTGGGTGCTCTATGAACTCTCTCCAGGTGAAGATGTGCCTGCGCTTGCGGATCGCTATGGCGTCTCAGAGGATCAGCTCAGACATGCAAACTGCCTCGAGCATAGCAGCCGCTTTTCGGATGAAGTCCGGCTCTATGTTCCGGCAACGGAGACTCCAACCCAGACCGCAACCCAACGGCCCACGGCGCTTCCGACCGCAACGAACACCCCGGAACCGGAAACGCCTACGGTCACGCCCTGAAGAGAGCATCCGCGGATCTCGCAATGAACGCTGCTCCCGATCCACTATCCAGTGTCCTAATTCGCGGCCCGGTTTGGAACCACACCGGCTTGCGCTACGTCCTCATGATGCAAGATAATTGCGCGCATATCGAGAAATGAGCATGCCTAGAAAAGTAGCCGGGTACGCCCTGTTCATAGCCTTCGTGCTCTTGGCCTGCAATGTTCCCTTCGCCACCTTCCTTCCAGACGTTGCGCTTTCGGGGTCGCCTCTGGCCACGCCTGTCGCCCAGCCTTCACAGACTTCCTCGCCGTTTGCGCCTCTCGCGCCGACGCACACTCCGGAGTTCACGCCAACACCCGCGATCACTCCCACTCCCACTTTTGACCCGCAGAAACCCTGGGGCAGATTCCCCGGACCGACAGTATCCTCGGCGATTGAGATCCACCCACCCGTTGATGAGCTGAAGTTCGACTCCAGTGTGGTCAATTTCGTGCTCCTGGGATCGGATCGAAGACCTTACACTGGAGGCTACCGGACCGACGTCATCATGATCGTCTCGCTGAACCCCAGCCGGGGAACCGCTACCTTGCTCTCCATACCTCGGGATCTGTATGTCTATATTCCCGGCTGGAGAGTCAACCGGATCAATACTGCCGAACCTCGCGGCGGCTATCCGATGCTCGCCGACACGATTCTCTACAATTTCGGCATCCCGATACACCATTGGGGCCGCATGGATTTTGGGGGATTCATCCAGGCGGTGGACCTGATGGGCGGGATTGACGTCGACGTGGGAAGGACCCTGAACGACAAATGTGGAGACCGCTACTACTACTTTCCGCCTGGCACTCATCACATGAACGGATGGACCGCTCATTGCTACGTGCGGATGCGCAAAGCCAGCAGCGATTTCGACCGACTGCGACGTCAACAAGAGGTCATGCAGGCGATCTTCAAGAAATTCATCACACTTGAAGGGATAACCAAGGTCCCCCAGTTCTACAGCCAGTTCTCCACATTCGTCCAGACGGATGTGACTCTCCCAGACCTACTGCCGCTCGTGCCGCTTGGGGCGAGCATCGCCCTCGATGATACGCGCGTCCAGCGGTATTCTATCGACGCCACCATGACCACCAGCTTCCGCGTCCCCTCGAGCGGAGCGGCCGTGCAATTGCCAAACTGGGACCAGATTGAGGAGCTGCTCGCAACGGCTTTTGCTTCATGATAAGGCGCCCGCTGCTCCTAGCATGCCTCTGTCTACTGGCCGCAGGATGCCTGCCTGTGAGTGGAGCTCAGGTAGGTGCGCCCC